>Ga0302319_10003197_pt1 | contig 34573 bp, 26 predicted proteins | sample Bog_T0_2_FD_203319 | JGI IMG/M metagenome (GOLD analysis project Ga0302319, IMG submission 203319) | Peat permafrost microbial communities from Stordalen Mire near Abisko, Sweden - Bog_T0_2 | ecosystem: Environmental > Terrestrial > Soil > Wetlands > Peat | place: Sweden: Abisko, Stordalen Mire...
GTCCGCTCGCGCTCCCGTTCGCTCATTCCCAACACGACCTCCCCCATCTCGTCCCCTCCGGCTCTTCGCCATCAAGGGGACATTCTCACTTTGCAGAAAGGGGACATTCTCACTTTGCGCTAACAGGATTCGCGGGGCGGGTGTCGGCGATGGGCATGGCACCCGTTGCTGGCGCACACGGGGCTGGTGCCGAGGATGCCACCTCCCAACGCGGAATTTCCGCCGCTTGGCGAGGCGGCGGCCCAGCCCATCCCACGGCAACCGTGCATCCTGGAAGGGTTCCTCCCATCACGGGCAACGGCGCACCGTCCGTGGTGACGTCCGGCGTGGCGAGGAAACCGTAAGTGCCTCCGGATGCGGTCGTGTAATAGCCGACGATGTCCCCTGCGTCGTTGATTCCCTGGGCCCAAGTGCCGCCGGGCCCGGCTCCCTGGTCATCGATGGTCGCGAAGGTGCCGTTGGTGTCGAGGAAGCCGTGCTCTTTGCCGGAGGCCAAGTACTGGCCGACAGTCTGCCCGGCGTTGTTGACGCCCTGGGCAGCGTACGTGGTTCCGAGCGGGTCGACGATGCTTGTGAAGGTGCCGTTGGTGTCCAGATAGCCTCCCATCGGCATCCACCAGCGTATCCCCGCGAAGTATCTGGCACGGCTGACGTCGCTTGGCCCGGTAACGGGGGGTGCCGGGCCGACCTCCGCGAGCAGGCGAAGGCGGCGCCCGCATCCGCATCCGCACCCGACCATCCCTCAGCCGCGATATGGCGGGATACTGGCTGCTGACCGGGAAACGTTACGCTGGCATGGTGGCGCGAAAGCCATCCGGCAGGGCTGCGGGTCTCCATGCCGTCATGAAGGGCCGGATGGCCGGTGGCGTCGCCATCCCCGGGCGGACTGGCCGCCTTCACGGTTTGCAAGCCCGGGAGAGGTCGGATAGGCTGCCGCGCCGGAGGTGCGATGACATGGATGGACAGACCGCGAGGCTGAGCGGGGATGCGGCCCGATGGGCGTCCGAGCAGGTGGAGCGCGGGCATTTCGCGTCCATTGATGACGTCGTTGAGGCCGCAATGGCCTTCTACCGTGATGAGATGGAGGCCGGCCCAGAAATCGACTGGAACAAGGCCGAGGCGCTCGCCGCCGAGGGTCGTGCCCAGGTCGCCCGGGGTGAATACATCGAATTCGCGGATGCGAACGCCATGGACGCGTGGCTCGACGGCATCGCGCAAAGCATCAGAGACGACCACGGCGCCTGATTGCCCGACTTTCCGATACGCAAAGGACGCGCAGATTCCAGCACAGCCGTCAGGAGCGGCTCGGCACCGGCGGGAACCCGGTCGCCGAGGCCCGTCAGGCGGAGCAGGAACGCATCCATGCGGAACCGCGCCTTCGCGGCGGCTTCCGTTTCGGCCGCTTTGGCATCCTTGACCGCTTTGGCGAACGCGTTGTGCGACTGGTGCCCGTAACCAGCGGCAATAGCCTCGGCAATGTGGCCATGCTGGACGTCGGGAAGCATCGCGCCAGTCAGTTGCCGCAACCGTTTCTGGTATGCGGCTGACAGCGGGGACTTGGGCATCGTCTCACGAGGATGCGGAAAACCAAGTCAGGCGTCTCGTGCAGCGGCCCTCTTTAACCCGGCGACGATGAGGCTTCCACTGGCAACATGCTCAGGCCCGTTACGGCGGCCGCCGTGCCGGTAAATGCGCTGCCTGCAAAGCCTTGATGGCGCGCCTGGTCGGAACGGAGGATCATCCATGACCGGGCCAGCGCCCTGACCTGATGGGTGCCAGTGAGCCTGTCCAACTTTGCCGCCTCCCGTGCTTCCCCATGGCGGTCACTGACGCTCCGGCCCGTTGGCAGTCTCCAGAATTCCAGCCGCCGCAATGGAACCACAGGCTATCCACACAGCCGGGCACTGTCATCCGCTGTCCCCGCATCGGGGCCTGTACGTCGCCGATGATGCGGCGGCAGCCAGCGGCAATGATCTTCCCGGCGCGATCTTTGTCCTTGACGGATGCGTGCGGCACCGGCATATTGGATTGGAACAAGGGGATTGCCATGTTTGTAATGGTCAGAGACACGCGCTGCACGACGACAACCTGCGAAAGCGGGGCCGCGGAGGTGCGCGTGTTCTGACCAGGGTTACAGACCCGTCAGACTGCAAGCCGAAGGCCCCGCCCCACCAGGACGGGGCCTTCGGCTTTTTGGTGTTTGGGTCAAACCGATTGGCGCATGGAGGAGTTGTGCGGCCACGCAAGTTTCGCCGGGCCAGCTCAGTTGGCAGAGCGCGGGATTCGTAATCTCGAGGCCGTCGGGTCGACCCGGCGCCCGGCACCAGATAAACTCGAATTGCTTCGCTGGATTAGCACAGTGGTAGTGCAACGGTCCTGTAAACCGAAGGTCGGGGGTTCGAATCCCTCATCCAGCACCAACAATGACGCTGTGCCAGAGCGGTAATGGGCTGGTCTGCAAAACCAGTATCCTGGGTTCGAATCCCAGCGGCGCCTCCAATACACGGCCCTGTAGCTCAATGGACCAGAGCAGGTGTCTTCTAAGCACTTTGTTGTGGGTTCGAATCCCTCCAGGGCCGCCAATGACTTGACCGCCGGAAGCGCCCGGCGGGCGAGGGACTATCACGCGGGTGCTGGCGGGCAGCGCCCTAGGAAGGATTTCGCGAGTGAGCAATAGAATGCCTTGCATGAGCACGACAACGGCCCGCACGGATGGGCCGCAGGCCACGCTCGCCTGAGCGTTTCCTGGACGGGACCCATCCGGTGACGGATGGAGTCCGGTCCTTACGGGCTGCTCTCCATCCGCTGCTCCGGAGAATCGGACGCAATCTTGAACGGAAGGACAGCAGCTATGGACCATATGGATCACCGCTCGCTCGGCGAGCAGCTTGAATTGTTTCACTTCGAAGACGAGGCACCCGGATCGGTCTTCTGGCACCCACGTGGCTTCGCCCTCTACGGGGCCGTCGAAGGATACATGAGGCGGCGCAACGCCGCGGCCGGCTACCAGGAGGTGCGGAGCCCCGCAATGCTGCGGCGCTCCGTGTGGGAACGGTCCGGGCACTGGGAGCATTTTCACGAGAACATGTTCGTCGTCGGAGAGGATGCCGAACATCCTCTGGCGCTCAAGCCGATGAACTGTCCCGGACACGTCAGGATTTTCCGGCACCGCGTGCGCTCCTGGCGGGATCTCCCCATCCGGCTGTGCGAATTCGGGCAGTGTCACCGCAACGAGCCGTCAGGCGCCTTGCACGGCCTGCTCCGCCTCAAGGCATTCGTGCAGGACGATGGTCACATCTTCTGCCGTGAGGAACAGGTAGGAGGGGAGGTGGCGAAGTTCTGCAATCTGCTGGCATCCGTGTACGCCGATTTTGGCTTCGGGTCGTTCGAAGCCGCGATGTCGCTGCGTCCCGGGCGGCGGTCCGGATCGGACGCACAATGGGACCTGGCCGAGGCAATGCTGGCCTCGGCCGCCGCAGCCGCCGGGCTCTCGGCATCCCGGGTTCCGGGCGAGGGCGCATTCTATGGCCCAAAACTGGAGTTTTCGCTTCGCGACAGGCGGGGTGTGGCGTGGCAGTGCGGTGTCATCCAGCTCGGCATCATCCAGCCGGAGATGATGGGTGCCAGTTACCGTGACGGGGAGGACGGACGCATCCCGCCGGTGATGCTGCACCGCGCGGTACTCGGTTCCCTCGAGCGTTTCATTGGAATGCTGCTGGAGCACCATGACGGCGACCTGCCGCCATGGCTCGCGCCGGAGCAGGTCGCCGTCATTCCCGTCGCGGACCGGCACCGCGGGCGCGCTGCCGAAGTCAGGGACGCACTGGGCCAGGCCGGGCTCCGCGCGCGCCTTGCCGACGGACAGGACCGGATGTCGGCCAAAGTCCGTTCCGCTGCCATGATGCGCATCCCCGCCATCGCGGTGGTCGGGGACCGCGAGTTGTCGGACGGGTCGGTCAGCCTGCGGTTCGCCGGCCAGGAATCGGGCATGCAGCTTGCCGGGGCCGCCGCCGCGCTTGCGGCATGGGCTTCGCCGCCGGGGTGACCGTCTGCGGCATCCCCCGGCAATGTGCCGCCGATGCCAGTCACGGGACGCCCGCGATCAGGCGGAATGTCTCCCGTGCCTGGCTGGCTGGTGCAGCGGGCCTGCCGCCCCAGCCTTCCTTCCCAAAGCGAAGGGAAGGCCATCGCTGCCGATCGGCGACGATGGCCTTAAGTCGCGACGGGAGGTCAGGATCCCGACCGGAGGCTGTGCGCCCGCCACGGTGGCGACCAGACCCCAGCACGAGCCTCACAACGGTCGTCCCGACCGCACGGGAGGCCATGACGCCGGGCTGCCAGGGTGAGCATCCTGTCAGCGTGAACACCCCGACGGCGCAGGATGGGGTGTCCGATTGCTCCGGGCGCCGTCTCCGAGGGAGTGCAAAAATCTCATCTGCCGCGCTGGCTGCGTCCAGTCAGGATGAAAGTAATCGAGCCGTTTCAGGTCCACCACCGCGCTGCCGTGCTGCAGTCCGTCAGCCGCGGCCACCGCTGCGCGGATGGCCTGCGAAAGCGGGGCTGGCTGCGCAGCCTGCCCCATGGCAGCGCTAGCCAAAACGGGACAAGGCCAGGTTGGATGGAACACGAATAGCCTCCGGAACCCAGCCAGTTTGCCTCGCTATGCTTGACGGCCAGCCCATCGGGCGGTCGGAGGGGACCCAACCATTGTGACCAGGCGCGGCAAACGGGTAGCAGTCGTGTTGGGCTACGAGGAATGGCAGGCTCTATAGGGCGCCCGACTGCCTTTTGCGGATATTCTACTCGCATTTCCAGACGTGGGTGAGATCGCGCGTGACACCGGTCTTGAGTAAAGGTTACCTCTCGACACCAACGTATTATCGGCAACCGCCCCGGATAGACGGCCAGTAACCGATGTGGAGAAGCCGGCTGCCAGCGCGTGGATCTGGTCCGGCAACCAAGCACCCCGGCCAGGTGTCGGCGAAATCGGCGATGTCCCCCTGACGCCGCAATTTCCGCCGAGGCCTGGGTCGCGCCGGCGGCAAACGGCGCGGTTGGCGCCGGGAACAAGGGGTCCAGAGGTGGACAAATGCCGGGCACACCAACATTTTCCTTCTCTCACCCGAAGCTGCGTTTTCCCCTGCCGCGGCCTCTGCGATGGGGGGCTGCGCGTGGTTCAGGGCAGCGCGGTCCAGCGACGGGCGGTGGGCCGACCTGTCCGAAATGCGGCTGCATTGACGTGAACGGCAGACCAGGACGGCACTTCAGGTGCAAGTCTTGCAAGGCCTGGTTCAGCGTCACGTCCAGGACCAGCCGCGCCAGTCGCAAGCTGAACTTCAAGGCGCTGCCCAGGGCCATCGTGCTGTCCGTCCTGTCGGTCAAGGGCAAGGCCGCCAGCCAACTCAAGCGCGAACTTGACGTGGACTACAAGACCGTCCTTCTGCGCAAGCTCCGGGAAGCCATCGCCATCCTGCGCAGGGGGCTCAAGCTGGATGGGACGGCCGGGATGGACGGGGTTCATGTCGGCGGCCGCCTCCGGACCGGGAGCCGCAAAGAGGACCGCGTGGACTGCCGCCTGGGCCGGAACCGGACGGCATCGCGTTTGTCGCCGCCGTGCCGGACGAGCGCGCCGATCTGGCCCGGCACGTCACGGGAAACCATGTCGCGCGGTGCCGGGCTGCGGGCCGACCAGCCCGCGGCCCGCGACAACCTGTCAACCCTGAACGAACCCGTCCGGAACAACCACAGCAAGGCATGCGTCGGGTTCGGCGATTGGGGCTGGCAACCCCAGCCAGGAACACGGTGCGAATTTGGCCAGCCGCATGGTGCGCCGACGTGGCACCATGCTTTCTTCAGTCCGATGCGCCCGTGTCACGCCTGTTCGGAAATCCAGAGACCCATGGTCAGATCGTCCTGTGCCACGGTGGCTGGCTGTTCGGGGTGAGCTCCGTGCATGAACGCACCGTTCCCGCCAGCCGCCGGGCCGGCATGACGGTGGACGCGGGCGACTGGGGAGGCCGGATGGCGGTTCTTCTGCGCGGCGAGACATGCTTCGCCCAAGGAAATGGCGGAAACCGGATTCATGGCGTCCATGTCTCCGAACATGAATGTCGGATTTTTGGGAGGCTGGTTTGTGCGAGCGGTCATGGTGAACATTTTGGTCATCCTTCCAAATCAGCGGTCTGGCAAGACAGCATTCAACTATTTGCTTGCGTGCCGTGTCTGCGCCGGGTGCGACGGTTTCCGTTGGGTTGTTTGGTCAGGTGATTCCGCCGCCCGTTGCGGACGCCTCGCGCGCGGCCACGGTGCAATCAGTCCTGGCTGCGGCATAAAGGCGTCTCGCCGCGTCATAATCGTCCTGAGCTGACTGTGCCGCCCTGCTCGCGGCGCGCCAATGCAGTTCAGCCACACCCATCAGTGTCTCGGCTGTGTGAACGTCAAATTTGCATGTGGACAAGGGAAGTCTCCTTTGGCTTGGTGTTGCGGCTTTGGCCGTAACCTCCTGGCCGCTGCCATTTTTTTGTAGGCAGCTTTGACGCTCGTCCGGGTCCCATCCAGTTTGCCGCCGGATAACTTCCGGCTGGGACACCCGTCGGCCTCACGACAACGTGATAAGTATGCTCACGTTGTCGTGAAGTCAAGACTCTCCGCAGATGCGCATCATGAGCCAGCCGTTTTGCGGCAGCGCGGCCAACTGGCCATGGGCAACCCGGAACGGAGGCATGGCTCCGCGGGCCGGAATGTGTTCACGGCTTCCTGGCGGCACAACCGCTGCTGGCCGACCTGGCCATGCGGTGGCAAAGGCCGCCGTCACGGATCCCATCGGGGCCGAACCCAGGTATGGCATTGGTGCTGGCAGCGATTTCCGTGATGACTGGCTGGCGGCAGCGCGGCCAGCCAGTTCGTGGTGTCCGGGCTCCCTCAGCGGGGCCTGGCGATGGCGGGTCAGCCCAGGGCGAAATCCTGCGGGCACGGGACTCTGCGCCATCATGGAAGCACGGCTTCAAGCCGCGCTTCAATGCGGGCAGCGAGTTGCCTGCCGGAGATCGGCTTGCGGACGAGCGTGAAGATGTCGCCCGCCGAGAGCGCGGCACGGTCGCCGACATAGCCGGTCAGCAGGAAGCATGGCAGTCCCGGCCGCATGGCAAGGGTCTTTTGGATGGCCACCACTCCATTCATGCCGGGCATCGAAAGATCACTGACCATCGCGTCCACCACCTCGCCAGCCTCAATCAGCGCGACCGCCTCCGCCCCGCCGGACGCAACCAGCATCGCAAAGCCCATGTCTTCCAACTGGGCCGCCAGAGTCTCACGCACGAGGTCGTCGTCATCAACCAGCAGGATTCTGGCCGATGGATGCGGCGAAGGCTGGTCCGGGCACTCGTCGGATTGGCTGACCGGCGCGTCGGCCTTGGCACGTGGCAGCCAGATGCTGACCGTGGTCCCCCGGCCTGGCACCGTGGCGATCGCCATCGCGCCGCCGGACTGCTCGGCAAAGCCCTTGACCATCGCGAGCCCAAGCCCGGTGCCGCAGCCTTGCGGCTTGGTCGTGAAGAACGGTTCCGCCACCCGCGCAAACGTCGCCGCATCCATCCCCGAGCCCGTGTCGGCAACGCTGAGCCGCACATAGGCACCTGGCGACATCCCCGGCGGGCACGCGGCGCGGTCCGGAAAATCGACCGCCTCTGCCGCAAGCGTCAGGGTGCCGCCGTTGGGCATGGCATCGCGCGCGTTGGTGCCAAGATTGATCAGCGCGGTTTCGAGTTGGCCATGGTCGGCCAGAAGCGGGGGAAGGCCGGCATCGGCACAGGCGCAGACCTCGATTGCGGTGCCGACGGTGTGGGTCAGCACCTCCCGCATCCCGTTCAGCAGTTCGGCGGTGGCGACCACCTCGGTGCGGAGTTCGCCCCGGCGCGCGAAGGCCAGCAGGCGCTGCGTTATCGAAGCACCCCTTTTGGCGGCCTCGATCGAGGCGCGGGCGAGGTGCCGCGTCCGCTCGAGATCTTCCGGCCGCCGCTCGATCAGGGCCGCCGCCCCTGAGACGCTCTGCAGGATGTTGTTGAAATCGTGCGCAATGCCCCCGGCCAGCTGGCCGAGCGCATGAACCTTCTGCGCCTGGGCGAGCTTTTCGGCGAGCACGCGCAGCTCCGTCACGTCGCGCCATTCGGCAATGATCCACTCAACCCGTCCAGTGGACGGATCCGGCACGGGCTTGAGGGAGAAGTCGATCCAAACGTCACGGCCCGCTGAATTCCTCGCCGTGACATCGCGCCGGACAAGGGTGCCCCCGGTGGCCTCCTCGGTATCGGCGTATATGCGCTCCAGATCGGCCTCAAGCCACCAGTCGGTCTGCCAGAATCGGCGGCCTGCGACATCGGCGGCGGAGATCCTTCCGGAGTCGAGGGCAGTGCGGTTCGCCAGCAGCACGGTCCCGTCGGGCGCGAGGAGGCAGACCGACTGGAACTGCGAGTTGAAAATCGCCCGGAACTGCGATTCCGCGCCTGCGAGCGCCGCAGTGCGTTCGGCGACCAGCCGCTCCAGTTCGTCACTCCGCTCGGCCAGCGCCTCGCGTGCGGCAATCATGTCCGTGATGTCATGGTGCGCGCTGATTACGCGCAGGCAGCCTCCGTCTTCAAAGAAAGATTCGGCCCGCATGGCAACCCACCGGACTGATCCGTCTGGGCGCTGGATGCGGAACTGCGTGGCAATCCTGCTTTCGCACTCGTTGAGAACCCGCGCTTCGGAGGCGACCCGTGCGCGGTCGCCGGGATGGACGCGGGCGAGCCACTCCACGAAAGTGCCGGGATCCTCTCCCGGCGTCAGGCCGTAAAGGCGGTGGTATTCCTCGGACACGAAGGCGGCGGAGTTGGCGGCAGTCCAGTCAGCGTTGGCGATTTCGCCGACCTGCTGCACCAGGCGCAGCCGGGCCTCGCTGTCGCGGACGGTCCGCTCCGCCTCCCTGCGCACGGACGCGTCGCGGACGATGCCTGTCAGGTAACGCTCTCCATTCCCGCCGAACGAGCTGACGGACAGGTCGATTGGAAATGCCACGCCATTGCTGCGGAGGCCGAGGAGCTCGCGCCCCTGCACGCCGATGATGCGGGGAGGGGCACCGCTCCGGTGGGCGGCGATGTAGCCGCCGTGGCGGGCGGCCTCATCCCGTGGCATCAGCACGCCAAGGTCGCGGCCCGCCAGATCTTCCTCCCGCGTATAGCCGAACATGCGCAGGCCAGCGGGGTTGATTGAAACAATGCGGCCGTCAGCGCGGGCGACGATGATGCCGTCGGCGGCGGTGTCCACAACCGATCTGAGGTGGGCCTGGCTCCCGTGCAAGGCGCCTTCGGCCCGGTGCAGCGCCGTGGTGTCGGTAAGGTTCTCGACGACCGCAGCACCGCCGTCCGCGCCCTGCCGGAGGAGCTTCCGGGCGATGACGGTCACCTCCACTCCGGTTTTCGTGCGCTGCCGCAGTTCGCCGGTCCATTCGCCGTCGCGCACAAGCGCCGCCGAGATTTCCGCGGCGGGAACCGGGAAAGACGTCTGCAACAGCCCGGCCGCGGACTGCCCGACAGCTTCCGCCGATGTCCAGCCGAAAATCCTCTGGCAGCCCGCAGACCAGTACAGCACGGTGCCATCCAGTCCGCGGACCAGGATGGCCGCCATATCGACCATGGCGAGCATCCGCTGGCGTCCGGCCAGGCCATTCCGCGCCGATCTGGCGGCCAGCAGCGCAACGGACAGCATGGCGCCGCACAGCGCGGCCGCCAGCGTCCCCGCGACTGCCAGCGCGGTGAGCGCAACTGCCGGCCTGACCTCCATGCCGGCCTGCAACCTGTGGGCACCAATCCAGATGCCGAGAGCCAGGATAGCCACGGCTCCGCCGAGCCCGCCTGCCGCCCATCTGCCCACCGCACGGCCGGGCAGCCCATCCAGCCAGTCGGCGGCATGCAAATCGGTGTCACCGGGTGTCGGCTTCGGCGGGCCGGGAGGGGTTGGGTGTCGCACTGTCTCTGGACCTGGGTTGCCGTCCGCGCCTGTCAATTCGGGTACATGTGCAGGGCACCATGAATTGCAATCGGAATTGGTCCGTATCACCCCAGTGTTGTAGTCGGCAATGGCCTGGCATTCGCCACAGCGGTATTTGCCCATCAATAATGTTATTGATGCCGTTAATTGTGCTGTCGGTCCAGATGGCAGACTTCGGCCGCCAGCTCTTGGCGCCTGGTGGCTGTCCGTCATGGCATGGCTCGCCAGGGCACTGCCTGGCCGCAAATGGCTGGTAACAGGCGGTCATTTCGCTGTCATTTTACCAGGCTGGGCCGTTTGCGCTCCAGATGGCGAGGCAGCCACAGGTTGAAATTCCGGCAGCCAATGCAAATCAAGGAGGTGAGCAACCGCCATCGGCACGGTGTCTGCTCGGCTTTTGCCCCGGGGAGTGTGCATGCCCGTCACCACGCTGGACGAACTCAATCTCATGGTCGGCCGGGTCAGGGCCGCACAGAGGATCTATTCCGCATTTTCACAGCAGCAGGTGGACGCGATATTCCGCAGTGCCGCCCTGGCTGCCGCGGACGCCCGTATCCCGCTGGCAAAAATGGCTGTCGCGGAAACCGGAATGGGCGTGATGGAAGACAAGGTCATCAAGAACCATTTCGCATCAGAATATATTTACAACGCTTACAAGGATGAAAAGACCTGCGGCACGCTCGACGAGGACCGTGACGCCGGGACCCTGACCATCGCCGAGCCCATTGGGCTGATCTGCGGCATAGTTCCGACCACGAACCCAACATCAACGGCTATCTTCAAGTCGCTGATCAGCCTGAAAACGCGGAATGGCCTTGTTTTCTCGCCGCATCCGCGCGCCAGGCATTCCACCTGCGAGGCGGCCCGCCTGGTGCTGGCGGCGGCGGTGGCGGCTGGCGCGCCTGAAGGCATCATCGGCTGGATTGACGAGCCGACCCTGGAACTGTCGAACGCGCTCATGCATCACCCCGACATCCATCTGATCCTGGCGACGGGCGGTCCGGGAATGGTGCGGGCCGCATACTCGTCGGGGAAACCGGCGATCGGCGTCGGCGCCGGAAACACGCCCGTCGTCATCGACGAATACGCCGACATCAAGCGCGCCGTCGCCTCCATCCTGATGTCGAAGACCTTCGACAATGGTGTCGTATGTGCGTCCGAGCAGGCCGTGGTGGTGGTCGATGCCGTGTACGGCGCGGTGCGGGAGCGCTTCGCCCAGCACGGCGGGCACATCCTGTCCACGGACGAAGCCGCCGCGGTAAGCGCGGTGCTGTTCAGGGACGGAGGCCTGAACTCCGCCGTCGTCGGCCAGTCCGCCGGAACCATCGCCGAAATGGCCGGGATCCATGTGCCGACGCAGACCAAGGTGCTGATAGGCGAGGCGACCGATATCTCCGACAGCGAGGCATTCGCGCGGGAGAAGCTGTCGCCGACGCTGGGAATGTTCCGCGCACGGGATTTCGACGATGCCTGCGGCAAGGCGGCAGCACTGGTGGCCCTCGGCGGCGTCGGCCACACCTCGGTGCTGTACACCGACCAGGACCTGCAGGGCGACAGGGTGCTCCAGTTTGCATCACGCATGAAGACGGCCCGAATTCTCATCAATACGCCGTCGTCGCACGGAGGCATCGGCGACATCTACAATTTCCGGCTCGCGCCGTCGCTGACCCTGGGCTGCGGCTCATGGGGTGGCAACTCGATTTCGGAAAATGTCGGACCGCGGCATCTCCTGAACCGCAAGACCGTGGCGAAGCGCGCCGAGAACATGCTGTGGCACAAGTTGCCCCGGTCGATCTATTTCAGGCGTGGCTGCCTGCCATTCGCGCTTGATGACCTGCGTGGCCGGAAGCGCTGCCTGATTGTGACGGACAGGTTCCTTTTCGAGAAAGGCTTCACGGAGGACACATCCGTCATCCTGAAGCGCCTCGGCATGGAAGTGGAATGCTTCTTCCAGGTGAGCGCGGATCCGACCCTAGGCGTGGTGCGCAAGTGCCTGGCGCTCGCCAACGCGTTCCAGCCCGACGTGATCCTGGCGCTTGGCGGGGGTTCGCCGATGGACGCGGCAAAAATCATGTGGGTGATGTACGAAGCCCCCGAGGTCGCATTCGAGGACCTGGCGCTCCGCTTCATGGACATCCGCAAGCGCATCTATCGGTTTCCAAAGCTCGGCAGGAAGGCACTGCTGGTTGCGGTGCCCACAACCTCGGGCACGGGATCCGAGGTCACGCCGTTCGCAGTCGTGACCGACGAGGTGACCGGCGCGAAATACCCGATCGCGGACTACGAGCTGACGCCGAGCATGGCGATCATCGATGCGAACCTGGTCATGGACATGCCGAAGCCGCTGACCGCGGCCGGGGGCATCGACGCGGTCACGCATGCGCTGGAAGCATACGTCTCGGTTGTGGCGAACGAGTATTCGGATGGCCAGGCGCTCCAGGCCCTGAAGCTGCTGAAGGAGAACCTGCCGGCGGCTTACCGGGATGGCGCCAGGAACCCGAAGGCGCGGGAGGAGGTGCACAGCGCGGCGACACTGGCTGGCATAGCGTTCGCGAATGCGTTCCTGGGCGTTTGCCACTCGATGGCGCACAAGCTCGGAGCCGAATTCCACCTGGCCCACGGCATTGCCAACGCGCTGCTGATCAGCAACGTGATCCGCTACAATGCCGCCGATATCCCGACGAAGCAGACGGCGTTCAGCCAGTACGACAGGCCGCAGAGCGTGGCCCGCTATGCGGAAATCGCCAGGCATCTCGAACTCGGCGGACAGCGCGACCACGAGCGTGTGGACAGGCTGATCGCGTGGGTCGACGGCATGAAGGCGGCGCTCGGCATCCCGGCCTCGATCCGGGCCGCCGGGGTGGATGAGGCGGCATTCCTTGACCGCGTCGACCGGATCGCCGAGGCCGCGTTCGACGACCAGTGCACCGGCGCCAATCCCCGCTATCCGCTGGTGGCCGAGATCCGGCAGCTGCTGCTCGACAGCTATTATGGCCGCGCCTACGCTGAGCCGTTCGAGCGCGGCAGCCCTGACGCTGGCGTGGTATGGCTGGGGCGTCCGGCCGCCACCGAATAATCCCGGCGTTGGATTGTCGGGTGGTTCCCTATGGCGGGCATCGTGCGGTCCATGAAGTTTTTGGATACGGCCGCGGCGCGCAACGGGCCGCCGGACGGCAGGCCGGAAAGCGGCGTGGGCAAAGCGCGGCTGACACAGTGTCATGGGCCGCCCCGGGGCGCGGCTTTGGGCAACATTTTATCCTCGTCAATTATTCGAAGTATACGCGGTAAATCGAGTTTTCCCGGCTGTGCCAGTTGATTTGTCGCGCCGACTCCAATACTCATGCGCTGCTCTTTGCCGCGCATGGGGCGCACTGGAGAAAATTCGTGGTCGGCTGGTGGAAATATCTCGGCTTGCAGACCAGATTCATGCTAATCACCGGGATCGGAGTGCTTGGACTGGCGGCATGCGTGGTCGTCATGGTGGGCTGGTTCGAGTACGCCAAGGTCGAGCAGAAGCTGCGCGGCTTCGCGGACAATGAGCTGGGCTCGATGCACGCGCTGGTGGTCAGTGTCATGGAGCGCAGGCTCACCGACGGGAACAATGTGGCGATCGGCGTGTTCAACAAGTGGTTCGAGCGCCGCAACCAGGACTACCCCGGCAAGGTGTGGAGCGTCTGGAGCCCCAAGGTGGCGGCTTACATGGCCAAAACCGCGCCAGACAGGAAGCCGAAGACCGCGCAGGACGCCGTCGACGAGGAGGCGATGCGGACTGGCCGGCCGGTTTCCCGGTTCATTGACGGCGCCTACCGGCTCAGCCTGCCGATCGTGCTCGGTGTCAGCACCGGAGCGGAGCAGCAGTCCTGCCACATCTGCCATGGCGCCAACATGGGGCTGTCGGATGGCCAGGTCATCGCGGTGTTCTCGGCGAGCCTTTCCACCGCCGCCGAGTTCGCCGCGCTGAGACAGCTTCTGGCGGAGGTCGCGGCGGCTGGCATCCTCGGAGCCGTCGTCATGATGCTGACCATCCGGGTGGCTTTCGGGCGCATCGTCAGTCGCCGGCTGCTCCGCATGACGACCGCCATGCGGAAGCTGGCGGAGGGCGACAGGGGCGCCGAAATCCCCGTGCAGACATACCGCGACGAGATCGGCGGCATGGTCGATGCGGTGTCCGTGTTCAAGCAGAATGCGATTGATGGCTACCGCCTGGCGACCGCGGAGCATGCCGGGGAGGCGGAGAAGGAGCGGCGCCGGACCGCCATGGACCGGGACACGCAGGCATTTGGCGACTCCGCGTCCGGCATCATGACGGCATTGGCGGCTTCGGCCGACGGCATGCGCCGCGCCGCGGAAGCGATGGCCAATGCGGCCAGCGCCGCGCACGGGCAGGCGTCCGAGACGGCTGCCGGCGCCGCCAAATCGTCCCGCGACCTGACATCCGTGGCAGCCGCTGTCGAGCAAATGCACTCAAGCGTGGAGGAAATCGCGCGGCAGGCGGCATCGGCGGCGCAGGTGGCACGCGAGGCGGTGGAGAAGACTTCCGCCAGCCATGCCACCATGGAGGGCCTGACCGAGGCGACCGCCCGCGTCGGCGACGTGCTCCACCTGATCAGTGATATCGCCGAGCAGACGAACCTGCTCGCCCTGAACGCCACCATCGAGGCCGCCCGGGCCGGGGATGCCGGCAAGGGCTTCGCGGTCGTCGCCGGCGAGGTCAAGTCCCTGGCGGCGCAGACCGCCAGGGCCACGGCCGAGATTGGCGGACAGATCGAGTCGATCCGCAGCGCCAGCGGAAACGCCATCGCGGTCATGGCGGCCGTGGAGGCGATCATCGGCAAAATGGACGAGGTAACCGCCGCAATCGCCGCCACCGTGGAGCAGCAGAGCGCTGCCACGCGCGAGATCGCCTCCAGCATCCAGACGGTCTCCGCGGAAACCGACCGGACAGTCGACGCGATGCACGCCGTGGTAAGCGCCGCCGCGAACGCCGGTGACGCCAGCCGCGACGTGCTGACCGGCGCGGCCGATGTCGGCCAGCAGGCCGAGACCCTGCGGGTCGAGGTGGACGGTTTCCTCGTAGCCGTCCGCGGTGGCGGCCCGGACCGCGCCGCGCCGTGATCGGCTGGTCGCAAAGGATGTCCGGCGCCTGCGGACCATGGCGGACCATGGCCCGCATCATGGGCGTCTGGAAGCTGGCTTCGGCGCCCGGGGGTCCGCAATGGTCGGCAAGGTCGCTTTTCCTGTCAGGCGGCATGCGTCCTCGCCGCCGTCTCCAGCGTCAGCCATGGGGCAGGAACGGCGGAAGCCACTGCAGGTAGCTGGCACGGGCTGGCCTCCGCTATCCAGATGCGGTCCGCCCGTGCCAGCCGGAAATGGGATGGATGGCGTGTCGTAATGCCACTGAGGTTGCCTCCGCCGGGCTCGGCGTGCTCATGTGCCAGGAGAGGTATGCCAGGAGAGAGGCATGCCCGGCGGCCGCTACCCAGCGCTGCGGCAAAAAATGGGAGGCTTGAATGCCGGCCGATGTTGAGGTCTCCGATCATGGCACGGTTGTGCTGTTTGCGCTGCTGTCGGAAGCGGCGGAAAACTGGGCGCAGGAACACCTGCCGGAGGACCGCATGACGTACGGCGGGGCTGTTGCGGTCGAGCACCGCTACGCCATGGACATCATCGAGGGCATGGCGGGGGATGGCCTGATTCTGTCGATCTGAAACCTGGGGCGCCTTTCCCGGGGTCCGCCGCGGGCTTGCCGGATTCCTATGGCCGGATCGGCAACGACTGCGCTGTTTCCCCGCTCCTGGCACCGATTGCGCAAACGAGGACGACCTGATCACCAAAAATCTGCAACGATTTTTCGGCGCGGGCCGGGAGCGGGATATGTTCGTTACGGCAGAAGAGGATAAGGGCGGCTGCCAGCACCGGGCCTTCCACGACCACCTCGCGCCGCGCCGGTTCTCCGGAATTCTGGGCTTTTCCTGCCCCTGCACGGTCCGGCGCGAGTGCAATGCGGAACCGCACCGTGTCGCCCGGGCCGGCAGACTCCGGGGTGCCGCATATCACGCTTCCCGCAGGAAGCGGCTGGCCGATACGCCGATGGTATTCCGTGACCGCATGCACGACTTCAGGCGGACGGAACATGATGTGGCGAAGTTCAGAAGGCATAGCGCGATACTCTTCCCCATGTCCCGTGGAAAGTGGCCGTGCCGGGTTAACGAACGGTTGCCGGGTGCGGACAAACCGTTTGCCAGGGGATTGGTGAAACCGCGGCCCAACCCTAACCGTGTCGGTCACGGATGGCGTCCGGAAGCGGCGATGGTGACAGCCAGCGGCCTGCGGATCCCGCAGGCCGCTGGCCTTGGAGCCGCGGATAGCGGATCGAACCAGGACGGGCGCCCGAAGTCCCCGAACCTTCCGCCGCCCGCGGGCGTGACATTCTGTCGTGGTGGTCTCCTGGCGTTGCCATCCCGGCGCCGCAGGCATACAAGTGGTCTTGGACAGGACGGGGGACAGGCCGTTGCTTTTGTGCGATTTGATAGCCAGGCACCAGGCGTTCCGCGCACATCCCGAGAAGCTCGGATTGCCGCGCGGGGCGGGGGAGCATCCGGCGATCCGCGAACAATTGGACCTGGCGGCGGCGATCGCCGGGCTCATCGCCTGCGGTCCCCGCTTTGTGCTCGGCGACGATGTCATCGCGGCAGGCGTCCAGGCACTGATGTCCAGGCCGCGGTCGCTGCGCGACTGCACATCAGTCCTGCGCGTGCCGTGGCCCGTGGCGTTCATCGAGTGGCACGAGCCGACGCGCATCGCGGCGCGGCGCGCGCTCGGCGTTGCGCGCGACAACGGACAGGACATTGCCGTGCGGTGCGGATTTGTGGTTGAGGCGGACGACGCTGGCCGGACGGGCACTGCCCGCCTGTGCTGGTCGCACAGGGAAGAGTCCATGGGCGGGGCGGAGATCCTCAACGTGTCGCCGATTTGGTTTTTCTTTGATTTCGGCATCCTGGGGACGCCGTTCCGGCAGGGCGACAGCATAATCAGTCAGGAGCAGCGGCGCGAGAGCGACCTTTTCCAGAAATGGGCGAGGTCGCCGGACGACATCGAGGCTCTCGTCGACATGAACCGGGCGTTTGGCCAGGACGGTTTCGGGGACGCCATGCGGCTGGCCACCGAGCAGGCAAAGGGATCGCCGTCGCCCGAAGCGGCCATACAGGCCATGTACGAGAACATGCTCAGCGACGTAGCGGGCGAAGCCCTGTCGCTGGTCGCCATCCTCATTCTGATGACTTCGCGCAACGGGACCGAGGCGGCACCGGGCGAGGACCGCGGCAAACTGAACCGGGCCCGGGCGAAACGCGGCGAGGCACCGCTGCAGGACCATGTCGTCGTGCACATGCGCTTGGGGCGGGCCGCGAAGCAGGCGCCCCGCCCCTCCTCCTCCGATGGGCACTCCGGACGGGCATCGCCGCGCCTGCATATGGTGTGTGGACATCCCCTGCCGAGAGGAGACGCCATCTACTGGCGCCGGGCGCACGCGCGGGGCCTTGCATCGGGGCGGGCCGCGGCTGACACCAGGACCGTCCATGTTGGGCTGTAGGGTTTGCCATTCGGCGATGGCGGTCCGTGCGGCCTGGATGGCGTCCGCAGGCAACCCACAATGACCGGAGAGGAGGCGCGCGCGGCCTTCCTCGAGTGGATGGGTGGGGAACGCCGGGCGTCGCCGCTGACCGTGGAAGCCTATGCGGCTGACACCGCCGCCTTCCTCGGGTTTCTGACCCAGCATCTTGGCGGCGAACCTGACATGGCGGCGCTGGCCGGACTGAGCCAGGCGGATATCCGCGCCTGGCTCGCCTCCCAGGCGGCCGATGGGCAGGGCAATGCGACCAGGGCGCGGCATCTGTCCGCGGTGCGCAGTTTCTTCCGCTACCTGTTGCGGCGGCATGGGATGGACAACCCGGCGCTGCGCCTGATCTCAACGCCGCGCAGCAAGCGGCCTGTGCCGAAGGCGCTCCCGCCGGTCCAGGCTTGCGCGGTGGCCGAGGATATTGGCGAGATGTCAGAAAGTGCCGCCATCCAGGCGCGCGACACGGCGCTGTTCACCCTGTTGTACGGGTGCGGCCTGCGGATTGCCGAGGCGCTGGCGCTGGACGTGCGCGACGCGCCGCCGCTTGCCGGGGATGCGGCGCTGCGTGTCGTCGGGAAGGGCTCGAAGGAGCGGATTGTTCCCGTGCTGCCCGCCGTGCGCGAAGCCATCGCCGCCTGGCTGCAGCTTCATCCTGACCGGCAGCCGGACAGCCCCCTGTTTCTCGGGGCGCGCGGCAAGCGTCTGGACGCGGCGGTGGCGCAGAGGACGCTGCGGGAGTTCCGTCGCCTGAACGGATTGCCGGAGCACGCCACGCCCCACGCCCTGCGGCACTCCTTCGCGACGCACCTGCTCGCTGGCGGAGCGGATCTCCGCTCGATCCAGGAATTGTTGGGCCACGCCAGCCTGTCCACCACGCAGCGGTATACGGACGTGGACACAACGCGGCTGATGGAGGTGTGGCGCAAGGCGCACCCGCGCGCTTGAGGCCGGACGGGCGGCACCACGATCCGCCGGCGATCGCAAGGCTGGCGCCGTCGCACCCAAGTGTGGGCAGGATGGCCGATCCATCATCCAGATGAAGGTGGATGACGGGGCGATGGCGACGCGAACTTGATCGTCCGTGCTCATGGGCCAGGCCAAGCCGCCAAGGAGGGATTTCTTCCCCGGACCGGCGGGACCCGCTGGTCAGGGGAAGCCAGCAGCGCCGGGCTGCATTTCCGCTGGCGCCGCAAAAGTGCCACCACCTCCGTGAATGCTCCGGCCTCCATCTGCGGGAACCAGATCGTTGCCAGCACGCTGCAGGCACGGGAGAGGCAGCGGCTCCGGGCACATGCCTCCCTGGGGCTGGACGGCCGCGGTGCCGTCTGTCGCCGGGACGCGTGACTTCCAGGTCAGGGCAGTGGCATCCGCGCCAGGCTTGGCCGGATTGGCATGGCTGGGCTGACAGGATGGGCATGGCTGGGCTGACAGGATGGGCGTCATGCCACGGCCTGCTGGCCCTCCTGGAGGGCTGCCGGCACGTCCGGCGGCTCTTTCCGCACTGCCTGTGAGCGGTCCCATGCGGCTTCCCAGCTCTCCTCCACCGCCCCGACACCGGTCACCAGGAGGACGCCGCGCTCGATGACGCCCTGGATTGAGATGTTAAGCTCTGACGATAATTTGTTGAGCTTGGCGACGATTGCCTGGTCGAACCAGCCTCCGTAGGACTGGCGCCCGGCCCGGCATGCCGGATTGGTATCCTCATTGCGGATGCGGGCCGTGCCCTTGCCCCTGCGCACAATCCGGCGGTGTTCGACGGGAACGGGCATCGGCAGGCCGTGCTCGGCGAAGACCGCGTTGAGCGCCTCGGCGATGATCTCCTGGTTGGTTTTCTCCTCCCTGGTTGCCTTGGCGTATGCGGCCTGGATCTGCGTCGGGAGCAGGAATGCGATCACCTGCATTTTGCCCTGCCGCGATGGCGAAGGTCTCGGCACCCTCATTGTCCGCCTCCAACGCCGCTGTCCGCTGGCGCGCTGCGGCGTTCTGCCGCGCCGCCCGCCTTCCCCGTCCTGACACTGCCCACGCGCTGCTCCATGTCTGTCCACCGCTCACCGGCGATCATAGTTGACAAGATAGCCAGCCGCGTCAAGCCAACGCATCGCGGGCGCCGTCAGGCCGCCAGGATGGGTCGGGATGCCACCGGACCACGCGTCGTCTCACGGATTCCAGGTGCCATACGCCTACCGGTCGGTCGTGAGGAGAAGTCCGCGTCGGTTGCAAGGAGCCGAAGCACGCCCGGACAGGCAGACTGGCTGCTCGGCGCGTTCTGTCCGGAGCGTATCGTGTCGGCAATGCCCGCCGTGCGCTGGGCCATCGCCGCCGGGCTGCAATTCCATCCGGATCGGCAGCCTGACAGCCCGCTGTTCCTCGTGGCACGCGGCAAGCGGCCGGACCCGGCGGTGGCGCAGCGGACACTGCGGGAGTTCCGCCGCCTGCACGGGTTGCCGGAGCACGCCACGCCCCACGCCCTGAGGCATTCCTTCGCAACGCACCTGCTGGCGGGGGCGGATCTCCGCTCGATCCATGAATTGCTGGGCCACGCCAGCCTGTCCACCACGGTAGGAAGGGAGTGCTGGGGGGGGCGATGGGGCACGTGACCTGGCGGCGGAGGAACGGCTGACCGGCTATCCTGCTGACGCAAAATCTGGTAGTGGTTTGCCATGATGACTGATCTCATCGGCCTGCCGCGACGGATTACCGTCGGTGAATACCATCGACTGGCTGACGCTGGGGTGTTCGGCGAACTTCGCGTCGAGCTGCTCGATGGGAGGGTCACGCCGATGTCACCAATGAACCCGGCGCACGCTAGCGCGTTGGTGCGCGTGCGGCGGCTGTTCGACGCGTTGTTCGACGAAAATGAGGCGGCGATCAGGCCCCAGTGTCCAGTGACTTTTGACGAAGGATGGGAGCCCCATCCGGACTTCGTTGTTGCCAAACCAGGTGACTGGGAGGACACGCACCCGCGCGCTGAGGACATTCACCTTATCATTGAGGTTTCGGAAACGACCCTTCGTGAAGATCTTGCCATCAAGGTCCCCTGCTACGCGAGGAATGGGGTCACCGAGGTCTGGGTCGTGGACCTGGCGGCGGACGTTGTCCATGTCCATCGCGACCCGTCTGCGTCAGACCATTACAGGATTGGGTTTGACGCCAAACTCGATGAAACGATTGGCCCAGTAGCTTTTGCCGGCGTGGCGATCCCAGCCGCCCGACTGTTCCCCGCTTCCCGCGGACACAAACACGACACCGCGCCGTCGCGATCAGTGTGAGACCATGGCGTGGTGCGTTTTGGAGGGGCAATCCATCCCTGTGTGCAATGGCCGTGTGCGGTCCCTGATGGCCGCCTTTCACCCGACACCAGGAGACTGACATGGCAGACAATTCCGACTAAATGGGTATCCCTTTCACTGACCTGTGCCCGGCCGCCCCGGAATTACAAGGAAAACTAGGCTGGTTTGGCCGCTGCCGCGTGGCCAAATGCCCTGTCGAAGCCCCATCTTGGCAGGACAACGGATTCGAGGTCAGTGAAAGGGATACCCATTTCCGACTATTCCGCCGTTTTGGCCGAAGCCAGCCAGCGGATTGCCGCCCTGCTGGGCGCACCCGGCGGAAGGCTCACGCCATCCGATGTCGAAGAGGTGCAATCATTCCTCAAAGCGCGCGAGTATGGCCTGGCGTTCGAGACGCTCGCATCCATCCTCGCCGACGGCGGAGATCCCGTCTGCCTGACGGTTCTCCGCGAAATTGATGGCATTGCAGAACTGCTCGGCCTCGCGGACGGGCCTTTCGTAACCCGTCTGCGTCAGATTGCTGGCCAGTCGGCGGGCACGGGCTCCGCCTGAATCGCCAAGCTCCAATCGGATGCTGCGGACGGAAGTTGGGAGGCCGACCATCAGGCCGATGTCAACGCCGTCTCCACAGCCGCAGCGGCGTGGGCTGCAGCGGCAGGTCGGCGCCGGCCAGCGGCGCCTGTCCGACTTCCTCGAAATCGGACGCAATCCTGGCCATCAGGTCACCGATCCGGTGCCAGGCGCTGTCCGTAACAAGATGGCGGGCAGCCAGCTTCACGAGGCCGGCCGCCCATCCACCGGTCATGGCAAACTCGTATTCAGGGGAAGCCATCGCCACCATCTGGCCAGGGACCGCTTCGGCGAAGGCCGCCTCGAACCAAAGGCCGTCATCGAACCTGGGCCAGCTGATCAGGATTGTCGGCCGCTTCGCGAGTTTGGCGACTGCGTCGAGGACGGCGCCAGCGTCTCCGGCGTGCACCGGAAATCCAATGCCAGCTTCCCCGGAGGTGCCCGGGTCCGTCGCGACCACCGGAACGCCGGCGCGCTCAAGCGCTCTCGCGAACAATCCGAACCCGGCACCAAGTTCCAGGACGGGGCCAACGCGTGAGAGGAGGCCGACCGCCTCGGCGGTTGGCAGCGTCTTGCCGAGAAGGCCGAGGCATCGAGGCACCGCCCGCTGCATGCCGATCACGGCGCGGGCAGGGGGAGGCTTCCCGGCATCAAGTGCCCGCAGATAGGCTGTCCTCCGTTCGAAAACGGCATCCACCCAGCCGCCTGCCCCTTCGAGCTTGCGGATGGTACCGTTCACCCTGACGCAGGCCAGGGCGGTGCGCAGGTTCATCCGTTGGGTCCTGGCCTGCGATGAAAGATCACCGCTGGCGACGTTGGCCAGCATCGCCTGTATCTCATCGGCGGTGAAATCGGCGGCCAGCAGCGCCGCCCCGCCGAACTCGGTCGGCAGGAACACTCCAGGGTCGCCTGCAGGCCCAAGCCGGGCGAATGGCGCCAGCGAATCGGGCGCGTGGATGATCTCTATTTCCTCGCTCAGGGCTCTGACCGACAGCATGGCGCCGGGTAGCCATTTGACGGCCTCGAACACGGTGACCGACATCGGCAAACCTTCCCTTCGGACTGGAGTCGGAATGTAGCAGCGCGGCCGGCCAAACGAACCATGGCACTTCACGGGGCCGGGGCAGGGTGTTTGAAGTGCTTGTCGTGGGTGCCAATGATCCTGGCACCGGATGCCAGCGCACATTCGACGTGGAGATCATCCTTCTGGTCGTTTCCCGCGGCCGTGACTCGGCCGTGACGGGATGCGCACCCATCCGGGATGCGTGTCGACTTACAGCATTCGCAGGGTGGTGGCTAGAGACCGTATTGGATCCGCCAGAGTTGCGGTGGGGACGGCGCCCGATTCGGGACTGGCGGGTTCGGTGTCCTACTCAGGAACGGGTGTTTCTCCAGCAGCCCGGAGGAAACTTCACCCGCCGTTAAACTAATCCTGCGCACACTGGGTCTGACCGCCGCTGTGGGGTGACTGCCGCGGATGCGGTGCTGATCCGGAAGTCTCCTCGAATCCGATGGGACCGAAAGCCAGTCCGCTGAATTGGCAACCGCCGCGGCGGGGAAAACCCGGCTGTACTTTGCGGCATCCAGGCAAGTGGTCGGGGATTACGGCATGAGCGTCTCGATGAACAGCCCGCGGCCCGTGCCACCCCAGGCGCTCGTGGATGCTTTCGATCTCCTGCCGGTGGCGTGGTGCGCTTTTGACCGGAATCTCCGTCTCACAAACATGAACCGGAAACTCGCCGCGTTGACAGGCCTGTGCGGCGACTCTGCCATGGGCAGGACGGCCGCGGACCTGTTTCCTGCGTTGTTTGGAGAGATCGGCGAAGACCTGGTGCCCACACTGGACGGCAAGGCATTGGAAGGCGTCGTGGTCGAAGGTGCATCGCTCGGTCATCCGGCGGAGGGGCGGTCCTTTGTCCTCTCGCTTCAGCCCGTGGCAACGGAGGATGGCAGGCAAGGCGGGTTCGTCGCATTGTTTCAGGAAGTCACGGAACAGAAACGGGCAGAAGCCGCTGTCGAGGAGGGCGGCGGCAGCTACCGCTACGCGTTCGAGCTCAGTCCTCACATCTGCTGGACCATGGAGCCGGACGGCCGGATCCTGAATGTCAGCCCGCGGGCTTCGGCGATTTCCGGCCTCGCCGTGGAGGATTTCCTCCGGGACGGCTGGCTCGGTGCCGTCCACCGGGAGGATCGCCACGAAGTGCGGCAGGCGAGAGCCGCTTCATTGGAGAGCGGCTTGGCAGCCGACTATGAGTACCGGCTGCGCATGGCAGACGGCACATACCGATGGGCACGGTCGCGCGCCGCGCCGAAGCGGGACGCCGATGGCCGCATTCTCCGTTGGTACGGCACCACCGAGGACATCCATGACCGGAAGACGGCGGAAGCGGCGCTCAGGGAAAGCGAGGCATTCGCCCGCAGCATCCTCGAAAGCAGCCCTGACAGCATGGGCGTTATCGACTTCGGCGGCCACCTGCTGTTCATGAATGGCACTGGTCTCCGCGCAATGGAAATCGGGGACTTCGCCAGCGTCGCCGGCCGGACGTGGGAAGAACAGTGGCCTGCCGCGGGCGCTGCAGCGGCGAGGGAAGCCGTGGGCGAGGCCAAGGCTGGGCGCACGGCGCGCTTCAGCGCGTTACGGCCGGCCGCGGCGGGCAGCCCGAAGTGGTGGGATGTTTGCGTAAGTCCCATCCCCGGTCCCGACGGGAGCCCGGCAAGGCTGCTCGCCCTGTCACGCGACATCACGGAGGCCAAGCGGGCGCAGGATGAGATCGAGCGGGCCCGCGCCGAAGCGCGGAAGGCGGCATCCCGTTTCCGCGCCATGCTCGAGAGCACGACTGATGCCGTCATTCTCCTCGACCTGGATGGGCGCGCGACGTATGTCAACCAGCGCGCTGCCGCGATGTTCGCGGCGGGATGTCTGAAGGCCGGCGCCCTCCTTTCGGACTGTTTTCCGGCAGAGGACTGGGGGAGCTTCGAACTCCACTTCGGCCTGGCGATGGCGGAGCGGATGCCGGTGGGCTTTGAGGAACACCTTGACTCGATGGGGCTGTGGCTGGACGTGCATGCCTACCCCACGGCCGACGGCGCGCTTACCGTCGTCATCCGCGACAAAACCGTGCAGCGGGCGGCGGAGCGCGAGCAGATGGTGGCGCAGGAGCAGATCACGCACATGGCGCGCCACGACGCGCTGACCGGCCTCCCCAACCGGGCCGATTTCCGGGAACGGCTGGGCCGCGCGCTTGCGGACATGCGCCACGACGGGCATCTCGCAGTCCTCTACCTGGATCTTGACGGCTTCAAGGCGGTGAACGACACCTTCGGGCATCCCATGGGGGACGCGCTGCTGCGCCAGGTTGCTGATCGTCTCCAGCGCTGCCTGCGGTACGGCGACACGGTTGCCAGGTTCGGAGGTGACGAGTTCGCCGTGCTGCAGATGCCGTCACGGCAAGCTGGGGACTCTGGCGGGTTTGCCCGGCGCCTCGTGGATGTCATCAGCGAGCCGTACGATCTCGATGGCCATCACGTCGCAATCTCCACAAGCATTGGCATTGCGGTGGCGCCCGGTGACGGGGCGCAGGTGGACGACATCATCAGGCGGGCCGACCTCGCCCTCTATGCGGCCAAGGCCGCCGGACGGGGCACGCACCGCTTCTTCGAGCGTCACATGGACGAGGAGCTGCGGCAGAAGCAGACACTCAAGGACGACCTTCGGCGGGCACTCAAACACGGGGAAATCGGACTTCAATACCAGCCGATCGTCGACCTGCGCACCAACCGCATCGCCTGCTTCGAGGCGCTGCTGCGCTGGCAGCACCCGGAACGCGGCCTCGTTCACCCGTGCGAGTTCATCTCCGTTGCGGAAGAGTCGGCGCTGATTCTCCCGATCGGCAGGCTGGCACTGCGCGAGGCTTGCCGCGAAGCGGCTGGCTGGCCTGGAGGCACAGGCGTCGCGGTGAACCTGTCGCCCGTGCAGTTCCGGGGCAACGGCCTGGTTGGGACAGTGAGGGACGCGCTCGCCACGTCTGGTCTGTCGCCGGACCGGCTGGAACTCGAGATCACGGAGTCGGTCCTGCTGCATGACAGCGAAGCCAACCTCGCCCAGTTGCGGGCACTGAAACAGATCGGAATCCGTATCGCCATGGACGACTTCGGAACCGGCTATTCTTCCCTCAGCTATCTGCGCCGCTTTCCCTTCGACAAGCTCAAGATTGACCGCAGCTTTGTCTCTGACCTCCCGGGCAACAGTGAATCCCGCGCGATTGTGCGTGCGGTCGTTGGGCTTGGCGCCAGCCTGGGTGTGACGGTCACGGCCGAAGGCGTGGAGACCCGCGAGCAGCTCAAGTATCTTTGCGCGGAGAAGTGCGGCCAGGCGCAGGGCTACCTTTTCAGCATGCCTGTCTGCGGGGATGAGGCGGCGGCGCTTGCCGTGCGGGCAGAGGCGCTTGCCGCGCCGCTTGGCATGACCGCAGCCGCGCAGTCCCCTTGCCAGTGACACCCGCAGACACCCGCAGGCGGTCCTGGCGCGGAACGCTGGTTTGCGCTACTGACGAAAATCTGGAGGTCGGTAGGGACCGCATCGACGGCCCGGCAATCCGCGACTGGCTGCGGCGTGCTTCGGCTGTGCAGGAATTGGAAAAGGCACACTTCACCGACCTGGATGCTCCGATCGGTGGCAGCGACGCCAAGCCCGACCACATTTAGCGGTAGGATGGCAGGAGGCTGGAATGAGTTGGAATGAGGCGCAGGTGTATCCGGTTCTGCTGGTATTGCTGGCGCTGGGCGGCCTTCACACGTGGATCCCAGGCCGTTCCATCCCGGCGTCAAACATCCTTGATGGCAAGGCGCTCGGGGCGGGGGCGGCGCCGGGCGGGCGCGATGACGGCGTGGCATCGATCAAAGCTGACGTTCGTTTGGTGAAGTGGATGATCGGCTTCGTGCTCGTTTTTCAGATCGCAATTACCTTCAAGCTGTTCGTCCTTTGAACCACAAGGGGGCTGCCCATGGCGCGACCTGTGCCGACAGCCCAGCCCGTGCAGTCCCAGCGTGACTGGCGGTTGGGATGACGCCACAGGACATGAGCGGACGCCAGGGGCGCCAAAACTGGGTGCCATTTCCCCGCCGATCACTACGCTGGCTAGCCTCACCATTATCGGCGCGTCCGTCCTGTTGGCCTATGGTTCCTGATCCCAGGAGGCGTCATGACGTCCTGGCGGGCGCCGCCTCATGAACGGGGCGGCGCCGACACTGGTGCTGGTCTCGCACAGCCGTGCATTGGCCGAGGCTGTGCGCGCCATGGTACAGCAAATGACAGGCGACCGCGTCAGGATTGGCATCGCTGCAGGAGTTGGCACGGACGGCGAACTGTTCGGGACAGACGCCGCGGCCATCGCCGCGGTGCTGGCTGAGGCGGTCGGCCCCGCTGGCGGCCTGGTGCTGATGGACCTTGGCAGCGCTGTGCTGAGCGCCGGGATGGCGCTTGAGCTGATAGATCCGGAACTGCGCGCCCGGGTGCGGCTGTCGCACGCGCCGCTGGTGGAAGGCGCGGTCGCGGCAGGCACCCGCGCTGCAGCAGGGGCAACGCTGGACGAAATCGCTGCCGAGGCGGCCCGTGGTGCCGGGGCCAAAGCGGCGGCACTGGGCGTGGAGACGGAGGCCGCCGCGGCCACCCTGCCCGGCGCGCCTCCCGCCGATGCCACCGCCGAAACCTGGATCGCCGACCCGTTCGGGCTGCACGCGCGGCCCGCGGCGGCGCTGGCGATCATGGCTGCCGGATTCACCGCCAGCGTGCTGGTTTCCAACGCGACGACGGGCGCCGGGCCGGTGACGGCGGACAGCATGGTGGCGCTGTCGTCGCTCGGCGTGCGCGGAGACCACCGCGTGCGCGTGGCGGCGAGCGGGCATGGCGCGAAGGAGGCCGTGGCGGCGGTGGTCGGCCTGCTGCGCCGCAAGCCGATGGATGCGCCGCTGCCGGCCGCTGACGCGCCGACCGGACCAGGCTTCGCATTGCCCACGGTGCCAGGCATCGCCATCGGCCCGATTTTCCGCCTGCGGCGGCGCCCCGCAACGCCGCCACCCGTGGCGAGCCACGTGTCCGATCCAGCGGTCGAGGCCACGCGGCTCGCCCGCGCGGTCGAAGCGGCCGGCGGCCACATCAGGACAGCCGCAAGCGGGGATGCCAGCGGCATCTTTGATGTCCATCTCGCCATGCTCCATGACCGCGCGCTCCTGGGCCGGGCACACGGCCTGATCGCCGATGACGGGATGGAGGCCGCCGCGGCGTGGCGCTGTGCCGTCGACGGGGCCGCCGCCGTCTATGCCGGTCTGGAGGATCCCTATCAGCGCGCCCGCGTCGCCGACGTGCGTGACGTGGGCGACGCGGTGATGGCGGCGCTGGCAGGCGGCGCGGTGGCTGCGCTGCCGGAAGCGGGACCTTGCGTGCTGCTGGCCGACGGGCTTGCTCCCTCGGAGGCCGTGCGGCTCGATCCGGCGGTCGTGCTCGGCGTCATCGATCGTGCCGGCGCCGCAACCTCCCATGCCGCTGTCCTGTTGCGTGCGGCGGGAATACCAGCGGTCAGCGGCGCGGCGCTGGTGCCTGCCGGAGGAGGAACGGTCGCGGCGCTGGACGGAGCCTCCGGCGAGGTTTGGATCGACCCGTCTCCGGTGGCCGAACAGGCGATCCGGCAACGCGGGGCAGCGTGGCGTGCCGCACGTCTGCCGCCGGCCGCCGCCGGGCCGGCCGTCACGCGCGACGGCCACCGGGTGCGGCTGCTGGCCAACGTCTCCGGTCCGGCGGATGCCCGTGCCGCCAGGGCGGCAGGCGCCGAAGGGATCGGCCTGATGCGCACCGAGATGCTGTTCCTTGACCGCGTCACCGCTCCGGACGAGGCCGAGCAGGCAGCGCTGGTGGCGGCAACCCTCGAGCCGTTCCGGGGGCTGCCGGTGGTGGTGCGGACGCTGGATGCCGGTGGCGACAAGCCGCTGCCATGCCTGCCCATGCCGGGCGAGGCAAACCCCTATCTCGGCGTGCGCGGGATTCGCCTCTGCCTGGAGCGTCCAGAGGTGCTGCGGACGCAGCTGCGGGCACTGCTGGTGGGTGGCCTGGGCCATGATCTGCACATCATGTTCCCGATGGTGGCGACGTTCGGCGAAATGGAGCGTGCGCTGGCGCTCCTGCGTGGCGCGCATGAAACGCTGGCTGCTGCGGAAACGCCGCATGCCTGGCCCGTGAAGGCGGGCGCGATGATCGAGGTTCCGGCGGCGGCGCTGATCGCAGGCGTGCTGGCGCGCGTCTGCGATTTCTTTTCGGTCGGCACCAACGACCTGACGCAGTACACGCTCGCGGCGGAGCGGGGCCATCCAGGTCTGCAGGGACTGGCCGACGCCGCACACCCGTCAGTGCTGCAGATGATCCAGGCAGTGGCGGCGGCGGGCCGGCCGATGGCGGTGTGCGGCGAGGCGGCCAGCGACCCCGAGGTGGCCGCGCTGCTGCTGGCCATGGGGGCGTCCGGACTCAGCATGGGTGCCGCAACAATCGGATCTTTCCGGGCACATATCGGCAATCTGTCAGTCGAGCTGGCCCGCGCCGCGCTGCCGACGGCATTGGCGTCGGCCTCGGCGGCGGAGGCGCGGGCGGCGGTCAGGGCAGCATTTGGGTAGTTGCCAGTCCCATGCTGGGGACACCCCGACGGGCGGGTGCCCCGGACGTCTGGTGACTTCAGACGCGCCGATGGCGGATGGACTGGCCGCCTATGAGGCTATGACGCCTGCCGCGGATCATTGATGTCATGGGAAACATGGAAATCCGCATTGGCGAAACCGAACCGACGACGCGGTTCGGGCGGGATCTGGCACATGTCCGCCTGTCCAGGTTCAACGGCCATGCCATCGTCGAGTGGTGGGACGCCGCAGTCAGGGACGCACTCGACACCGGCGTCCGAAACCCGGCGACATGCACCTGTCAGCCTACGCCTGCGCCTGGCAGAACGGCCTGCTGTCGCCGGATGGCGAGCCCGTTATTGGGGCCGGGGCGGTGAACGTCCTGGCCATGGTGCCGTCGGATGGAACCGCCGGCTCTTCAGGCCACACGCTTCCATTTCGTCCCAGGCGGCAAGTCCCATGCGTCTTCGGCGCGGCCCATCATCGCCACCAGCGATTCGTCCAGGCACCCAGGTTCGTGTGCGGGGCCCTCCAGCCGGATGAGCTTCCCGCGTGTGTTGGCCGCTTCCTGCGCTGACACGTCAACACTGGCTAGGTCCCGCGAGATGTATGGCTCGCCCGTCGCCCAATCCAGGCGGTCGTGCGCCATCAGCCAGCCGACAATGTGCCGGTGAACGGAGCCATCGCACTCCGCTTCGACAACGGCCCAACGCGCAACCCGTGAATGTGCCTGTTTTCCGGTCACCTGGAGTCTCCATTGCCATCCGGGAGCCTGAATTGTCCACATCTCATCATGCCGGCGCAAGGCAGATCATGCGGTAGGGAGGCAGCGCAACCGCTGGCAGCCGGACCTCAGTCAGGGGCGTCCTCCGCGTGGATGCGGCAGGCTATCCTGAACCGCTTCCCGACGACGGATGTCAGTGTCGCTTTTGGGCCACCGCAGATCTCGCAGGTTGAGACTGCCGCCTGGGAGGCTCTTTCCGCCGCGTCCTCCGCCGCCGCCAGGGCGTCCTCTGCCACCTCGGATTCCTTGCTGCCGTATTCGGCCTCCTGCGGGAAGAATCTGATGCGAAGGCCGTAACGGCGGCGCTCGAACTCCCAAATGTCGGGGGCCGCCGGAAGGGAGGAGGCCTCGTCAAGAAAGTGTTCGGCGATGGACTCCCATCCCGGTCTGATGTCGGGAGAGCAAAGCAGGAACGGTCTCGGCGCAACGGTCATGTCGCCGCCCCATTACTGGCCGCGCAGGAATTTGGCAAGCGTCCGATGCGTCTGAGACTGGCTGCTGCAGGACGCGGACGCCTCGCGGGCAATCGGTCCGCGCATGGCACAGGCGCGGTCAGCCCAGCGCCGCCGCGGCTGCCACGGGCTGCCGATCGCGGAAAATGGCGTTCAGTCGGTCTCTGATCTGGTTGGGCGACACCGGCTTGACCAGATAGCCTCTGGTGTTGAGCCGGGTGGCGGATTGGATGGTCGCGTCGCCGCTGTCGGCGGTCAGCATGATGACCGCGGTGTCCCGCAGTTCAGGATCGGTGTGGCTGCGCAGCCGCGTGACCATTTCCAGGCCGCTCATCGGCTTCATGTTGACGTCGCAGAGCACCACTTCCGGGCGGAGTTCGCCAATGCGGCGGAGCGCAGTCTCGCCGTCGCCAGCTGTTGTGACGCCGAGGCTGCGGTCGATGGCGCGGAGGACCGCCTTCAGGGTGCCCTGCATGAACGGCTCGTCATCGACGATCATGACGCTCAGCCCGGCCAGGTTGGCCGACTCCTGGAGGTGCGGCATGTGACCGACGCCGTTCAGCCTGGCGGCAAACGGTCTCATCCGCAAATCAGACTTGATGACATGGTCAATAAGCCAGTGATGAAGGAATCCAGTCATCCTCTCATGCGCGGCGCCGAGATCGGCAATCTTCGTGCCGTCGAGTTCCGAGCGGAATCGCGTGAGCCGGTCAACCAGCAGCAAGTGCTCGCGATGGTGACTGTCGCAGTGCGGAAAGCCGATGGTCCTTTGGAGTTCTTCCTCGCGGGAGAAATGCCTCTTGGCGTAGCTGTCCAGACTCAGGAGCGTGCGCTGCAGGCGGTCTGCCGCCACATGGGTGACGGCAATGTCCGAGAATTCGTTGATAATGGCGATAAGTACCTGGTGATCCCGGTCGATCTGCCCGCCGTCCACCGACATCGTGGCGCGCCATAGAATCAGCATGATGACAGCCTCACCCCGCGGGCCGCCGCGGCCTGCAGTGCCACCGCCAGGTCACGGTCGGCGCCGTCGATGTGCCGCAGCAGCCATTCCTGCAGATAGCGGATGGTCAGGCTGGCGCTAACGCCGTCGCTCTGGTCCAGGCGCAGGCGCTCAAGGTCGTCAAGCAGCCTCCGGTGCATGTCCCGATGGATCGCGGCACCGCTGTAGCGGCAGGCCAGCATCATGCGCTCCTCGGTAGCGAAGTGAAATCGCGTGAAGGCGACGATTTTCCGGAATAGCACCGCGTGCTCCTGGCCGTTGCGAAGCGCGATGGCCATCCCGTCCAGCATGGACGCCAGTCTCGAATGCTGGCGGTCGATCTCATTGACGCCGATTTCGTGGGCAGCATCCCATGCAGGCGCTGCAGGCGCTGCAGGCACCGAAACAGCCGCCGTTGCCCAGACGGCGCAGCCGCGTCCACGCCCCTTGGCCTCATAGAGAGCTCCGTCAGCAGCCGCGAGCAGGTGATCCACGGTGGCGCCATTTTCCGGGTACGCCGCGATTCCGGCACTGACCCCTACCTGGACCGCGGTCTTGCCCAGGCTGATGGGCTGCCGCACCGCTTTGGCAAGCCTTTCAGCCACGTCGGCTGCGCCGGCGCGCGAGTGGAAGTCCGGCAGCAACACAGCGAACTCGTCACCGCCAAGCCGCGCAACGGTGTCTGTCCCGCGCAGGCACGCCAGCAGCCTGGATGCGACGCGCTGCAGGACAAAATCGCCGGCATCGTGGCCATGCCGGTCATTGACCGGTTTGAAGCCGTCGAGATCCAGCGCGATAACGGCGAAGGCATGCCCAGTCTGGATGGACGCCATTGCCGCATGGCGCAGGCGGTCTGAGAACAAGGCGCGGTTTGCAAGGCCGGTCAGCGGATCAGAGTACGCCAGGAGCTTCAGTTGCGCAGCGGTGCGCGAACGTTCGGTGATGTCCTGGGCGGAGATGGCAAGCAGCGCCTCTCCGCCGTGCGACACCCGCTCGAACCGCATCTCGGCATCGAACGTTCCGGCATTGCCACGGAAGGCCTCTGCGATGCAGAACGGCGCCGGGCCGCGGCCAGCCCGCAACGCAGCGTCCACCTGCGCGCGGTGCCCGGGCAGAAACAGGTCGGTGATCGGGACACCGGCCAGTCCGTCCGTCCGTCCGAACAGCCGCGAGAAGGCGCCGTTCGCAAACAGGAAGCGGTCGTAATCGGCCAGTGCCAGGGCAGCCAGATCGCTGCTGGCGATCAGGGCGGGGAAAGCGTCCGCGCCGGCATCGGAAGCGAAATACATTGGAGCCGTTCCTTGCTGATCGCGGGTGGTCGGCATTATCTATCCTGCCGACTTTACCGACGGTTAATTTCCGGCACGCCCGCGGCGGCATGATGGCACCTCGCGTGGTGGCCTGGCGGAACCGGAGGGGATTTGGCACCATGATCCCCGGATCCGCCAGAATGCTGCCCAAACCGATCCAGTGGACCCCCTTCGATTGCGGAACCGATCCGGCAATCAGCGTCAGGCTTTCTCCAGCCGCTGGCCTGCCAGGACGGCGCCAGGAAGCGCTGCGTGTTCTCAAAAAATGCCAGCGCCGAGCCGAAAGTGGCTGCGGCCGACGACCCCCTGATTCTGGAGCGTGACGCGGACGCGCCGGAAGCGCGCCGCCACCTCCACATCGCCACTGTCCGCCGGGCCGGGCGGCCGACCCACCCCCCCGGTGATTGGCCACGGGAAGGCGGCCTCGGGACCGCCGTTGCCGGGACCGTCGCGGAATCCTCCGCCACGCGGGGGGATGCCGCTACGTTTTGCCGCCCTGGATGATTTGCGGCACAAACCCGGACGGCGCGCCATCGGTCGCTGAAGGTTCCCCACCTTCGTCACGGCCCTCCGCGGAGGAGCCGGATGGCAGGAGAGGCATGATGTCTTCCACGACGCTGATGACCCCGGTGCGCGTCAGTCCGGGGCCATCGAAGACCCGCGCTTCGAGCACCCCGGCGGCGGTTGCCACGGTGACGCGCAGCCCTTCCGCGCATTCGGCGACGGAGGCGAAACATGGCGCGGCCCCGGCCTCCAGCTTTGCGGCAGACAGGAAGCTGAGAAGGTCGTCCTCCGTCGTCTGGTCAGGCCGCTTGAGGGTCTCCGCGAACGCCGGGCAGAGGTCGGCCATGTCCACGAACCGGACGCATGGCTCCCGCTCCAGCGGAGCGCCGGTGCGGCAGTGGAAGCTGCTGGCCCGTCGGATTCCGTCGGCGTCCAGAAGGGCGACATCCCTTCCGTCGATTAGCAGTCCGCCAATGCTCTTGAACGGCAGGCCTGACTCTTCATCCTTGAGGATCTCGAACCGCCGGACGACAACGGAGTAGCGGCTGGGAAGCCCGGCAATGCCGCCGGCAGCCGCATATTGGGCGAAAAAAGCCCAGTTGTCGTCGCTGAACGTCGAGCCGACGGGGCCATGCGTGACGGTAACGTACCAATGCCGTCCCTCCACGGTCCTGGCGTCGTCCAGGCAACGGAACAGGACCGCCAGCCGCGAGCTGAAGTCGAGGGGTCTGGAGTTCACCAGCCCAAGCCAGGCTTCGGCCATCTCGGCGAGGCGTCTGCGGGCACCGTTTGTCAGAAACGGCGCAAGGGATTCATGCCCGAACAGCAGGCGGGCCAGTGGGATATCGGCGGCGCTCCGCACGACCGACACGATGGCGTTCACCATCTCGTAGGCATCGTCGGCATTCAGACGCCGGCCTTCGAAGCCGGAGGCAACCGACGCCACCACATCCTTCACCCTGCGGGCGGCCTGTTCGTGTGCGGCACGCTTCCTTTCGGCCGCGGCGATGTCGGCCTCCAGCCGGCGGCGGGCCTTCGGCCGCCTGGCGAGCAGCGTCTCGCGGAACGGGGTCTCTTCGATGCGCCCGAGGAGATAAAACTCGTCCCTGCCCAGCGCCGACAGCGCATCGTAACAGTCGTCCGTCACGAATTCGCGGAGTTCTCCGGCGTCCCCCAGCGCCTTGATGGCATCGCCGATTTCGGCGGGGGCGCTGGACTCTGCCATGCCGGCCGCGTCATGGAGGATGCCGTAAATATGAACTACTCCCGCCAAGCGTCAGGCGCTCTGGCGTGAGTTTCAGGCTTCGGTTCACACGTGGGAGCGTGCGCCCTCAAACCCGCGGCCGGATTCCCGGCCGCCCTCTTGCGCGAGGAGCGTTTA
>Ga0302319_10003198_pt1 | contig 34561 bp, 27 predicted proteins | sample Bog_T0_2_FD_203319 | JGI IMG/M metagenome (GOLD analysis project Ga0302319, IMG submission 203319) | Peat permafrost microbial communities from Stordalen Mire near Abisko, Sweden - Bog_T0_2 | ecosystem: Environmental > Terrestrial > Soil > Wetlands > Peat | place: Sweden: Abisko, Stordalen Mire...
GACGCGATCCAGATAATCTTTTGCAGGCTACAGTCCGTTTTTTTCACGGGCATACTCTCAGAACATCTCCGCGGCGATGAGCCACGGGACGCCGGTGATGCGTACCTAATTTGTGGTCATCTCGATGTCGTATCGCTTCCTGTCAGCCATGTCGAGCAACCGTCGCGAGAGCGCTCCATCTAGTGGAATTACGCATAAGGCGTCCGATTAACTCAGCTTCCGGTTGCGTTCAAGGTAAGGAAAGTTGTGTGCTTGGAAGCCACCAGGGAATTATTTCTATTTCGATCGTGTTGTCAGCGATTGCAATTGGGTCATGACCGTGGCTCAATGATGCCATAACAATGTCGGGATTTCGTCCGGGCCCATCAAGGTACAGTATGTTACGTCACTATTTATACCGTGCCGCCTTATACTGTATCGCCGAAAGACACCCCTCATGCCGCTAACGCTTATTCCGTTGGGTGTCCGCTGCAATCTTCAGTGCGGCTACTGCTACGAGGACCCGCAGCGCGATGCCGGCAACCTCGGTGGACGCTATAATCTTGATACGATGAAGCAGGCGCTTTCGGCCCATGGCCGCAAGGACGAGCCGTTCCTGCTGTTTGGCGGCGAGCCGCTGTTGCTCCCGAAGCGGGTCCTGGAGGATTTATGGGCCTGGGGATTTAAACGCTCTGGACGAAACACGGTTCAGACCAACGGCGTGCTGATCGACGACGAGCATATTGCTCTGTTCAAACGCTACAAGGTCGACGTCGGCATCTCAATGGATGGGCCGGGCGAGCTGAACGACGCCCGTTGGGACCGTACCCTGGAGCGGACGCGGCGCTCGACAGAACGCGCCGAGCGTGCCATCGAAAAACTGATTGAGAATGGCCTGGTCCCGAGCCTGATCGTCACCTTACACCGGCTGAATGCCACCGGCCCGAAGCTTGAATCGCTGGTTGGCTGGTTTCGTCAACTCGAACGTCTGGGGGTCCGCAGCATCGGCGTTCATGTGCTGGAGGTCGAAAACCAGGAGATGCGCGACAAGTATGCGTTGTCGGCCGATGAAACGGTACGCGCGCTTCGACGGCTGCGGCTCGCCAGCAAGCAGCTGAGCGCCATTACCCTGAGCTTGATCGAAGATCTCGAACTCCTGCTGCTTGGCAAGGATGGTAAAGTAAAATGCATCTGGACGGCGTGCGATCCCTATACCACGAAGGCCGTCAAGGGACTGGATGGACAGGGCGAGCGTAAGAAGTGCAGCCGGGTCAACAAGGACGGCGTCGACTATCTTCCCGCCGAGCGCGAGGGCTTCGAGCGTTATATGGCGCTTTACCGGACGCCCCAGGAGACGGGCGGCTGCAAGGGGTGCCGGTTCTTCCTGATGTGCCGGGGACAATGCCCGGGCACCGCGATCGCCGGCGACTGGCGCAGCAAATCGGAGCAATTCTCGACCTGGCTTGCGGTATTCGCCGAGATCGAGGCCGAGCTGGTTGCCAAAGGAACGCAGCCGCTTTCACTGCGGCCTGAGCGAATCGAAATTGAAGCGGAAATGATGCGGCGCTGGGAACTCGGACAGAACTGGCCGGTCGAACAGGTCATGCGCGAGTTGCGAACGCGGCGCTCGGGCACCCCGCAGGCGCAGGTGGCCGGGGCGTGACAACCAACGGCGGTCTCCTTCCTGCGGGTGCATGCGCCGGGACTGCGGCGCCGCGCGATTATTCCGATCGGTTGGACTTCCGCCTGCCGCCCTTCCTTCGCATGGCCTGGGCGACCGCGGCGGCCAGGGGTCGGTGGGCAGGACCTTTGAACCGACTGGTCGATGAGGTGCGGCGAGCCGAATGGTTATCCGTCGCCGCCGGCCTGCGGTCAGCCGCGCTGATGGTGGTCCCACGATCCGAAGCCTCGGCGCTGGCCAGCGAATGGTCGGCCAGCGACCTCATTTCTCGCCTCCTAGGTCAGGATGATGCGGCGCAGATCCGCGCACTCACTGGAAAGACGCCTTACGATTCGTCGCTGCATGATGTCCATCTGGTGACCCGCCGCGAGCGAATGCAACATCTCGAGGCGATCTGGCATAGGGCCGATCTGGTCGAAATCGCCTGCTGGCTGGGCTACCCGGCGTGCTGCGCGGCCTTCCTCAGGACCGCCACCCTGCAGCAGCGAGCCCTGGATACGACCTGGGCGATGGTCGAAGGAAACACCTATGCTGAAAATGGTGTCCAGGTCGCCGACCTGTTCGACGCGGCGGTCAATCCTTTGCTGACGGCGCTCGGCCTTCGCGCCATTCCACACCGGCCGTGCAGTTTCTGTTGTCAGGAAACACAACGCCTGGCCTCGGACTATCGCCAGCTGACTGCTCACTCCGATTCTCCGCCCGTTCAAGACACGCTGGAAGCGGTCCTGAACTGGCCGGTGGAGTGGTCAACGCTGCATGGCATCGTCGAAGTTCGGCTCCCGATTCTCAAACTCTGCTACGACGGCGACGCCACGGCGACGGCCTACAAGGTGCGCCTGACCGGTGGCGCGCTGCCTGAGCACGCGGCACAGGGACTGGAATTTCTCTACCAGCCGCCAAGGCGTCTACGGGCGAAGACTGGCTGAGGGTTCCGGCCAGTCATGTGACGGGATGGATGACCGGTAGCCATACGAGCAGATGTGATGAGCGTAAGATTGGGATTGCGTACCCCTATACGCCTGTTCAGCACCTACACAGCTTGTCAGCTTGCGGAATTGCTGGAGGTCAGTTCTGGAATTCGTCCTGCGACCATAGATGACGGGACGCCGGCCTATAGCAGCATCGCGATGGTTCCGAAGGAGCCATGGCGGTCATTGAAGGCTACGGAAATATCCCTGCTTTTCGAATTGACGGGGGCGTGGGAGCAGCATCGGTCGGTCGCCATTTTAAAGCCCAGCGTCGCCTTGGACACGGTGCTTGCTGCAAAACGCTTAGCGACCACCCCCTATAAACGCGATGATGCTCCGGAAATATCAGAGGCCATCATCAATGCCTTGGCCGGCGAATGTGAGGTGGCGCTCGATTATGTTTTTCTCATCTCACATAACGCTCCCAATTTGGTTACAGTTACGATTGATCAGAGAATAAACCAGCGTATCGGTCTTCACGTCGATTCCTGGGAAAAGCTGCCAATTGCAAAGCGTCCTTTTGCGCAAAACCGAATCTCGATCAATCTTGGGCCGACTTCGAGGTACGTTCTTTTAATACCCGCGGCCCTCCAGGAAATTCAGGCGCTGGTCGCCAGCAAACTTCGAGTGAGTCTGGAACTGCCAAGGCTTATAACCGCATTCATGAACGAGTTTGCAGGTTGTCCTGTCGTGAGGTTCAAGCTAGCGCCCGGCGCATCCTATATTGTGCCGACCGAAAACATGGTGCACGACGGCTCTACGGCCGGTCAGTCGGCGGTCAATTATAGCGCCATTCTCAGAGGGCATGTCCGCCCTCAGTGCAACGGACTCGCCGGTTGACGATTGAGGCAAGGGGATGCAAGTCCGGATGGATTGCGAAACGTGCCGTCGCGGCAGAAGGGAATTTTCACATGCGGCCCATCCCCTGCTTGTTTCGCTGCTGTCTGCTCGCTCTGGTCATCATCGCAAAAGGCGGCTCGATCGCCTTGGCTGATCCACTCGTGCCCACCAAAATCCCAACCTTGAGGATCGGGCCGTCGGCCGGCGACCAGCCCGAGCTGTCGACGTTCCCCACGGACTCCTCGAAGGCCCATATCATTACCGCGCGGCCGCGGCCTGCCGGAGAACGCCGCGATGCATCCGGCCGCGCATCGCCAGCCGAGCTGGGCCCGGGGGCGCCGACGCCCGATCCCGATCGGCGTTCCGTTGATACCATCCCGATCCGGCCAAACCCGGCCTCAACCCGCGATCCCGATCACAGGATCGTTCGCACCCTGCCGGTGCCGTCGCAGGTGGGGCCGCCCACCGGCTATTTCGCGCCGCCGCGAAATCCGGATCCATGATATCGTTCAGGGTCACTCACGCCTCCAGCCGCCTGAACACCAACGTCGCGTTGGTGCCGCCGAAGCCGAAGGAGTTCGACAGCACGGTTGCGATTCTTGCGTTGTCGATCCGCTTGCGCACGATCGGCATATCGGAGAACACCGGATCGAGTTCGGTGATATGGGCGCTCTCGCAGATGAAGCCGTTGTTCATCATCAACAGCGAGTAGATCGCCTCCTGCACGCCGGTGGCGCCGAGCGAATGCCCGGTCAGGGCCTTGGTGGCGGAAATCGGCGGGCATTTATCGCCGGCACCGAACACCCTGCGGATCGCCTCCATTTCGGGCGGGTCGCCCATCGGCGTCGAGGTGGCGTGCGGATTGATATAGTCGACCTTGGTATTCACCGTCGCCATCGCCATCCGCATGCAGCGTTCGGCGCCTTCGCCCGACGGCGCCACCATGTCGTAGCCATCGGAGGTGGCGCCGTAGCCTATGATCTCGCCATAGATTCGCGCGCCGCGCGCCTTGGCATGTTCGAGTTCTTCGAGCACCACCACCCCGGCGCCGCCGGCAATCACAAAACCGTCGCGGCTGATGTCGTAGGGACGCGAGGCGGTGGCCGGCGTGTCATTGTATTTCGAGGACATCGCCCCCATCGCATCGAACAGCACCGACAGCGACCAATCGAGTTCCTCGCAGCCGCCGGCGAACACGATGTCCTGCTTGCCGATCTGGATGGTCTCATAGGCGTTGCCGATGCAATGGTTCGAGGTCGCGCAGGCCGATGAGATCGAATAATTGACGCCCTTGATCTTGAACCAGGTGGCGAGCGTAGCCGACGCCGTCGAGGACATCGCCTTGGGCACCGCGAACGGTCCGACCCGCTTCGGTCCCTTGGCTCGGGTGATGTCGGCGGCCTCGACGATGGTGCGGGCCGACGGCCCGCCGGAGCCCATGATGATGCCGGTGCGAATATTGGAAACGTCAGAGGGCTCGAGGCCGGCATCCTGGATCGCCTGCTCCATCGCGACGTGATTCCAGGCCGCGCCTTCGCCGAGAAAACGCATCGCCCGACGATCGATGACGGTTGAGGGATCAAGCGTGGGCGCGCCCTGCACCTGCGAACGGAATCCGAGTTCGGCATATTTGCCGGCGCGCGTGATCCCGGACTTCGCCTCATGCAGGCTCGCCAACACTTCCTGGGTGTTGTTTCCGATGGCTGAGACAATGCCCATCCCCGTGATGACAACCCGCCTCATGATCGCCTCGCCCTGTCGTTGTGTTCTTGTGCTGATGAATGAATCTTGGCTGCTAGCCGCTACAAACCGAAACGCGGAACCGAAACCGCCTGGCCGTCAACTAGGCGCCGTTTGGCGCCGCGGCCTCCTGCCGGAACAGACCGACCTTGAGGTCCTTGGCGCGGTAGATAATCTCGCCATCGGCTGAAAGCCAGCCGTCGGCGATGCCCAGTACCAGCTTTGAGCGCATGACGCGCTTGACATCGACGTTGTACACAATCTTGCGGACGTTCGGCAGCACCTGCCCGGAAAACTTCAGCTCGCCGAGCCCCAGCGCCCGTCCGCGGCCTTCGCCGCCGCTCCAGCCGAGATAAAAGCCGACCATCTGCCACAGCGCGTCGAGGCCGAGGCAGCCCGGCATGACAGGGTCACCCTTGAAATGACAGCCGAAGAACCACAGGTCCGGCTTGACGTCGAGTTCGGCGCGGATCAGCCCCTTGCCATATTCGCCGCCGGTTGCGGAGATTTCGCTGATGCGATCGAACATCAGCATCGGGGGCAACGGTAATTGAGCGTTGCCGAGACCAAACAGATCGCCGCGGGCGCAGGTCAGCAGGTCTTCGAATTCGTAAACGCCGCGCCGATCCAGCATGGTGGCGACCCCTCTCTCAGGTCCTGTTGGACCGTTCGAACCACTGTTTCGTCTGGGAAAGCGTCAATTTCCTGAAAATTGGCGCGCACGATGATGCGCCGGCGGCCGGCGGCGCTCACCCGATTGGCCGGCAGCGCAGACCGCCGGCCGCGCGCTCTTTATCATAGGCCTTGGCGGGGGCAAAGCGCCACGACAGACGGCTTTCAGGTCGAGGCCGCCCCAAGGGTTGCCGTTCGAACCAAGTGAAACTCAGCCTTTCAGTTCCTGATCCAGTTGCGAAAAACTTGCATCTAAGGCCGTTTCTTCCTATAGTGTGCACACCAGCTGTAGCGAAATGATCAAACCGGTGTTCGACGTGGAAATCAACGAAAACGCCCCGATGCAAAACGACGATGCGCGTCCTGCCGAAGCGCGCCGCCTGGGACGCGAGCCGGCGTTGACCGGCTGCCCCTGGCATGACGTCAATGAGATGCTGCAGGCAGCAGGGTTACGGCCGACCCGGCAACGCATGGCGTTGGGTTGGCTGCTGTTCGGTAAGGGCGCCCGGCATCTGACCGCTGAAATGCTGTACGAGGAGGCCACCCTCGCCAAGGTTCCGGTATCGCTGGCCACCGTCTACAACACGCTGAACCAGTTGACCGATGCGGGATTGCTGCGCCAGGTCAGCATCGACGGCACCAAGACCTATTTTGATACCAACGTGACGGCGCATCACCATTTCTATATCGAGAATAGCCACGAACTGGTCGATATCCCCGATCCGCATCTGATGCTGCAGAAAATGCCCGAAGTGCCTGCTGGCTATGAAATCGCCCGGGTCGACATGGTGGTCCGGCTGCGCAAGAAGCGTTGACGGCGATCAATCGACCTTTTCGTCCGCGTAGACGCCCCACAGCCGCTGCTGTTCGATCCAGCCATCGAAGCCTTCGCCATTGACGTGGCACCAGCTGGCGGCGCAGCGCTTGACCTGGGCCACCACGCCGGCTTGCAGCCTGGCCACGATGGTGCTGGCGGGATCGGCGCTCTGATAGAGCGAGGCGAGCTCATCCTTGCTCTTCATCGTGATGACAGCGGTGCGGCGGCCGGACAGCATCGAATGATAGACCCAGCCTTCGGCGCCCTCGGAATCGCGGACCCGGCGCCAGTTCTCGAATTCGGCCGTAATTTCAACCGGCAGGCCAGAGCGTGTGTAGACCCAGGCGACGTCATTGTCCTTGGTGGGACCGGAGCGGACGTTGACATGGTCGGATTTCAGGCTGACGTAACGCGGCACCGGCAGACCAGAGCTGGTCAAAGCCGCGTCCTTCGCCGAAAATCCCGGGCCCACTGACGCTACCCACCAGCCGCCCACCAACACCACACCACAACAAAAACGACGCAACGCCATCAACTCGTCTCCTGCCGAGAACCAACTCAATTCTTTGAGCTGACACACAATTCTTGCCTATTGGCCCTTAATCCCTTGCCGATCGTCGCTTGCTCGTTCCTCTGGCCGTCACCTGCCGGGGTTCTTGTCTTGGCCCGGCCTTCTGCTAGAGAGGACAGAACTTGGCCAACCAGGACGAGCCCCGTCTTCACCCGGCAAACCGCAGGGGGAGCCACGGAAATGCCGGGATCGCGCGGCAGCGGCAGTGTCGAACAACCGGGTTAATGAGGTCTGAACGACCTGATGAGAGCAGGACATGTCGGTTAAGAAAAAACCTCTCGTCGTCGTCACGCGCAAGCTGCCGGATTCGATCGAGATCCGGATGCGCGAACTATTCGATGCAAGGCTCAATCTCGACGACACGGCGCTGACCCCCGACGCCATCGCCGAGGCCGTGCGGTCGGCCGATGTCCTGGTGCCCACCGTCACCGACGAGATCACCGGCGAAATGCTGAAGCAGCCCGACTGCAAGCTGCGGCTGATCGCCAATTTCGGCAATGGCGTCGATAATATCGATGTCGCCGCCGCCCATGCCCGTGGCATCACCGTAACCAATACGCCGAAGGTTCTGACCGAGGACACCGCCGACATGACCATGGCGCTGATTCTGGCGGTGCCGCGACGGCTGATCGAAGGCGCGTCGGTCCTGACCGAGGGCCGGAACTGGCCCGGCTGGTCGCCGACCTGGATGCTCGGCCACCGCATCGGCGGCAAACGGCTCGGCATCATCGGCATGGGCCGCATCGGCCAGGCCGTGGCGCGCCGGGCGCGCGCCTTTGGATTGCAGATCCACTATCACAACCGCCGTCCGGTGGCACCCTTGATCGCCGACGAACTGGCGGCAACCTACTGGGAAAGCCTCGATCAGATGCTGGCGCGGATGGACATCATCTCGGTGAATTGTCCGCATACGCCGGCCACCTTTCATCTGCTCTCGGCGCGGCGGCTGAAGCTGATCCGAAAAAGCGCCTATATCGTCAATACCGCGCGCGGCGAGATCATCGACGAGGAAACCCTGACCAAGCTGATCGAATCCGGCGAGATCGCCGGTGCCGGCCTCGACGTGTTCGAACACGAGCCGGCGGTCAATCCCAAGCTGGTGCGGCTGGCAAAGGCCGGCAAGGTGACGCTCTTACCGCACATGGGATCGGCCACGATCGAAGGCCGGGTCGAGATGGGGGAGAAGGTGATCATCAATATCCGCACCTTCCTCGACGACCACAAGCCGCCGGACCGGGTGCTGCTGAGCATGCTCTGAGCATGCACGGCATGCTCTGAGCATGCACGGCATGCTCTGCGCCTGGCTCAGCGATGCCCGCTCAGATCGGTGATTTCAGGCGCATCGCCGTTCAGCGGGTTGCGCGGATCGCGCTGGTAGCGCAGCGTTTCGAACCGCATCGCGCGGGCGTCGACCAGCAACAGCCGTCCGACCAGGCCCTCGCCGAAACCGGTGATCTCGCGGATCGCCTCCAGTGCCATCATCGAGCCCAACAGGCCCGCCAGCGCGCCTAATACCCCGGCCTCGGCGCAGGCCGGAACGGTGCCCGGCGGCGGCGCTTCGGGAAACAGGCAGCGATAGGTCGGGTTGAACTCGCCTGCCGCGTTCCGCTCATGGGCGCGGATCGTGGTCAGCGAACCGTCGAAGGCGCCCAGCGCCGCGGTGATCAGCGGCTTGCCCAGCAGGAAGCAGGCGTCCGATACCAGATAGCGGGTTTCGAAATTGTCCGATCCGTCGAGCACCAGATCGTAACCGCCGATCAATTCAATCGCGTTAGCGGCAGAAAGCCGCACATCATGCGCCGCAAAGGCGACGTTGGGATTGAGCGCATCGATTCGTTCGGCCGCGACATCGACCTTGCGCCGGCCGATATCGGGCGTGGCATGGATGATCTGGCGCTGCAGATTGGACAACGCCACGACATCATCGTCGACCACGCCGAGCGCGCCGATGCCGGCGGCCGCCAGATACATCAAAGCGGGCGCACCGAGGCCGCCGGCGCCGATCACCAGCACGGCGGCTTCCTTCAAGGCCGCCTGGCCCGGGCCGCCGACCTCGCGCAGCACGATATGGCGCGCGTATCGTTCAATTTCCTCGCCGCTCAGCATCGTCCCATCATGTTTGCTTCAGCCATGTCGGCTGCGTCTGATCACAGCGCCAGCAAATGGCTTAATCGCCGGCGCGTCAACGTTTTCGCGAGTTCGCCGTCGGCTGAACCCGGGCGTCCCTTTTGCCGACCCAGCAGATGTGCTTATTTGCTGCCGTGCTATCGCCGCCATGGGACTTCCGATGAAATCAAGGCTGACGGCAACATTGATCCTGCTGGCTGCCGGGACCGCCGTCGCGCAGCCTGTGGCGCCATCCACCGCGGCCAGCAAGCCGAAGCAGGTGGCAACCGCTCCGGTTCGACCAGCGCTGCAGACGCCGGCCGATACCGCCAATGCGATGGCGCAAGGCGAGCGACTGGCCATCCAATCCGACCTCGCCTGGGTTGGACAATATAACGGCGCCATCACCGGCGACGTCAGCGATCGCATGGTCGCGGCGATCAAGGACTATCAGAAGGCGTTGGGCGGCCGACCTACCGGCGTGCTCAATCCGCAGGAGCGTGGCGTACTCGCCGAGACGGCCAGACGCAGGCAGGAAAATGCCGGTTGGAAGATCGTCACCGATCCCGGCTCGGGCGCCAGGCTTGGGATACCGACCAGGCTGGTGCCGCAACAGACGAGCGACGGCAACGGCGCCAAATGGTCTTCGCCGACCGGGACCATCCAGATCCTGCTGACACGCCGCAAGGAAGCCGATCCGACCACCGCGAAACTGGCCGAGCGGGAAAAGAAGGAGCCGGCCGGGCGCGCCGTCGACTATACCGTGGTCAAGCCTGATTTCTTCGTGCTGTCGGGCCTGCAAGGCCTGAAGAAGTTTTATGTGCGCGGCAGCTTCCGGGGTGACGAGATTCGCATTCTGACCATCCTCTACGATCAGGCGACGGAGAACACGGTCGAGCCGGTGGTGATCGCGATGTCGAGCGCGTTCAATCCGTTTCCATCCACCGCACCGCTTTTGGGACCGCCGCCGCGCAAGACCGTCGAATATGGCAGCGGCGTCGTGGTCACGGATGACGGCGCCATTGTCGCCGACCGCGACCTCACCGACGGCTGCCTGACCATCGCCATTTCAGGCCATGGCCCTGCCGAGCGGGTCGCCGAGGACAGGCAACGCGCGCTGGCGCTGCTGCGCATCTATGGCGCGCGCGGCCTGAAGCCGCTCCAATTGAGCGATGGCATGGCCAGCTCCGGCGTCGAATTGACCGGCATTGCCGAGCCGCAGAGCCAGGGCGGACGGGCGCTCCCGAGCCGCGTCAAGGCGTCCGTCACCCAGGCCGGCAGCGGCAACGATCTGGCCTTGACGCCGGCACCTGCTCTGGGCTTTTCCGGCGCGGCGGCGCTCGATGCCGACGGCAAATTCGCGGGTATTGCCATCCTGAGGCCGGCGCTGGTCGCCGGACCGGCGAACGCGGTGCCAGCCACCCAGGCCGCGCTGGTCCCCGCCGATGCGGTGCGCGACTTTCTCGGTGTCAATGGCGTGAAAACAACCAGCGGATCTTCGGACGCGGAAGCCGCTGTGGTGCGCGTGATCTGCGTCCGGAAGTAACACCCGAAGGCGTCGCGCGCTGGCTGCAGGCTTGGACCGTACTCAAACGGAATAGCCTTTTGACTCAAAAGCCTACATCAATAACGGGTTTACTGATTCGGACAGCCGCGACCCTCCGAAAGCGGGTCGGGAAGGGTGGTCCTGGGCGAGAATCGCTCGGCATCGTAGCACGATGCCACGTAGCGTAGTCGCAGATCCAGTTGAACCAACCACCCGAAGGAAACTACCATGCATACGATCGTATTGGCCACCCAAAAGGGCGGCAGTGGCAAGAGCACGCTTGCAATCGGCCTCGCTTTGGCGGCAATCCAGGCCGGACACACCGTGCGCCTGATTGAAACCGATCCGCAAGGGACGCTTTCGAACTGGCAAAGCCGCCGCATCTATGCCGAACCCGCGGTCGAGCCGGTTTTCAGCGCCACCGAGATCGAGGACAGGCTGCAGGCCCTGGAGGCCAGCGGCGTGACGGTGGCCATTATCGATACCGCGGGGGGCCTCAGCGCCGCGACCACGGCCTCGATTCGCCATGCCGATCTATGCTTGATCCCGACCCGCCCGAGCATCGTCGATATCGAAGCGACCGCGGCCACGCTGCACATTGTCCGTGCCTGGAAACGGCCGTTCGCTTTCGTTCTCAACCAGTCGCCGATCCGCGGCCAACGCGTCAGCGGCGCGGTGACGACACTTGAGGAAGAAGCGGCGCTCGATCTCGGCGATGTTCTGGCGCAGCCCTTCATCATCATGCGCAATGATCACCAGGACGCGCTGAGCTCGGGACTGGCGGTCAGCGAATACGCCCCCGCGAGCAAATCAGCGGATGAAATCCGCGGCCTGTGGCAATGGGTCGAGACCCGGATGGGCATCGAACCGGTGACCTTTGCCGCCGTCGCCGACGAGCCGATCGTCGAGCCATCGGTCAGCGACATCAACCAGCCGCCGGTTGCGGCCGATCTGGTGCCGTCGATGTTTCTGCTGCAGCCGGCGGAAACGGCTCAGGAGTTGTTCTGAAGCCAACCCGACGACACGAAGCGGCGTTCGCGCCGCTTCCGACAGACGTCTGCCGATGGCGATCTTCTGATCGCGAGGCCTTCGTCTCTTGACGAAGCAATCCTGTCTCCCGTTTCCGAACGACTGGATTGCTTCGCTAACGCCTGTCATCGGGCGACGCTTGCGTCGACCCGTTGGCAGGCGGTGCCCGCTCCGCGGGCTCAACGTTCAGCGCAACATTCACTGCGATGGCTCAGGCCGCGGTCACCGCGGCCGTAACTGCGTTTTCAAACTGAGCACTGACACAGTTGATGGCGTTGACCGCATTGATCACGCCAGCACAGCAGCCCGACGCCTGTATGGCCGCGGTCTCAACGGGTTTGAGCGTGACGTTGATCTGGTGGAACGCGGCCCCCACCTGGGCGCCGGCGGCGGCATCGCCGCCCCTGATGTAACGGAGCTCAGCGGCCGACAGCGGTTTAAAGACGGACCTTGGCGCGTGGTGATGCATGGGATTTCCTTTCTGGATCTGCGGTCCAGGATGGCCGCAGCGTAGCTTCATCCATCGATACGGTGTTCCGTGTCGACGATCGACAATTGGATTTGTGCCGTGGCACGTTTGCGGCGCATTCGGGGATTGGCTGAGGCCGCTGTACAATGAACGGCGACGTTTGCCGCACGGCGTCCAAATCTCAACGATCACAGCCCCGCTGGAATCTGCCTCGACCGCGGCGGCTGCGAGGCAACGACATCATCAATTGAACGTCTACGACGCACGATCTGCAACCTCCCCCCGCTTGCGGTCCGCTTGCGGGGAGAGGTCGGCGCGAAGCGCCGGGTGAGGGGAACTCTCCACCAGTCGAATGCGCGGAGAGAAGCCCCTCATCCCAACCTTCTCCCCGCGAAGAGCGGGGAGAAGAAGAGGCAGCGCCAGTTCTGCAACCTCTGCGGCCTATCGCAGGGCGCATCGAGGATTGTCAACGGATGCGGGCTCAAAATCGCCGAACTACGGATCGCCCGGCCCGGCGCTGCCGGCGAACACCTGATCGATGTGCGCGCGCAGCAGCCCATGGACGTCGAGCGGCTGGAACGGCTCGAACATCACGCGCCACATGATCGCCATGGCCCAAGGCGCCACCAGCAGCTGCGGAAATCGCGCCATCCCCTGTTGGGTGATTTCACCGCGGTCAAACGCGCGCCGGAGCAGGCTGGCTATCGCGTCGTTCACCGGCACGACGATGTCCCGATAATAGGCGCGCATCACCTCGGGCAAACGGGCACCATCCAGGAAGATCAACCGCAGGAGGTTCTTGCGGTTGGTGTGATAGACTTCGCGAACGAAGGAATCGGCGGCCAATTCGAGGATCGCGCGTGCCGGCAACGGCGCTTCGACCGCGACCTTCAGCAGGTCGACCATCGGAAGCAGCGCGGTTCGGATGACCTCCAGAAACAGCGCCTCCTTGTCCGGAAAGTGCAAATAGATGGTTCCCCTGGCGACGCCCGCGCGTTTCGCCACATCCTCCAGCCGCGCTACCTCGTAGCCCTGCACGGAAAACACTTCAAGCGCCGCCGAGAGGATTTGCTGTCGTCGAGCGGCAAGCCTGCTGTCGCGACTGGCATGCCGGAGTGAGACTTTCGCGGCTGGCGCCGTATCAAAATGCGTCATGATGAACCCGAATTGCGAGACCTGATCGGGCATGAAATACGAGCCCCGCTATCAGACCTCGTGCTTCGGTGCTGTGAGCGGCGGATATAGGGCGCGCGCTGGGAATGATTCAGGCCTGAGTTGGTTGACCGAAAGGCGCGCCGCCCGTCAACATCTGCAACCAAACGGAAGAGTTCGGCTGCGGCAGCAACCCTGATCAACCGCAACGCCCAGCTACTTCTGGCATTTCGGGCACCAGAAGGTCGAGCGGCCGTTCTGGGTGAAGCGCCGGATGATGCCGCCGCAACCTGGGCGCTGGCAGGCTGCGCCTTCGCGGTCATAGACCTGAAACGAATGCTGGAAGTAGCCGAGTTCGCCGGAGGTCTGGCGGTGATCGCGCAGCGACGAGCCGCCGGCGCCGATCGCCTCGTTGAGGACCGCATGAATCGAGGCGACCAGCCGCTGCGCGCGCGCCGTTGGCTCGCCTTTGCGCGTTGCAAGCGTCGCGGCCAGCCGGCGCGGCGACAGCAGCGCACGGTACAGCGTCTCGCAGACATAGATGTTGCCGAGGCCGGCGACCACGCGCTGATCGAGCAACGCCGCCTTCAGGCTGGTCTTCCGGTTGGCGCAGGCCCGCGCCAGCATCGCCGCGTCGAAGGCGTTGCCGAGCGGTTCGGGACCGAGCCCCTTCAGCAGCGGATCATCCGCGATCGCCGCGCGCAAAATGATCTTCATATAGCCGAAACGGCGCGGATCGTTGAAGATGATGGCGGCGCCCGACGCCATCTGGAACACGACATGATCATGGGCGCGGTCCGCGGATCGCGGATGGTGGAAATCGCCGGGCTTAATCTGTTCGTCCCCGGTGATGACCCGGAACGAGCCCGACATCCCCAGATGCATCAGCAGCACGTCGCCCGAGCCGAGATCCGCCATCAGATATTTGGCGCGACGGCCGAGACCGACAATGGTCTGGCCCTCCAGCCGCGCGACAAAATCGTTCTGGAACGGAAACCGCAGATCCTTCCGCCGGACCTCCGCCTTGACGATGGTTGACCCTTCCATGACCGGCTGCAGGCCGCGGCGGACGGTCTCGACTTCGGGCAATTCGGGCATGATCGGGCGTTCACCTCGCGGGACTGACGTGATAGCGACATTGCGGCGGGCGCGCTATGGTCGCTCGCCGTCAAGGGCGTTGAAGAAATGAATCAGTCGGACGAAACCACCCATTTCGGCTTCCGCGATATCGCGGTCGGCGACAAGCAGACGCTGGTCAATGATGTGTTCCACAGTGTGGCGCAGCGCTACGACCTGATGAATGACCTGATGTCGGCGGGTCTGCACCGGGTCTGGAAAGACCTGATGATCAACGCGCTCAACCCGCCCCGCGGCGACCGGCCGTTCGCCCTGCTCGATGTTGCGGGCGGCACCGGCGACATCGCGTTTCGCGCCGCCGAGGCCTCCGGCAAAGGCTTTTCGGCCACCGTGTGCGACATCAATTCCGACATGCTGGAGGTGGGCCGCGCCCGGGCCGCGCAGCGCTATCTGGACGATCGGGTGGCGTTCGTCGAGGGCAACGCCGAGGCGCTGGGTTTTCCCGATCGCGCCTTTGATGGCTATACCATCGCCTTCGGCATCCGCAATGTGCCGCGGATTGAACTGGCGCTCAGTGAGGCGTATCGGGTGCTGAAACCCGGCGGCCGTTTCCTCTGTCTCGAATTCTCCACCGTCGATGTTCCCGGGCTTGAGCGGATCTACGATCTGTTCTCGTTCAAGGTGATCCCGCAGCTTGGCCGCGCGGTGACCGGCGACGCGGGGTCCTATCAATATCTGGTGGAATCGATCCGGAAATTTCCGCGGCCGAACGCGTTCGCCGAGATGATCCGGACAGCCGGCTTTTCCCGCGTCAGCTGGCAACCCTTCTCGGGCGGCATCGTCGCGCTGCATTCGGGCTGGCGTTTGTGATTTCAGCGCTGACCCACATCGCCCGGCTCGCCCGCGCCGGCTTCGTCTTCGCGCGCGAAGGCGTGTTCGGCGTGGTCGATCCCTCGCTGGTGCCGCCGCCCGGGCAATTGGCGCTGCGGCTGGCGCGCATCATCGAGCGCCCGGGCGCCAAATCCGGACCACGGCTGTCGCGCGCCTTGACCCGGCTCGGACCGGCCTATCTCAAGCTCGGGCAGTTTCTCGCCACCCGTCCCGACGTGGTCGGCGTGATGATGGCGCGCGACCTTGAGGCGCTGCAGGACCGGCTGCCGCCGTTTTCTCAGGTCGAGGCCGAATCGGTCATCGCAACCTCGCTGGAACGCCCGATCGCCCAGGCCTTTGTCAGCCTGGGCCCGGCGGTTGCCGCGGCCTCGATCGCGCAAGTGCATCGCGGTGAAACCGAGCGCGACGGGATTCGCCGCTCGGTCGCGGTGAAGGTGCTGCGTCCCGATGTCGCCGCGCGTTTCCGCCGGGATCTGGCGGATTTTTTCTTTGTCGCGCATCAGGCCGAAACCTATTCGGCGGAGGCGCGGCGGCTGCGGCTGGTCGAAGTCATCAACACCATGTCACGCTCGGTGGCGATGGAGATGGACCTGCGGCTGGAGGCGGCGGCGCTGTCCGAAATGGCGGAAAACACCCGCGACGACCCGGACTTCCGGGTGCCGACCGTCGACTGGGACCGCACCACGCATAACGTCCTGACCATGGAATGGATCGACGGCATTCCGCTGAACGATCAGGCGCGGCTGCGGCAATCGCTGGTCGATCTGCCCGAGCTCGGGCGCAAGGTGATCCAGAGCTTTCTGCGCCACGCGCTGCGCGACGGCTTCTTTCATGCCGACATGCACCCGGGCAATTTGTTCCTCGATGATTCCGGCCGCCTGGTCGCGGTCGATTTCGGCATCATGGGCCGGCTTGGCATGAAGGAGCGGCGCTTCCTGGCCGAAATCCTGCTGGGCTTCATCACCCGGAACTATCGCCGGGTCGCCGAGGTCCATTTCGAGGCCGGCTATGTCCCCGCGCATCACTCGGTGGAGAATTTCGCGCAGGCGATAAGAGCCATCGGCGAGCCGATTCACAATCGGACCGCCGAGGAAATCTCCATGGCCAAATTGTTGACCCTGCTGCTGGAGGTGACCGGGCTGTTCGACATGCGGACCCGCCCTGAACTGATCCTGCTGCAGAAGACCATGGTGGTGGTCGAGGGCGTCGCGCGCAGCCTCGATCCAAAACTCGATATCTGGAAGATCGCCGACCCCGTGGTTCGCGAATGGATCGAGCGCAATCTCGGACCGATCGGCCGCATCGAGGGCGCGGTGACCGGTGTCGGCGAACTCGGCCGCCTGCTCGCCGGCCTGCCGATGATCGCGGCGCGATCGGTCGCGGTGCTGCAGCAGCTGGAGACCATGACCCGCGAGGGCATCACCCTGTCGCCCGAGACCATCGCCGCGATGGGCCGAACCGAGGGCCGCAAGAGCCGCTGGCGGGCGCTGGCGCTGTGGATCATCGCCGCGACGTTCATTGCGATTTTGTTCGCGGTCCGGCAGTTGTGATGCGCTTACGATAATATGGCGACGCGTGCGTGGGATATTTCCGGAACCGGCTCAGGTCGGCTCGTTTGTTGGAAGGCTTTTGCTGATCTCCAGAACGTATTCGAAGATGGCGGCGAGCTCGGCGGCGGCGGGGCGAAGCTCAACTTTAAGGGGCGTCATCGACGCACGCTTGGGCCGAACTCGCCCCGCTCGGCCTCGGCAAGCGAGGCGTCGAGGTCGGCTTCTTCCTCCGCCGTCAACAGGACCGGCGGTTGCTCGATCCCGGCGACTTGCAGCAGTAAAGAGGCTAGCTCATCCTGCACCTCGGCGGGCAAGGCGGAAACGGTTGCAACAGCCTGTTCAAAAAGCCGGGTCATAAGGTTTCATAGCGCAATCGGCCTGCTTGAGCGAGTGGCGTAACCGACAGTGGCGTAACAGGCAGTGTCGTTAGGGATCGGTCGGCGCTGCTTGAGAGTCCAAAATCCGGGCAGTTGTGATTGCAACGCAATCGCGATATGACAGCAATGCCCGCACTCCTTCCCCCGCGATCCGCCATGGCCAGCCTGACCATCCGAAAACTCGATGAGGCCGTCAAAGCCGATCTGCGGCTGCGCTCGGCGCGTAATGGACGCTCCGTGGAAGAGGAAGTTCGGGTGATCCTGCGTGAGGTTTTGCTCGGACCCGCCGAGCCAGGCGCCGCCTTACCGCCGACCGACACCGGGCCTGCCGACCATGAGCCTCCCGCCGCCGGCAGCGCGCCGGCAACCGGTACAGCCCTGGTCACCCTGATCATCGGCGGCGGGATTGCGGCCTATAAGGCGCTGGACCTGATCCGGCGGCTCAAGGAGCGCCAGATGCGGGTGCGTTGCGTGCTGACCCGGGCCGCGCAGCATTTCGTTACCGCGCTTGCCGCCAGCGCGCTGTCGAATCAGCGCTGCTATACTGACCTGTTCGATGCCGACAGTGAATTCGATGCCGGCCATATCCGGCTGGCGCGCGACTGCGAACTCATCGTCGTGGCGCCAGCGACCGCCGACCTCTTGGCCAAGATGGCGCAGGGACATGCCGACGATCTGGCCAGCGCCATCCTGCTCGCCGCCCGCCGGCCGATCCTGCTGGCGCCGGCGATGAACCCGGCGATGTGGAACAACGCCGCCACCCGCCGCAATGTCGCCCAGCTGATGCGGGACGGCATCGCCATGATCGGTCCGAACAGCGGTGAAATGGCCGAGGCGAACGAGGCCGGCATCGGCCGGATGGCGGAGCCTTTGGACATCGCCGCTGCCGCGGAGCGCCTGCTGCGACCGGTCCAGCCGCGCCCGCTGGCCGGCCGGCGCGTTCTGGTGACCGCGGGCCCGACCCATGAGCCGATTGATCCGGTGCGCTACATCGCCAACCGCTCGTCCGGCAAGCAGGGCTTTGCCATCGCCGCGGCGGCGAAGGCCGCGGGCGCGGACGTGACGCTGATCTCGGGGCCGGTCGAGCTTTCCGATCCATCCGGGGTCACCGTCAGGCACGTCGAATCCGCGCGCGAGATGCTGGGCCAGGTCGAAGCCGCGCTTCCGGTGGATGTCGCGATCTTTGCCGCGGCGGTCGCCGATTGGCGGGTCGCCAGCCAAGGCGAGCAAAAGCTGAAAAAGAACGCGGGCGACATGCCGCAGCTGCGGCTGGTGGAAAATCCGGATATCCTGGCCACGATTGCAAAGCAACACGTTGGTCGCCCAAAGCTGGTGATCGGTTTTGCCGCGGAAACCGAAAACCTGATCGGCAACGCCACCGCGAAGCTCGCCCGCAAGGGCTGCGATTGGATCGTCGCCAACGACGTGTCGCAGGCGTCAGGCGTGATGGGCGGCGACCGCAACACCGTGCATCTGCTGATCCGTGATCCCGTATCCAGCGCGACCACGATCGAATCCTGGCCGGCGATGAGCAAGCTTGACGTGGCGGCCGCACTGGTCGAGCGTATCGCGACAGCCGTGGGGCAGCCGCAATGAGCAGCGTTGTGACCATCGAACTGGTACAATTGCCGCATGGCGAGGGATTGGAGCTTCCGGCCTATCAGAGCGCGCTGGCCGCGGGCCTTGACCTCAGGGCAGCGCTACCCGAACAACAACCGCTGGTCCTGTTGCCCGGACAGCGCGCCCTGGTGCCGAGTGGGCTCGCGATCGCGCTGGCCCCGGGCTTTGAAGCCCAGATCAGGCCGCGCTCCGGCCTCGCCGCAAAGCACGGCGTTACCGTGCTGAATGCGCCGGGCACCATCGACGCCGATTACCGCGGCGAAATCGGCGTGCTGCTGATCAACCATGGTGACACGCCGTTTTTGATTCGGCGCAGCGAACGCATCGCGCAATTGGTCATTGCGCCGGTCGTGCGCGCCGAACTCAGGCTGGTCCCGGCGCTGTCCGCGACCCCGCGCGGCGGCGGCGGTTTTGGTTCGACCGGACGCTGAAGTCCGGTAGAATTCCGGATTCATTTTCATAAGACGCTCGTCGATAGAGTTGATGGGGCATTTTTTTGCGCTGCGGTTGGCGTTCACGGTCTGGACTCTTACCGGCTCCGTTCGGATGGGGATATTGTCATCTCGATTCGCGCACGGTGAGGTCTATCGTCGGGCGTAAAATCGTGCGGTTTGGGGCAAACCATGTCAGGCGTGTTCGTGTCGATGCGTCGGACCTTGCTGTCGTGCACATCCATGGTGCGCAACGGCGTGACCCTGTTTGGCATCGCGGCGGCCCTGGTCGCGCCGGCGCAGGCCGACGAGTTGCCGCTGCTGGAATCCATCGCGACCTTTCTCGATTTCAATCATCCGGAACTCGCGCTGCTCACCACGGCGCTGGCGCTGCTTGGCTTTTCGGTGGTGGCGGCGATCCTCCTGATGCGCACAAGGACCCGGGCCGTGCGCACCGAGGCGCGGCAGCGGTCCGAGATTCAGGACCTGCAATCCCAGGCTGACCGCTTCCGCGCGTTGCTGTTTGTCGAACCGCAGATTCTGATATCTTGGCCGGCCGGCGATCATCGACCGCAAATCAGTGGCGATATTGCGCTATTGGTCGCTCAGGAAAACCACCGTCGGCAGCCGCAGCGTATTCTCGCCTTCGGAACCTGGCTGCCGCCGGAACCGGCGCTGCAGATGGATCACGCAGTCAGCGCGTTGCGCGACGCCGGCGAAGGTTTCCTGCTCAATCTCACCACCGCGCACGGCCACGCCGTCGAGGTCATGGGCCGCGCCATCGGAGGCCAGGCAATTGTCCGGATCCGCGAGCTCAGCGGCCTGCGCCGCGAACTCGCCGAAACCAATTTACGACACAAGGCGCTGGTCGAGGAGACCGAGTTGCTGCGGCGTTTCACCGCCGCTGCGCCCTGGCCGATCTGGGCCAAACGCGCCGAGGGCGGTCTCAGCTATGCCAATGCGGCCTATGCCAGCGCAACCGAGGCCGGAAGCGTCGCCGATGCCATCGAGCGCAACGTCGAACTGCTCGACAGCGACGACCGCGCCGCGATGCAACGCGGCTTGAAAACCGCGACCGCCTTCAGCGCGCGGCTGCCGATCGTGATCGGCGGCGAGCGCCGCAGCTATGATGTCCACGCCCGCGATGTCGGCATCGGTTTTGTCGGCATCGCGATCGACGCCAGCGAGGCCGAAGCGCTCAGCGCCGCGCTGGTGCGGATGGCCGAAGCGCATCGCCGGACCCTGGATCAGCTGTCATCCGGCGTAGCCGTGTTCGACGGCCAGCGAAGGCTCGCCTTCTATAATGATTCCTACCGCCGCCTGTGGGACCTCGATCGCGGCTTTATCGACCACAACCCGGATGATTCCAGCGTGCTCGATCGGCTGCGCGCCGCGCGCAAATTGCCCGAGCAGCCGGATTTCCGGGCCTGGAAGGCGAAGCTGCATGAAGCCTATCGCGCGGTCGAGCCGGCCAAGGATACCTGGTATCTGCCCGATGGCCGCGCGGTCAGCGTCGTCACCACGCCCAATCCGGAAGGCGGCGTCACCTATCTGTTCGACGACGTCACCGAAAGTCTCGAACTGGCCCGCCGCTTTGATGGCCTGATCCGGGTGCAGCGTGAAACGCTCGACAATCTCGCGGAAGCCGTCGCGGTGTTCGGCAGCAATGGCCGCGCGCAATTGTTCAATCCGGCGTTCGCCAGGATGTGGCAATTGTCGCCGGAAGCGATGCAGCAGCAGCCGCATATCGAGGCCGTCGAAGCCTGGTGCACGCCGCTGGTCGATGACCCGGCGATCTGGCGCACCATCCGCGAGGCGATCACCGCGATCGAGAACCGGGTCGAGGTGCCGCTGAAGCTGGAGCGCCGGGATGGCAGTGTGCTCGACTGCATGACGATGCCGCTGCCCGACGGCGCCACCATGCTGACCTTCCAGGACATCACCGATACCGAGAATGTCGAGCGGGCGCTGCGCGAGCGCAACGAGGCGCTCGAGACCGCCGACCAGATGAAGGTCGATTTCGTCCACCACGTATCCTATGAATTGCGCTCACCCTTGACCACCATCATCGGCTTCGCGCATTTCCTGAGCGACCCCGTCACCGGCCCATTGACGCCGAAGCAGGCCGAATATCTCGGCTACATCACTACCTCGACCAACGCGCTGCTGGCGATCATCAACAACATCCTCGATCTCGCAACGATCGACGCCGGCGCCATGTCGCTCAATCTCGGCCGCGTCGACATTCGCAAGACCATCGAGGCGGCGGCCGAAGGCATCCAGGATCGGCTGGCCACCGACCGCATCGAACTCAGCGTCGATGTCGACCCCAATATCGGCAGCTTCGTCGGCGACGAGCGCCGCGTGGTGCAGGTGCTCTACAATCTCCTGGCCAACGCCGTCGGCTTCTCGCCCCCGGACGCCACCATCGGCCTCAGCGCCAAGCGGACCGAGCACAGTGTCGTCTTCACGGTGACCGATGCCGGTCCGGGCATTCCGGCCGATGTCAAGGACAAGGTGTTCGACTGGTTCGAGAGTCACTCGCAGGGCTCGCGGCATCGTGGCGCCGGGCTCGGCCTGTCGCTGGTCCGTTCCTTTGTCGAACTGCATGGCGGCAAGGTCCGCGTCGATTCGACGGTGGGCCGGGGCACCACGGTCACCTGTGACTTTCCGATCGACCAGGCCGAGCGTCGAAGCGCCGCGGAATGAGCAGTCCCGCGACATTTTCGCTGACCCTCGCCAACGAAGCGGCGACGTCGGGTCTGATGGCCGATTTGGCGCTTTTGATCGGCCCCGGTGATGTGATCACCCTGACCGGCGACCTCGGCGCCGGGAAAACCGCCGCGGCGCGGGCCTTGATCCGCTATCTCGCCGGCGACGACACGCTGGAAGTGCCGAGCCCGACCTTCACGCTGGCGCAAAGCTATGACCTGCCGGCGCTGTCGCTGTTGCATGTCGATCTCTACCGCATCAACGACCCTTTGGAGCTGGAGGAGATCGGCCTCTCGCCCTGGCCAGAGGGCACCGTGGTCCTGCTGGAATGGCCGGAGCGCGCCCCCGACGCGCTGCCGCCGGACCGCATCGATATCGCGCTCGCCCATCAGCCGAGCCTTGGCTGGACCGCCCGCAGCGTTGCGGTCACTGGCCATGGCAGGGCGGCCGCCCAGGTCGCAAGGCTCAAGGTGCTGCGGCATTTCCTGACCGCAGCGGGCTATCTCGAGGCCAAACGCCAACGGATGGCCGGCGACGCCTCGATCCGCTCCTATGCGCGGCTGATCCGCGACGACGGCGTCGTGATCCTGATGAACTCGCCACGGCGCCCGGACGGACCGCCGACCTATCACGGCAAGTCGTACAGCGCGGCCGTGCATCTGGCCGAGGATGTCAGGCCGTTCGTCGCCATCGCCGCCGGCCTGCGCGAGCGCGGCTTTTCGGCGCCCGCCATCTATCATGCCGACCTCGACGCCGGGTTTCTCATCACCGAGGATCTCGGTCGCGACGGCGTCACCGAGGGCAGCCCGCCGCAGCCGATCGCTTCGCGCTACCAGGCCGCGACCGACCTTCTGGCAGCATTGCACAGCGAATTCCTGCCCGACTTCGTCAGCGTGACGCCAGACCTCGGCTACGCCATTCCGAGCTTTGATGCCGACGCCATGCTGGTCGAGATCGGCCTGATGCCGGAATGGTATCTGCCGGACCGCAACGTTGAGCTGAGCGAGGCCGCGCGCGGCGAGTTCGTCAAGATGTGGGGCGTTCTATTGCGAAAATCGACGCTCGCGGCGCGGACCTGGGTGCTGCGGGACTTTCATTCTCCGAATCTGCTCTGGCTCGAGCAACGTCAAGGGATCGGCAAGGTCGGTCTGCTCGACTTTCAGGACGCCGTCATGGGACCTGCGGCCTATGATCTGGCGTCGCTGTTGCAGGATGCCCGCCTCGACGTGCCGGAACAGCTCGAATTGTCGCTGTTGACCCGCTACATCCGGGCGCGGCGCGCCACCGACAGCCTGTTCGACGCGGCCGGCTTCGCCGAGCTCTACGCCATCCTGTCGGCGCAGCGTAATACCAGGCTGCTCGGCACCTTTGCGCGGCTGAACCGGCGCGATGGCAAGCCGCAATATCTGCGGCACCAGCCGCGGATCTGGACGTATCTGACCCGTTCGCTCGCGCATCCCGCCCTAGCCCCGATGCGGGAGTGGTATGCCGATCACGTACCCCCGCCGGTTGCGGAATTTACCAATTATTAGCAGGCGGGCTTCTAGGCTAGCTGCGCCTTGCGGTGAGCAGGGACTGCTGAAAGCGGAGGTGAACCATGTTGCTAGAAAGGCGCAAGGGCGGACGAGTCACGTTCGAAAATGGACGAAAGACCTACATGATGGCGATCGACGGCACTTGGCGCCGCGATTGCAGATTGGAAGATATTTCGGAAGTCGGCGCCAAGCTGACGGTTCTCGGTCCCATCGAGCGGCTGCCGCTGCAGGAATTCTTCCTGCTGCTGTCGTCCACCGGGCTGGCCTACCGACGCTGCGAATTGGCCTGGATCAATGGTGAACAGATCGGCGCCAACTTCATCAAGAAGCCGGTCAAGAAATCCAACAGGCCGCTGCGCTGGGCCGAACCCGAAAGCGAAAATGTCTGAACGCGCGCCATGGCTGCGCTGGTCGCAGAACTGTCACGGCGACCGGCTAAGGCTTGGCTTGCCATGATGTCGAGCCGGTGGCTTCGACCGTTGGTTTGTAAAAAGTTTGGCTTGTGAAACGGTGGCTTCGAACCGGATGCGTCGGGGCCACCGCCATGCTATTGTCTGCGCCAGCCACGCAGGCGCCGTTCATTGACTTGCGCCGGCCTTCCAGTTCGAGATCGTTCTCCAATGCCCGTCCAACCTGACAAAGCCATGGTGCTTGCCGCCGGACTAGGGGTCCGGATGCGGCCTTTGACCGACCGGATGCCAAAGCCGTTGGTGCGCGTGGCCGGCCGCACGCTGCTCGATCATGCGCTGGACAAGCTCGCGGCCGCCGGCGTCGCCGAGGCCGTTGTCAATGTGCATTATCTGGCTGAACAGATTATCGAGCACACCGCTGCGCGGCACCAGCCGCGCATCGTAATATCCGATGAGCGGACGCAGCTGCTCGGCACCGGAGGCGGTGTCGTCAAGGCGCTGCCGAAGCTCGGGCCAGGTCCGTTCTTCCATGTCAATGCCGACACGCTGTGGATCGATGGCGTTCGGCCGAACCTGGCGCGGCTGGCAGAGGCGTTCGATCCGACGCGGATGGATATCCTGCTGTTGATGGCGCCGACCACGAGCAGCATCGGCTATGCTGGATCCGGCGATTACGCCATGCTGCCGGATGGCGCGCTGCGCAAGCGCCGGGAACACCAAGTGGTGCCCTTTGTCTATGCCGGCGCCGCGATCCTGTCGCCAGCCTTGTTCGCCGATGCGCCCGCCGGCGAATTCGCGCTGACCCGGTTGTTCGACCTGGCCAACGCGCAGGAGCGGCTGTTCGGCCTGCGGCTCGACGGCGTCTGGATGCATGTCGGCACCCCCGACGCGGTCGAGGCCGCCGAGCAGGCCATTCTCGAAAGCGTGGCCTGACGGAGGCCGAAGCCGTCTCACCATAGGCTTCGAAGCCGGGTGCCGGCCTCGAAGCTCAATGGTGTGCGATCAGCCGTCGTGTCGAATCTGGCGCTTATCTTGACGATCCTGGTGGTGATCGTCGCGGACCTGGCGCTTGTCTTGACGATCCTGGCGGTGGTCGTCCCGGACCTGATGCTCGTCCTGGTGGTCCTGGCGGTGATCCTGTGCATTCTGTCGTTTATCCGATGCATCCTGCCGGTGGTCGGCGTGGATCTGGCCGCGGTCCTGATTGATCTGCTGCTGTTCCGCCTGAGCACCGGCGATATTGCCGCTGGCTTTATCCTGTTGTTCGATGGCGCGGTCCTGATTGATCTGCGATCGATCGGCGCGGATCTGTTGGTGGTTCTGCTGGATCTGCTGGTCGTTGAGATGGATCTGCTGGCGGTTCTGCTGGATCTGCTGCTGATCGCCGCGGATCTGCTGATGGTTCTGTTCGATCTGCTGGCGGTCTTGATAGATCTGCTGGTGATTGTCCTGAATCTGCTGCTGGTCCTGTATGATCTGGCTGGTCTGCGCCAGCGCCGGGACGGCGATCATGACGCCTGCAACGCAAAGGGGAAGGCTTATCCTGTTCAGCATGGGGACACCCGTGGTTGGTGGTCAAATCGCGGGACGTCATCGCAAAACGACCCCCCGCGCGCACCATGTCTGTTAAGAGAAGCTTCTGGGCTGAAAACCGGCGGAATTTGTCTCATCGCAGGGTTTTATATATCATTGTCTTTCAGATGATGAAGGCTACGACTGCATTTGCAGCAGCGACGACATCAGGTCGCTGCTCAGCGTTTGCGTCGGGTTGGCTGCGCTGGAAGCACCGCCAGCGCCGGCGGTCGTATCCTGGGTGTATTGATCGACGGCTTGCTCAAATGACGCGGCTGAGGAAGCGGATTTCGATTGCGATTGCGATGGAGCAAATACGCCTGGGGTGGTGCCAACAGCTGAGACCATGAGCTTTTCCTCCGGAAGCGGGAAGCCGCTTGCTTAGTTCAATGGTTAGGCCCTTATGGTTAACCGCGGGTGAATCGAGCCGGCGCGGCCCTCGCGGCGACGCCACTCCTTCGTTGCTTTGGCCCGATATGGCCGACAGGCACAGCCAAAGCGACGCTCCCGAGCGACAAGCTCAAGCCAATGCGTCCGGTTGCCGACACGGGAACAAAGCCCAATAATCGCTCGCAAGCCGGCTCGCACGTTTTCGGCGCCGCTGGCCCGGCCCTTCAATCTGGGCTTTAATCTGCGCCCTGATATTTTCGTCGGTTGGGATATGGATATGATCGAACAGGGGATGGCTGAACACGAAGCCCGCCTGGAACGCGAGCGTTTCGCCGCATTGTTCGAGCACTCGCCGGGTTTCGTGGCGGTGCTGCGCGGTCCGGACCACCGGTTCGAATTCGTCAATCAGAGCTACGTCAGGCTCGTCGGCGGCCGCGACGTGGTCGGCAAAACGGTCGCACAGGCCTTTCCCGAGGTGGCCGCGCAGGGCTATCTCCAACTGCTCGACCAGGCCTTTGCAACCGGCGTGGCGTTCTCGACGACCGGCGCGGAAATCATGTTGCAGGCTTCGCCCGGTGCTGCGCCGACCAAGCGCTTCATCGATTTCGTCTACCAGCCGATGCGGGATGCCGAAGGCCACGTCACCGGGATCTTCGTCGAAGGGGTGGATGTCACGGGACGGCTGGCCAGCGATGAGGCGCTCTCGCGCAGCGAAGAGCAGTTGCGGCTGGCCACCGAAAGTTCCGAAGTGGGGCTGTGGGACGTCGACGTCGTCGCCGACAAGCTCTACTGGCCGCCCCGGGTCAAGGCCATGTTCGGCATTGCCGCCGACGTCGAGGTCTCGATGGCGGACTTCTTTGCGGGCCTTCATCCTGACGATCGGGCGCGCACCCTGGCCAGCTATTCCGCCGCCTGCGATCCGGCGGTGCGTAGCCTCTATGACGCCGAGTATCGCACGATCGGCAAGCAGGACGGCGTGATCCGTTGGGTCGCCGCCAAAGGCCGGGGGCTGTTCAACGAGCGCGACCAGTGCGTCCGGGTGATTGGAACCGCCGTCGACATCACCGCGCGAAAGCTGACCGCGGTCCGCGAGAGCTTCCTGCGCGAGCTGTTGGATCGGCTGCGGCACCTCAGCGAACCGGAGGCGATCATCGCCGCGGCGATCCAGGCCCTCGGCCAGCATCTCGGGGCCAATCGCGTCGGTTACGGCCAGGTCCAGGACGATGATGCGACGATCGTGCTGTCGACCTGCTATGCCAACGGCGTGTCGCCCATTACCGGCGAGTTCCAGGTCGATGGCTTCGGCGCGCACAACATCGCCCGGCAGCGCCTGGGCGAAACCGTCGTGGTGCCGGATGTCGAGGCTGATCCCCGCAACGACTTCGAGCTGTGGGCGGGGATCGAGACGCGCGCCTATGTGTCGGTGCCGCTGATCCGCGGCGGACGATTCCGTGCCAGCCTTTTTGTCAATTATCGCCGGACCCATGCCTGGGATCGGCACGAGGTCACGCTGATCGAGGACGTGGCTTGGCGGCTCTGGGACGCCGTCGACCGGGCGCGGGCCGAGGAGGCGCTGCGTCTGGTCAACGCCTCGCTGGAGCAGCAGGTCAGTGCAAGAACGCGCGAGCGCGACCGGATCTGGCGGCTGTCTCCGGTGGTGATGGTGGTGGGCGACGAAAAGGGCAGGCTGATCGAAGCCAACCCCGCCTGGGTGAACAGTCTCGGCTGGAGCCTCGAGGAGACCCTGAACCGCGATGTCATGGACTTTGTCGCCCCCGCCGACCACGACGCCGCGGCCGCCGGCATGGCGCAATTGTTCGAGGGCAAGCCGGTGGTGGAATACAAGCTCGGGTTTCTGCACAAGAACGGCGAGCGCCGAACCATCGCCTGGACCACCGTGCCGGAAGGCGACCGCCTGTACGGCTTTGGCCGTGACATCACCGAGCAGACGCTGGCCGAGGAACTGCTGCGGCAGTCGCAGAAGATGGATGCCCTGGGCCAGCTGACGGGCGGCATCGCCCATGATTTCAACAATCTGCTGCAGGGCGTGATCGGCAGTTTCGATTTGATCCGCCGCAAGCCCGCCGACGGCGACAGCGTGCTGCGCTGGGCCGCGGCCGGCCTGCATGCCGCCGAACGGGGTTCCCGGCTCACCAGCAAACTGCTGGCTTTCTCGAGGGCACAGGAACTGGAACTGAAGTCCGTGAGCGTGCCGGACCTGGTGCGCCGGATGAGCGACATGCTGGATCGGACGCTCGGTCCCAGCCTCCGGCTCACGCTTGATCTAAACCAGCCGGATTTGTTCGGCCAATGCGATCCGACGCAATTGGAAATGGCGATCCTGAACATGGCGATCAATGCGCGCGACGCCATGGATGCCCATGGCGAACTCACGATCCGGGTCCGCGCGGTCGAGGTCGGCGGGGATCCTGCCTTGCGCGAAGGCGGGTATATTGAGCTCTCGGTCAGCGATACCGGACGCGGCATGCCGGCGGATGTGGTGGCGCGGGCGTTCGATCCGTTCTTCACCACCAAAGGCGCCGGCAAGGGGACCGGCCTTGGGCTCAGCCAGGTCTATGCCAGCGCCCGGCAGGCGGGGGGCACCGCGCGTATTCAATCCGAACCCGGCGCGGGCACGGTGGTGCGGATGTATCTGCCGCGCAGCGATGCGGTGGACACCCCGGCCGAGCGAAGGGATCGCGCGCGACTTTCGTCCCCCGCCCGCTCGGCCAGCGTACTGGTCGTCGACGACGATCCCGATGTCCGCAACTTCCTGGTCGCATCGCTGAACTCCCTTGGCTACCAGACCCGGGTGGCCGAGGATGGTTATGCCGGACTTGCCGCGCTTGAACAGTCAACCCCGGACGCCATGATTCTGGACTTCGCCATGCCCGGCATCAGCGGCGCCGACGTCGCCCGGGTGGCGCGGGCACGGCATCCGGATCTGCCGATCATCTTCGCCAGCGGGCACTTTGACACCGCCGCGATCGCCGACATCGCCGGTACCCGCACGCCCATGCTGCGCAAGCCGTTCCGGGTCGACGAGCTGGAGGTTGTGCTCGGGCAATGTCCGACGCTGCGGTGAGCGGAGCATGGCCACGCCCGCGACCCCTGGTTCAGACGATACGCTTGACCAGGGGCACGCGAACCAGGAGCCCGGCGATCGCAAAACAGACCAGCGATGTCAGCGTGCCAGTTACCGCGAATTTGACCAGATGAGGCGCTGCCACGCTTCGCCAGGCGAGCGCAATCGCCACCAGAATCGGCGGGTGAATGATGTAGATCGTGTAGGCGCGCCGCGACAGCGCCGCCGAAACGGAATTCAAGCGGGGGAAAACCCGATGGAAGCGCGAAAGCAGGACCAATATCAGCCCCCAGGCAACCAGAGGCTCCCAGAAGGCATAGACGGCCGCCTGGATATTCCATCCGCCTGACGTGTCGCCCTTGAGCTCTGGAAAAAACGGCGCCGACAGCACGATGGCTGGCAACACCGGCAGCGCAAATCCACTGACCACCCACCAGACCCGTCTTTGGTTTTCCGGCACATGCTCCAGCCATTGGCCCGGCGATCCAACGCATCCAGCCACAAACAGCACGACATAGCTGGCAAAATACCCGAGCTGCAGACCAAATCGTTGTGTGCCGACTGGCCACACCAGCCTGAGTGCAAACGCCGCCGCACCAACGGTCAACGCGGCAAGCGCGATCGCAGCATGGGAGGGGAACGCGGGCGCGGATCGGCTCTTTGAACGAGATCGCGAGGCGATGCCGCGCCAGGCGAGATATCCGACCGAAAACATCAGCAAGGCCTGCGCGAACCAGAGCGGACCATTTTCGAACGTGCCGCGCGCCCAGAGCCGCCACAGCGAAGCCACGAAGGGCCGTCCCTGGGCGGTGCTGGCCAAGGCGATCGTTGCGGGCCCGATCAGGAAGCCAAACACCAGCAAGGGGATGCCGAGCCGCAGCAATCTTTCCCGGAGATAGCCCCACGCGCCATTCTTATCGACGGACCCGGGCGTAAAGTAGCCGGCCAGCAGAAAGAACAGCCCCATGAAATAGGCCTGGTTAAGGGTGCAGAAGAAAATCAGAAGCTTGGTTTCCAACCTGCCATCGGTTGCCACCTCGCGATAGAACCAGCCGCCGATCGCGCCATAGGTGATCGCCGAGTGATGAAAGAGAACCAGCAAGGTGAGTGTCGCGCGCAAGGCGTCAAGACCGGCATTCCGGCTCGTGGCGGAGGCCGCCGCGACGTCCGCTCGGGGGCGCGCCATGATTGCAAGCTCGGTCATCGAACCTTCCCTATCGAAACCGTTGCGTGGCGAGCACGCCTAATCTGTCGCCCAAGCAAGGTCAATCAGGTGCGATGGACGGGAGAATACCATCGAAGCGGACACGATTACCGTCCAACGGCAATCGCGCGGATGGATAGAAGTAGGCGAGCTTTTTCACATCGGACCTTCGAGTTCCAGTTCCTTCCTGCATGCATCAGGCCGGGATCGATGAAGCGCAGAAGATCGACGGGCCATCTTAGATGGAACTTTTGTTCCATTTGAGCATTCCATTTTTTTGACGGGTGGGGTCGATCTAAATGTCAGCTTGCAGACCGAAGGATAATCCGACGGACGCGGTCGCGCCTATTCATTTTCCAACCGATATCGACTAGCCTTTCCTCAAGTCAAAGCGCGCATTTTGACGTTGTTCAATCTCTCCTGTCGGAGGTGGGCTCCATGAGCGAAACAACGACCTTTCGCGATCGCAAAAAGCCACCTCTCGCCGTCAAGAGCAACAGCAAGGGCAATGGCAAGAGCAATGGCGCTGTCGAAGATGTGGCTGGGGCTCGTTCGCGCCAGCTTCTGACGGCCATGATGGCGTTTCGCGACGGCGACTTCTCGGTGCGGCTGCCGGCGGATTGGCCCGGTATGGACGGCAGGATTGCGGAGGCCTTCAACCAGAGCCTCGCCCATGAGGGCCGCATCTCCCGAGAGGTCGCGCGCCTGAGCGACACGGTCGGCAAGGAAGGACGTCTCAAGCAGCGCATGACGCTGCCCGGAGCGGTCGGCGGATGGGCGGAACAGGTGGACTCCATCAACACGCTGTTGGACGATCTGGTGCGGCCGACAACCGAGGTGGCGCGCACCATCGGTGCGGTCGCCAAGGGCGACCTTGGACAATCCATGGAACTTGAGGTCGACGGGCGAGCGCTCAAGGGCGAGTTCCTGCGCTCCGCCAAGCTTGTCAACACGATGATCGAGCAGCTCTCGGTGTTCACTTCCGAAGTCACGCGCGTCGCGCGCGAGGTCGGCACCGAGGGCAAGCTCGGCGGCCAGGCTCAGGTCAGGGGCGTCTCCGGCGTCTGGAAAGAATTGACGGAGTCGGTGAACCAGATGGCTGGCAATCTTACGGCGCAGGTTCGAAACATCGCCGACGTTACCATCGCCGTCGCCAATGGAGACCTCTCCAAGAAGATTACCGTCGACGTCCGCGGCGAGATCCTGCAGCTCAAGGAAGCCATCAATACGATGGTCGACCAGCTGCGGTCATTTGCGTCGGAAGTGACGCGCATGGCCCGCGAGGTCGGCACCGATGGCAGCCTGGGCGGCCAGGCGGTCGTGCCAGGCGTCGCCGGGACCTGGAAGGACCTGACCGATTCGGTCAACGCGATGGCCACCAACCTCACGGAGCAGGTCCGCAATATCGCCACCGTGACGACCGCGGTGGCCAGGGGCGATCTGTCTCGCAAGATCACCGTCGATGCCAAGGGAGAGATTCTCGAACTGAAGGAAACCATCAACACGATGGTCGACCAGCTCAACGGCTTCTCATCCGAAGTGACGCGCGTGGCAAGAGAGGTCGGCACCGAAGGCAAGCTCGGCGGCCAGGCGGTCGTGCCAGGGGTCGCCGGCACCTGGAAGGACCTGACGGACTCGGTTAATTCAATGGCTTCGAACCTGACGGGCCAGGTCCGCAACATCGCCGACGTGACCACCGCGGTCGCCAAGGGCGACCTGTCGCGCAAGATCACCGTCGACGTGAAGGGCGAAATTCTCGCGCTGAAGAACACCATCAACACGATGGTGGACCAGCTCAACGGTTTTGCCGCGGAAGTGACGCGCGTCGCGCGCGAAGTCGGCACCGAGGGCAAGCTCGGCGGCCAGGCCGCCGTGCCGGGCGTGGCCGGCACCTGGAAGGACTTGACCGACAACGTCAACTTCATGGCGTCCAATCTGACGGGTCAGGTCCGCAACATCGCCGAAGTCACCACGGCGGTGGCCCGTGGCGATCTTTCCAAGAAGATTACCGCCGACGTTCGCGGCGAGATCCTGGAAGTGAAGAACACCATCAACACGATGGTTGATCAGCTGAACGGCTTCGCCTCCGAGGTGACCCGCGTGGCGCGCGAGGTCGGCACCGAAGGCAAGCTTGGCGGCCAGGCCCAGGTGCCGGGCGTGGCCGGCACCTGGAAGGATTTGACGGACAACGTCAACTCGATGGCGTCGAACCTCACCGGCCAGGTTCGCAATATCGCCGACGTCGCCACGGCGGTGGCCAACGGCGACCTGTCACGCAAGATCACCGTCGACGTGAAGGGTGAAATCCTCGAACTGAAGAACACGCTCAATACGATGGTCGACCAGCTCAACGCCTTCGCCGGCGAGGTCAGCCGCGTCGCCCGTGAAGTCGGCACCGAGGGCAAGCTCGGCGGTCAGGCTGCGGTCGAGGGCGTGGCGGGCACCTGGAAGGACCTGACCGATAACGTCAACTCGATGGCGAACAATCTGACCGGTCAGGTCCGCAATATCGCCGACGTGACGACCGCGGTCGCGCGAGGCGACCTGTCGCGCAAGATCACCGTCGATGTGAAGGGCGAGATCCTGGCGTTGAAGAATACCATGAACACCATGGTCGACCAGCTCAACGGCTTCGCCGCCGAGGTGACTCGCGTCGCGCGCGAGGTCGGCACCGAAGGCAAGCTCGGCGGCCAGGCCGCCGTCCCCGGCGTGGCGGGGACTTGGAAGGACCTCACCGACAATGTCAACTTCATGGCCTCGAACCTGACCGGACAGGTCCGCAACATCGCCGAGGTGACCACCGCCGTGGCGCGGGGCGATCTTTCCAAGAAGATCACCGCCGACGTCCGCGGCGAGATCCTGGAAGTGAAGAACACCATCAATACCATGGTCGATCAGTTGAACGGTTTTGCCTCCGAAGTGACCCGCGTGGCGCGCGAAGTCGGCACCGAAGGCAAGCTGGGCGGCCAGGCCCAGGTACCCGGCGTCGCCGGCACCTGGAAAGATCTGACCGACAACGTCAACTCGATGGCCAACAACCTGACCGGCCAGGTCCGCAATATCGCCGAGGTGACCATCGCGGTTGCCAACGGCGACCTGTCGAAGAAGATCACCGCGGACGTGCGCGGCGAGATCCTCGAGGTCAAGGAGACCATCAACACCATGGTGGACCAGCTCCGCTCGTTCGCGGCGGAAGTGAGCCGCGTGGCGCGTGAAGTCGGCACCGACGGCAAGCTCGGCGGCCAGGCGCAGGTGCCGGGCGTCGCCGGCACCTGGAAGGACCTGACCGACAACGTCAACTCGATGGCCAACAATCTGACCGGCCAGGTCCGCAACATCGCGGACGTGGCGACGGCGATCGCACGCGGCGACCTGAGTCGGAAAATCACCGTCGACGTCAAGGGCGAGATCCTGCAGCTCAAGGAGACCATGAACACCATGGTCGATCAGCTCTCCGCCTTTGCATCCGAAGTGACCCGCGTGGCCCGCGAGGTCGGCACCGAAGGCAAGCTGGGCGGCCAGGCCGCCGTCCCCGGCGTCGCCGGCACCTGGAAGGATCTCACCGACAACGTCAACTACATGGCCTCCAATCTGACCGGTCAGGTCCGCAATATCGCGGAAGTCACCATCGCGGTGGCGAGCGGCGACCTTTCCAAGAAGATCACGGTCGACGTGCGCGGCGAAATTCTGCAGCTCAAGGAAACCATCAACACCATGGTCGAGCAGCTGCGGTCCTTCGCCTCCGAAGTGACCCGCGTGGCGCGCGAAGTCGGCACCGAGGGACGATTGGGCGGCCAGGCGGCGGTGCCGGGTGTCGCCGGTACCTGGAAGGATCTGACCGATACCGTCAACGATCTGGCCAACAACCTGACCACCCAGGTTCGCAACATCGCCGAAGTGACCACCGCGGTGGCCCGCGGCGATCTCAACCGCAAGATCACGGTCGACGTCAAGGGCGAGATCCTGGAGTTGAAAGATACCATCAACACGATGGTCGATCAGTTGAACTCATTTGCCGGCGAAGTGACGCGGGTGGCGCGCGAGGTCGGCACCGAGGGCCGGCTGGGCGGCCAGGCGGTGGTGCCGGGCGTCGCCGGAACCTGGAAGGATCTCACCGACAACGTCAACTTCATGGCC
>Ga0302319_10003199_pt1 | contig 34561 bp, 24 predicted proteins | sample Bog_T0_2_FD_203319 | JGI IMG/M metagenome (GOLD analysis project Ga0302319, IMG submission 203319) | Peat permafrost microbial communities from Stordalen Mire near Abisko, Sweden - Bog_T0_2 | ecosystem: Environmental > Terrestrial > Soil > Wetlands > Peat | place: Sweden: Abisko, Stordalen Mire...
CCAAACCTCCCGGTTTGCCCAGCGCCAGTTGCTGAATGACTTCATACCAACACGGATTAACACAGATTAAAGAAGGGGAAGACTTGAACAGGAGGGACCAGAGGGTAACGGAGAAAGACGGTTTTTAGACAGGATGAACAGGATGGAAGAGGCGGGAGGAATCGGCTGTATGTTTGCGATGTGATTTGCCACTATCGATCGGAATGATGAAATCCTCCCGTCATCAGGATACACAGGTGTTGCGGAAACGCGGTGTGATTGCTTTCACGCTTGTTGAGATTCTTGTGGTGATTGTTGTCATTGCGATTTTGGCGGGGATAGCGTTGCCTCTTTTTACTTCCACAAGCGTCAAAGGAAAGCTGACACAAAACCTTTCTAATGCCAAAACAGTTGGTTTGGGCTTGCGGTTGTATGCTGCTGACCACAAGGGGTTGTTTCCTGCATCAGCAACGTCTGCAAATGCGGCGTACCGTTTTATCGTTCCCAATTACATTCCGACGCAGAAGGTTTTCTTTCTCGCCAACTCTGGCTGGTGCACAGGGAGCCAGCCGGTTGAATATGGTCCAACCGGCACGCTGGCCGCAGGGCAGAATAACTATGCGTATGTTTCGGGTCTTACAGATTCGGATAATGTCGATTATCCCCTCCTTGCGGATGGTTTTAATGATGGGGCTCCCAGGGTTTATAATTCCGTCAAGGGGACGAAGGGAGGGATATGGAGCGGAACGAAAGCAGTAGTAGTGCGAGTGGATGACAGCGCGGAGATTCTACCGGTGGCGGGCAGTGATTTCAAGGTGCATTCCAACGGGATAAAAAGCGGCAATGCCAACACGGATATTTTTACTACGAGTGCCACATGGATGCCTTCGGGGACGGTTTTGAATCCGGAGTGATTGGGAGAAGATTTTAACAGGAGGAAACAGAAGGAACGGAGTAAGATCTTTTTAGACAGGATGAACAGGATGGAAGAGGCGGGACGAATCGGCTGTATGTTTGTGATGTGACCTGCCACTATCAATCGGAATGATGAAATCCTCCCGTCATCAGGATGCAGCGGCGTTGCGGAAACGCGGTGTGATTGCTTTCACGGCTATTGAGCTTTTGGTTGTGATTGTTGTTGTTGTGATTCTCGTGGTATTGGCAATACCGTTTTCTACCGTGAGTGTAAAAAGCAGACAGCCGCAAGATCTCTCCAATGCCAAGACACTCGGCTTGGGGTTGCGATTATATGCTGCTGACCACAAAGGTCTATTTCCTACGTCCACGACATCCGCTAATGCGGCGTATCTGCGTATCGTTCCCGATTATATTCCGACCCAGAAGGTCTTTTTCCTGGCGTACTCGGGCTGGTGCACAGGGAGTCATTCCGTGGAATTAGGTCCGAGCGGCACGCTGACGGCTGGTCAGAATAACTATGCTTATGTCTCGGGGCTCAAGGATTCGGATGATACCAATTATCCACTGGTTGCGGATGGGTTTAATGAGGGTGCTCCAGGCATTTATAATTCAATTCAAGGCACAAAAGGTGGAGTGTGGAAAGGGACGAAAGCCGTTGTGATACGAGTGGATGATAGCGGAGTGATTGAGACGGTTGGGGATGACTACAGGGTGCATTCCAATGGTGCAAATACCGACAATGCAAACGCGGATATTTTTACAACGAGTGCTGCGTGGATGCCTTCGGGGACGGTTTTGAATCCGGAGTGATTTTGGGATCGGAGAAATCGTCCGCAGATTGCCGCCCTCGCCCCCCGGGTTGTCGCCCTCGCCCCTCGACTTCTCCCGGAGTCGAGTTCACGGATTAACACAGATTTTCGGAGGGATTAGGGCGCCCCGTTGGGGCTGGGAAACGATGCGTCCGTGCTTCAGACAGCAAGAGTTTGAATTTGGTGCGTTGAATGCAATTGGCGCGGGCGAGGCTGGAGCCTCGGGGACAATTGCGTGACCAAGCTGGAGCTGGGTCACGAGGAGGGTGGGAGAGGTGAGGGAATCGGTGAGCAAGCTTTCAGCTTGAGAGCTTTCGACGGCAAGCCGGAGGCATGCGCTACTTTAAAGCGGGCTTTATTTTTTTCGGGGGGTGGGGGTGGGGGGCAATCCCGATGACGAAGAGGCCCAATATGATTTTTATTTTGCTGGATGATCTGGGGTGGAGGGATCTGGGGTGCTACGGGAGCCCGTTCTATGAGACGCCGAACCTGGACCGGCTGGCGGCGGAGGGGATGAGTTTTACGAATGCTTACGCGGCTGCGCCGGTGTGCTCGCCGACGCGGGCGAGCATCCTGACGGGGAAGTATCCGGCGACGGTGGGGGTGACGCAATATATCGGCGGGCATGCGGTGGGGAAGCTGTGCGATGTGCCTTACTTCCATGTGCTGCCAATGCAGGAGATTTCGCTGGCGCGGGCGTTGAAGGAGCATGGGGGCTACCAGACGTGGCATGTGGGGAAATGGCACCTGGGTGAACGCGAGACGCGTCCGGAACAACACGGATTTGATGTGAACCTGGGCGGATGCGGCTGGGGTTCGCCGAAGCATGGGTATTTCAGCCCTTACCATTGCCCGGCGCTGACGGATGGGCCGCCGGGGGAATATCTCACGGACCGGCTGACGGATGAGGCGATGAAGCTGATCGCGAGCAGCGGAGATGCGAGTAGCGCATCAGGCGGGGAGAAGCCATTTTTTCTGAATCTGTGGCACTATGCGGTGCATACGCCGATCCAGGCGCCGGAGGCTTTGGTTGAGAAGTATCGCAGGAAGGCGGCGGCGCTGGGGCTGGATAAGATCAACGCGATCGAGGAGGGGGATTTTTTTCCGTGCGAGCACAAGAGGACGGAACGCATCCAGCGGAGGAGGATCCAATCGGACCCGGCTTATGCGGCGATGGTGGAGAACCTGGACTGGAATATCGGGCGTCTGCTCCAGGCGCTGGAGGAGAGCGGGAAGGCGCAGGAGACGATTGTGATTTTTACGTCGGACAACGGCGGGCTGGCGACGGCGGAGGGATCGCCGACGTGCAATGCGCCGCTGGCGGGGGGAAGGGCTGGATGTACGAGGGCGGGACGCGGGAGCCGCTACTCATCCGCTGGCCTGGGGTGATCGCGGCGGGGAGCAGGACGGATGCGACGGTGACGAGTCCGGATTTTTATCCGACGTTGCTGGAGGCGGCGGGGCTGGAGGCGATGCCGCGTCAGCACGTGGATGGGGTGAGTTTTTTGCCGGTGTTGAAGGGGGCAGCGTTCGAGCGGGGGCCGATTTTCTGGCATTATCCGCATTACAGCAATCAAGGAGGGACGCCGGGGTGCTCGGTGCGCGAGGGGGCGTGGAAGTTGATTGAATTTTTTGAGGATGGGCGGTGTGAGTTGTATAATCTGGAGACGGATGTTTCGGAGGAGCGGGATGTTTCAGCAACGGAGCAAACGGTTGTTAAACGATTGAAGGGGCTGCTGGATGCTTGGAAGGTTTCCGTGGAGGCGAAGATTCCGGTGCGTAATCCGAATTGGGAGGGCTAAAGGGTTCGGGTTTCAGGGTTCAGGAGAGAAGGCATCCGCAGATTGCGCAGATTGACGCAGATTATAAGGGGCTTTGCACGGTGGAGACATAATCGTGACGGAGGAGGTAACTTGCGTAGCCGAATAATTCACGGGGGAGTGAATAAATGTCCCTGAGTTCAAAGAAGGAGGCGTGGGCGGAATAGACGGGGGCAATGCCGAAACGCCGCAAGGCGAGCCGCGAACGGGGAATGTGGAAATATTGCGATATGACGAGGACGCTTTCGAGCTTTTGCCGGCGCATGATCCGGCTTGTATTCCTCGCGCTGGCGAATGTGGTGGTGCCGTCGCTATCCACGATGACGCAGTCTTTTGAGATACCGCGGGAAACGAGATAGTCACGCATGACGAATGCTTCGTCGTAGCCCTCCTTGCCGATCCCGCCGCTGACGATGATTTGCGGAAAATAGCCGGCATGGTATAGCTCAAACGTTTTGTCGAGGCGGGCGCGGAGGCGCGGGGATGGCTTTCCATCGAGTTCTACTTTGCTGCCGAGGACGAGAGCAATATCGGCTTTGTGGATCTGGTCGTGGAGCCCAATAAGGGCGAAGGCTACGATTGCGAGGAGGAAGAGAGCGGCAGCCGTGCCTATTGCGAGCAGAAGGTATCGCTTTGTTTGTGAGTTTTGGATCATAGCTCGTCGGCTTGGAGTTGCTTATGTTGCAAGGGATGGGTGAAGTCAATGGTATGTGCAGCGGAAATAGAATGGCGGCTAAAGCCGCGTGTTTTTAGGACTGGGACACGACAAAGCGTATCCCTCCAGCGCGCCATATGATGCGACGCCGAAGTTGAAGGAAAATGCGTGACTCGTGGTCGGATTTATTTACCGATGCAGAAGGTGCTGAAGATGACGCCTAGGAGTTCTTCGCTATCCACTTTGCCTACTACTTCGCCTACGGACGCGGAAGAAAGTATAAAGGCTAAAGTATAAAGTATAAAACAAATGCATCGCGCTCTTGGAGCGCCAAGGAGTTACTTGCCAATGCAAAATGTACTGAAGATAACTCCCAGGAGTTCTTCGCTATCTACTTTGCCTACTACTTCGCCTACGGATTCCAGGGCGGCGCGTAATTCTATGGCGATGAATTCGGCGGAGAGGTTTTGCTCGATGGCGCGCTTTGCGGCTTCGCAATATTCCGAGGCCTTGATGAGGCAGGCCTGGTGGCGGGTGTTGATGGCGATGCTGGCGTCGGCGGTGGCGATGTTGCCGCCCATGACGCGCTGGAAGATGGCTTCGGCGAGTTGCTCCATCCCCTCACCTGTTTTGCAGGAGATGCGGACTGCTTCGGCGCCGGTCCAGCTTGGGAGTTCGCCGAGGTCGGTTTTGTTGAGGATGAGGATTTCGCGGCGGGCGGCGGTGTGCGGGGTGATGGAGCCGGGCTGGGTGGCATCGGCGACGCGGAGGGCGAGGTCGGCTTTCTCGACCTGGCCGCGGGCGCGCTCGATGCCCTGGCGCTCGATGTGGTCGCCGGAGTCGCGCATGCCGGCGGTATCGACGAGGCGGAGGGGGATGCCGCGGAGGTTGATGACTTCCTCGATGGTGTCGCGGGTGGTTCCGGGGGTGTCGCTGACGATGGCGCGCTCGTAGCCGAGGAGGGCATTGAGGAGGCTGGATTTGCCGACGTTGGGCGCGCCGTAGATGACGGTGCGGACGCCTTCGCGGAGGATTTTTCCGTGGTCGGCGGTACGCAGGAGCAGGGCGATGCCGTCGCGGACTTCGGCGAGTTTTTTTTGCAGGGCGGCACCGGTGTCGGGGCCGATGTCCTCGTCGGGGAAGTCGATGAATGCCTCGACGTGGGCGAGGAGGCCGAGGAGTTGCCCGCGGAGGGCGCGGATTTTTTCGCCGAGGCGGCCTTCGAGTTGCTCGGTGGCGGCGCGGAGGGCGAGGTCGGTCTGGGCGCGGATGAGGTCCATGACGGCCTCGGCCTGGGTGAGGTCCATCTTGCCATTGAGGAATGCGCGCTGGGTGAATTCGCCGGGCTCCGCGGAGCGCGCGCCTCGGGCGAGGAGGAGCTGCAGGATGCGGCGGGTGACGAGGATGCCGCCGTGGCAGGCGATCTCGACGATGTCCTCGCCGGTGTAGCTGGCGGGGGCGCGGAAGAGGGTGAGGAGGACGTCGTCGATGACGGTGGGGCCGTCGAGGATTTTGCCGAATTGCTGGAGGCGCGGCTCACATTGCGAGGGTTTGGTTTTGCCTTGGAAGATTTCATCCGCGATGGAGATGGCGCGCGAGCCGCTGATGCGGAGGAGGGCGATGGCGCCTTCGCCGAACGGGGTGCTGATGGCGGCTATGGTGTCGTGCATGGGCGGGTGGGAGAGTAGCACGATTTTTTGGGGGTTGGCTATTTCTTGTGATCAGGGTTCAGAGTTCAGGTTTCAGGCGGGCGGAGCTTGCTGCCATCGTCAAGCATGTTAATATGAGTTATGGCTACCCCTATGGAAGCAACGAATGATGACGAGCGCGCGAAATGGCTGGCCGTTTCTGAAGTAGCGTTGCGGAAGACTTGGGATAACGAGGCTGACGATGTGTTTAATGAGTTGCTCCCGCTGTTTCCGCCCACCAAGTGTGAATCAACGCGCCAGAAGTCCGGAAATGGTTAGAGATCCGTTCGACTCCGCTCCGCAAAGCCTCCGCTTCGCTCAGGATGACGGAGCGGAGGAGGCGAGTTCCCCGGCGCTGAAGACGGCGGGGAATTTGTTGGGTTCGCCGTTCGAGAGGGTCGCGGCTTCCATGTAGCAGACGCTGAAGGCGCGGCGGGACTGGTGGCTCTTGTTTACGTCGCTGGCGTGGAGGAGGTAGTTGTGCAACAGGACGACCTCGCCGGGCTCCAGCTCGACGTAAACGATGCGGTCGGGGGTGCAGATGGCGGCGGCCTGGGCTTTATTGAGGAAGCCGGAGGGGTGCGTGGGGTTGATGAGGCCGTGGCGGTGGCTGCCGGGGATGACTTGCACGCAGCCGTTCTCCCTCGTGGCGGGGTCTAGGGCTGTCCAGAGGGTGATCTGCGGGTCGCGGTCGAGGGCGGTCCAGCGGTCCTGGTGCCACGGGAGGAAGGTGCCGCGGTTTGCGGGTTTGTTCATGAACATGGCGCGGAAGAGGGCGACGGGGGTATGCTCGCCGTAGGTGCGGCGGCAGATATCCTCGAAGACGGGGTCGAGGAGGTACTCGCGGAAAATGGCGTCGTGCTCGAGCTCCTGGATCTTGCGGTAGTCGAGGGCGGGGCCCTTGAAGCCGAGGGTCTGCTCGCCGGCATCCTCGTAGGCGCCGGTGGCGCTGTCGAGCTGCATGAGGAGGCGGCTGTAATCGAGCGTTGCCTTGCCGAGCATGATGGCGTCGATGCGATCCTGCATTTTTCGCAGTTGGGCTTCGTCGAGGCGGCCGATCTTCAGGCAGCCTTTTTCCTCGTATTCATTCCATTGGGCATCGGTGACGGGTGTGAGCATGGTGGTTTCTTCCTCGTGGATTTATTTTATAAAGTGTGCGTGTGTGGCGGAAGATGATAGGACAAGGCGTCAAAATTTTCTACTCGAAGAATCAACAGCATGGTATAGAAAACGAAACTCATGCCCGAAACCCAAGATCCGCTGAAAGGACGCCTGAGCGATGATTACCGGCATGCGCTGCGGGAATTGCTCGCGCATTATGAGATCACGATCCTCTCGTGCGCCTACTGGAGAAACCGCGCGCCGTGGGAGCTGGAGACGCGGCGGTGTTACGACAGTTTTTTGCTGTTCCCGGTGCGCGGGACGCTGCGGCTGACAGTGGATGGGAAGCGGATGCTGGTGACGCCGGGGGAATATCTCGCGCTGCCGGATCGGAAGGAGCATGCGCTGGCGCTGGAAAAGGGGCACAAGCACCTGGAGCAGATCGCGCTGCATTGCCACATCCAGGACCGGTGGCGGAGGCCGCTGCTGGGGCGATTCCGCAGCCCGGTGGCGCGGCTCGGTGATGCGGCGCGCTGGCACCGGGCGCTGGCCGATCTCGCGAGCATAATGAACGCCGATGCGGAACTGGGACGCCACTGGGGGAGAACGCTGGTGCTCGAATTGATGGCGGGGCGGTTGCGGGAGGAGAAGCGGCTGACGCCGCACGATCGCGAGGGCGATCCGCGCATCGAACGGGTGTTGCAGCGGATGAAGGAGGAGCTGGGGTCGCCGGAGCTGTCGGTGGAATCGCTGGCGGCGGGTGTAGGGCTGACGGCGACGCAGGTGCGGAAGCTATTCCGCCGCGAGACGGGGCAAAGCCCGAAGCAATACCTGCACCGGCAGCGGCTGGAAAGGGCGGTGCATCTGCTGCGGCACTCGACGCAGAGCATCAAGCAGATCGCGCTGGAATGCGGGTTTGCGACGGACAACTATTTCCACCTGGTGTTCCGCGCGGCGTTTGGCGTGACGCCGGGGGATTTCAGTAGGAGGGAGATGCTGTGAGGGGGGACCAGGTTTACTTTGCGCGTACCGATATCCGAACAAACCCGACCTGTTATGCCGATTATGGAATGTTGTGTGCGACTCTTTGAATAAGTTGCTCGGCAAAATGGCGTTGCTCCTTAGTAAAAAATGAAACCCAGCAAGACATTAAGGTGTTGGGAGCCGCTAACACACCAGCAAGGCGAAATACGACCTTCGAACCGTCTTGCTCGGTAAGTATTTCGGTGAATGCGATCCAACCACGTCCAGAGGTGTTTGCGGGCCTGTTTACACCGAGAAGTTTTATTGGCTCGACAGTTCCTCCATCAGCATCTCCGCCGACTTCCATGATCTGGATATCAAGAGCCCAATCGGCACCCCAAGCGGCCCATGAGCCGTCATCGTTGCGGGTGTGGTGCGAAGGAGGCAAGGTTATGTACCAGCCAGCCCAAAGATCAACTTCACCGCCATTTGCCAAGAGTGTGGACATAGGTCAAAGAATGAGTTCGTGCATGAACTTTACGGTTCTTTGAGATATCGGGATCCAGCACCACGTGCAAATTAAAAAGGATACTCTTCGGCTCGGTGCGGTTCATTGGAAGTGTCATTTATTTCTTGCCATGCGCTATGAACCAAGCGAAATAAAGTTCCGCTAATTTTTAGAGACAAGCATTGGCGGCAAATCAAATCTGGTGAGGTGGCTGAGTGGTCGAAAGCAGCGCTTTGCTAAAGCGCCGTACTCCAAAAGGGTACCGAGGGTTCGAATCCCTCCCTCACCGTGGGTTTGATGGTTCCGGCGATTTCCCTGTATGCGCGGGGCGCTTATTCATGTAATACACGGGGGAAATTCCGCACACGGCCCGTCTTTAAATGGAAACGAAATCACGCATACCCCTCCCCTTCACACAGTTGATCCAGTCGCGCTGGGTCGCCGTGTGCGTGCTTGTGATGCTTGCCATGGCGCTGCGGCTGCCCGGGATGTCGCAGGTGAAGCGGACGGGATGGGATGAGAGCGCCTACGCGTATTTTGCGCAGACCTGGAGCAGGGAAGGCGCGGCGGGCATCCGGCGGCTGCTGGCGGATTACCCGCACGACGAACGCCTGCAAAAATCGCCGCTGCCGCTGCGCGTGGCATTCATCGTGGCGGGATCGGCGACGTGCAAGCTGACGGGGGGATACTCGGCGGACAACCTGGCGTGGCTTTCGTTCTGCGCGGGCCTCGCAATGGTGGCTGCGGGCACGCTCTTCGCGTGGGAGATGACCGCGAGCCCCGTGATCGCGTGGCTGACCGGGCTGCTGCTCTGCACCTCGCCGCTGGCAGCGGGGCTTTCGCTGCGGGCTACGCAGGACAGTTTCATGGGGCTGGTCACCGTGCTGGCGCTGTGGCTGTTTTACCGGACCAGCCGGCGCGCGTCACTGGTAAACTGCGTGCTGCTTGGGGTGTGCGTGCTGGTGGGATTTCTCACCAAGGAAACGCTGGCGTTCATTTATCCGCTCATGGGTTGCGCGATGGCGTGGCAGCACTTCGTGGAGAAGAGGAAAATCGCGTGGCTGGTCGTCGTGCCGCTGGCAGTGGCGCCGGTGCTGTATTTCATCATCGCAGCGATGCTCTGCGGGGGGATCGGGAACTACATTTCCACCTACGAATTCTACGGGACTCTCCAGGAAAAGCTCGGATACACGACCCACTACGAGAAAGGGCCGTGGCATGCGTATTTCGTCGATTTCCTTGCCATTTCGCCGGCGGTCTTTTTTGCCGCCATTGCGGGACTCGCGGCGCTCCAACCACCGGCAAGGGAAAATGCGGGCTACGGGCTGTGCCTGGTCCTGTTTGCGGGGGGGTGCCTTGTATTCGGCATGCTGCCGGTGATCAACATCCGCCTGTTGCTTTTCGCCGATTTCTTCCTCCGCGTGGCGGCTGCGGCCCCGGTCTACAGACTTTCAAGGCAATACCCGCGGCTGGCCGTGCTTGCGGGGGTGGTGTTTTGCGGGTTGCTGGCGAGCGATTGGCGCGTATATCAACACGTTTTCATTGAAGGCCGGCTCTACAGCCCCACGCATTTCCTGCTGTTCCGCGCGATGGGGTTTTACGATGTAAGCGTGTAATGGCCCTTGCCGCGCCACGGGTTGCGCATGCTGGCTCCGGAGCTTGTTCCCGGCTGGCTTTCCACCTTGACATTTACTTCCCTTAAATTGCACTGTCCACGGGTGCAAAAGATAAGAAGGCCGTACTATGCTTTGATCGGGGGACTTCTCGGGGTGGCGGGTTTCGGCCTGCCGTGCCAGGCCCAGAACCCGAGCGCTTCCGCAGTTGACCGCTCCAATTTCGTGGACCTGTCGCGACAACAATCGACAAACATCATCCCGCAGATGCAGCAGTCGTCACTGCCGCTGGGGGTGAGTGCTGGCGACCTGCCGGTATCGACCTCGGGCGATCTCGACCTGGGGGTGCAGGTGATCATGAAACGGAAGGAGAAGGAACAGGATTTCCGGTTTTTTGCGGATGCGGCGGAGTTTTACACGGACAACGTGGCGCTGGCGAAAAACCACCAGCAAGGGGATTCGTATTTCTTTGGCGATGTGGGATTTACGTATCAGCATAATCTCACGGACGCACTGGCGATCGAGGCGACGGTGCGGCAGGGATTTTTCCGCTACGACACGTTCAAAAGCCTGAACCTGGATGATTTCAACGGAGGAACGGGGCTGACCTATGACTGGAAGAAGCTGTGGGACCTCACGTTCTTCACGCGCTACAATTACGAGCGGTTCTCAAACGACGACATTGGCAATTCGTTCTTCCAGAATGATACATTGACCTTCGGCGCGCAGAAGACATGGATGTCCAGCCAGCGGGACTACCTGTATGCGGGCTACTCCAGCATCGTCGGGTGGTCGTCGCCCAAGGCCAGCCAGCGGGATGAGCACGGGCTCTATTTCGGGACGCACTACAATTTCTCGCACGAGTTCTCGGCCGATTTTTACTACCGCATCGCATTATTCGACTACGCGGTGGGCGGACGGACGGACCTGAACCAGACGATGGTGGCTTCGTTTGCCTACATTATCAACGACTACGCAAAAATCACCGCCTCGGCCTCATTTGCCGTGGATAACTCCAACCAGTCCGTGTTCGATTACAATCTCTTCACGGGTGGCGGGGGTGTCGCATTACAAATTAAATTCTAAGCCGCCATGAAGCATCATAAATTCCTACTCACCGTGGTAACCGCGTTGGGGTTGCCGGCCCTTGCGTACGCAGTCACCCTTAACGAAGCGCAGATCACCGCGATCGTGAAGGACGTCAAAACCATTGACCCCGGCAAAGGGTCGCGGCCCGCAGAACTGAAGGAAACGCTGGCAGGCGAGCAGAGTGTGCGCACGGGGATCGAGTCGCGCTCGGAGCTGCTTTTCAACGACCATACAATCACGCGCCTGGGGGCGAACACGCATTTCAGTTTCACGGAGGGGACGCGGAATATGTCACTGGATAGCGGCGTGATGCTCCTGCAAGTGCCGAAAGGCATAGGCGGCGCAAAAATCCAGACCGCGGCGGTGACTGCGGCGGTGACCGGGACGACGATCATGATCGAAGCCGGGAAGGATTACACCAAGTTGATCGTGCTCGAGGGAAAGTGCTGCCTCTGGCCCAAGAATAAAAAGGTCGATCCGAACAGCATCCAATCCAAGTTTTCGAAGATGAAGCACGAGGTCTGCGCGCTGGCAGGCCAGGAAATCATCCTGCGCAACGGGTCAACGGATGTGCCGGATCCTGTGTACGTAAACCTGAAGACCCTCGAGAGCACGTCCCTGCTGCTGAACGGCCAATGGGGCGCCCAAATCAACACCACGCCAATCGTTGCGGCAGCCGACGGCCAGGGGCCCGATGATTATAATCCCACCAACCTGGCGATCGTGGGGGCAGGCACGGATGTGATCATCATCCAGCAGCAGGATCCCCCGGGGCCTCCCGGAACCCCTCCGGCTGGCGGAAGCAATCCAAGCAATCCCCCGGTAATCCCACCGGGCAAATACGGCCCGCTCATCACCATCACCTCGGGAAATCCCTACACCATCGGCGCAGGCTCGGCGATCAACACCGATCCCAAAATCACCACCAACGGGGTGACCGATTACGGGAGGATTTACCGCGGCAACACGCTGGACGGCCCGTCTAACACCTACCTCTTCGGTGCGAATTCCGGAGTGAGTGATCACGGATTTGACAGGATCTTCACGGGGAAAAACGGGCAACTTTTCCCGAACTACGGCATCGCCGCTTTCAAATTTACGAGCCTGACGCTGACTGGCATGCCCCTCATCGACATGAGCACCAATGGCGCGGACGACATGGTCCTCGTCTCCGAGGGGGCCATCAACATCATCGCCTCCGGCACCCTGGATTTTACTCCGCTCCACAATCTCGGTTTCACGACCGTGGGCGGCAGCATCGACGTCGGCCTGAATACCACCATCCAGGGCTTGAGCGGCGACCTGGTGCTTTTCAATAAAGGAGCCGCAAACAATCTCACCGTCGATGGCGTGGTGAACCTGCCAACCGGAGGCTTTTACGGCCACACCGGGGGGACATTCGGAGGAGCCGGGAGCGTCACTGCGCAACTCATCGACATCAAGGCCGGCGGGATCGTGACACTCAATGAGAATCAGAACGGCGACGCAGGCACCACAACCGATACCGTCAACGGCGTGCAGGTCGCGTACAGCGCCAACGGCGAACCGGCAACGTACTCGCCGCTCTCCTCCCTCACCCTCTCCGGAAATGAGGTCGACGTTCCCAATGGATTCACAGCGCAGCCTCCTGGCTCGGAGGGTGGCAACGTTGATCTCTCACTCACCTCCAGGCTCAGCGGCACATTTTCCGGGAACATTAATCTCTCGGGATTCTTCCTCGTGAACAGCCTTGCCGCCACCGCTGACAACAATATCACGGCGGACTCCAGCGTGTTTCTCAGCTCGAATAACGCGATCAATTTCACCGCAGGTGGAAACGTCGAGTTCGACGGACAGATTAACAATGCCTCGGACTTTATCGCGTCCGGCAGCAACGTGACCATTTCTTCAACCGCGACCATCTACACGAGTAATTCCGTGCAACTCAACGCCACGAGTGCCCTGGAGGTGGATGGAGCGGTTACCGTGCTCAACACCGGTGGAATTTTTTCCGGCTCGGGCAACAGCGTGACCATCGGCGCCACGGCGGACATCACCGCGGATACATCCGTGCAGCTCAACGCCACCAATGCCGTGGAAGTGGATGGCGCGGTCAACGTAACCGGTACGGCCGGAGTTTTTTCCGCTTCCGGGAATACCGTAACGATCGGGCCCACGGCGGTCATCACCCTGAGTGGCTCTGGTCCCGGTCCCGACACACTCACCGGCAATACCAGCGTGGAGGTGGATGGGACGATTGCCGTGAGCGGTAGCGTCGGGGTTCTCAATATCAACGGCGGCTCCGTGACCACAGGCAGCACTTCAAAAATTACCGTGAACAATTTTACGATCACGGCGGGCGGCAACGACGTCACGCTCGACGGGGATATCGAGGTGGGAACCCTCAACGTCAGCGGTAACAACATCAATACCCTGAGCAGCATCCAGAGCACCGAGTTCGTTAATGACGAGATCTATGCCTCGAATTCATTTACGTTCAATGCCACCAATAATGTGACCTTCGATGGCTCGATCTACACTCCCTCCCTCACGGGCACCGCGGGCGGCATGCTGACGGTACAGCCCAACGCAATGATTTCATCGGATTCCACCACGATCACGGCCAGTACACTGGTCTTGAATGGCGCCATCACCGGCTATTCCGCCCGGACCGCCATCTTTTTTGGATCCACCACCACTGGAGGGGCCGGCGATGTTTCCGGCGATGGAACGATCGATGCGCGGACCATCTCGTTCAACTCGTCCGGCGATCTTAACCTGGATCCGGCGTCCTTCTCTCTGCCTGACACGGTAAACGGGATCGGGATCAATCCCTCCGGCAATCTGGTGGAACTGGATTTGACGGGTGTAACGGTGGAACTGACACCGTCCGACGCATTCAATCCCTCCATTCTCAGGGCAACCGCAACCGGAGGCAACCTCACGGTCAACAACTCAATCAACGTCGCTGAATTCGACGGGACTGCTGCAGGCGCAAACCAGATCGTCCTTACCGGCAGCGGGATGGCAATCACGGCGAGCGGCACGATCAATCTCGCCGCGGGCGAAATCCTCAACCAGACGGGCACATCCGGTGCTCCTGTAGCAGTCCTCACGGGCACTGGAGCAACTTCGCTATCATTGACCGTGAGCACCCCCAATGGCACGCTCAGCCAGTCTGGCGCGGACCCGACATCGTTTACTTTCATTCAATCCGACACCGGGGGCAATCCCATCGCTTCCGGCACGATCCCGTTCATGATCTCCGGTTCGAGCGCGTCGCCGACGCTGACGGTCGGCGCCAATTCGCTGACAGTATCCGGCACCGTGGATGGTTCCTCGTTCTCCAGCTTTGCGCTGAATCTGTCATCGGCGACCGATATCAACAGCGGCACAACCGCCACGATCACTGCCCCCACATCGGTCTCCCTCAGTGTCGGGGTCGGCGGGACGATCGTAGGCAGTTCCGGCTCAAGCACCATTGATTATAATGGCACGCAACTCATTATCGACTCTTCGAGGCTTTCCTCGTTCTCACTCGCTGCGAGTTCCATCGAGGTGGAGGATGATGAGACGGGGTTCCCGTCGCTTTCCGGCTCCCTGTCACTGACATCAAACGGCACAGGCGGCATCACGGTGAATACCAGTTTGACCGTGGGCGGCACGGCGAGCTTCATCGCAAACGGCGGCGGCGATATCTCGATCAATGACGCGCTGACCGCAGGTTCCCTGACCGGCACCTCGAGCGGCAGTGTCGGCATTACGACGAATGCCGGCGTTACAATCACCGGCCCGGCAACTCTCACGGCGACAGGCACGGGCAGCATCAATATCAACGATCCGCTGAGCGCCAGCTCCATCAACCTCTCCGCAGGCGGCTCTGTCAATACGGGCGGGTCCGGCGAGCTCGACAGCCCGGGTGCCGTTGTCATCAGCTCCGGCAGCGGAATCTCTATCGCCGGTGATCTCGGGAATAATAGCGACGGTCCCATCCCCATCGGCGGGGACGTGACCCTCACGGCAACGACCGGAAATGTTTCTGTGACCAGCAATAATGTCCTCGTTTCCGGAAATCTCACTCTCACGGCAAGCGCTGGAAATGTGACCTTTGGCAATAACGAATCCGATCTGAGCATTGGTAAAGGTGTCACCCTCTCGGCCGCTGGCACGGTGAGCGTTGCCACGGACGTGACTCTCGACGGGGCATTGAACATCACCGCAGGTAAGGATATTGTTGCAACGGGAGGGTCCCCAATCTTCTTCGGGGCAACCGATGTCGCACTAACCCTCACCGGCACCGGAGCCGCCATCAGCGAGTCCTCCGATGGCAGCCAGTTGAATTTCGGAGGCGCAGGAGATTCCGTGGGTAACATGATCGGCGTTGATCTCACCGGCACTACCGTGACATCCATCAACGCATCGGGCGCTATCATCACGCTCTCAGGCTCTTTCAATGTGCCGGTGCCTCTTTCCCTTACCGCAACGAGCGGCACAGTCACCATCGCCGGATCGGGAACCGTGAACGCCTCCAGCTTTACTGCAAACTCCACGAATGGCGATATCAGCATCGGCGAGCCTCTGATATTGTCGGGCGGTTTCTCCGGCACTGCCTCAGGCGGCAATATCGTCATTAATGCCCCGGTGAATGGAACCACTTTCTCCGGCAACGCCTCGGCGATCACCATTAATTCCGCAGTGACCGCAACGTCGCAATTCAATGCCACGGCCACTGCCGGTTCCATCTCAGGCACAGGCAGCGTCTCATCTCCAAATGTCACACTGAACCAGTCCGGCACGGCGGCGGTCTCCCAAACCTCCCCGGGCGATCAGTTCTCATTTAATACGCTCGGCGTCACAGTTACCGCCGCAGATGCAGGCTCATTCGCATCCCTCCAGGCCGGACCGCTGAATTTCACGACCAATCTCTCCCTCACCGATGTCGACCTCACCCTGAACGGCACGGTGAATACGAATGGCCACACGATCAGCGCAAATGTCGTGACGCTTTCCGGGGTAAACACTACCACCGACACTTCAGGCAATGCCACGGGACTGTCGGTTACCGGAGCCGGCTCGGACGATTCCGGCAACGGCGTGGAACTGCGCGGTGTAAATCTGAATGGAGCTTTCAACACAGCCGGCAGCGGCGGCACGCTTACGGCCGCGGCTCTTACCGGAAATATCGATCTTGCCTACTCTACAAGCGCGGAGGGCGGCTCCACAGGCGGCAACGGCGGCACCATCAATCTCACCGCCAACGAGGGCAATATCACGAACGCCACCGCCTACTCCTACATTCAGGCTGATGGCGCTGCTGGCGGCAAGGGAGGCACGATCAATCTTACCACCGAGCAGGGTGATATTGATTTCACAAACTACCTCTACATCTCCGCAAACGGCGGCAACACCAGTGGCAGCGGTCCCGGCGGCAATGGCGGCACGATTACCCTCACCGGCAGCGGCGAGAGCGGCAGTATCAATACCACCTATGGCACGATTTCCGCAAATGGCGGCACCGGCAGCGGCAATGGCGGCACGATCACCCTCAGTAGCACTGGTGGGGCGACAGGCAATATAACCTCGGGCGCCGACATCACCGCGAACGGCGGCAACGCCGCAAGCGCCGGTGCGGCGGGCGGCAACGGCGGCAAGGTCAACCTGAATGCCAACGGCAATCTTACCGTGAACGGCAACATCACCGCCACGTCGGGCGCGAATGGCAGCACCACATTCCCCGGCGGAGCGGGTGGCGCGGTCAATCTCGTCGCTCAGGGGGCGGTCACCGTGAACTCCACCATCCAGGTTTCCTCCAGCGACCTGGTGAATAACGTGGTGAGCGCCGTGCCCGGAAACATCAGCGTGACGAGCCATCTCGGCTCGACCGGCCATGTGACCCCTGCGATCAATATCGCGAGCAGCGCCCAGCTTAACTCCATTCTCAACCAGGCCGCTGTCGGGCCGGGAGGCAATATCACTTTCACTGCGGATAGCGGTGGCGACATCGTGGTCGCCGGCACCGTGCGCGCTGATCATGGAACGGTCTCGATCATCAACAGCGGCAGCTCAACCGGAGACGTCAGCCTCACGGGCGCGACACTCTCCGGCGATGTCGTGAAGGCGGAGGTGCTCAGCTCGAATGGCACGCTCAAGATCGGAAGCCCGACCGGGAATACAAACATCAGCGCGGATACCGCTATCAAGCTCTACTCCCAGGGGAGCGGCGGCGTGGATTTCGTGGGCAATACCTTCCTGAGCGGCAACAGCATCAAGTCGATCGCTGGACTGATCGTAATGGTCGCCCCAACCGCAACTCTGAATATCACCGGCGGGGCTGCCACTATTTATACAAACAGTGCGCAGTATCAAGGCGGGGGAGGCTCGGCGGCGGGCATGGGACACATCACCGGCAACAGCAACACCACGACGCAGCCTTTCGGAAACCGGCCGGCGTTCTGATATTCCCGGGAATGCCTGAGCGGTTGTGTTACGCCGGTGCCTATGGATAATCCTCCAGTGAAGGATCATGAAAAAAATCATGACGGGACGATGGCGCAGAACCGATCGTCGCAGGTATTCCGCGCTGCATTGGAGAGGATCGATCTCGTATTCCAAACCGTGCAAAAGCGCGAGTGGCTCTTCTGCCTGATCCTGGCGGTGGTCACTTTCCTGGCGTACTCGCCGGCATGGAATGGCAAGCCAATCGGGGATGATGAAATGCTCCTGACGCCGCATGGCCGGCGATCTTTCAGCGGCCTGGAGCATATATGGATCCAGCCTGCGACGACACGGCAGTTTCACCCGCTCGTGGAGAGTGTATTTTGGGTGGAGGCAAGGCTTTGGGGGGATGCGCCGCTTGGCTATCACCTTGTCAATATTGCGCTCCACATCGCCTCGGCGTTGCTGTTGCTCAGGATTCTCCGCACGCTGAAAATCCCCGGGGCGTGGCTAGCGGCGTCCCTCTTCGCGCTTCACCCGGTGCAGGTGGAGTCCGTGGCTTGGCTCGTGGAACTCAAGAACACACTCTCCGCCGTTTTCTTTCTGGGGGCGGCACTGGCGTGGTTGAGATTCGATCGCACGAGGAGCAGGCAGGCATACGCGCTGGCGATCTCCTTGTTTTTCCTGGGGTTGATGGCCAAGACGATCGTCGCCATCCTGCCCCTTGCGCTCCTGATTGTGCTGTGGTGGAAGCGCGGAAAATTATCCTGGAAACAGGATGTGCGTCCCTTGATGCCCTTCATCGGGATCGGGCTGGTGGCGGGTCTGCTGACAAGTTGGATGGAAAGGAAATTCAGCGGCGCGGAGGGAGCCCTGTTTTCCTTTTCTTTCATCGGGAGAGGTCTCATCGCGGGGCGCGCGTTCTGGTTCTACCTAGGCAAGCTCCTTTGGCCGGAAAATCTCATCTTCACGTATCCGCGATGGAATATAAATCCATCGAGCGGGTGGCAATACCTCTTCCCTCTGGCGGCGCTGCTGCTGTTTGCGGGCCTGGTTGCCGCCTGGCGCTTGTTCCGGCTGCGCGGGCCGCTGGCCGGGATGCTTGTTTTTGCGCTGCTGCTCTTTCCGCTGCTCGGGTTTTTTAATGTCTATTACTTCACCTTCTCATTCGTCGCCGATCACTTCCAGTATCTGGCCAGCTTGGGCGTGATCACCCTTGCATCGGCGGGTGTGGCGCTTGGCTTGAACCGGTTGCACGGCCGTCCACTCATCATTGGCCAAAGCCTGTGCGTGATCATGATTTTCACCCTGGCGATTTTGACCGAAAGGCAGAGCCGGATGTACGCCGGCGCAAAAACGGCATTCCTCACGACCATCGAGCGCAATCCCGATAGCTGGATGGCGCACGACAATCTCGGCAATATCCTCGTGCGGGAGGGGCAGGTGAGCGCGGCCATCGAACAGTACCGCGATGCCCTCCGCATCCGCCCCGATTCGGCAAAGACCGCAAGCAATCTCGGCGTTGCACTTCTTGCAAAAGACAGGGTCGTGGAAGCGATCGCCTCGTTCAAAAATGCAATCGCCGCCAGGCCCGATTACGCGCAGGCCTATAATAATCTCGCGAATGCGCTCCTGAAACAGCAGCGCATCGGCGAGGCGGTTGCGTGCTATCGCAAGGCGATCAAGATCGATCCCGGCTACGCGGATGCACGCACGAATCTCGCCGATGTTTTATTCGAGACGGGGCACGCGTTTGAGGCGATCAGCCAATACCGGCAGGCGCTCCAGCTTCAGCCCGATTCCCCCGAGATCCATGACAAGCTTGGTGTCGCGCTTTTCAAAACGGGGAACGTCGACGAAGCAATCGACCGGTATGAAGCGGCGCTCACGCTGCGCCCTGACTACGCGGAAGCGCACAACAACCTGGGCATCGCCCTTCTCCGGAAGGATCGCGTGAATGACAGCATCGAGGAGTTCCGGAAGGCGATCGAGATTCCACCGGGCCACGCGAATGCCCAGAACAATCTCGCGTGGCTGCTCGCGACGTGGCCCGACCCGGCGATCCGCAACGGGGCGAAGGCCGTGGATCTCGCGAAAAAGTTGGACGCGGTTGCGGAGGGACGCAATACGCTGATCCTTACGACGCTTGCGGCGGCTTATGCGGAGGCGGGGGATTTTGCGAAGGCGCAGGAGACTGCGCACAAGGCGCTGGCGCTGGCCGATGCGCAGTCCGAGGCGGGGCTCTCCAATTCGCTCAAGGTGCAGATCGCGTGCTACGAATCGGGGCGGCCGTTTCGCGATGGGCAGAAGACGGGGCGGTGAATTTTTGGGCCGCCGGGGTGGGGCGGGCTGGCAGGGATCGGGGATAGCTGACGGTTGGCAAGGGTTGGCAAAGGTTGAATTTCCCTGCCAGAATAAACAGCCAGGACGCGCTTTACGGCTTCCGGTTTTGCGAGGTTTTGGGCACTATTTATTCGTTCTCCGTTGTTTCCGTACATCCGTTCATGACTACTGCCAATAAAATCACCATCGTCCGCATCCTGATGATTCCGCTTTTTGTGATGATGGCGGTTTATTACGGGAAGAGCGTGCAGCATGGGCACAAGCAGGACTGGGAGCGGTATCTGACGATTTTCATTTTCATTGCGGCGGCGGCGAGCGATGGCGTGGATGGGTATGTGGCGCGGCGGTATAATCAAAAAAGCCAGCTCGGGACGATCCTCGACCCGATCGCGGACAAGGGGCTGCTGCTGGCAGCGATCATCACGCTGAGCTTCAGCAACTGGACTTACGAATTTCCAGTGTGGTTCCCTGTGCTGGTGATCGCGCGGGACATCGTGATCCTCTCCGGTGCGGGGATCCTGCAGTACCTCACGGGCAACGTGGTTGTGAAACCGAGCTGGATGGGCAAGGTGGCCACGGCGATGCAAATGGTTGCTATTGCGTGCATACTGCTGCAACTTCACCCCTTTGAAACCATCAACTCACATTTCCTTGGGCTCGATTTCCAAATCGATTTCCTCGATATCCCCGTCGGCCTGGCTGGATTCTTCACACTTGTCTCCGGCATCCGCTACGTTATGAACGGCATCAAACAACTTCAGGCAGGGGGGCACGGCGATGCCCGGTCGTAGAACCATCGCAATCGTCGGCCGGCCGAATGTCGGCAAGTCCGCGCTCTTCAACCGTCTCGCGCAGAAGAAAATCTCGATCGTGCACGACATGCCGGGCGTCACGCGCGACCGCATCAGCTCCGTGTGCAGGCTCGGGCAGCATCCGTTTGAGATCATCGATACGGGCGGCATCGGCGGGGATGTGGATGCGAGTTTCACCGACCAGGTGCATGCCGAGGTGGAGATCGCTCTTACTGCGAGCGATTTGCTGCTGTTTGTCGTCGATGGGCAGGATGGGATCACGCCAGTCGATCTGGAACTGGCGAAGCGCCTGCGCAAGATCGACAAGCCGCTGATCCTGGTCGTCAACAAGATCGACCACGACAAGCATGGGAATGCGCCTGTGGAATTTTCGCGGCTTGGTTTTACGCCGCTCGTCGCGGTGAGCGCGGAGCACAATCGCGGGATCGGCGATCTCGTTCACGAAATTGAAAAGCGGCTTCCCCTCCCCGATGCGGATGCGGAGAAGCCGGCGGGCTCGGCGCTGAACCCGGTGAAAATCGCGATCGTCGGCCGGCCGAATGTCGGCAAGTCGTCGCTCACCAACGCGATTCTCAAGGATGACCGCACGCTCGTGAGCCCGATCAGCGGCACCACGCGGGACGCGATCGACGTGCCGTACGAGCGGCACGGGAACCACTACGTGCTCATCGACACCGCAGGCATTCGCGCGCGCGGGAAGGTGGATAATTCCGTGGAAGTCTTCAGCATCATGCGCAGCGAAGGGAGCATCAAGCGCTCCGACCTCTGCCTGCTCGTGATCGACGCCACCGCGGGGGTCACCTCGCAGGACAAAAAGATCGCCGGGCTCATCCAGGCGGCGAAGCGGCCCTGCGTGGTCGCGCTGAACAAGTGGGATCTGATCAAGGACCAGACCGAGGACAAGGAGGCCCTGAAAAAAGTGCTCGAGCAGATGAAGTCCGAGCTGTTCTTCATCGATTACGCGCCCGTGATGCTCGTCTCGGCGAAGACCGGGGCGGAACTCACGCGTCTATTCCGCACCATCGAGCGCGTGCGCATCGAATCCACGGCGCGCATCAGCACCGGGGTGTTGAACCGCCTCTTCCAGGACATCGTCACCCAGCATCCGCCACCGCTGGCAGGAAGCCGGCGCTTGAAAATCCTATTCGCCACGCAGCCCGAGAATACTTCGCGGGAGATCATCCCGCTTCCGGAGTTTGTGCTGTTCGTCAACGACGACAAATGCCTCGATGCCACCTACAAGCGGTTTATCGAAGCGCGGCTGCGCGAGAAATCGCCCTACACCGGCGTGCCAATCCAGTTCCGCCTGCGCGGCCGCGAGAAGCGCGGGGAGAACAAGAGCGGCAAGGGGATTTTAAGGAAGTCCTGGGCGCATCATAAGAAGTAGGAACTTAAAAACATAAAGTAACTCAGTCAAAGACTCGCTATGCTGACCACCGCCACACTCGGTCCAAAATTTGACCAGTATAGCGCGGACTGTGTAGTGATCCTTGGATCTGAGGAACTAAGGCGTCGTTGGGAGAAATTAGGAGGGCAATCGAAGCGCTGTATTTTGTGGAATGAAGTAGTATCACCTGAAACCGTACGCCGGGTACGAATTTTCAGCGATGATATGCAAGACCAGTTGCCTGCTTTACTCCAGTTGCCTGAACTGACGCTTTCTGCGCTCAACATCCAAAGCAAGTTTCTCTCGATGGTGAGCGCTGCACCCTGCTTTCAGACACTTGATGAGTATCTAGAGGTCGATGGCGACGGGAAAGCCGCAAGTATCGAAACCGCAAAACTCTCCAAACTTAAGGCCCTGTGGGTTGGAGGAGTCAGAACGCCGATAAAGCTGGTGCCATCTGCATTAGTTCAATTGGAATCAGCTCAGCTTTGCTTCGGTCGCTCCACTGAATATGGAAAGTCAATCGCCACCCTGTTGCCCCGACTTACGACCGCTGGACTGTGGGGAATTTCCAAATCCGACTTCCAATATTTCAACCTTACATCCGATAATGTTACTTACCTAAGGATACTTTCGAGCAACATCAACTCCTGCGAATTTGTCTCCCGATTCCAGAATCTAAAGATTGTACATTTTCAAAGTTGTCCTAACCTCAAGGATATCTCGGCATTATCTGAGGTAAAGGGTCTCCAAACGGCCGCTTTCTGGTGGTGTCCTCATATCAAAAAAAGTCAGGAGCTATTCTCCTCTGCGGCTTTCTCTGTCGAGTACTTCGGAACGAGCAACAAATAAACAGTTGTGATGAAATCCCCGGGGTTCCGCTTCTCTGCACGTCGGGCTTTAATTCCGCCGCGCCCTCCGGGCGCTGGAGATTGGCACGGCGTATTTATAGCCAATTATACACACTTATACACTGTTTTGAGTATAAGTGTGTATAACTTATATAAGTATTTGGTATCGTGTTTGTTATGATTTGTCCGAATAAGCTGTCGCGGACTGGGGAAGGTAGCACCTTCCCCTACAACGGCTACAACGGCTCGCTTTGCCCTAAAACTGGTTCTGCTGCTGGTCGGGGTGGCAGACCATGTCGATGACTACGGTGCTGGCGAGGATGAGGAGGTCGTCCTCGTTTTCAGCGATGTCGACGCCGTAGGTGTCGGTGAGGGCGAACCAATTACAGCTTAAAGGAACAAAAACGCGACAGGAGTTTCAGAAAATGCCAAAGGCATCAACTCACAGGCACGAGCGACTGCAGCGAAACTTTGCGTTTGCGGGCTCTCTGCACTGCGTTTTGGAAGCCTTCACGCATCGCCTTGGTGCGAAGTTTTCCCTCCCGCTTGAGCTTGGGATCTAGCCGCTTCGTAGAAATCCTGGGAAACGCGTAAATCTTTCCCTCCGGGGTCTTGATCCTGACCATCACCACGCCGTTTGCCCCTTTGGTTTTTGAAAACTCATCGAGTATATTTTGCCCGCTTTTTTGGAGTTTGTCAAAAGATGCGGAGAATGCGCCCACAGATTGACGCAGATTGCACAGATTTTTTGGATGTGTGATTGAAGCTAACAGGCTTTGGGAGTTGGGAGGGGGAGAATCCGTCACCCCGCTTCGGGGGTTTATGATTTGGGTGGGGTGGGATTCCCGGAGTTCCGCTGCGCTGCACACCGGGCTTTAATTCCGTCGCGCCCTCCGGGCGCTGGAGATTGCATGCGGGTTTATAGCCAATTATACCTACTTATACACAGTTTCATGTATAAACGTGTATAATTCATGTAAGTCGTTGTGGCGATATTTGTTACACGTCGTCCGAAGAAGCTATTGCGGCCTGGGACACGATAAAACGTGATGAGGTGGGAGTTGGGTCGAGCTCGCTTTTTAAGAAGCGTCGCCGACGGGGACACGACAAAGCGCATCCCTCCACGGCGCGCAGTTTGAATGGTGATATTGTGATGTGGTTCCGCGCTCTACAACTGATTCTGCTGCTGGTCGGGGTGGCAGACCATGTCGATGACTACGGTGCCGGCGAGGATGAGAAGGTCGTCTTCGTTTTCGGCAATGTCCACGCCGTAGGTGTCGGTGAGGGCGAACCAGCGCTTGGAGACTTCGGCGACGGTGCGGCCGGCCTGGGTGAAGGTGTAGGCGTGGGCGTTGAACTGGCCCACGGCTTCGAGGTCATCGGAGCCGGGGACGGTGATGGTGAATTCGGATTTCAAAAATGTGAAGTGCTTGGAGACGGTGGCGGTGAGGTTGCCGCCCTGGTAGATCTCGTAGGTGGGGCCCCATGAGAGGAGTTTCTGGCTGATGAATGCGAGTTCGTTGCCGGCCATGTCGTTGAAGGAGAGTTTGTGGCCCATGGCGAAGACTTTGCCATCGACGCGGTAGATGTCGTTTTCGTTTTCGTCCTTGATGGTGAAGCCGTCGGCGAGGGCGAACATTTTCTGGCGCATCAGATATCGCATGGGTGGAAGGTGGGCTTTTTGGGTGGTGGGGGCAATTTTAAAAGGGGGTTCCCGCGGAGGCGCAGAGATGAAGATCAGAGAATAGGGTCCACAGATTAACACGGATTTTCACAGATTGCCGCCCTCGCCCCTCGGCTTCTCCAAGAGTCGAATTTTTTGGGGTCCGAAGAAGCTGTCGCGGACCGGGGAAGCTACCAGCTTCCCCTACAGTCGCGACAGGACAGCGCTTTCCCTCCATTTGCGCGTTGTTTGAAGGAGGATGTTTTTTCTGCTGCGACGCTTGCGAGGCTGGAGCCTGGGAAAGAGGGAAAATGAGTGTCTTTTTTGATGCGGCGTGCCGGAGATCCGGTATCATTGACAAAACTGTGACTATCGTGTTTAATCACGATATGCTCCATGGATTCGGTTCAGTTCTTACTAGTGCGCAAACGCGGATTGCGAAGGCGGTGGCTGATGCGGAGAGGCGGAATCTGCCGCTTTTTGTGCCGGAACTGATTGATAAGCTGGGACTTGCAGCGGAAAGCAGCCTGACTCCCACGCTGAAAATCCTGCAGCGCAAGGGGATCATCGAAGTGGTGGGGGGCGGGAAGCAACGGGCCTACCGTCTCGTGCGCCTGACGGCGCAGGGACGGGTGATGATGGGGGTGGGTGGCCTGCCGCTGCTGGGGTCGATCCCCGCGGGGCCGTTGAAGGAATCGATCGTGCAGGCGGAGGATTTTGTGGAGGTGAATTCCGTTTTGAAATACCGCGCCGGGGATTTTCTTTTGAGAACCGCGGGAGACTCCATGACGGGGGACGGGATTTTCGACGGGGACCTCGTTTTGCTGAGGCCGGAGGTTGATTTGATCCCCGGTGAGATCGCCGCCGTGCATGCCGGGGAAAATTACGAGAGCACGCTCAAGCATGTCTTCCTCGAGCCGGAACAGGTGAGGCTGAAGGCGGGCAATGCGGCGTATCGCGACATCATCGTGCCGCGTTCCGAATGGCGGGGAATCGCAGGGGTATTCCGGGGGCTCGTGCGCAATGTCAATCGTTAGCGTCCAGTTTGGAAATTCCACGGGGGGGCGGCTGTCGCATCTGCGCAGCCTGCTGGCGGAGAAATTCCCGGCCACGGAAATAAAGCCGAACGGCATCCTGCCGACGGGGCTGCGCGCAGTGGACGAAAGCGAAGGGGGGTTGCGCCAGGGGGCGATCACGGAGCTGGTGGGCCGGTCGAGTTCCGGCGCGCTTTTTGCGGAGGCGGTGATCTCGCTGCTGATCAACCGGCAATGCCATGGCGCGCTGATTGATACGAAACACTCCTTCGACCCGGAGGGATGCGAGCCGGAGGGGTTGCGCCGTCTTTTGTGGGTGATCTGCCGTGATGTACGGCAGGCGATCAAGGTGGCCGATCTGCTGCTGCGCGATGGCAATCTGCCGCTGGTGCTGCTGGATTTCCAGGCTGTGCGGGCGAAAGAGCTGCGCGGAATCCCCGCCAGCACGTGGCATCGTTTTCAAAGGATGGTGGAGCAAAGCAGCACGGCGCTGGTCGTGCTTTCCAGCCAGCCCATGGTCGAGGCGGCGCAGGTGCGGATCGCGGTGAAAAGCCGGTGGAAACTGGATGCGATGCTGGAAAGACGCAGCGAGTTGCTCGCGCGGCTGGATGCCCAATCGTTCACGCGGCGCCAGTTCCCGGCACTGCCGGAAACGGCGCGCAAAACCGCATGAGTAATTTATGTACGCCGTTATTTTCCTGCCGGATTTTCGATTGCAGTCTGTATTGCGCTGGCGCGAGGAGCTGGATTCCAAGCCGGTGGGGATCGTGGATGAGCGGTCCGCGAAAAGCCTCATCCTGGAATGCAACGGGGCCGCGAAGGCCGCCGGTGTGGAACCGCCGATGCCGAGTCCCCAGGGGCTTGCGCGGTGCCCGACGCTGACGCTGCTGCCAGCCGTGCGGGCGGAGGAACGTGCGGCGCAGGCAGCGTTGCTGGAAACGGCTTTCTCGCTTTCCTCCGAGGTTGAGGCGACCAATGACGGGTGCTGCACTATTGACCTGCGGAAAGCTGCGCGGGAAACGTGGGAGGCGGCGTGCCCGCAAGTCATCGAGCGATTGCGTGCATTGCATTTGCGGGCGAAAATCGGCGTGGCGCCGAATCCCGATCTTGCATTTATCGCAGCCCGGCGGGCGGAGCCACTGCTGGTGGTGAACAGTCCGCAGGCGTTTCTCTGCCAGCTTGCGGTCGCGGAGATTGATCCCCCTGCCCCGCTACTGGCAACGCTGCATGACTGGGGAATCCATACGCTCGGGCAGCTCACCAGCCTGCCCCGCGGGGAACTGGCTGACCGGCTGGGGCCGGAGGCAGACCGCCTCTGGCAAAGGGCGGCGGGAAGCGCGGAGCGCCTTTTGCAGCTCGTGCGACCGGTCGAGGAATTTGTGGAGGCGTTCGACTTTGAAACTGAAATCGAGACGGTAGAGCCGCTCTATTTCGTGTTGAAGCGGTTTCTCGAACAGCTCTGCGCCAGGCTCGAGGCATCGCACCGGGTCGCGGCAAAACTCGACCTGAACCTGCCGCTGGAGGACCGCACGTGCCACGAGCGGAGCTTCACCATCCCCTCCCCCACGAGTGACGCGGAAATTCTTTTCAGGATCATCAGCGCGCATCTCGACGGACTGCAACTGACGCGGCGGCTCACGGGTGTGCGGCTGCGGATGGAACCGGCGCGCCCTGACCGGCAGCAGTACCAGTTGTTTGACAATCCGTTGCGCGATCCCAACCGGTTCAACGAAACGCTGGCCCGGATCCTGGCAATCGTCGGGCCGGGGAATGCCGGCACCGTGGAAATCGCGGACACGCACCGTGCAGAGAGCCACCGGGTGGTGGCGGCAAATTTTCAAAAGCCGGGGGACGTGGCAGCGAAGAGGATGCGCGGCCTGGCAACCGGGCTGCCTTTAAAGCGATTCCGGCCGCCGTTTCCGGCGCAGGTGCGTGTGGTGCGCCATTTTCCAGTGCAGGTTTTTTCCGAGAAGGCGCACGGGGAAATCGTGGATTCGCTCGGGCCGTACCGTGCGTCCGGAAGCTGGTGGGAGAAAGCGCAATGGGGGGCCGAGGAATGGGACGTGGAGATCGCGGACAAGGGGCTTTTCCGGATCTCGCGGAATGGCGGCGAGTGGCTGGTCGAGGGGGCTTATGACACCGGGTTACATTGAACTGCATGCCAGGAGCGCATGCAGCTTTCTGCGGGGGGCTTCGCTTCCCGGGGAGCTTGCGGAATATGCGGCAAACATGGAGATGCCCGCCATCGCGCTGTGCGACCGGGATGGTGTGTACGGCTCGGCGCGCATCCACGCCGCGGCGCGTGAGCATGGGATCAAGGCAATAGCCGGAGCGGAACTCACGCTGGACGACGGGAGTGTGCTTCCCGTGCTTGTCGCCAGCCGCGCCGGGTACAACAACCTCTGCCGTCTCATCACGCGCGCCAAATTGCGGGGGACGAAACACCATGCGCCCGTGAAGTGGGACGAGCTCGCGGAATTTTCGGAGGGGCTGATCGCCCTGACGGGAGATGAAGAAGGGGCGCTGCGGCATCACCTTGAACGCGATGACAAAGCGGCTGCGCTGCAATGCATCGGGAAACTGACCGCCGCCTTCGGTGCCGCCAATGTTTTTGTCGAGGTGCAAAGGCATCTCCGCCGGGGCGAGGACCTGATCAACCGGCGGCTGTTTGATCTCGCCGAATCGCAAAACCTGCCTGCACTCGCCACCAACGGGGTACTGCATGCCGACCGGGACCAGCGCAGGGTGCTGGATGTATTCACCTGTGCGCGGAACCGCACGCATCTCGACGCCGCAGGGCGGCTGCTCGCCGTGAATGACGAGCGCCACCTGAAGCCTGCGAAGGCGATGGCTGCGCTCTTTTGCGATCACCCCGGGGCGGTTGCGAATACATCGCGGCTGGCGGAACGGCTCGATTTCACGCTGGAAAATCTCGGCTACGAATTTCCGGCGTATCGTGTGCCGCCGGGGGAAACGATGGATACATTCCTGTGCAAAATTGCAATGGCGGGAGCCCGTTCGCGTTACTCGCATTTAAGCGCAAAGGTGCTCGCGCAGCTAAAACGGGAACTGGACCTGATCGCAAAGCTCGGCTTCAGCGGATATTTCCTCATCGTATGGGACATCGTCAATTTCTGCACGGAACAGAACATCCTCGTGCAGGGCCGGGGGTCGGCCGCGAACAGCGTGGTGTGCTATGCGCTGGGAATCACCGCCTGCGACCCGATCGCGTGCAACCTGCTGTTTGAACGGTTTCTGAGCGAGGGGCGCACTTCGTGGCCGGATATTGATCTCGATCTCCCAAGCGGTGACCGCAGGGAGCGGGTAATCCAGGAAATCTACCGCCGGTATGAACCCAACGGCGCAGCGATGACAGCAAACGTGATCACCTTCCGCGGCAAGTCGGCCATGCGGGAAATCGGCAAGGCGCTGAATTTTTCCCCGGATGCGATCGACCGGTTCTCGCATCTTTTCGGCAATGGCGATTTTCCCCATACGCTCGAACTCGATGCGCAACTCCGCGAGGCTGGGATGCCGCCCGACAATCCCCGGACCATGGCGGCGATCGATCTTTACCAACGGATTTACGGACTGCCGCGGCATCTCGGGCAGCACAGCGGCGGCATGATCATCTGCCAGGGGCAGCTTAATTCCATCGTGCCGCTGGAAAACGCATCCATGCCGGGCCGCGTGGTGGCGCAATGGGACAAGGATGATTGCGAGGACCTGGGAATCATCAAGGTGGATCTGCTGGGGCTGGGCATGATGTCGGCAATGCAGGACAGCATCGAGCTATGCGCCGTGCGCGGCAACCCGGTGGACCTCGCGGGCATTCCCAAGGATGATGCGGCCACTTACGACCTGATGTGCAAGGCGGACACGATCGGCACATTCCAAGTGGAGAGCCGGGCACAAATGGCGACGCTGCCAAGAATGCTGCCCCGGAAATTTTACGACGTGGTGGTGGAGGTCGCGATCATCCGCCCCGGTCCGATCCAGGGGGACATGCTTCACCCGTTCCTCGCCCGCCGCGCGGGGAAGGAAGAGGTGACTTATTATGATGAACGGCTGCGCCCCGTGCTGGAACGCACGCTGGGTGTGCCGCTTTTCCAGGAGCAGTTGCTGAAAATGGCGATGGTGATGGCGGACTTCAGCGGCAGCGAAGCGGAAGAACTCCGGCGGGCGCTGAGTTTCCACCGTTCGCAGGAAAAGATGAACAAGGTATGCGTGAAACTGCGCGCAGGGATGGAACGGAACGGCGTTTCTACCGAGATCGTAGAAAGGATCACGCAGGCTGTGCAGTCATTCGCCGTTTACGGGTTCCCCGAAAGCCACGCGATCTCCTTCGCGTTGATCGCCTATGCGAGTTGCTGGATGAAAGTGCATCGTGCGCCGGAATTCTATGCCGGGCTGTTAAACAACCAGCCGATGGGTTTTTATTCCCCGGCGACGCTCGTAAAAGATGCCGGGCGCCGTGGCGTGCGCATCCGCCCGGTGTCGGTGATGGAATCGGAATGGCTGTGTACGGTTGGTGCGGACGGCTCGCTGCGCCTCGGGCTTTGTTATGCGCGCGGCGTTGCCGGCGAGGAGGGTGAACGGATCGTAGCGGCCCGCAGAGCCGGGGCGTTTGCAGGCATGGCAGATTTCCAGCTTCGCAGCGGAATTTCGAAAACGGCATTGCGGACGCTGGCAAAAATCGGGGCATTGAACGGACTGGCCGGGCACCGGCGCGAGGCGCAATGGAAGGTGGAGACTCCGCGCAGCGCGGACGATCTTTTTGCCCGTATCGAGACGGGAAACCCTGTGCCGCTCGCCGCCATGACCCCGGCTGAGCGAACCCGGGCTGACTACAGCGGGACCGGGCTCACCACCGGGCCGCACCCGATGGCGCTCATACGCAACCAGATTCCCGATGCATGGCGGACGACCGACCTTGAGGGAGCCGCGAACGGCACCATGCTGCAAATTGCCGGCCTTGTCATTTGCCGCCAGCGCCCCGGCACCGCAAAGGGATTTGTATTCATCAGCCTCGAGGATGAAACAGGCATCGCCAATGCGATCGTAACGCCGCAGCTCTTTGAAAAAACCAGGCTGCTGATTTCCGAGGAGCCATTTTTAACGATTGAGGGAGTGGTGCAGAATATTGATCGCGTAATTCATGTGAAAGCGCTTGCGATTTTTCCCCTCAATTACGGAGAACTTGCCGCGCCATGCTCCCATGACTTTCGCTGACTTAAAACAATTCCTGCTGGATCGCACTGCCGGGCTTCTCATCCACGGCACCAAGTGATTCGCCGTTAAAGAGCGGGATTTCGAGCAGCGGCATCCGGGGGTGTTGAAATTGCCCGAGTTCCGCTTCCGTGGATGCGCGAGTAACCACTTTGAGGATTGGTTTGACGGCGCTGGCATCCAATACGCCCCGCAAGATCAAGCCGGACGGGATTTGATCCCAAATCAACTCGCCGGTTTTATCCGATCGCTCCGCGAATCTTTCCGCCGGTATGTCTATCGGCTGCCAGCCCTGACGCTTCCACCAGCCAAGGGTTTCCTTCCGTGCAAAACCGGCCCAGACACCGGTGCCCCAATCAAGTTTCGTCTGCCAAAACCTGACGAGTCTGCCGGGGCGAATGATACGACTGTTTAATTCAAATGCCGCACACATGAGTCCGTCTCCTTTTATAAAATGCCAGATTTTGAGGAGATCGCAAAGGGTCAAGTGGAGGCACCTCAAATTACCTGACACGCTCTAAAACTGATGCTGCTGCTGGTCGGGGTGGCAGACCATGTCGATGACTACGGTGCTGGCGAGGATAGGGAGGTCGACCGGAAGGAGTTCCCAGTTTCTAGTTCCTTGTTCAAAGTTCTCAGAGATGGCGGCCACAGATTGCAGGAATTGCCGCCCTTGTAGATTTCGTATGTCGGGCCCCATGAGAGGAGTTTCCCGCGGAGGCGCGGAGAGGGGAAATGGGCTATGGGCGTATGGCGCGAGTCGGATTGGTTTCGTGGGTTTAATCGAAGCACCTCTGCGGGCCCCTTAAAAAGGAACCGAGACGCTCAGGTTCACGCTGTTCGAATAGGTATCGGGACGAAAGGCGGTGTAGTCATAACTGATTTTCACCGCAGTCTTGAAATCGCCTTTTTCATCCTGCGGGCAGTAACGCACCGCCGCCGTGAAGTCCGCCCAGTCCTGGAAATGGGCATTTGTTGCGGAGACGGTTTGCTGGTCAATGGCATGGCTCCACATGGCGCCCGATGTTAATGTGAGACCGTTGAATGGCCCCTGTTTCAATATCAAGAAATCCAGCCGTTCCTGCATTGAGAAGGTACCCCCGTCGACATCCATGGGCTTGGCGCCGCCGGAGTCCTTCCATAGCTCGGAGAATGCGGGATTTGAGGCGATGCTCAGCTTGTAATCTGCCGTCTGGTACAAGAATCTCTGCCATACGATATTTGGCGAAATACTGTAGGAATTGGATGGGGTGATGGAGTAGCCCTTGTTGTTACGCAATGATTGATCTGTGTGCTGGTAGCCAAAAGTCAGGCCGGCTAGCACGACATCATCCGCGTATTCCTTATGAAGGAATTCCAATACAGAGAAGGAGGGAGTGATGTTGATGCCGATGGAGTTCGCATTGGTCAAATTCCCCTTGGTGTTGTCTCCAAACGAATTCTTCCATGCGACGGCGGTATCGAGAAGCAGAACTTGGTGGAAAATCATGGAGAGGTCGGAGGTGACGCTGTTTGTATTCGTCTGCCCGCCGTCTCCCGTTTTGGAAACGGTGGCATTAAATCCGTAGGAGGGGGTAAATGTAAAACCGGTAAAGCCCCACAATGAGAACGGGGCGGCGGGTGAAGCATATTTGGCCTGGTAACCAGCGGTGTCCCTGAGGCTTAGTGATTCAGGAGTTCCAGGGTTGACCAGCCTGTCGATGTAGAGATCGTTTGAGCTCGGTGTGAAATCGTTCTGCGCCTTTACGGCAGTTGCCAATGCTGCGAATGCTAACAACATGACAGGGATGCGTTTGCGGCAGTTTGTGTTATGCTTTTTCATGATGCAGGCTGGTTCTGGTGGTGGGTTTGGCGGCGTTATTCGTGGTATTCCGGAAAGTCATTCTGTTCGGAGCAGCTTGTGCGCATTGATGTACATTGCCGCCCTCATCATGTTTGCCGTGTCAGGATGCGCCACAAACGCCATCCCGCAGCCACGGTCGCCCGACTCCCCCGGAGAGCCAGCCCAAAACATAGGAATCGAGAATGCCACAGGATCTGCGGACAGGGCGCAGGATCGTGAGATCATGAATAGTTTGCATTAAGAGTAATGTTGCAATTAGCGGAGTGTGCGGGATTTTTAAAAGACTTGCAATAGGTGAAACTACCTATAGACGAACCGGCGTGCTTTTTGTAAAAAGCTTGTCGTAAACGGCATCCCATCATTGCCAGCGTGATGAAAAATCCATCTGTCCGTAAACATCCAAACCATCAAGGAACAAATTTATGCCCAGGCAAATCGCTTTAGCTTTTGGTTGTATAAGGGATACCGCGGATAACAGGGACATTCCGTTCAAGCCAAAGCTTGCTGTAGTCAAGGCTCTACCCCCAGCAGTTGACCTCAGATCCAAATGCCCGCCCGTATATGACCAGGGGCGTGTAGGTAGTTGCGTGCCCAACGCAATGGCGGGAGCCATGGAATATGATCGCATGAATAACGGGCAAACTCCGGACTTTGTGCCCTCGCGCCTGTATATTTACTATTATGCGCGCGTGCTTGATTCGGATGTGCCATACGACAAAGGCACCAGTATCCGCTCCGGCCTGAAAGCGGTGCGCAAGTGGGGAGTATGTCCCGAGGACAAGACGCCGGGATTGAATCCCGCGGCAATATGGCCCTACGCGGATGTGCCAGGCGTTTCCACAGATCCCCAGGGCCTTCCCACCAGTGGCAATGGCGGAAAGTTCCCGCCCAAAACCATACCAGTTACGGAGCCTTCAGCACCCTGCATTGCACTCGCGAAAAAATACAAAATTGAGGACAACGGATACAGATATATCGAGCAGGATCTCACCCAGTTGAAGGCGACATTAGCCTCCGGTATTCCAATCATGTTCGGTTTCGAAGTCTTCCCCAGTTGGGTTAAAAAGGTCCCCCTTCCAAAGACGATACCTGTGCCGAATAAAACCGAGGCTTCGACGTCCCGCCATGCGGTGCTATGCGTGGGGTACAATGACAAAACATTCATAATTCGCAATTCATGGGGTACCACCCGGAAGGGCGAACCTGTGGGAGACAAGGGTTACTTCTACATGCCTTATGAATATATTCTCAATACCAAATGGTGTACCGATTTCTGGGTAATTACAGGAATGACGAACTAACAACCTGCCGAAAAGGCTGCGTGCTCCTACAACGATGGGCTGAAGACCATGTAACTCGCTTTGGATGCGAGTGAAGCCGGCCTTGAACGCTTCCGCCGCCGCCGCTGCCAGGGAGCCGGCGCCTGAAAATCCCTCTTCGCCACGCAGCCCGAGAATACTTCGCGGGAGATCATCCCGCTTCCGGAGTTCGTGTTGTTTGTGAACGACGACAAATGCCTCGATGCCATTCGTCCTTGATGGTGAAGCCGTCAGCGAGGGCGAACATTTTCTGGCGCATGGGGTGGAGCGTGGGGCTTGCCGGGGGTCGGGGCAATTTAAAAGGCGGGTTCACGCGAAGGCGGAAATGGGCAGATTTCAGGGTTCAGAAAAGGCGTCCGCAGATTGCGCGGATTGACGCAGATTGCCGCCCTCGCCCCTCGGCTTCTCCCAGAGTCGAATTTTGGAGAGGGATCCGAAGAAGCTGTCGCGGACCGGGACACGACAAAGCGACAATGCGTATTTAAGCCGCCCACATCCTCCCACGGATTTGTCTCGCAAGGCC
>Ga0302319_10003200_pt1 | contig 34546 bp, 33 predicted proteins | sample Bog_T0_2_FD_203319 | JGI IMG/M metagenome (GOLD analysis project Ga0302319, IMG submission 203319) | Peat permafrost microbial communities from Stordalen Mire near Abisko, Sweden - Bog_T0_2 | ecosystem: Environmental > Terrestrial > Soil > Wetlands > Peat | place: Sweden: Abisko, Stordalen Mire...
CTGCCCGCTCGGACAAGGCTGCCGCGAAGCCTACCGCCAAACCGCATGCGATTGCCAAGAAGCCTGCCGTGGCCACGCCAAAAACCGCAGCACCGCCAATGGTGCCGGCCGCGACGGTCACACCGGCGCCGGTGCCCGACGATCCCCGGGTCGACCTGGTCTATGGCGCCTTTCAGCGCGGAATGTACAAGACCGCCTTCGATCTGGCGACCAAGCGCGCGCAGGAACGCGGCGATCCCAAGGCGATGACCATGCTGGGCGAGCTCTACGCCAATGCGTTCGGCGTCAAACGCGACTATGCCGCCGCCGCCGCATGGTACAAACGCGCCGCCGACAGCGGCGACCGCGAGGCCATGTTCGCGTTGGCCATGCTGCGCATCGCCGGGCAGGGCGGGCCCGCCAACAGCGAGGAGGCGGCAAAACTGCTGGCGTCCTCGGCGAAACTCGGCAACCCGAAGGCGGCCTATAATCTGGCGCTGCTGTATCTCGACGGACAGACCCTGCCGCAGGACGTCAAGCGCGCCGCGGAACTGATGCGCGCCGCCGCCGATGCGGGCAATCCGGAAGCACAATATGCGCTGGCGACCTTCTACAAGGAGGGCACCGGCGTCGAGAAGAACCTGGAAAAGGCCGCGCAGCTGCTGCAGGCCGCTGCGCTGGCCGATAATGTCGATGCCGAAGTCGAATACGCCATCGCGCTTTTCAACGGCACCGGCACGCCAAAGAATCAGGCCGCCGCGGTCGATTTGTTGCGCCGGGCCGCCAAACAGAACAGTCCGATCGCACAGAATCGACTGGCTCGGGTTCTGGTGGCCGGAATGGGCGTGCCGATCGACAAGATCGAGGGCCTGAAATGGCACTTGATTGCGAAAACCGCCGGCAAAGGGGACCCTGACCTCGACAAGGCCTTGGCGGATCTGAGCCCGGAGGATCGCGCCAAGGCCGAAGCCGGAGCCCGCAAATGGTTCGGCGTCAAATGATCCGCCTTGACGCCACCTTCGCTACAGGGCACCCCATCGGCAGCCCGTCTCCGCCCGGCGGGGAGAGCTCGGCGCCAAGCGCGCCGGTGAAGCAGGGTCTGCCCACTGGACTGAAACCTCAGCACCGCTTTTCCGAGGAACTTGCCCTGGGGTGAGCGGAATCGATCCCGATCCATCACAACATCGTTTGGCCCATGCTGCATTCCGCCCTCATCAACGTCATGGTCAAAGCCGCGCGCCGCGCCGGCCGCAGCCTCAAGCGCGACCTCGGCGAGGTCGAAAATCTTCAGGTATCGCTGAAGGGTCCGGCCAATTTCGTCACCATGGCCGACAAGCGGGCCGAGGAGATGCTGCACGAGGACCTCACCAAGGCGCGGCCGGGTTACGGCTTCCTGGGCGAGGAAGGCGGCATCCGCGAGGGCGCCGACAAGAGCCACACCTGGATCGTCGATCCGCTCGACGGCACCACCAATTTCCTCCATGGCATCCCGCAATTTGCAATTTCAATCGGGCTGCAGCGCGAGGGCACTATGATCGCCGGCCTGATCTATAATCCGGCCAATGACGAGCTCTATATCGCCGAACGCGGCAAGGGTGCTTTCCTCAACGACCAGCGGCTTCGCGTCGCCGGCCGGCGCAACCTCGGCGATTGCGTGATCGCCTGCGGACTGCCGCATATGGGACGCGGTGATCTTGAGCTGTCGCGCGCCGAGATGACTGCGATCCAGTCCAAGGTCGCCGGCCTGCGGCGCTTCGGCGCCGCATCGCTCGACATGGCCTTCGTCGCGGCCGGCCGCTTCGACGGTTATTGGGAGCGTAATCTGCAGCCCTGGGACATGGCGGCAGGCCAGATCATCATACGCGAAGCCGGCGGAACCGTCAGCGGCTTAGAGGGCGACGACGACCCCTTGAAGACCGGCCACGTCATCTGTGGCAATGAATTCATCCACGGCGAATTGATGAAGATCATAAGGCCGCTGGGGAAACAGGGCTGAGCGCCGCGTCGCCGCGGATACCGCCTTCATCCCCGCTAGCCCTGTTCATGTCGCCGCTCCGTTGTGCGGCGGCAATGGAAAGAACGGGCTGGTGCGCGCCTGATAGTCGCGGTAGCGATCGCCGCGCGAGCGCAGCATCTGCTGTTCGAGCGGCGGGATTCCGGTGACATGGACCAGGAACCAGTACATCAAGGCCGGCGCCGGCAGCGCCGCCCAACCCCAGGGATAGTCCAGCGGATGGTCGATCGCGATCGCCATGACCGGATAGGCCAGCCAGCCGAACCACTCAAAGAAATAGTTCGGGTGGCGCGACCAGCTCCACAATCCGGCGTCGCAGACCCGGCCCCGGTTGGCGGGATCGCTCCGAAACCGCCTGAGCTGGGCGTCGGCCAGCGCTTCGCCGGCGATCGCCGCAAGCAGGATCAGCACCGCCAGATAGTCCTGGATCCGCAGCCCGCCTTGCGGATAATGCGACGCGACGAAGATCGCGAACACCAGCGGGACCGACCCCAAGGCCTGGTTCTGTAGAAAGAAGAACATCCGGCGCGGCGCATCGGAGCCCCATTCGCTGGCAAAGGCGGCATAGCGCGGATCATCCGAAATCCCCTGGGTGCGGTGGGCGATATGGAAGCCAAGCCGCAGCGACCAGATCCCGACCAGGGCCGCGACCAGCCATTGCCGGGCGTCCGCGGCGGCGCCGACCGGCCAGAGCGCGCTGCCGACACCGACCAGCCCGGTCGAGAACGTCCAGACGGTATCGACCCATCCAGAATTGCCGGTGCGCTGTTGCAGCATCCAGGCGATGCCCATCAGGACCGCGAGCGACAGCGTGATCGCCGCCAGAGCTTCGAGATATAAGATCGTCATGCGGTCTCCGCGGAATTGGCGGCCAAAAGCCGTAGCTTCAGCCAACATACGCTCGCGCCCAATCCCGGTTTCGGCAGGATGTTCCGGCCGGCCCCGCCAAATCCGACGGATCGGAGCTTTTCTCCGGCCGCCGCTGTGCCATATTGAGCTTCGGACAAGCTGCCTCGCAACGGATGACACCGGCAATGCCTTCAGGCCCCACCTCCCGCTCCGCGATCGACATCGAAATGAGCAAACTGTCCTCGCCACGGATTTTTCTGGTGCGGATGCTGGTGTTCCTGGTGCTCTGCGCGCTGGTGATGGTCGTGCTCTACAAGCAGATTTACCACGCCTTCCTGGCCAATCCAGGCCTTAACGCGCTGATCGGCGCGGTTCTGCTGATCGGCATACTGCTGGCGTTTCGCCAGGTGATCCGGCTCTATCCGGAGGTCGCCTGGGTCAACAGCTTCCGGATCGCCGATCCCGGCCTTGCGATCGAACGCCACCCGACGCTGTTGGCCCCGATGGCGGCCATCCTCGGCGGCGAGCGCTCGGGGCGGATGTCGATCTCGCAGCAGACCATGCGGCATCTGCTCGACTCGATCGCAACCAGGCTCGATGAGGCCCGCGACATTTCCCGCTACATGACCGGCCTTCTGGTGTTTCTCGGACTGCTCGGCACCTTTTGGGGCCTGATCGAAACGGTCGGCTCGGTCGGCAAGGTGATCGACGGCCTCAAGGTCGGCGGCGATGCCGGCGCGCTGTTCGACACTTTGAAGGAAGGATTGGCGGCGCCGCTTGGCGGCATGGGCATTTCGTTCTCGTCGTCGCTGTTCGGATTGGCCGGCTCGCTGATGCTCGGTTTTCTCGATCTGCAATCGAGCCAGGCGCAGAACCGGTTCTATACCGATCTGGAGGACTGGCTCGCCTCCACGGTGCGCGAATATGGCAGCGACGGCGCCAACGGCGAGCTGCCAGCCGTGCTCGAGCGGTTGCGCGCCGCCCTGACGGATGGCGGCGCCAACCGCACCACCGCCACGGCAATGGCCAATCTCGCCGACGCCATCCAGGGCCTGGTGATGCACATGCGGACCGAGCAGCAGATGATCCGCGAATGGGCCGACGGCCAGGGCGAGCAGAACCGTGAGATCAAGAAATTGCTGGAACGGATCGCGCGCCAGCCGGAGAACAATTAGCGGTGAGAAAATAGAGAAACCTGATGGCCCTTGCCCGAACACGGCGAAATGAGAGCGGCTTCAACTACTGGCCCGGTTTTGTCGACGCACTGTCGACGCTGGTGCTTTCGATCGTGTTCCTGCTCTCGGTGTTTCTGGTGGTGCAGTTCTTCCTGTCCCAGGAAGTCACCGGCAAGGACAAGGCCTTGGAACAGCTGAATGCCAGGATCGCGCAGCTCAACGACCTGTTGTCGCTGGAAAAGCTTGGCAAGATCAATCTTGAAGATCAGATGGCGCAGCTGAAGTCCAATCTGACCTCGGCGGAGACCGAGCGCGATCGGATCAAGGGCCTGTATGAGGGGCTGGCCGGCGCCGGCAATGATGCCGCCGGGCGCGCCAGCGAACTCAACAAGGCGCTCGACTCCGAAAAACAGGTTTCGGCGCGGGCGCTGGCGCAGATCGAGGTGCTCAATCAGCAGATCAGCGCATTGCGCCGCCAGCTCGCCGCGCTTGAAGAGGCGCTCGACGCCTCCGAAAAGCGCGATAAGGAATCGCAGGGCCGGATCGCCGATCTCGGACAACGCCTCAATGTCGCGCTGGCGCAGCGGGTTCAGGAACTGTCGCGCTATCGCTCGGAATTCTTCGGCCGGTTGCGCGCCATCCTTGGCAACCGCCCGGACATCCGGATCGTCGGCGACCGTTTTGTCTTTCAATCGGAAGTGTTCTTCGACACCGGACAGGCGGTGTTGCTGCCCGAAGGCCGCGCCGAGCTCGACAAGGTGGCCGCGGCGCTGATTGAACTGGACAAGCGGATTCCCACTGAGATCGCCTGGGTGCTGCGGGTCGACGGCCATACCGATATACGGCCGATCAATAGCCCGTTGTTCAAGTCGAACTGGGAATTGTCGTCGGCGCGCTCGATCTCGGTGGTGCAATATCTGGTCTCGCTCGGCGTGCCGCCACAGCGGCTGGTCGCGGCCGGATTTGCCGAATTCCAGCCGCTCGATACCGCGCCCACCGAGGAAGCCTACCAGCGCAACCGTCGCATCGAGCTGAAACTGACGGAACGCTAGTGGCGGCGCCGTTTCTGCTGCGTCCCTATCACGAAGGCGACGAGGACGCCGCGATCGCGCTCTGGCTGGCGGCCTGGCAGCTGGCCTATCCGGCGATCGATTTCGCCGCGCGGGTGCCGTGGTGGCGCGAGCGCTGGCGCAGCGAACTGGTGCCGAACACCACCATCACGGTCGCGGAGCACGATGGCGTGCTGGCAGGCTTCGTCACCATCGATGGTTCGGGCTATCTCGACCAGCTGGTGGTGGCGCCCGAGCACTGGGGTTCGCGGCTTTCGACCCTGCTGGTCGATGCGGCCAAGCGGCTGTCGCCAGATCGCATCACGCTCCTGGTCAACGCCGACAATTCCAGGGCGATCCGCTTCTATCGGCGCAACGGTTTTGTCGAAGCCGGCGATGACGTCAATCCGACCTCAGGCCGGCCGGTGTTGCGAATGACATGGACGGCGTGAACAAAGGGCTGCAACGCCGCTGCGCGGCTTTGCGCCGTCACATGGTTTCGAACTGCAACCGGGCGAGCCTAGCGTAAAGGCCGCCCGCGGCGACCAGCGAGGCGTGGGTGCCCTGCTCGACGATGCGGCCCTGGTCCATCACCATGATGCGGTCGCAGGACAAAACCGTTGCCAGGCGATGGGCGATCACCAGCGTGGTGCGATGGCGCATCAGTTCCTCCAGAGCCGTCTGCACCAGGGTCTCGCTTTCCGCATCAAGCGAGGATGTCGCTTCATCAAGCAGCAGCAGCGGCGCGTCGCGCAGAATCGCCCGCGCAATGGCGATGCGCTGGCGCTGGCCGCCCGACAGCGTCACGCCGCGTTCGCCGAGCGGCGCCTCGAAGCCGCCGGGCAGCCTTCGGATGAATTCGGTGGCATGGGCAAGGCCCGCGGCGCGCTCGACCTCGGCGTCATCGGCATCGGGCCGGCCGAAGCGGATATTTTCGCGCGCGGTCGCGGCAAAGACCACGGAGTCCTGCGGCACCAGCGCGATGCGGGCCCGCAACGCTCGCGGATCCAGCGACTGGACCGGCACGCCGTCCAGCGAGATCAGGCCGGTGGCGGGATCGTAGAAGCGCAGCAGCAGATGGAACAGGGTGCTTTTTCCGGCGCCCGATGGGCCGACGATCGCAACCTTCTCGCCGGCGCGCACCGAGAACGACACGCCATCCACCGCGAGAGCATCCTGCCGCGTCGGATAGGCAAAACTGACATTCTGAAGGCTGACATCGCCGCGTGGCGGCGTTGGCAGCGCGCGCGGTGATGCCGGCGCTGATATCATGGACTCGACGCGCAGGATTTCGAACAGCCGTTCCGCGGCGCCCGAGGCGGCCGAGACCTCGCCCCAGACCTCGCTGAGCTGGCCCAGCCCGGCCGCGGCGAAGGCGGCATAGAGCACGAACTGGCCGAGCCGGCCCGGCGAGATCGCCCCTGTCAGCACGTCATTCGATCCAATCCACAAAATCGCCACCACACTTGAAAACACAATGAAGATGATGATCGCGGTGAGGACCGCGCGCGCCTGTGTCGAGGTGCGCGCCGCCTCATAGGCCTGCTCGACTTCGCCGCCGAAGCGCGCATTGGCGAGCTGTTCGCCAGTATAGGCTTGCACCGTGCGGATGGCGCCAACCAGCTCGGCCGCGTAGGCGGACGCTTCCGCCAGCGTATCCTGCGCATTGCGCGACAGCCGCCGCACCCAGCGGCCGAATGCGACCAGCGGCAGCACGATCAAGGGGATCGCCAGCAGCACCAGGCCGGAAAGCCTGGGGCTTGTGATCACCATCATGGCGGTGGCGCCGACGAACAGCAGCAGATTGCGCAGCGCGATCGAGACCGAAGCGCCGACCGCGGATTTGATCTGGGTGGTATCGGCGGTGAGCCGCGACACCAGTTCGCCGCTGCGCGCGGAATCGAAGAATTGCGGGGACAGCGAAATCAGGTGTGCGAACACATCGCGCCGGAGATCGGCGACGATACGCTCGCCGATGGTCATCACCAGATAATACCGCGCCGCGCTGGCCAGGGCCAATACCACGACCACCGCGATCATCACGCTGAAGTAGCGGTTGATCATTGCGATGCCTTCGGGAGAGAAGCCGAAGTCGATCATCCGGCGGACCGCGACCGGCACGATCAACGTCGTGATCGCGGCGAGGGTCAACGCGACCAGAGCCAGAATCGCACGGCCGCGGTAACGCGCCACATAGGGCGCCAGCGCAAACAGCGGACGTAGCTTCGCCCGGCTCCCCGGCGGCGGCGGCTTCATGTCGGTGGAAGATTGGCGGCGCGGCTCCGCCGCGCGCGGCGGCTGCCTGTCTTCATGCCGCTCCTCAAGCCGTTCCACTGCGCTCATGATATCCTGACCACGCTTTTCGTTGTCTTCAGATAGGTATCGTCGCACGAGCTGGCAAATCCGGCGCGATGCCAACCCGGGATGATACGCAGCTTGTTTTGGCGGGCGTGCTGCGTTATAGAGCGCCCCAAATTGGTTCCCCACAGCCATTGCAATGACCAAACAGGCGCCGGCGCGCGCCCAAGGATATCCCATGAAGCCCGAAATTCACCCGGATTATCATATGATTACGGTCGTCATGACCGACGGTACCGAGTACCAGACGCGTTCGACCTGGGGCAAAGCAGGCGACAAGCTGAACCTCGATATCGACTCCAAGTCGCATCCGGCCTGGATTGGTGGCTCCCAGCAGCTGCTCGATCGTGGCGGCCGTGTGTCCCGCTTCCAGAAGAAATTTTCGGGCTTCCTCAAAAAAGATTGATCGTTCAGTTTTTTTGGCCGATCAACCTACGAAACGCCCCGACCATCGCCGGGGCGTTGTGTTTAAAACCAAAGAAAGGATAACGCGACCAAACCATATTGGTCCGGGTTCGCGATGATGGCTATCAGGTGATCTGAAATTATTGTTCGAACGCCGCTTTCAGGCGATTGAGCTGCGGCACCAGTGGATTACCGATTGCGGAGCGTTCCGCTGAGGGTGCATGGATGGTGCTGTCAAGGCGGCGAACCTTCGCCTGCAACGCCATCGATCGGCTGATGAGATCCTGCAATTGCAGCGGCAGTTTGGTGGTCATGTCGTCCGGGCCTGGATCAGTGGCGCTGAGCTTGACCTTGGTCTTCTCGCGGTTGGCCTGGGTCAGGGTCATCTCGCCCTCCTTGACCGCACGGTGCAGCAATAGCCACGAGGCCAGCTGCATCAGGCGGGTGGTGAGCCGCATGCTTTCGGTCGCATACGTCAGACTGACCGAACGATCGAGCGCCTTGGCCTCGACCCGGCCGGCGCCGTCGAGATAGGCGGCGGTCTGTTCGACCAAATCCATGCCTTCCCGGAACAGGGTGCCGAAAGCTGCGGAATTGGTCAGCCGCTCGCTGAATTGGACGAGAGCGGTTTCGCCTTGCGATCGGTCCGACATGGTGCACGCCTCACGCTGTGATTTGGACTGCCGGCCCTGCTGGCGCACCGGCTTATAATGAACAAATCATTACGCCACCGAGGACCAGAGTCCAGCCACAACCTGTTTTATGGTTTCCGGGCGGGTACCGGAGACGAAAAAAAAGCCGCCGTTACCGGCGGCTTGAAGTTGATAACAGGGAGGCGTCAAACAGAGTGGACAGGAGCCACTCGGTGTCCAAAAGAGGACGTCACAAGCTATAGTTGAGAAAGCTTAATTGTCCGTAAATCTCGGATTTTTTTCAGACTTTCTTTGCCATGTCGGCCATTGGCCGCCCCGTGGCCGGTGTACCGGCCTTAACCATGAATCATTTCCAGTTTGCCAGAATATCGGGCGCAGCCGCGTCCTTTTGGAGCTGCGTCGTGGGGCAGCTACGTCCTGAAAATGCTGTTGGCGGCGTCCCTGGACGCGCGTTTTCTGGTCAGGGCAACCTGCAGCCGCTCGATTTCAAAGGTGAGCAGCGCGATGCGTTCGGCCAATTCATCGACCGACAAGAGCGACAGCTCCTGTCCGATCTCATGAGTGACTTTCTTCCGCGGCCTGTCATCGTCGTCGATCGCCATGTGCCCTCCATCTGGTATTGATCGCCGCATCATGATATGCTGACAAAAAATGGAGATTGAGACGTGATTTTTTCAAGCGTTACATTTTTGACCCGCGCATGGCTGACGCGAATGCCCCGGCCCGACCGCATCGAGTGCGACCGGACGGGATAGCGCACGCGAAGGCGTGCCAGGCATCAGCCGAATCCAAGCCCTTCCGATCGTGCGGGAGGGCTTTTTGATTCCCAGGGTTCGGCATCCTCCTGTCACGAAAGATCATACCCATGACCAAGATTCTCATCACCAGCGCGCTGCCCTATGTGAACGGTGTCAAACATCTCGGCAATCTGGCCGGCTCGCTGCTTCCCGCCGATGTCCATGCTCGCTTCAGGCGACAGACCGGCGACGAGGTACTGTTTATCTGCGGAACGGATGAACACGGAACCCCCGCTGAACTCGGCGCCATCCAGGCCGGCCAGGATGTGCGTGACTTCCGCGACCAGCAGCACGCTGTTCAGGCTGATATCTATCGTCGCTTCGGGCTGTCATTCGACCATTTCGGACGTTCCTCGTCGCCGCAGAACCATGCCTTGACGCAACATTTCTATCATAGGCTGTTGGCCGCCGGTCTGATTGATGAACGCGAGATTCGGCAGGTCTGGTCGCCGGCAGATCGGCGCTTCCTCGCCGACCGCTATGTGCTCGGAACCTGCCCGCATTGCGGCTTCGAACAGGCCAGGGGCGACCAGTGCGATGGCTGCGATGCGCTGCTGGATGCGCCCGACTTGATCCACCCGCGTTCCGCTCCGATCCGTTGCGCGCGAGCGTCGTGACGCGGACCGGCTTGAACCTGGTGCGGTTGTCCGCCGTGCTGGCCTGGAGCATCATTCCGGCGCTCAGCGAAACCGTGCTTCGTGGGTTCGGCACTGAACAGGGCGTTCCGCGCTGGCCGTCGGGACCGTGCGGGGCGTTTCTCAACGGCGGGCAGGGCACGCCGATCCCTCGCCTCGATCCGCTGGTGGCCAAGATCAGCCCCGCGCAAACCGGCCATCTCGCGGCCCGGTTTGGGGAACGGAACAGCTAAGAGCCGCTAGCCCGCCAGCCAACGCGATTTCACTTTGCTGCCAAAAGACGATATGCCATCGCCCGCTCAACCCGCTTGCAAGGACCTGCCATGGAACAGCTGCCCACGCACATGACCGTCATCGGCATCAGCAAGCCTGGCGGACCCGAGGTGCTGGTGCCGGAAACCCGGGCGCTGCCCGTGGCTGGACCGGGCGAGATCCTGGTCCGGGTGGCCGCCGCCGGCGTCAACCGGCCAGATGTGGCGCAGCGCTCCGGCGCCTATCCGCCGCCGCCCGGCGCCTCCGATCTGCCCGGCCTCGAGATCTCAGGTGAAGTGGTGGCGGTCGGCGCCGGCGCCCACCGCCACCAGCTCGGCGACAAGGTGATGTCGCTGGTGGCCGGCGGCGGCTACGCGCAATATTGCATCGCCCAGGATGCCCAGGCGATGGCGGTGCCGGCGGCGCTGTCAATGCTTCAGGCCGGCGCTCTGCCGGAGACACTGATGACGGTCTGGCACAATGTGTTCGAGCGTGGCGGATTGCAGCCCGGCGAGACGCTGCTGATCCACGGCGGCTCGTCGGGCATCGGCACCATGGCGATCCAGCTCGCCAAGGCGTTCGGTTCGAAGGTGATCGTCACCGTCGGATCGCAGGCCAAGGCTTCGGCCTGTCTCTCGCTTGGGGCTGACCGTGCAATCAACTACCGGACCGAGGATTTCGTGACCGAGGTCAAGACGGCGACCGGAGGGGCCGGCGCCAATGTCATTCTCGACATGGTGGGCGGCGATTATATTGAGCGCAATTACGATGCCGCGGCGATCGATGGCCGGGTCGTGCAGATCGCCTTTCTCAATGGGCCGAAGGCTAACGTTAACTTTGCAAAACTGATGGTGAAACGACTGCAGCACACCGGCTCGACGCTTCGCCCCCGCAGCCATGCCGACAAGGCGGCGATGGTCTCGGCGATCGAGGCCAAGGTCATGCCATTGTTGCGCGAAGGGCGCATCAAACCCTTGATGGACAGCAGCTTTCCGCTCGAAAAAGCCGCCGATGCGCACCGCCGGATGGAGAGCAGCGAACATATTGGCAAAATTGTGTTGACCACATAACGCAAGCGGAACTCGTCACGGTTGGAAACTCTTTGATTTTCCACGCATTCATGTCATTCATCGCGGCGTAGCCGGGCGGTGCTGTTCGCTCCGGGAACCAGTGACCGCGGAGTACTGACATTGCGTCTGATCAGGTGGCTTGCGCCGCTCGCGCTCGGCCTCATGATGATCGCGGCCCCGCCTGCGGCGCGCGCGATCGATGCGGTCAGCGTCAGCGGCGACGCCCCAGCCATCGACCTCACCGCGGTGCTCGAACATCAGCACAGCGACACCGACCGCATTCAGGTCTCGACCGCGCCCGGCGCCGATGGCATCGTTCGCCGCATCGAGGTTCGCGCCCGCGAAGGCGGCCAGAACTGGGTGGTGTTCGCGCTCGCCAACACCAATACCGACGACCAGCAGCTCGACCGCCTGATTGTCGTGCCGCATTATCGGGTGGTATCGTCAGGCCTGTTGTGGCCCGATCTTGGCTCGTCACGGATCGCGACCATCACCCCATCGACCGGCGACCGGCCCGAACGCCAGGAGAGCGCCACTGCGGATATTTTCCGCATCACGCTCGATCCAGGCGCGGTCGTTACCTTTGTCGCTGAATTGCGCAATGACAACAAACTGCCGCAGCTCTATTTGTGGGAGCCCGACGCCTACAAGGACAAGGTCAACTCGTTCACGCTCTATCAGGGCATCGTGATCGGCATCTCCGGGCTGCTGGCGCTGGTACTGACCATCCTGTTCGTGGTCAAGGGCAGCATCATGTTTCCCGCCGCCGCCGCGCTGGCCTGGGCGGTGCTGGTCTATATCGGCGTCGATTTCGGCTTCTGGGGCAAGGTGCTCGATATGTCGAACAACGCCGAGCGGATCTGGCGCGCCGCCGGCGAAGCCATCCTGGCCGCGACCTTGCTGGTGTTTCTGTTCGCCTATCTCAATCTGAACCGCTGGCATGTGCGCTATTCTCATATCACCATCGGCTGGCTGACCTTTCTCGGCTCACTGGTGGCGCTGGCGCTGTTTGACCCGCCGGTGGCCTCGGGCATCGCCCGGATGTCGCTGGTCCTGATCGCGTTCGCGGGATTCGGGCTGATCGTCTATCTCTCAACCCATGGCTTCGACCGCGCCGTACTTTTGATCCCGACCTGGTTTTTGCTGCTGGTCTGGGTGATCGCCGCCGGCATGACCGTGGCGGGCAGCGTCACCAACGACATTGTCGGTCCGGCGCTGCTGGGCGGCCTGGTGCTGATCGTGATGCTGATCGGGTTCACAGTGATGCAGCACGCCTTTGCCGGCGGCGGCGCCAGCACCGGCGTGGTTTCGGATGTCGAGCGCCGCGCCCTGGCGCTGACCGGCTCCGGCGACCTCATCTGGGATTGGGACGTGTCCGCCGACAAGGTGTTTACCAGCCCGGAGACCGAGAGCCTGCTCGGGCTGAAACGCGGCACGCTGGAAGGTCCGGCCGCGCTCTGGCTCGAGGTGCTGCATCCGCTCGACCAGGATCGTTTCCGCGCCGCGCTCGACAGCGTGCTCGACCAGCGCCGCGGCCGGCTGGTGCAGGATTTCAGGCTGCGCACGCCCGACGGCCATTTCATGTGGTTCGCGCTGAAGGCGCGCCCGGTGGTCGGCTCCGACGGCGAAGTGTCCCGCGTCGTCGGCACGCTCACCGACGTCACCGAGAGCAAGAACGCCGAGGAACGCCTGCTGCACGATTCCGTGCACGACAATCTGACCGGCCTGCCCAACCGCAAGCTGTTCCTCGACCGGCTGGGCGCCGTCGCCACCTTCGCCAAGACCATGCCGAGCCTGCGGCCGACGCTGATGGTGATCGATCTCGACCGCTTCAAGCAGGTCAACGATTCCGTCGGCATCGCGGTCGGCGACTCCATCCTGCTGACGCTGGCGCGGCGGCTGACCCGCATCCTCAAGCCGCAGGACACCCTGGCGCGGCTGGCCGGCGACCAGTTCGGCCTGATCCTGATGTCGGAACAGGACCCAGCCCGCATCACCGCCTTCGCCGAGATGATCCGCAAGACCATCCGCGCGCCGATCGCCTTCAATGACCGCGAGATATTCCTCACCGCATCGATCGGGCTCGCGCTCTCTGATCCGCAGACCCAGCTGTCCGACGAGATCATCAAGGACGCCGAACTGGCGATGTACCATTCCAAGCGGATCGGCGGCGACCGCATCGACGTCTACAAGCCGGCGATGCGGGCGCGCAAGACCGACCGGCTGACGCTGGAGTCCGAATTGCGCCGCGCCATCGAGCGCGAGGAAATCACCATCCTTTATCAGCCGATTGTGCGGCTGGAAGATCGCTCGATCGCCGGCTTCGAGGCCTTGGCGCGCTGGGATCATCCCAAGCTCGGCCGGATGTCGCCAAGCGAATTCATCAGCATCGCCGAGGAGATCGGCCTGATCGTCGATCTCGGCCTGTTCGTGATGGACCAGACCGCAAGACAGCTTTCGATCTGGCAGCGCGCGATGCGCTCGCGCGAGCCGATCTTCGCCAGCGTCAACGTCTCCTCGCGCCAGTTGCTGCGACACGACCTGATCCACGACATCCGCACCGTGCTGTCGCGCTCCTCGGTGGCGCGCGGCACGCTGAAGCTGGAACTGACGGAATCGCTGGTGATGGAGAATCCCGAGCACGCGGCGCAGATGCTGACCCGGATTCGCGAACTCGGCACCGGATTGTCACTGGATGATTTCGGCACCGGCCATTCCTCGCTGGCCTATCTGCAGCGCTTCCCCTTCGACACCATCAAGATCGACCAGTCCTTTGTCCGCACCACCAGCCGCGGCACCCGTCCGGTGATCCTGAAATCGATCATCGCGCTCGCCCATGACCTCGGCATGGATGTGGTCGCCGAGGGCGCTGAGACCGATTCGGACGCCGTCGAGCTCTACCAGCTCGGCTGCGAATATGCCCAGGGCTACGCCTTCGGCGAACCGATGGACGCCGACGCCGCGATGCGGCTGTTGACCGAGGAGCGGCTTCAGGCGGCGGGGTGATGCAAAGCCTGCGGGCACGCGGCGGCAGTTTTTGGTGAGCGCGTCACTCCCTTCATCGAGGATTGCCGGCGGTCGAAATGCGGCGGCGATGACGATTGGGCATCACCGAGATCGGCCATGAGACCGTCATTTCATCCGCTTGAACCGTACGCTTCGGCCATCCGCGAGCCGTGTCGCGATGTAGCCGGCGGCGAGGCAGGCCTCGCGCTGCGGCATCTTTTCCTGCGGGCTGCGCATGGTTTCCCACCACGAGGCGCGATGCGACGCGCGCGGCAACGCGGCATCGATGATGTCTTCAATCTGCGCGAAGCTCAGGACGAATTCAGGCAACTTCTGCTGCTTCAGATAGTCCCGCAGGCGGTCGTAATCGATCACGTCACCCCTTCAAATACCGCATCATCTCGTCGCGCAGACCGTCGCGCAGATCGGGGCGGGCCATCGCATAGGCGATGTTGGCACGCAGGAAACCGGCCTTCGAGCCGCAATCGTGGCGCTCGCCCTCGAACTCGACGCCGTAGAAGCTCTGGGTGTTCGCCAGCCCGATCATCGCGTCGGTAAGCTGGATCTCGCCGCCGGCGCCGCGCTCCTGGGTCTGCAGGATATCGAAAATTTCCGGCTGCAGGATGTAGCGCCCGGTAATCGACAGGTTCGAGCGAGCGGTACCCTGGGGCGGCTTTTCCACCATGCCGTCGACCTCGAACAGATTGCGTTGGGGGTGACGCTGGCCGACGCCGCAAATGCCATATTGATGGGTCAGTTCGGCCGGCACTTCCTCGACCGCGATCAGATTGGACTTGTCGCCGAGATGGCGCGCGGCTTCGATCATCTGGGCGAGACAGCCCGGCGTGTTGAGCACCAATTCGTCCGGCAGCACCACCGCGAACGGCTCGTTGCCGACGATGTCACGGGCACACCACACCGCATGGCCGAGGCCGAGCGGGGCCTGCTGGCGGGTAAAACTCATGGCGCCCGCCGCCGGCTGGTCGCGCGCCAGGATTTCCATCTCGGACTTCTTGCCGCGGGCGGCGAGCGTGGCATCGAGCTCATACATCCGGTCGAAATGGTCTTCGATCACGCCCTTGTTGCGGCCGGTGACAAAGATGAAATGTTCGATGCCGGCTTCCCTCGCCTCATCGACGACGTATTGGATCAATGGCTTGTCGACGATGGTCAGCATTTCCTTGGGCATCGCCTTGGTGGCGGGCAGAACGCGGGTGCCGAGGCCGGCGACCGGAAAAACGGCTTTGCGGATCTTCATGGGGTGTCGGGGTGCCTTTGCGAGAACGGGAAACGGCGTTCAATGCTCTTGTGAGTAGCTGGTTTGCAGCCGGGAACAAGGCGGATGTGTGGAATGCGACATTCTCGCGGCAGCTATAGTAAATCGGCGCGGACCGTTTCCGTTCCTCGCTGTTCAAGGGCCCAAATCGTGCGCTCCGTGGCCAAGGGCGCCCGCCCGACGACAAAATCTCCCCCTTGTTAAGCGATTGGAAACGGTACCAAGGCCTCCTCAGGGCATGATAGTGAAGGATGGAGCGGGAGCAACAATGACGCGAGCGATGGCACGATGGGCGAACAGGCGAGCCGGCCTGATGCTGCTGGCGCTGCTCGTGAACGGCGGCGCCCACGCGCAGTCGTCCGGCAGCCCCTTCGGTTTCCTCGATCATTTTTTTACCGGCTCGGTTTCGAATTCCAACCCGGCGCCGGAAGCGGCGCCATCCGCCGCCAGCAGCAGCGCAGCGCCGCCCTGGAGCGGCGAGGACGGCGCCTCCGGCCATCCGCTGATGACCGCGAGCGCGATCCGAGAGGCCGCGGCTCAGTTCGACAATTGCATCGCGGCGCTTTGGCCCGATGCCGCACGCCGCGGCATCTCGCAAGCCAATTTCCAGCGCTTCACCTCAGGCCTGACGCCCGATCTGCGCATCATGGACCTGATGGATGCGCAGCCCGAATTCACCAAGTCGATCTGGGACTATCTTGATATCCTGGTCAGCGATGCGCGGCTGGCCAGGGGCCGCGAGATCCTGGCCAAATACAAGCCGCAGTTCGATGCGGCGGAGCAGGCCTATGGCGTCGATCGCTATACGATCGCGGCGATCTGGGGCATCGAGTCGAACTATTCCACCCAGATGGGTGATCGCAGCGTGCTGCAATCCACCGCCACCCTGGCCTGCATCGGGCGGCGCCAACCCTATTTCAAGGACGAGTTCCTGTCGGCGCTGGAGATCCTGAATCGCGGCGACCTGCGACCGGAACAGCTGCACGGCTCCTGGGCCGGAGCGTTCGGCCCCACCCAGTTCATGCCGACCGCGTTCAAGCGCTACGCGGTCGACGCCGACGGCGACGGCCGCCGCGATGTCGTCGACAATCCCGCCGATCTGATCGCCTCGACCGCCAACAACCTCAAGAAGGACGGCTGGCAGGCCGGCCAGAGTTGGGGCTATGAGGTCGTGGTGCCCGAGGGCTTCAACTACATGCTGGCAGACCGCACCAAGGCCATGCCGATCGCGCAATGGCAGCATCTCGGCCTGACCCGCGCCGGCGGCCAGCCGTTTCCCCACCCGGCCGAGAAAGCCTATCTGCTGGCGCCCGCCGGCTCCCGGGGCCCCGGCTTCCTGATGCTGCAAAATTTCCGGGTCATCATGAAATACAATCCGGCAGAGGCCTACGCGCTGGCGACCGGTCATTTTGCCGACCGGCTGCGCGGCGGCGCGCCGTTCGTGCAGCCATGGCCACGGCAGGAACGGGAATTAACTCGCGCCGAGCGGCTCGAACTACAGCAATTATTGGCGCAGCGCGGCTTCTATCGCGGCACCCCGGACGGCCAGTTTGGCGGCGAGACAAGGGAGGCGCTGCGCGGCTTCCAGGTCTCGATCGGCAGTCCCGCAGACGGTTTTGCCTCCTCCGACATGCTGGAGCGTCTGCGCGGGCGGTAATCCGGAGGGGGTAAGGGGGTTGGCGCGGTAACTGCAACCGCCTACATGTCACTACGTCACCCTTGACGGCGGCCGCCCCGCCCATGCGCCAGAAATTCGCCCGCTTGCGGCCTGAATCCGCTAGTATGCGATTCCAATCGTTGGCTTCCTTCGACCGAGACGCATGCCGAAACCGAAAACCATGTTCCGGATGTTTACCGAAACCGGCCCGTTGATCGCACTCGCCATCGCGGTCGCGCTCATGGTCGGAATCGGCGGACCAGCCGACGCTCAATTCTTCAATTTCGGCGGCTTGCCGCGGCCATCGCGCTGGTTCGGCGGCGATTTTTTCGCACCCTTTCAACAGCAGGCGCCGAAGCGGGTCCGCGAGGACTTTTCCCGAGCCCCGCCGCCGGAGAAACGCGATACTGTACCGGAGCGCAATGTTCTGGTGCTGGGCGACGGCATGGCCGACTGGCTCGCTTATGGTCTAGAGGACGCCTACGCCGAGCAGCCGGATATGGGCGTGATCCGCCGGCACAAGACCATGTCCGGCCTGATCAAGTATCAGCCAAAGGGCGACCCGGCCGATTGGCCTACCGCCGCCAAAGGCATCCTCGCTACCGAGAAGCCCGACGTGATCGTCGTCATGCTGGGACTGAACGATCGGCTTGCGATCCGCGAAGCGGTACCGGACAAGAAGAACGACAAGAAGGACGCCCGCGGCAAGCCGCAGGACGGCAAGACTCAAGACGGCAAAACCGTGGACGGCAAGACTTTGGACAGCAAGACTTCGGACAGCAAGAGTTCGGACAGCAAGGCAGATGGGACATCCGACGCCGCAGCAAGGGCTGACGAGAAGTCGATCGATACCGAATTGCCGCCGGATGATGCCGCGGATAATGGCGATCTGCCGTCGGTGATGGCGCCGGAGCGCAGCGCGCGGGTGCCAAATGGTCTGTACGAATTCCGCGACGAACGCTGGGTCGAGCTCTACAGCAAGAAGATCGATGAGATGATTGGCGTCCTGAAGTCAAAGGGCGTGCCGGTGATCTGGGTCGGCCTCCCCGCGGTGCGCGGCCCCAAAGGAACCGCGGACATGCTGTTTCTGGACTCGCTCTATCGCGATGCTGCCGGCAAGGCGGGCATCACCTATGTCGATGTCTGGGACGGATTTGTCGACGAAGCCGGTCGCTTTCTGCAGCAGGGGCCAGACTTCGAGGGGCAAATCCGACGCTTGCGCTCCTATGATGGGGTTTATTTCACCAAGCCTGGCGCGCGCAAACTCGCTCTTTATGTCGAGCGCGAGATCACTCGGCAGTTGGCATCGCATCCAGTGCCACTCGAACTGCCGAGCGAGCCGGCAACCCCTGACGCCAATGCGCTGCCCGGTCAACCCGCGCCGCGCCCGCTGGCAGGCCCGATTCTGCCGCTGGTCGCCTCCTCGGTCGGCACCGATCAATTGCTCGGTGCGCCGGGTTCAAGGCCCGCCGCCGTCGATGCCCTGGCCGCGCGCACCCTGGTCAAAGGCGAACCGCTGGTCCCACCTCCGGGCCGCGCAGATGATTTTGTCTGGCCGCGCCGCGAGGTCGGACACGAACCCGCTCGCGGCGAAACGCCGGTGGCTTCCGCCAATCCGGATGCCGCGCCGGGCCTTCCTACCTCACCGCCATCATCGTCAAAGAAGAAGGCCCGGCCGAGCCAAACGGCCCATCCGGCGCCACAGCCGCCGCCAGCAACGCGGGATTTTTTCGGGTTTGGCGCCGCGCCACCGAAACCATTGGCCCCACGTCCGTCGGCCGCCGTGCGGCCACCGGCAATGATCGGGCGATCGGCTGCGGTTCCCGCACCGGTTTCCGATATGACAGTGCGCTAGTCACCGCCTGGGCGGCGCCCTCGGAATATCAGGCGAAGGCTCGCCGTCTCATCGCCAGCGTGACGGCGGGCGACGCAGCGGACGGGTCATCAGCAGCGCCAGCGCAAAGCCGATACCGCCTGCAATCAGCAATGAACCGAGCGGATTGTCCTGGACCCGTTTTGCCACCGCCTGCGACGTATCGCGCAAATTTTCGCCGCCGCTCGCATAGGCATCCCTGCTGTAGTTCACGGCGGCGTCAGTGGCATCCCGGGCCGCGTCCTTGGCCTGACCGTAGAGATTCTGCACCGTTCCCGCCGCCTCCCGGGCACGGCCCGCGGCCTGGGTTTTGGGGTCATTCAGGACGTCGCCTGCCGCCCCTTCCAACTTACCGGCGAAATCCTTTGCCGAGCCCGTCAATCGATCCGTGTCCATCGCGCGTCCTCTCTGTTGCGCGCGCAATGATCCTGCAGCCGTGCATCACGGTTGCGGAATCGCGCGCTACTTGAGATCATTCTCACAGGAGCTAACCGAGATGACGAGCTCCGGTTCCCGGCTTGTGGGCGCAAGACGGCACGTTGACATCGGCTGATGCGGGGGTAGGTTTTGCTCCAATGCAGCGGACCAACCGCTCGTCCCGCCCAGGAGAAACGCCATGACCTCGATCCGGCAGTTGCACCCGCATTTCTTCGGCGAGGTCTCTGGCGTCGATCTGCGCCAGCCGATGACGCGGCAACAGGCTATCGAAATCGAAGCAGCCATGGACCATTACGCCGTGCTGCTGTTCCGCGGCCAGGACATCACCGATGAGCAGCAGCTGGCCTTCGCGTTGAATTTCGGCGAGCGCGAGACCGCGCGCGGCGGCACCGTCACCAAAAAGGAGGACTACCGGCTCAGCTCGGGGCTCAACGACGTCTCCAATCTCGGCAAGGACGGCAAGCCGCTGCCGCGCGATCACCGCACCCATCTATTCAATCTCGGCAATTGCCTGTGGCATTCGGATAGCTCATTCCGTGCCATTCCAGCGAAGTATTCCTTGCTGTCGGCGCGCGTGGTGAGCAGCAACGGCGGCAACACTGAGTTCGCCGACATGCGCGCGGCCTATGATGCGCTCGATGACGCGACCAAGGCCGAGATCGAGGACATGATCTGCGAGCACTCCCTGATGTATTCACGGGGATCGCTGGGGTTCCTGAATTACAGCGAGGAAGAAAAGCAGATGTTCAAGCCGGTACAGCAGCGCCTGGTGCGTACCCATCCGGCCCACGGCCGCAAATCCCTTTATCTGTCCTCGCATGCCGGCGCCATTGTCGGCATGTCGGTACCGGAGGCGCGACTGTTATTGCGCGACCTCACCGAGCATGCCACGCGACCGGAATTCGTCTTCGTCCATCAATGGGCGCTGCATGACCTCGTGATGTGGGACAACCGCCAGACCATGCACCGGGTCCGTCGCTACGACCAGTCGCAGCCCCGCGACATGAGGCGCGCCACCGTGGCCGGCAGCGAGCCGACGGTGCAGCAACAGGCGGCCGAATAAAGCGCCGGTTCTTGATCGTTGCGGGTTGGCTTGTTTCGGGTCAGGCTTATTTCGGATCACGCATGCCCGGCCTGGTTCGACAGCATGCCCGGATCAATGCCGATCTTGCGCAGCGCCCGCAGGTATTTCTCCTCGACATCGCGACCGAAAATCAGATCGATATCGGCATCGCAATGCAGCCAGCCATTGTCCTGGATCTCGGTTTCCAGCTGGCCAGCCTTCCAGCCGGCATAGCCGAGCGCCAGAATGGCGTGTTTGGGTCCTGCGCCCTGCGCGATCGCCCTCAGAATATCGATGGTGGCCGTCAGGCAGACATCGTCATCGATCCGAAGGGTGGCGTCCTTGATGAAAAAGTCGCTCGAATGCAGCACGAAGCCACGGCCGGTATCAACCGGGCCGCCCTTCAGCACCTTCATGCTCTCGGCGTTCTCAGGCAGCTTGATCTGGTCAACTTTCTTGATGATATCCAACTGCACCAGCAATTCGGGAAAGTCGATGCTGCCGGCAGGGTGATTGACGATAATGCCCATGGCGCCTTCGGCGGAATGCGCACACAAATAGATGACCGAGCGCTCGAAGCGCGGGTCGCCCATCACCGGCATGGCGACCAAACACTGACCGTCGAGATAACCCCGCGACGGCTGCGATTCGCCCCCCGCCTTATTGGCGGCAAGGCCCTTGTTGTCACCTGATCGCTTACCGTCGCCAGACCCGGCGGCCTCGCGTTGAACAATCCTCGGTCTTTTGCCTTCAGAGTTCATCCGCAAAGGGCTCTCATTTCTCGCCGCATCCTGATATTGGGTGGCGGTTCTGTCAATCAAGCACCGCTCCGTGGTAAAAAAATACATCACAGGCAATTCAATGGCTTACCGCGCCGCCCGGCGATAAGGATGGGCGCATGTTTGCAATCATTTCCCGGCAGGCCACAGCCTCTGGCAGGATCTTGGGCAGGATCTTGGGCGGAGCCTTGGCCGTATTCATCGCATCCCCCGTGGTCGAGGCCGGCGCCCAGGATGCGTCGCCATGGCAGCGTGAGGGTCACTCGGCGGTTCGGCTTTTGGCGGGATCGCGCAGCGGCGCGGTGCTGCTTGGAGGTATCGCCATGCAGCTGCAGCCGGGGTGGAAAACCTACTGGCGGACGCCGGGGGATTCCGGGGTGCCGCCGCGCTTCGACTTTTCCAAATCTGACAATGTCGAAGCCGTGACCGTGCTGTGGCCCGCCCCCGTAAAGTTCGACGACGGAGCCGGCGGACACTCGATGGGGTACCACGACCAGGTCGTGCTGCCGTTGCGGATCGTCGCCAAGAATGCCGACAAGCCAGTCCTGCTTCGCGCCGAAATCAACTATGCGGTCTGCGAGAAAATCTGCATTCCGGTCGAGACCACAGCTGAACTTCCCTTCACCAGCGTCGCGAGCACGGAAGACAGCGCGCTGTTCGCGGCGCTCGATACGGTTCCCAAGCCGGCCAGCATCGGCGACCCCAATCCGCTGACGATCCGTGACGTCAAGCGCGACGGCAAATCGTCGATCGTGGTGGATGTGGTCAGCCCGGGCGCCGGGCCGGTCGACCTGTTTGTCGAAGGCCCGACGCCGGATTGGAGCCTGCCGGTCCCGAAACCGCTCGATCACGGACCCGTCGGGGTCAAGCGATTTTCCTTTGAACTCGACGGCGTGCCCCCGGGCACCAACCCGGAAGGCGCGGCGCTCAAATTCACCCTGGTCGGTGGCGATCGCGCGTTCGAATTCAACGTTAACCTGGAGTAGCGGGCCGTCGGGTCAGGCCATTGCCGCGCCCGCTCGCTGCCCGCCCGAAATGACGGCATCCGACCAATCTCGCCCACCGGATGTTAACGACTAGTTGATACGAAGACCCTCGCCGCTCCCCCGCGGTGACTGCAGGAATTTCCATCTTGGTCGTGGTCGACGCATCATCCGCAAGCAACGCACCCGGCGGCCTGGCCACGCGGCTGCGGGGCCTGCTGAGCGGTTCCAGCGAAGCTTCGGTGACAAGGCGACTGGCCGGCACAATTTTCGCGATCCGCGTCATCAGCGCCGCGCTGGCCTATCTCTCGCAAATCCTGCTGGCGCGCTGGATGGGCGGCACGGATTACGGCATCTATGTCTATGTCTGGACCTGGGTGCTGCTGCTCGGCAGCATGATGGATTTCGGCATTTCGTCGTCGGCTCCAAAGCTGATAACGGAATACCGCACCCGTGGGGAACAGGCGCTGCTGCGCGGTTTTCTCTCCGGCAGCCGCTGGCTCACGCTAGCGATTTCCAGTTCGGTCGCGCTGCTTTTGGCCCTTGCCGTGAAGGCGCTGTCGCCGTGGCTGCAGCCGGGCGAGATCTGGCCACTTTATCTCGGCTGCATGACGCTGCCGGCCTTCGTGGTCGCCAACAACCAGGACGGCATCGCGCGCTCGCATGACTGGATGCGGCTCGCCTTGATGCCGCAATTCATCATTCGGCAGACATTGATCATCGGCCTGACCGCCGGCGCCTTCGCGCTCGGCTTTCATCTCGGCGCCACCACAGCGACGCTCGCCAGCGCGGCAGCGGTGTGGACCGCGATGATCGGGCAGACCCTGGTGCTGAACCGCCGCCTCGGCCGCCATATCACGCCTGGCCCAGAAGCCTATGACTTTCGCGGCTGGCTTGCGGTTTCCCTGCCGATCCTGATGGTCGAGGGTTTCTACCTGCTGTTGTCCTACACCGATGTGCTGGTGCTACAGCAATTCCGCTCAGCGCAGGAGGTCGGCGTCTATTTCGCGGTGGTGAAGACGCTGGCCCTGGTATCCTTCATCCACTACGCCATGTCTGCCACCACGGCGCACCGGTTCGCCGAATATCACGCGCTTGGCGACAAGGCGCGGCTCTCGGCCTATGTCACCCATTCCATCAAATGGACGTTCTGGCCCTCGCTTACCGCCACCATCCTGCTGCTGGCGCTGGGCAAGCCGCTTTTATGGCTGTTCGGACCGCAATTCGTGACCGGCTATGACATCATGTTCATCGCGGCGATCGGGCTCGTGGTGCGCTCGGCGATCGGCCCGGTCGAACGGCTGCTCAACATGCTCGGACATCAGCATATCTGTGCGCTGGCCTATGCGCTGGCCTTTGTCATGAACCTGGTATTGTGCATCGCGCTGGTGCCGCGGTTCGGCGGCCATGGCGCCGCGGCCGCGATCTCGCTCTCGCTGGTGTTCGAAACTGTGCTGCTGTTCCGGATCGTGCGACGGCGACTGGGTCTGCATGTGCTGGCATTCGGCCACTCCTGAAAGCCCGCCTTCCCCGCCGCTGGCGGGGAAGGCCGCGCCGGTTTTGTTATTCCGCGGTCCAGCCGCCGTCGATCGACAGGTTGGCGCCGGTAATCTGGGCGGCGTCATCGCCGCATAGAAACAGCGCCAGCGCGGCAACCTGCTCCGAGGTGACGAATTCCTTGGTCGGCTGGGCTTCCAGCAGCACGTCGTGGATCACCTGCTGCTTGGTCAGGTTGCGCGCCTTCATGGTATCGGGGATCTGCTTTTCCACCAGCGGCGTCCAGACGTAGCCCGGACTGATGCAGTTGCAGGTGATCTTGAAGGTGGCAAGCTCCAGCGCCACGGTCTTGGTAAGGCCGGCGATGCCGTGCTTGGCCGACACATAGGCCGACTTGAACGGCGAGGCCACCAGCGAATGGGCGGAAGCCGTGTTGATGATGCGGCCCCAGCCGCGCTTCTTCATGACGGGCACCGCGGCGCGGATGCCATGAAACGCCGAGGACAGGTTGATCGCGATGATCGCGTCCCATTTCTCGATCGGAAACTCCTCGATCGGTGAGACGAACTGGATGCCGGCATTGTTGACCAGGATATCGACCGAGCCGAAGGTATGCTCGCCCAGCGCGATCATGTCGGCGATTTCCGCAGGCTTGGTCATGTCGGCGGGCGAATGCACCGCCTTGACCCGGAAATCGGTCTCGATGCCGGATCTCTCTTTCTCGATGTCGGCGGGGGCGCCCATGCCGTTGAGCACGATATTGGCGCCAGCGCTTGCGAAAGCCCGCGCATAGGCCAAACCGATGCCGCTGGTCGAGCCGGTCACTACCGCAGTCCTACCCGTCAACGTACCCATTCATTCACTCCTGCTTGCCATTGAGGGGTGGCCGTTGCCGTCCCCGGTGAGATCATAGGTGATCATGGTTTCGCCGGACTGTGGCCGCTCCAGCCAGTCCTTGTGACGCATCGAGAGATCGACGTCGCGCTCGCCGGCGCGCCAATGCTCGACCATCGCAACATGCGAGAAATCATAGTCCTTGGAAGAGGATTCGTAGTTCTTGCTGCGGTAGATCAGATGCATCACGGTGACCGTGTTTTCCTTGGCGGCGCTGGACAGGATCTCGACCGAGGGATCATTCCTGAGATAATCCGGCAGCTTGCCAATCAGTTCGCGCAGCGCCTTGCGGGCATTATGGACCTGCCGGTTCTTGTCGGTGTTCATCCGGGTGCGGCTGGAAAAGCGGATGTCCTTCTCGCGCTCGGCAGCCTCGAGCAGGGAGGCCGGCAGCGACCCTCGCGCACTGAACAGGTCGACCTGAAAGATCAGGAGATCGTTTTGAATTTCTGCATCCAGCACATAATCGAGCGGCGTGTTGGAGGCAATGCCGCCGTCCCAGAAATGCTCGCCGTCGACCTCGACCGAGGGGAATCCGGGCGGCAACGCGCCCGACGCCATGATATGTTCCGGTCCGATCTTCTTGTTGAGCTTCCTGAATTCGAAATTATCAAAATATTTGAAATTGCCGGAGGTGACGCTGACCGCGCCAACGCTGAGCCGGGTCTTGAGGTCGTTGATGCGGTCGAAATCGACCAGATGTTCCAGCGTCGCGCGCAGCGGCGTCGTATCGTAATAGCTCTGCGACTGCGGGGTACCTTGCGGCCATAGCGGCGCCGGCGGGATCCGCGGCCGGAAAAAACCGGGAACGCCGAAGGCGGCGATCAGCGCCGCGCTGGTCTCGTTGAACAGCGACCGACTGCGGTCGCCTGCCGGGAGCGGCTGCCAGGGCACCGGCGCGGAAACCAAGTCCCAGAACTCTTTCAGCCGTTCCACCCGTTTTTCGCGGGCATTGCCGGCGATAATCGCGGCATTGACCGCACCGATCGAGATGCCGGCAACCCAATCCGGTTCGAAATCATGCTGGCATAGTGCCTGATAGGCCCCGGCCTGATAAGAACCGAGCGCGCCGCCACCCTGCAAAACCAGCACACGCTGCGCCTGGGCCGGACTTCGGGTCGATGGTGGGGACAAATCTTCGGTCATTCCGTCGATCGAATTACGCGAGAAAGCCGTGCTAACGTGGCGGCAGTTCGCACTGGCGTCAATGCGGTTGGCCGAAACGTGACATCACGCGAAGTTTATCGTTGCTCCGTCGAAGCGAGAATCAGCGTCCAAAATACCTTGTATTTGGTATTGGGAGCATAACTCGCGGCAATGCCCAGTTTTGTGACACCGCCTTTCAACATATTGGCCCGGTGCGGCGGCGAATCGCGCCAACCGGAGAAGGCCTCCGCCAGGGTATGGTAGCCCGCCGACACATTTTCGACCGCGAGCTGCGCCGGATAGCCGGAGGCATTGAGGCGCTGCGCCAGCGGCGCCTTGACGTCATGGTCCAGCCGGTTGCGGCTCGCCATGGCCTGCGATTGCGCTTCAGCAAGTTTCATGAGCTCGGGATCAACCACGACGCCGCCAAGACCGTTATTTTGCCGGTAGAGCGAGATCATGGAGGCCGCGGCCTCTGCATCGAGCGTAGCGCCGCCATTGGCCATGTTGAGATACATGGTCGGCTGCTCTGTTGAAGGCAGATCCGCCGCGCAGCCGCAGAGCAGCAATAACCCGCCAATCGCCAAAGCTGCGCGCATGATTCGAAATTCCCCAAGCCATTGCCGAGGGGTGTTGCATAGCAACCATGGCTGAATGGTGAAGGTTTTCAATCTTGGGCGGCGAAAATGCGGTAGCGGCGCGGTTGCAGCCCAATGTGGTCGCCAGGCCGCAATTCGCGGTCGCGGGGCGCATCGACCTCGATCACGATGTCGCAGCCCAGCAACGCGATCTGCGCCCGTTGGACCGCGCCCAAGGTGCGGACCTGGCGCACCGCACCGGTCAGGGCGCCGCTGCCGGCCGGCCCAATCTGCACGTCGTGGCGGCGAATGAACAGCCGGGACTTGCCCAAGGCAGCGCCGTCCGCGGCCAGCCTGAGCGGCTGATCGCCAAGCCGCAGAAAGTTGTCGCAAACCTCGACCGGCAGCATGATCGATTCGCCAATGAAGCCATGCACAAATGCCGTTGCCGGATGGTCGTAGACCTCGTCGGGCGTGCCGATCTGCTCGATGCGGCCCTTGTCCATCACCACGACGCGGTTGGCGACCTCAAGCGCCTCTTCCTGATCGTGGGTCACGAAGATCGAGGTCACACTGATCTCGTGATGCAAGGAACGCAGCCATTGCCGCAGCTCCTTGCGTACCTTGGCGTCGAGCGCGCCGAACGGCTCGTCGAGCAGCAGGATCCGCGGCTCGATCGCCAGTGCGCGCGCCAGCGCAATGCGCTGCCGCTGGCCACCGGACAGTTGGCTCGGATAACGATCGGAAAGCCAGTCCAGTTGCACCAGATCCAGCAGTTCCTTGACGCGCGCGCGGATGCTGGTCTCATCCTTGCGGATGGCACGTGGTTGCACCCGCAAGCCGAACGCAACATTTTCGAACACGGTCATATGGCGAAACAGCGCATAGTGCTGGAACACGAAGCCGACCTGACGCTCGCCGGCGCCGCGGCTCAGCGCATTTTCGCCGTTGAACGATAAGTCGCCGGAATCCGGCCAATCCAGTCCCGCGATGATCCGTAGCAGCGTGGTCTTGCCCGAACCCGATGGTCCGAGCAGCGCCAGCAATTCGCCATCGGCCACCTTGAGATCGACGCCGTCAAGCGCGGCAAACGCGCCGAACTTCTTGACAAGATTGCTGACTTCAATCACCGGCTCGCTGCCCTTCGTCGAGATGCCGTTCCAGGACGGTCTTGGCCACGAGCGTGATCAGAGCCAACATCGCCAGCAGCGAGGCGATCGCGAACGACGCCACAAACTGATATTCATTGTAGAGGATTTCGACCAGCAGCGGCAATGTATTGGTCTGGCCGCGGATATGCCCTGACACCACCGACACCGCGCCGAATTCGCCCATCGCCCGCGCATTGCACAGCAACACACCATAGAGCACGCCCCATTTGATGTTGGGCAAGGTGACGCGGAAGAAGGTCTGCAGGCCAGATGCGCCAAGCGAGATCGCGGCCTCTTCCTCCTGGCTGCCCTGTTGCTGCATCAGCGGAATCAGCGCACGCGCGACGAACGGAAAGGTGACAAAGACGGTCGCCAGCGTGATGCCCGGGAGCGCAAACAGCACGTGGACATGGTGGTTCTGTAGCCACGGGCCCCAATAGCCCTGCGCACCAAACAACAGCACGAACACCAGCCCGGAGATCACCGGGCTGACCGAGAACGGCAGATCGATCAGCGAGATCAGGAAGGTCTTGCCGGCAAAATCGAACTTGGCGACGGCCCAGGCGGCGAACAGACCGAACACCAGATTGAGGCCGACGGAAATCGCCGCCACCAAGAGCGTCAGCCGGATCGCCGACATCGCTTCCGGATCCGCCAAGGCCGCGACATAGGTGCTGACGCCCTTGGCGAAGGCTTGCGCGAAGACCATTGCGAGCGGCAGCACCACGAAGATGGTCAGGAAGACCACGGCCATGACAATGATGACCGCACGAATGAGCCGCGGCTCGGTGCGAAGATCGGCTTGGGCGGATCCAAATGCAGGCCGCTTCTGGTTGATGTCGACCATCGCTCAGGACGCCGGCATGCGGGTCTGCGCCAAGCGCTGCAGACGATTGACCGCGAAGATCAGCAGAAACGACGTCACCAGCATGACCACGGCGATCGCGGTAGCGTCGGCATAGCGGAATTCCGAGAGCCTGATGACGATCAGAAGCGGCGCGATCTCCGACACGTTCGGCAGATTGCCCGCAATGAAGATGACCGAGCCATATTCGCCAATGGCGCGCGCAAACGCCAGCGCAAAGCCCGTCAGCAGGGCCGGAACAAGGCCCGGCAGGATGACGCGGGAAACGGTTTGCCAACGGTCGGCGCCGAGGCTGATCGCGGCTTCCTCAATTTCAACATCGAGATCGATCAGCACGGGTTGTACGGTCCGCACCACAAACGGGATGCCGATGAAGATCATCGCCATCAGAATCCCGATGGGCGTGAACGCCACCTTGACCCCGAGTTCGGCGAGTGGCGCGCCGAGCCAGCCATTGGGCGCGAACAGCGCGGTCAAGGCGACCCCGGCCACCGCGGTCGGCAACGCAAAGGGCACGTCGACGATGGCATCGAACAGACGCCGGCCCGGAAACCGGTAGCGCACCAAAGCCCAGACCACCAGCATTCCCATCACCAGATTGATGCAGGCGGCGATCAAAGCAAGCCCGAACGAAATCTTCAGCGCATTCAGGGTCCGGCGGCTGGAAACAATGCTCCAGAACTGGTCGAGGCTCAGCTCAGACGTCTTCAGGAACAGGCCGGCCAGCGGAATCAGGATGACGACGGACAGCCAAGTCAGCGTCAGTCCCATGCTGAGACCGAACCCCGGCAGGCTGCTGCGTCGCCCTGCGCCTCCGCTCACGATGATTGCCCCCACGTCACCCGTCGGATCAGTTCCTGTAGATCTGGTCGAACACGCCGCCTTCGCTGAAATGGTCCTTCTGGGCCTTGGTCCAGCCGCCAAACAGCTGATCGACCGTGAACAGTTCGATCGCCGGAAACGACGTGGCGTATTCCTTGGCGACCTCTGGGTCGCGCGGACGATAGGAATTGCGCGCCGCGATTTCCTGGCCTTCTTTGCTATACCAATAGCTCAGATAGGCCTGCGCGACCGTTCGGGTGCCCTTGTTGTCGACCACCGCATCCACGATGGAAACCGGCGGCTCCGCCAGGATCGATAGCGGCGGCGTAACGATCTCGAATTTGTCCTTGCCAAATTCGCGCTGGGCCAGATAGGCCTCGTTCTCCCAGGCCAGCAACACGTCGCCGACGCCACGTTCCACAAAGGTCACAGTGGAGCCGCGCGCGCCGGTGTCCAGGACCGGCACGTTCTGGTAAAGTTGGCCTACGAATTGCCGCGCGGCATCCGCGGAGCCGAACTTCCGGAGCGCAAAGCCCCAGGCCGCCAGATAGTTCCAGCGCGCGCCGCCTGACGTTTTTGGGTTGGGCGTGACGACGCTGACGCCGGGCTTGATCAGATCGTCCCAGTCCCGGATGCCCTTGGGGTTGCCGTTGCGCACCAGGAATACGATCGTCGACGTATAGGGAGAGGAATTCTGCGGCAGCCGAAGCTGCCAGTCCGCAGCGATCAGTCCCTTCGCCGCGATGGCGTCGATGTCATAGGCGAGCGCCAGCGTCACCACGTCGGCCTGCAGCCCGTCGATCACCGCGCGCGCCTGCGAACCGGAGCCGCCATGCGACTGCTTGATGTCGACCGTCTTGCCGGTTTCCTTTTGATAGGCCGTGGCGAAGGCCTTGTTAAACTCGACATAGAGCTCACGGGTCGGATCGTAGGATACGTTGAGCAAGGTCAAGTCGGCGGTATGGCCGGCACCAATCCAGAGCAGGCTGGCCAAGACGGGCACAAGGCGACGGAACATCTCATTCTCCATGATCCGTTTGACAACCTCATGGTCGTCAAGCGCACAAGCCGACGGTCAGCCCTGATCATTTGCGTCATACAGGGACATATCGGATCATATCGGGCGGCGCGACCGCGACACCATCCGAGGGCGTCTTGGCCGTATGGATACCGCATTCCGTCTTCGGCCTGCCGCGCCAGCGGCCGGCGCGCAGATCCTCGTCGGGCGAACTCCGGCTGGTGCAGGGCATGCACCCGACCGACAGATAACCGGAGGCTGCGAGCGGATGCGGCGGCAGCCTGGCCAGCCGGTAGATCGCCTCGATCTGCTCGCGCGAAATGTTGGCAAACGGATTGAACTTCAACCGGGCGCCGTCCTGCTCGACGACCGGGATCGCGGTGCGGTGCCCACCCTGAAAACGCTTGCGGCCGTTGATCCAGCCGCGAAACGGCGCCAGCGCCCGCTGCAGCGGTTCGACCTTGCGAATCCGGCAGCACGCATCGGGATCGGCGAACCATAATTCCCGCTCCGGGTCCTCCAACGACAGCGTCTCTTGCGCCGGTCGGATCGAGCGGACATCGCGCAGGCGAAGCGTCGCGATCAGGGTATCGCGATAGGCCAGCGTCTCCTCGAACAGCCATCCAGTATCGAGAAAGATCACCGGGATGGCAGGATCGACTTCCGCCATGACGCTGAGCAGCGCCGCCGATTCAGTGCCGAACGAGGACACCAGGGCCAGTCGCTCGCGACCCAGGGTACCAAGCGCGGTCGCGATTACTTCCGCAGGGGAGGACCCGCGCAGCGCGCGATCAAGTTCCTCGGCTGGCGGAAAATGATCCGTCGGCCGCCCGCTTGGTGATGGATTGGCCAACAAGCTCACAGCCCGGCACTCTCCGAATGTCGCAATTGCGTCCGCCGATGCAGCGCGGTGACGCGACCGTCGCCGGTCGGCTGGTAGAATACCGAATAGCGTTTGGCCGCCGCTGCAAAGGCTTCCGCATCGCTCTGCTTTTTGACCTCGAAGGCGTCGAAGCCGGCGCGCAGCATGAACGCGAACTGGTCGCGCAGCACCTGGCCGGTGGCGCGCAACTCTCCGGAGAAGCCAAAACGCTCGCGCAGCCGCCGCGCCTGGCTGTAGGCACGGCCGTCGCGAAAACTCGGAAACACCAACGCGACCGCCGCCAGCCGGCTAAGCCAGGGCGCCAGCAGCGCCACGTCGTGGTTGTTCGGCCAGACCACCCCGGTTGGGCCGGCCCGGCGCAACAGCGCTTCCGGATCGGCCAGCAAGCGCGCGGCGGAGACCAGCACAGCGCCATCTGCCGAGATTTCGGCGTCGTCCGCGACCTGGACGAAGGCATCGCCCGCTATATTTCCGCCCTTAACGAGTGGCATAGACACGCTCCCTGAAAGGTTCGACGCCGAGCCGCTTGACCGTGTCGATGAACAGCTCATCGGGACGGGCGCGCAAAGCGAGATAGGCTTCGACAATATCCTCGACCACATCGGCGACTTCGCCATAAGGCACCGCCGGACCGATCAGGGTGCCGACGGCGGCGTTCTCGTCGGCGCGGCCGCCGATCGTGATCTGATAGAATTCCTCATCATTCTTTTCCACGCCGAGAATACCGATATGGCCGACGTGATGATGACCGCAGGCGTTGATGCAGCCGGAGATATTGATGTGCAGCCGGCCGATCAGGTTGGCCGTGTCATGATTGGCAAAGCGCCGCGTCAATTCCTGCGCGATCGGGATTGATCGCGCATTGGCCAGCGAGCAATAATCCAGCCCCGGGCAGGCGATGATGTCGCTGACCAGATTGATATTGGGCGTGGCGACACCGATTCTGTCAAGCGCCCGCCATAAAGCGGGCAGGTCGCGCCGCGCCACATGGGGCAATGCCAGGTTCTGCTCATGACTGACCCGGATTTCGCCGAACGAATATTGGTCGGCCAGATCGGCGATCGCATCCATCTGATCGGCGGTGGCGTCGCCGGGTGGTCCGCCCACGGGCTTCAGCGACAGCGTCACGATCGCATAACCCGTGACCTTGTGCGGCGTGACCGAGTTCCTGCGCCACGCCTCGAATTTCGGGTCATGCGCCGCCTTGATCAACTCGTCCGGCATCTGCGGCAGTTTTTCGTAAGCCGGATAGAAGAAGCGCGACCGGATATCCTCGATATCGGCGTCCTCCAGCGTCAGCGCGCTGTCAGCCATGCCAAGCCATTCCTCCTCGACGGCGGCGGCGAATTTCTCAATGCCAAGCTCATGCACCAGGATCTTGATGCGTGCCTTGTAGATGTTGTCACGACGGCCATACTGGTTGTAGACGCGCAGGATGGCCTCGACATAGCTCAGAATGTCGCGGCCCGGCACGAACGGTTTGATCGTCTTGCCGATGAAGGGGGTGCGGCCGAGGCCGCCGCCGACCAGCACCTCGAAACCGGTTTCGCCGGCGGCGTTCTTGTGCAGCCGCAGGCCGATATCGTGGACCTTGATCGCGGCCCGATCATGCTCGGAGGCGGTAATGGCGAATTTGAACTTGCGCGGCAGGAAGGAAAATTCGGGATGCAATGTCGAATATTGGCGCAACAGTTCTGCCCATATCCGGGGATCCTCGATCTCGCCCGGCGCGACGCCGGCCCATTGATCGGCGGTGATGTTACGGGTGCAATTGCCTGAGGTCTGCATGGCATGGATGCCGACGTCGGCGAGATCGGCCAGTGCATCCGGCAGTTCGGCAAGCTTGATCCAGTTGAACTGGATATTCTGCCGCGTGGTGAAGTGGCCATAGCCGCGGTCATAGCGCCGCGCGACATGGGCGAGCCTGCGCAGCTGCGCCGATGACAGCGTGCCATAGGGGATCGCGACGCGGAACATATAGGCGTGCAATTGCAGATAGACGCCGTTCATCAGTCGCAACGACTTGAACTCGTCCTCGGTGAGCTCGCCGGCCAGCCGCCGCTTGACCTGGTCGCGGAATTCGGCGACCCGTTCATGGATGAGCGTTCGGTCGATTTCATCATATGCATACATCGCCGTAACGCCTTATGCCGGAACCGGAAGATCAATCGTGACGCCGCGGGACCGGATCTGCTCACGCAGATTGCCGGGCTTGATCGCGCCCTGCTCGTTGAGCTCGACCGGAGCGATATAGGCGCCGACCGCGCCGACATCGTCGGCCACCGCGTCGGCCAAAAGCGCGCGGGCCTCGTCGGCGACACGGACGATCGCGGCATCGTTCAGCTCGGTCGACCAGCCCTTGGCCTTGGTGCGATAGATCACGACGCCATCAGAGGTGCGGTTGGCGGTGACCATGGAGGGACCGGTGATCTTGATCTTCTGCTGCAGCGGAGATGTCATTCAGCGGCGACCTGTAAATAGGAGACGAGTTGAGCAAGCTGCGATTGGCGCCAGGGCGCGGAGTGCGCGACCACATCGCCGATGATGAGGATGGCCGGACCGCCGTCCACGTTTTCGACCAGCGCCGGCAGTTGGTCGAGCGTCCCGACCGCGGCCCGGGCGTCAGGCCGCGTCACTCGCGCGAACACGCCGACCGGCGTCCGCGGCGACCGCCCGGCGGCCAGCAGTCCTGACAGCACCGCGGGCGCAGCCGACATTCCCATATAAACCACCACCGTCATCTTCGTATCGGTCAATGCCGACCAGTCGACGGCCGCCGCGTCGCTCGCCTTGTGCGCGGTCAGGAAGGTGATGCGCAGTGCTTCATGGCGGAAGCTGAGCGGCACTTCGAATTGCGCGGCGGCGCCGATACCCGCTGTGATGCCCGGCACGACAGAATAGGCAACGCCGGCCTGCCGCAAGGCTTCGATCTCCTCACCGCCGCGGCCGAACACGAAGGGATCGCCGCCCTTCAGCCGTACCGCGCGCTGCCCCGACCGCGCCGCCTCTATCAGAAGCTGGTTGATGGCCTCCTGACCCATGCCGGGCTGGCCCACCCGTCGTCCGACCGCAACGCGCGACGCATCGCGGCGGGCACGGTCGAGGATTTCCGGCGCGACCAGTTCGTCATAGAATACGATGTCGGCGTCCTGCAGCGCGCGCAGCGCCTTGATGGTCAAAAGATCCGGATCGCCCGGACCGGCGCCGACCAGGGTCACCCGGCCTGCCACGACGCCCGACTGTGGCGCGCCGGCAAACGCCGCGGGATCGGAAATATTCGTCAGGGCCGTTTCGGCCTCCTCGCCGCGCCCGGCCAGCACCAGCGCTCCGATCGCGCCATCGACCACGCGCTCCCAGAAGCGGCGCCGCAACGGAAACTCG
>Ga0302319_10003201_pt1 | contig 34538 bp, 41 predicted proteins | sample Bog_T0_2_FD_203319 | JGI IMG/M metagenome (GOLD analysis project Ga0302319, IMG submission 203319) | Peat permafrost microbial communities from Stordalen Mire near Abisko, Sweden - Bog_T0_2 | ecosystem: Environmental > Terrestrial > Soil > Wetlands > Peat | place: Sweden: Abisko, Stordalen Mire...
TTCGCTCAACACCAACTCAGCCTTTGGTCGTCCAAGAGTAATCATGAACCACTCTTCCACACCAAGGTGACAGGAAGATGACGGCGAGGAAAACATTATGTCACGAACTTGTCTGACAGTACACTAGGTCCTGGCGCGACCGGACAATGGGGAGCCTGCCGAGATCATCGCGACGCCGAACAGCACGAGGCCCGCGCAGGCCGCCACGAACCAGTCCCCGTGCTCGACGTAGAAGCTGTTTTTCCCAATCCAGCGGGAATCCCGCACGACGCCCAGCACCCGTTCACCCCTGAAATAGACCGTCCCCCCCTCGACGATCGGCCTGACGCCCCCGAATTCGTCGATCCAGCCGCTCCATCCCCCGTTTCCGCAGCGGAGCACCGGCCGCCTCGTCTCGACGGCCCTGAGCACCGAATGCGCGGCGTGCTGGTAGGCCGCGGCGCCCTCGCCGTACCACGCGTCGTTTGTCAGCACGACGAGGGCATCGGAACCCGCCAGCGCGCTCGCCCGGGCCAGCTGGGGAAAGATGTCCTCGTAGCAGATCAGCGGGCCGAGGGCCGCCGCGTTGTCGCGCAGGCCCACCACAAGCGGATCCGAGTCGGTTCCGGGAGTCGCGTCGTCGGGAATGGGTACGAATTTTGAGAGCCAGCCCAGCAGGGGCCGCAGGGGAACATACTCCCCAAAGGGGACGAGCTTCCGTTTCGCGTAATAATTCCGCGCCAACCCCCGCTCGGGCGTTACGAGCATCGCGGCATTATACCACCTCTCGGAACCCGCCCCGCCCTCAAAGGCCACGGATCCGACCAGAAGCGGGGCCTGCACCCGGGTTGCCAGCCTTTCGGCGATGCCTCTCATCACCGGGTCGTCCTTCACCGAAACGGGCGCCGAGGCCTCGGGCCAGAGAATGATGTCCGGCCGGCTCCCGCCGGCGGCAAGCGTCTCCCTGCTGAGGATCGCAACTATCCCGGGCGCCTCGTTCGGGTCCCACTTGAGGGACTGCGGGATGTCGGGCTGCACGAATCCCACCCGGGCGAACGGAACCGCAAAGCTCGGGCGGGAAAGCGGCTGCACCTCGACCAGGAAAAGGCAGAGGCAGGCCAGAAGCAGGAAAAGCGCGAGCAGGAACTCCTGGCTGCGCCGCCGGAAACCCCAGTCCCGCGGCTCGTCGGCATGGATATCCGGCTCGTCCCGGAGGAGCCGCCTGTTCCGCCGGCGCTCGACCGCCGGCCCCTCGAAGAGAAGGCGGTTCAAATAGGCGGCAAACGCAACATTGACGGCGACCAGCACGAACGAGACACCGCCGGCCCCCGTGTAGGCCGCGACCTGGAGGACGCTCTCGGTCCGCCACTGGCTCGCCGCAAGGGGCAGCCAGGGAAATCCCCCCAACACCCAGGTCCTCGTCCATTCCAGAATCACCCATGCGGCCGCGAGCCCCAGCATGGCGGCGAGCCGCACCGGCGTCGGCCGGCCGGCCATCCGCGGGATGGTCCACCAGGCCGCGAGGTACCAGATCCCGATCCAGCCTCCGACGACGGGACCGAGCAGGATCGGCCCCGCCCAGGTCACATGTCCCAGCCAGCCGAGCAGGATCGCCCACGCCACCGCCTGGGCGGCGAACACCGTCCCGGCATAGAGCCTGAACGAAGGCCTCCGATAGGCCCAGAACGTGGCGGGAGCCGCAAACGCGAACGCAAACTCCGGGGCGTGGTAGGGCGGAAAGGCCATCACCGTCAGCACCACGGTACCCGCAAAAACCGCGGCGGCCCAAAGCCGGTCCGAATGCCGCAGCCACGGGGACGGCGGCCGATCGTAGGGATCCGGGGTGGCGGTCGGTTCCGCTGACATCGGGCGCTGGGCCGCTCAGGCCCCGTGACAGTGCTTGAACTTCTTGCCGCTGCCGCAGGGACAGGGATCGTTGCGCCCGACCTTGGGGGTGTCGCGGCGGATTGTCACCTTCGGGAGCTGAATCTCGGCGGTGGGAGCGGCCGCAGGTCCGGGGGTCTGGGCCGGGGCCTGCGCGGGCGCTGCGGGCTGGTCGGCGGGGCCCACGGCCCGCGCCGTCCGGCTGAGCAGGGCCAGCATGTTCTCGAAGGACTGCAGGTTGGTGGCGCTCCGGAAAAGCCCGGTGCAGATCTGGAGGCGGACGTTGTTGATCAGCTCCTCGAAGAAAAAATAGGCCTCGCCCTTGTACTCCACGAGGGGGTCCTTCTGGCCGTACTGCCGGAGTCCGATGTAGCGCCTCAGCTCCTCCATCTCGGTGAGATGCTCCTGCCAGTGATGGTCGATGGAATTGATCACCACATAGCGCTCGAGCGCGCCCAGCGCCTCGGGAATCTCAGCCGACTCCTTGAGTGCGTACGCATTCTTGATCCTGTCGAGGAGCTTTCCGACAAGCTCCTCCAGGTCGTTGCCCTCCAGCTCGGCCAGCCTCAGGCCTATCGGGAAATGGGTGTTCAGCCAGCCTACCAGGCTTTCCACCGCACTCTGGACGGGGCCTACCTTCTCCCCGAAGCCCGCCACGGACAGCCGCAGGCGCAGCTCCTCCTCGATTTGCTCGAAGATGATGTCCTTGGGGCGCTCCGCCTGGATGGCGGCGTTGCGGATGCCATAGATGACTTCGCGCTGCTGGTTGAGCACGTCGTCATACTGGAGCAGGCGCTTGCGGACCGCGAAGTTCTGCTGCTCCACCTTCTTCTGGGCGGACTCGATTGAGCGGTTCAGCCAGGGATGCTCAAGCTCCTCGCCCTCCTGCATCGAGCCCTCCATGAGGCGCGAGGCCAGGTTCCCCTGGAGAAAAAGCCGCATGAGGTCGTCCTCAAGGGAGAGGAAGAACTTGGTGAGCCCGGGGTCGCCCTGGCGGGAGCAGCGGCCGCGGAGCTGCCGGTCGATCCGGCGCGACTCATGCCGCTCCGTCCCGATCACGAAGAGGCCGCCCGTGACCTTCGTGTCGGGGCGAAGCTGCAGGGCCCGGGCCGCATCGCTGTCCGAATCGATGGTCTTTGTTTCGCCGGTGTTCGGCTCCTTCAGGCTGTAGATGAGGAGGCCCTTCTTCTCCGGATCGGGATGGGGCTGGCTCGAGACTAGGAATCTGACTCCCTCGCCCAGCTTGATGTCGGTGCCGCGGCCCGCCATGTTCGTGGCGATGGTGACGGCGCCGCGAAGGCCGGCGCGGGAGACGATCTCGGCCTCCTGCTGGTGAAATTTCGCGTTGAGCACGGTGTGCACCACCCCCGTGCGCTTGAGCATCCGGGAAAGCACCTCCGAGGCCTCGACGCTCGTCGTGCCGACAAGCACCGGCTGGCCGCGCTGGTGGGCGCCCTCGATTTCGCGGACGACCGCATTGTACTTGTCGCGCCGCGTCTTGAAGATCGAGTCGTTCCGGTCGACCCTGATGCATGGCTTGTTGGTCGGGGTGACCTGGACGGCGAGCCGGTAGATGTCGTTGAACTCGGTCGCCTCCGTCTCGGCCGTACCGGTCATCCCGGCCAGCTTCTCGTACATGCGGAAGTAGTTCTGGATCGTGATCGTGGCGTAGGTGCGCGTCTCCCTTTCGATCGCCACATTCTCCTTGGCCTCGACCGCCTGGTGCAGCCCGTCGGACCAGCGTCGGCCCGGCATCACGCGGCCTGTGTTCTCGTCGACGATCATCACCTTCCCCTCCTGGACGACGTACTCGACGTCGCGCTCGTAGAGGGAATAGGCGCGCAGCAGTTGGGAGATGGCGTGGATCTCCTCCGAAATCTCGGCATAGCGCTGCTGCGCGGCGAGCTTGCGGGCCTCCCTCTGTTCGGGGGGAATCTCCGTTTCCTTCTCGAGATCGGAGAATTCGGTCGCGAGGTCGGGGAGCATGAACGCATCGGGGTTGTCCGGGCGCAGCCTGGTGCGGCCGATCTCGGTCAGGTCGGCCTGGTGCTGGCGTTCGTCGATGACGTAGTAAAGGTCCTCCTTCAGGCGGTAGATGTCCTCCTTGTTGAGGTCGGAGTTCATCTCAGTCTCGATCTTGTCCAGGAGCTTGCGCCATCCCGGGTTCTCCATCAGGCGCATCAGCTGCTTGTTCTTGGGGTTGCCCATCTTGACCTGGAGGAGCTTCCGCATGGCCGCCTGGGTCGCCTCGGCGTCCTCGCCCTTGCTCCCGTCGAGCTTCTCGAGCAGTTCCCTTGCCTCGTTTGACAGCTTGTTGCAGAGGCGCGTCTGGTCGTTGACGAGCTGGTCGATCCCGGGCTTGAGGCGTGTGAACGGCTGTTCGCGCTCGATGGGGGCCGGACCCGAGATGATGAGCGGCGTCCTTGCCTCGTCCACCAGGATGGAGTCGATCTCATCGACAATGCAGTACCAGTGGTCCCGCTGCACCTGGTCCTCCCTCCGAGTGGCCATGCCGTTGTCGCGAAGGTAGTCGAACCCGAATTCGCTGGCCGTCCCGTAGGTGATGTCGCGGCCGTACATCTCCCGCCTCATCTCCGAGGTCATGGGCTGTTGGATGCAGCCAAAGGTGATGCCGAGGAAACTGTAGATGCACCCCATCCACTCGGAATCGCGGCGCGCTAGGTAGTCGTTGACGGTGACCAGCTGTGTGTTCCGGCTCGTGAGGGCGTTCAGGTAGAGCGGCAGCGTCGCCACAAGGGTTTTCCCCTCCCCGGTCGCCATTTCCGCGATCATGCCCCGGTGGAGGGCGATGCCGCCTATGAGCTGGACGTCAAAATGCACCATGTCCCAGGTGAGTTCGTGCTCGCACACGAGGAAGGTGCGCCCCACCAGCCTGCGCGCCGCGCTCTTCACGGCCGCAAAGGCCTCCGGAAGCAGGCCGTCCAGGCTCTCCCCTCCCTTCAGGCGGGCCCTGAACTCGTCCGTCTTTGCTCGAAGCTGCTCGTCCGTCAGGGCCTGGTAGCCCTTTTCGACCTCGTTGATTTTGGCAACCAGAGGGCGGCAGGACTCCTGGAACTTGCGGTAGTGCCGGCCGGCAAGGCGCTTGAACAGGAAGGAAAGCATGAAGGGGTTAGACCATAGCCCCTGCAAAGGGCTTGGCAAATCAAGAAGAACCGGAGGTCAGAGCCGCGCCCTGAAATCCATTATGGTCCTGGCCAGTCCTTCCGCCAGCTGCACGGACGGCTCCCATTTGAGGACCCTCCTTGCGAGTGCGATGTCGGGGCACCGTTGCCTGGGGTCGTCGGGAGGGAGAGGCTTGTGGACGATCCTTGAACTGCCTCCGACGAGCTTGATGGCCATCTCGGCCAGCTGGAGCATGGTGAACTCACCCGGATTGCCCAGGTTGATCGGCCCGACGGTCTCGGTCTGGTTCATGGTGCGCACGATGCCGTCGATCAGGTCGTCGACATAGCAAAATGAGCGGGTCTGCGTCCCGTCGCCGTAAAGGGTGAGATCCTCACCGCGGAGGGCCTGCGCTATGAAGTTCGAGACGACCCGGCCGTCGTTCTCGTTCATCCGTGGACCATACGTGTTGAATATGCGGACCACCCGGATATCGACGTGATTTTCGCGGTGGTAGTCAAAGAACAGCGTCTCGGCGCATCGCTTGCCCTCGTCATAGCAGGAGCGCTTGCCGATCGGGTTCACATTGCCCCAATACGACTCCGCCTGGGGATGGACGATGGGATCCCCATAGACTTCGCTGGTGCTGGCCTGCAGCACCCTCGCCTTAAGCCTCTTGGCTAGGCCCAGGCAATTGATGGCGCCCATGACGGATGTCTTGATCGTCTTGATGGGATTGTACTGGTAGTGGGGCGGCGAGGCCGGGCAGGCCAGGTTGTAGATCTGGTCCACCTCGTACTTGAACGGATCTATCACGTCGTGGCGCACGAATTCAAACCGCTCGTGGTCCAGGAGATGGACGATGTTCCGCTTGTTGCCCGTGAACAGGTTGTCGATGCAAATAACGTCGTGGCTGTCCTTTAGGAGACGGTCACAGAGATGCGAACCGAGGAAGCCGGCCCCGCCGGTGACGAGAATGCGCATGGAAAGGGGCGGAGATTGGCCTGTCGCAGCCCGTGACTCAATCCCCAACTGCCGCGGGAGGTGATACGTTTTGGAAGGTAGAGCATGCGGCGGCAAAGGGATGCGCCCGCCTGCATTCGAGGACGAGTGTTCGCCACAAGGCGCGGGAACGGTGGGTCAGAGGCAATCTGCGGCCGACCCGCTTAATGACACGAATTGCGTCCATTGATTGCCGAATGTCTTCAACCCGGCTGGATCACAAGCGGACGGGCCGCGCTATTGTCGTCCGGTCGCTGAGCCAAAGGTCCACCGTTCCCGGGCGAACACTCGCCTCGCATGCGGGCAGGCCACCGACGAAGCCCCATCCTCCCCAATTTGCATTCAAAACGCACCACTACCCTGCTGCGGCTGCCTCGTAGCGCCTTATCCACTCCAGGTGCCACTTCCCGAAATCGCCGCGTTCTATGTGCGCCCTGGCCTGGGCCGTCAGGTCCAGGTAGAAATGCAGGTTATGCAGGCTCAGGAGCGTTCCTCCAAGCATTTCGCCGGCGGTCACCAGGTGTCGCAGATAGGCCCGGGAAAAGTGTCGGCAGGTGTAATTGTCCATCCCCTCGACAATGGGCCTCTCGTCGGCCCTGTAGCGGAGGTTCCGAAGGTTCATCGGGCCGTCGGGAGTGAAGACGAGCCCGTGTCGGGCAACCCTTGTGGGCATCACGCAGTCAAAGAGGTCCACCCCGAGCGCGATCATCCTCAGGATCTGCGGGGGCGTTCCCAGGCCCATCGTGTAACGCGGCTTGTCGGCAGGCAGATGAGGGGCTGTCGCCGCCACCTGCTTGAGCATCTCCTCCTCCGGCTCGCCGACACTCACCCCGCCTATCGCGTATCCCGGAAAATCGAGCGCGGCCAGGGACTGCGCCGCCTCCTGCCTGAGGTCGTCAAAGGTCGATCCCTGGACGATCGCAAAGAGATGATGCCCGGATGCGGCAAATCCGCTTTCCCCGGCTATGTCCAGGCACTGTCCGGCCCAACGCCGGCTCCTTGCGACGGCCTTGGCGCAGGCCTCCCGCGTGCAGGGCCAGGGTGGGCACTCGTCGATCACCATCGCGATGTCCGACCCCAGGTCGGCCTGGATTCCCATGATTTCCCTTGGCCCGAGGAAGAGCTTCGCCCCGTCGATGTGGGACTGGAAGGCGACTCCGTCCTCCCGTACCTCCCTGAGCTTGGCCAGGCTGAACACCTGGAATCCCCCGCTGTCCGTAAGGATCGGCCCGTGCCAGTCCATGAACTTGTGCAGTCCGCCGAGATCCCGGATGAGCCCGCTTCCGGGCCGTAAGCTCAGGTGGTAGGTGTTTCCAAGCAGGATTTGGGTCCCAATGTCCGCGAGCTGGACCGGAGTCATCGCCTTGACGGTGCCCTGGGTGCCGACCGGCATGAACACGGGAGTCTCGACGACGCCGTGCAGGGTGCCGAGCCTTCCCCGCCGTGCCGCGGTGACCTGGTCGGTCTTCAGCAGTTGAAAGGGATTGGCCATGGACCCGCGGAGGTGACAAACTGCAAAGAAAGGGTTGGCGCAGCAATGGAATTTGGAGAGCCGGCGGAAGTTGTTGATTTGCGCCCGCGGCGGCCATGAAGTCTGCAAATTCCTGAGATGCCCGACTCCCCGATCCCCGATCTCGACGGCGAACCGATGGCCGATGGTCCGGCGCCGGTTTCGGGCGGAAAGGCCTCGACGCTTGTCGACCGGTTTTTTGCGGGGGAATTCAGCAATCCCGACATCGGCCGCGGACTGCGCTGCATGGCGTCCTTCATGGCACCCCTTGCGCTGGGGATGTCGGGGCGCCTGCCCGTGGAGATGATCTTCGCCGCGATGGCGGCCCAGAATGTGGCCAATGTCGACGTGCGGGGTTCCTACGGGCTCCGGCTCAGCCTGCTGCTGGGCATGACCCTCATCCTGGCAGGTTCTGCGGGGATGGGTGCCGCGGCCGCCCCCTCGCTCGCGGCCTCGCTTGCGGTCACGCTGCTGATCGGGCTGGGAGCCGGCCTCTGGCGCCACCTCAGCAGCGACTACGGTCCCTCGCTCGCGATCGCCTCCGGCTTCCTGTGCTTCATCGCCATGGCGGAAAAGGGGGGGCCCGCCGCCGCGCAAAGCCACATGGTGGCAGCCCTTGTCGGCGGCTGCTGGGGCACGGCTCTCCACGTGGCGCTCTGGCCGGTGCGTCCCCAGCATCCCCTCAGGCACGCCGTCGGCACAACCTGGCTCGCCGTGGCCGCTGCCTGTGTGTTTCCCGCCCAACAATCCGCCGAGGCCGGATTGCGCGAGGCCATCGACAAGGCGAACGCCACGCTCGGGGGCGCGCGGGCCCGGAGCAACCGGCTTGTAGTCGGGCGGCTGGAGGACCTCAACAACGCAGCGGCCAGGCTTGGCCAGCGTGTGTCCGCCCTCCAGTCCGCGTGGGAGGAGACGGCCGGCCTCCCGGCCGCAGCGGGCGTCCGAATACAGTTCGAGAATGCCCTCTCAGTCCTGGCAAACCTTTCCCGCGCTGTGGCGCTGGCGGTCGTATCGCGCCAACCCGGGCAGCTTGCACGCGCGGAGGTTCGGCTGCGCCGCCTCGACCATCTTCTTTGCGAACTGCGCAGCGACATCGCCTGGCTGCCCGATGCGGGCGCATGGGCCGCCATGGATTCGACGGCGGGGCAGCTCGTCGCCTACCTCCCCGAGGTGGGTGCCGCGCTGCGCAGGACGACGGACAGGGCGTCCGATCAGGGAGCCTTTTCGCTCGAGCTTCTCGACCTCGCGCAGCTCAGGCTGCGTCCCCTGGCCGCAGCGCTCAACCTGAACTGGCGGGTTGATCCGGCCCTGCTGCGCTATACCGCACGCATCAGCGTGCTCGCCCTCGTCGGCGTGCTGGCGATGAAGTTCCTCAACCTCAGGCACGGCTACTGGCTTCCGCTCACCCTGATGGTCGTGCTCCAACCCGACTATGGATCCACCCGCGCAAAGGCGCTCCAGCGGCTTCTGGGCACGCTCGCCGGAAGCATCCTCGCGAGCCTTGTCCTCTGGCTGCGCCTTCCCTACCCGGTTCTCATGGCGGCGACGGCCCTCACCGCCTTCGGATTCGGCTTCTTTCTGCGAAGGACCTACTGGATCGCAGTGATCTTCATTACTCTCTTTGTCGTGGTGCTCACGGAATCCCTGGGACCTGCAACCGTCGCACTCACAATCGAGCGTTTCGGCGACACCCTCGCCGGTGGCCTTTTGGCCCTGCTTGCCGCCCTTGTTTTCTGGCCGGCCTGGGAAAAGGGTCGATTCAGACCAATCTTTGCCCGCGCACTCAGGGCAAATGCCGCCTATATGCGCCTCGTGGGCGAACGCCTTGCCGAAGGCCGGATCTACGACGCCGAGGTCGTCAAGGCCAAGCGCCGGGCGGAGTCGGCGGGCGCCGGGGCCTTCTCCTCCCTCCAGCGCATGTCCGGCGACCCCAAGGGCGTCCGGGATCTGATGAATGAACTGGCTGTCGTCGCCAACGGAAACCAGAGGGTGACCCGGGCACTCAATCTCATCGTCCTTCAGACGCATCCCGACCGTCCGCTGCCGGAGGCGAAGGGGCTCGCCGCACACAAGGCCGCCGCCCTCGAGGAATTGGCCCGCGCCCTCCAGGATCCCGCAGCAAGGAAGGATGCCCTGGGATTCGCCCAGGAGCAGCTCCGTGCCGCCACAGGAGGCGGCCTGCAGGCCGATGGCAATCGCCCAAGCGACATCGCACTAAGGCAGTTCGAACGCACCGGCACCGAGATCGGCGCCATGCTCATAAGCGCCGCGGAGCTGACCGGCCCGGAAGCGAAATAACGCATGCGCGGGGTAGTGATACCACCACCTGAGGTTTCAGGCGCTTGACCCGGGGGCCGTCCGCGGATAATTAGACACAACGTGCTACTGGTCATCGATAACTACGATTCGTTCACCTACAACCTCGTCCAATACTTCGGTCAGTTGGGCGTGGAGCAGCGCATTTTCAGGAATGATGAGATCACGCCGGAGCAGGCCCTGGCGCTGAATCCCGAGAGGGTCATGCTCTCGCCCGGTCCCTGTTCGCCCCGTGAGGCGGGCGTTACCCTCGACATCATCCGGGCCTTTGCCGGCCGCAAGCCGATCCTCGGCGTCTGCCTCGGACACCAGGCCGTTGGGCACTTCTTTGGGGGGCACGTCGTACGCGCCGACCGCATGATGCACGGCAAGACCTCACCCATCCTCCATAAGTCCACGGACGTATTCAAAGGCCTGCCCCAGGGTTTTTCCGGCACCCGCTACCATTCGCTGCTTGTCGAGCGAAGCACTTTTCCCGCGGAACTCGAGATCACGGCTGAGACGGCTGAAGGCGAGGTCATGGGACTCCGCCACCGTAAGCTGCCGATTTGGGGCGTCCAATTCCACCCCGAGAGCATCGCCACCGAGCATGGCATGCGATTGCTTAAGAATTTCCTGGAACTCAACTAAGCCCATGGCGGTCGGGAGGCTCCACATCTGAGCCGTCATCCCAATCCGCCATCACCTAACCCCATGCGCTGCCCCAAATGCACCTCCATTGAGGACAAAGTCGTCGATTCCCGTATCAGCAAGGAAGGCAATACGATACGTCGCCGAAGGGAATGCCTCGAGTGCGGCCATCGCTTCACCACCACCGAGAATCTGGTCAGGGACGGGATGTCCGTGATCAAGCGGGATGGGCGCCGGGAGGAATTTGACCGCGAGAAGCTCATCCGCTCGGTCCGTGCGGCCTGCCACAAGCGCCCCATCGACCTCGAGCAGGTTGCCATGCTTGTCGAGGACACGATCGACGCCGTTGAGGCCCAGTACGACAGCGAGATACCTTCCCAGGCCATAGGAGAGGGCATCATGCAGCGCCTTCGGAACGTCGATCAGGTCGCCTACGTCCGGTTCGCCAGCGTCTACAAGGAATTCAGGGACGTCTCGGAATTCATGAGCGAGATCAGCTCGCTTTCGAAAAAGACGGTGAAGAGCTGAGATGCCCCGGACCGACCGCGAAGACCTTCGCCGGCTGCATTTCATCAACGCACTCTTCGCGCACGTCACCGGGCACGATCTCTATCTGGCACGGCAGATCAAGGAAGCCATAACCTTCAGCCTGGCTGAACTCGAGGCGCAGGCCGCGGCCCATCCGGAGTTTGCGGAGAAATTCGATTCCGAGTTCAACGCGTCGGCGGCACGGCTGCTGGAGAGGTTCTGCCAGGGCCTGCCCCGCCACGGCTTCTTCCATTGGGACGCCGCGCGCACGCTGCACTCGGCCACTCCGCTTTTCGCGCGCGCGGAGGTCATGGCGGGGCTGAAGCATCTCGCCCCCTTTAGGGAATCCACGATGGTCGTCACCAACCTGCGTCCCGCCCTTCTCCCGGCGAACAGGAGGGCGACTGCCGGCCGGAGGCGCAACTACGATGAGACGCTGGAGTTCATCCGCGAGCTCGCCGCGGCCCGGACAGGCCCGAGGTCGAGTCTGCAATTGATCTTTCTCTGATCGGGGTGTTCACATTGCACCGATGGCAAAGACCCTCTTCCAGCGGATAATCGACCGGGAGATCCCGGCCCGGATCGAGTACGAGGACGATGACTGCATCGCGATACACGACATCCAGCCCCAGGCTCCCGTCCACCTGCTCATCATCCCAAGAAAGCAGATCCCGCGGATCGGGGAGGCAAACGGCGCCGACCAGGCTATCCTGGGGCGCCTCCTGCTGGTGGCGGGAATCCTCGCGCGGAAGCTCGACCTGGAAAAGGGCTTTCGCCTCGTGGTGAACAACGGCCCGGACGCCGCGGAAAGCGTCCCCCACCTCCACGTCCACCTTCTCGCCGGACGTCAGATGGATTGGCCTCCGGGCTGAAGAGCTGCAAAGGACGACCGATCAGCTCCGCGCCTCGTACGTCCCGTCGAGGCGCTTTCCGACAAGGCTCTTAAGTTCGAGCACCATCAGGGCCGCGCCCACCTCGGCGGCTCCCAGCCCCGTGGCGGCCGCAACGGCGTCCGGCGCCAGGATCGAACCGTCCGCAAACCGGGCGAACACGATTTTCTCGTTCCCGGTCAGCCCCTTCTCCGCGGCCGGCGTGCCCGGCTTCTCCGCTATGGGACCCGGCCTCAGCCCGCCAAGGTAGCTCAGTTCCGACAGGATGTCGTCGACGCCCGTCAACAGCGTTGCGCCATCGCGGATGAGCTGGTGGCAGCCGCCGCTCGTCGATTGGTCAATCCTCCCGGGCACGGCGAACAGGAGCCGCCCATGTTCGCCGGCAAACCTAGCGGTGATCATAGCCCCCCCATCGACGGCGCTCTCGACGACCACCACGGCAACGGACATCCCGGAGACGATCCGGTTGCGCATGGCGAAGGAGCTCCTGTCCGCCCGCCTCCCCAATGGAAACTCGGATAACACGGCTCCCTGCGCGCCGATCCTGCGGAACAGTTCCAGGTTTTCCGGCGGATAGACGATGTCGATCCCCGTGCCCAGCACGGCCGCCGTGGGAGCTCCGGCCTCAAGGGCGCCCTCGTGCGCCGCCGTGTCGATCCCCCGGGCCAGGCCGCTGACGACGCAGAATCCCAGGCCCGCCAATTCGGAGGCGAGTCTCCTGGCAACGCCCACGCCGTAGAAGGTCGGGCGCCGGCTCCCAACCACGGCTATGCAAGGCCGCTCGAATCCGAAGGAGCCCTTCCGGTAGAGCACGGCAGGGGGATCGTGGATCTCCCCAAGGAGCTTTGGATAGGCTGCGTCCTTCGCCGTGATGCAGTCGGCGCCGCTTGCGGCCAACCGCTCCTCCTCGCGCCCGGGATCGAAGTGGGCCCGCCAATCGGCGATGGACTTTTTCACCCCGGGATCGACTCCCTCGATCCCCCGCAGCCCTTGCGCACCGGCCTCCAGCACCCTGCGTGCGTCGCCATCGAATCCTGCGAGAAGCCTGTTTACGGTCACCGGGCCGATTCCCGGCAGGGAATTGAGCACCATCAGGGCTTGTCGCTCGGTCAGTTCCTGTGGCACGGCGGATACTATAGCATGGGCGGCCGGCGAAGAACGTCGGGAAGATAGTCGAGCAATTGGGTGATGACCACAGAGGTCTGACCCCGGTCCCGGGCAAGCGCATCCGCCGCCAGGCCATGCCAGACGACCCCCCGGCACGCGGCCGCCAGGAGATCCTCGGGCGCCTGGGCCAGAAGCCCTCCCAGAAGCCCCGCGAGGAGATCCCCGCTTCCGCCACGGGCCAGCACCGGGCCTCCAAACGTCGAATGGAAAATGGTGGGCGGCACCCCGCGGCAGATCCGAGTCACCGGACCCTTCAGCACCACGACGGCCCTTCGCTCACGGCAGAACCCCGGGAGATCCGGGCCGCCGCCGATCCTGGCGTATTCGCCGGCATGGGGTGTCAGGACCAGCGGCGACCTCGCAGCCCCGATCACCTTGGCGCGCAGGGCATCGGCGTCGAGCAGGACGGGAACCGTGAGCGCCCCGAGCAGATCCGCCGCCGCCGCAAGCGTCTCCGGCTCCGAGCCCAGACCCGGGCCCACGACCACCGCCGTGGCCTGCTCGAATCCCCTGGCTCTCAGGCCCCTGCTCCGCCGCGCAAGACCGCCCGCCTTCGTCTCGGGCCAGCCGGTCCACATCGCCTCGGGAGCGGAAGCGGCGAAAGCCGGCACAAGCGATTCCGGGACAACCGCCGTCACCCGGCCGGCACCGCTTCGCAGTGCGGCCCGGACGGCCATCAGCGCCGCCCCGGGATAATTCCTGGAGCCTGCAAAGATGCACAGGTGCCCGAAACTGCGCTTGTCGGATTGGGACAGGCGCAAACGGGCTAGCGGCGCAAGGGCGTCCGGCGTCAGAACCCTGCTCAACAGGCCGCACGCCTGCGAACCAAGGCCAAAAAAACCGAGGTCGAGGTAGCGCAGGCGCCCGGCGTTGGCGCAGCCCAGGAGCGGCTCCTTCAGGATTCCCGTCGCATAAGTGAAGTCCGCCCGGAATCCCCCGGCGTCGTCGAGGCCGCTCGGCAGGTCGACCGCCGCGCGGAGCCTGACCGGAAGCCTGTTGGCCAGCCCCAGCACCTCGGCGGCGCGCCTGTCGAGCGGCGCCCGGTATTGCAGCCCGAATATCCCGTCCAGGCAGATGTCATAGGGACGCTGGAGGGACGGATGTCCCGCCTCGAACGAGGCGCGTGTCCCGGCAAAACCGATGCGGCCGCGGGCCGATTCCACCAGTTCCCGCCACGCCCGCGAGGCAAGGGGGCGAAGCGCCCTTTCGCCATAAACAAAGATGACGTCCGCGGTCGCGCCGGGCGCCTGCCTCAGCATTTCCGCGGCTGCGATGAATGCGTCGCCGGCATTGTTCCCCTTGCCGGCGAGCACCAGCAGCCTTCCCGCCGCGGAAAGGCCGCCAATCTCGCCGATATCGGACAGCACGCCGGAGGCCACGGCCCTTCCCGCCCTGGCCATGGCGGACCATTCCCTCTGCTCGTCGCCATTGAAGAGATTCGCCTCGAAGGCCAGGGACTCCTCCCACGAGAGGATGGGGTGACTTGCCGGCAGCATCGCCCCATTCTCCACGGAATCGACAAAATGAGAATTTAAAAAGAGGACTACCTGCCGCCTCCAAGGTCCTTGAACACCTCGTCCTCCTCGCCCTTGAGCCTGGCCTCACGGTGCTCCTCCGATTCCGTGAACTGCAGGGGACACTTCGAGGGAGCCGCGGTCACGAGGACCGGGCGGCTCAGACGGGGGATCGAGCGGAAGTAAAAGTCCTCCCCCGATCGGATCACTTCGTAGCAGTCCGAAAAGGCCCTGGCCTCGGCATTCCAGAGACCAACCTCGGTCATGTCGTTTTCCCAGACCGCGTACCGACCCCACTCGGCAAAGACGGCCTCGACCGTCGTCAGGTGGACCTTCCGGACCGGGCGTGCCGCCTCGATCGAGGGGATCTCGGCCGGCGCGGAAGGAACCGGGGCCGGTACCGGGGTGCGCGATGGAAGCGCCAGGACGAAGAGCGCTCCAAGGATGAACCCAAGCATGATCCAGGAGGGAATCTGGGACGGCCGTGAACGCGGCGACTCTGGAGATGACTCGGGATCCGGCATGTCGGGCGCTCAGCCGGTCGCTCCCGCCCGGACAAGGGCCGCCACGGCCACCGCCGAGGTGTCGGTGTGCGAAAGGGAGATGAGCACGTGCGTGCCCCCGGAGGCCCTCAGGAGAAGCATCCCCCTCTCGTCCAGCCGCACGAGGGGCTGCAACCTGGCACCGTGATGGATTGAGACCGACCTCCAGCCCAATTCCGCGCCGATGCCCGTGGAGAAGCACTTGGACACCGCCTCCTTGGCGGCGAAGCGGGCGGCCAGGTGCTTGTGAGGATGGGGCCTGCCGAGGCAATACAGCCTTTCCTCCTCGGTGAAGACCCGCTTGAGGAAGCGTTCGCCCTGCCTCTCCACGACCCCGCGAATCCTGCCGATCTCGGTGATATCCACGCCGATCCCCAGGAGCACTCCGCCTGGGGGCAATTCGGGTAAGCCTGGGGCCATGCTGCCGGCATTCAGCCGTTCATCCTGGCCTTCATCTCGCGAACAGCCTCGGCGATGCCGGTGAAGATCGCCCGGCTGATGATGCTGTGCCCGATGTTCAGCTCGTGCAGGTGCGGAAGCAACCGGAGCTCGGAGATGTTCACGTAATTGATGCCGTGCCCCGCATTGACCACAAGTCCCAGCCCGGAGGCCCTCTCCGCGCCCTGGCGCAGGCGCTCGAACTCCGCCCTCCCGAGGCGCGAATCCGCCGCTCCCGCATACGAGCCTGTGTGCAGCTCCACCCAGGGGGCCCCCGTCTCCGCCGCAGACTCGATCTGGGGCGCATCCGGATCGATAAAAAGACTGGTCATGATCCCCGCCGAGTTCATGGCGGCTACGCACTCGCGGACAGCCCCGGGGGCGCCAGCCACATTCAATCCTCCCTCGGTCGTGACCTCCCGGCGGTTCTCAGGCACCAGGCAGACCGAATCGGGGCGCAGCCTGAGCGCAAAGGCCGTCATCGCGGGTGTGCAGGACATCTCAAGGTTGAGCCGGGTGGCGATGGACTCGCGTAGCCTCCAGACATCCTTCTCCTGGATGTGACGCCGGTCCTCCCTCAGGTGCACGGTGATCCCGTCCGCGCCGGCACGCTCGCCCTCGATCGCCAGCGCCACCGGATCGGGCTCCACCGCTCCGCCGGCGGCCGACCCCGCATCCCGGTACCGGGCCTGGCGCAGGGTGGCGCAATGATCGATATTCAGTCCGAGCAGCATTTCCTGGCCTATTGGGGGTTCGAACGCCGCCGGGGCCCGTCAGGGCCTCGCGGCGATCGGCACGTAGTCGCGTCTCACCGGCCCGGTGTAAATCTGGCGGGGCCGGTAGATCCTTCCCTTGGGGTTTGCGGCGACCTCGCGCCAGTTGGCGATCCAGCCCGGCGTCCGGCCTATGGCAAAGAGCACGGTGAACATGTTCTCCGGCACCCCGAGCGCCCTCATGATGATGCCGCTGTAGAAATCGACGTTGGGGTAGAGCTTTCGAGAGAGGAAATAGTCGTCCTTGAGCGCCGCGTCCTCGATCCTCTTCGCGATGTCGAGCAGCGGATCCTGCTTGCCGAGCTTCTTGAGCACCTCGTCGCAGGCCTTGCCCAGGATCTTGGCCCTGGGGTCGAAATTCCGGTAGACGGCATGCCCAAAGCCCATGAGACGCGTGCTCTTGGCCCCGGATTTCGCGGCGCGGATGAAACTCGTCCCATCGTCCTTTTCGGAATGGATCGTCTGGAGCATCTCGATCACAGCCGTATTGGCGCCGCCATGAAGCGGGCCGGAGAGGGCGCAGATCCCGGCGGAGATCGAGGTGAACAGGTTTGCCGAGCTGGAGGCCACCATCCGAACGGTCGAGGTCGAGCAGTTCTGCTCGTGGTCCGCATGCAGGAGAAACACCAGGTTCAGGGCCCTCGCCACCTCCGGCGCCGCCACATAGTCCTGGTACGGCTCCGAAAACATCATGTGAAGGAAGTTGTCGCAAAAGGGCAGCTCCTGTTTTGGGAAGACAGGAGGCAGACCCTTTTGGTACCGGTAGATCATCGCCCCGATCGTACGTATCTTCGAAATCGCCATGGCTGCGGCGAGATCGAAGGTCTCGAGGTCCTGCTCGAAATTGTTTCGCGCGAGATCCGGGTAGTGCGCGGCGAGGGATGCAACGATGGACGAGAGAAGCGCCATCGGCGGCGCATGTTGTGGAAAACCCTCGAAGACCCGCTGCATCTGGGTTTCGATGGCTGCATTCAGGCGCAGCAACTGGCCGAACTCACGGCGTTTTGCCGCATTGGGCAGCTCGCCGTAGATGATAAGGTAGGCCGTCTCCACGAAATCGCTGTGGATCGCCAGCTGCTCGATGGGGTATCCCCGATGCCGGAGGACCCCGTTGTCCCCGTCGAGGTAGGTGATCGCGCTCTCGCATGAGCCCGTGTTCCCGTAACCCTGATCGTAGCAGATGTAGCCGGTGTCGTTCCGCAGCTTTCGTATGTCGATGGCCTTGTCACCCTCGGCGCCTACCAGCACCGGAAAGGGAAATTCCTTTTCATCGAGCTTGAACGTTGCGGTGGAAACCATGATCCAAAGAGGAAGCTAAAACCGGGCCGCTGGCAAAGAAAAGTTGAAATTGTCATTCGATTCATGACAAGGAGGTTACAACAATCGCCGGATCCGGGCCGGCTCCCGCCTCAACCCCCTGCTAGGCAGCGGCCAGCGAAGCGAAATTCCGGTAGATCAGCAGTCCCCGTGACTGGCTCTTTTCCGGGTGAAATTGTGTGGCGAAGAGACGGCCCCGCGCCACCGCCGCAGCGAAAGTGCCGCCGTAGTCGCATTCGGCAAGAATCAGCCCGCGGTCCGCCGGCACGCAGTGGTAGCTGTGGACAAAATAGAACGTCTCGCCGTCTGCCGCCAGGGTTTCATTGAGGGGCGAGGCACGGGTGAAGTGCACGCTGTTCCAGCCCATATGGGGGATCTTGAACTCCCTGGGCAGCCTGAAGCGCACCACCCTACCCTTGAGGATGCCGAGCCCCTCCGTGTCGCCCTCCTCGGATCCCTCGAAGAGCGCCTGCATGCCAAGGCAGACCCCGAGGAGCGGCCTGTCCGCCTCGATCCATTCCCGGACGGTGGAATCCAGGCCCGAGGCCCGGAGCGACGCGACACAGTCCCGCAGGGCGCCGACCCCGGGCAGCACAAGCCCGGTCGCACCGCTGTCTCCGACCTCGCCCGGCGTCCTGACAACGGTCGGAACGGCCCCCACCGCCTCGAGGGCCTTTGTGACGCTTCGAAGGTTGCAGATGCCGGTGTCGATCACCGCTATGGATGCGGAACCGGCCATCCCGTCTAAAGTTTGCCCTTGGTGCTCGGAAGCGAACCGGCCGCCCTGGGGTCGATCTGGGAGGCGATGTCGAGCGCCCGCGCAAGGCCCTTGAAGATGGCCTCCGCCACGTGGTGCGGCTCCTCCCCGTAGACCAGCTGCACATGCAGGTTGGCGCCCAGGGCGTTGCTGAACGCCCGGCAGAACTCCTTCACCAGGCCAAGGTTGAAATCCCGGATGAACATCGTCGGCGCCTCGGCCGAGTAGACAAGGTGGGGCCGCCCTCCAAGGTCCACGGCGACGCGCGCCAGCGATTCGTCCATGGGAAGCAGGAAAAAGCCATACCGCCTTATCCCGATCTTCTCCCCGAGCGCCTCCCTGAAAGCCTGGCCGAGGACGAGGCCGACATCCTCGACGGTGTGGTGATAGTCGACGGCGACATCGCCCCTTGCCTTGATTGTCAGGTCGAACAGGCCATGCCTTGCGAAGAGGGTGAGCATGTGGTCGAAGAACGACACCCCTGTGTCGATCTTGCCGGCACCGCTGCCGTCGATGGCCAAGGTCAGCGCTATGTCCGTCTCCGTCGTCTTGCGGCTGACGGTGGCCACCCGAAGTGAGTTTTTTTTGGGCATGGGTTTTGTCAGCCGGCCGACCAGGCATCGAGCGCCCGGTCCAGGGCAAGCATCTCCTCGTTCGTGCCCACGCTGATGCGAAGGAATCCCGCGGTCAAGGCATGGCTCGGGAAGCGCCGGACCAGGATCCTGCGGCTTTCAAGGAACGCGGCGGCCGAGGCGGCGGTCTCCGGCCCGGCCTTTCCCGCATGATCCCGCGGCTCCGTGAAGAGGAAGTTGGCCGACGACGGATAGGTGTGCCAGTTCCGCCTTCCCGTCAGGAGACGCGCAAAATCGTCCCGGGTCGCCCTCACCCTTGCGATCACACCCCGGTAGTACTCCGTGTCGCCCACCGCGGCGAGGGCCGCGGCCTGGGAAAGTCGGTTGACGTTGTAACTGTCGCGGATCCGGTCGAGGACCGCGATCGTCGCAGGGTGCCCGAGCGCATAGCCGACCCGCAGGCCAGCGAGCGCAAAGGCCTTGGAGAACGTCCTGGTGATCACGAGGTTTGGGTGCCGCGGAACAAGTGACACCGCATCCTCACCGGCAAAGGGGGCGTAGGCCTCGTCCACGACGAGCAGTCCCCCGTAGGCGTCGAGGACGCCCTCTATCTCGGCGGTGGCGAAGCCGACTCCGGTCGGGGCATTGGGCGAAGTCAGGAAGAGGACCCTCGATTGCGAGGCCGCTATCCTGGCAAGCGGCAGCCGCATCGAACGGTCGAATTCGATCGCCTCGCACCGTCCATCCTGGATTCCCACGAGAACAGGGTAGAGCGAATAGCTCGGGACCGTGAATCCGGCGGATTCCTGCGGCGCGCAATACGCCCTCACGAGGAGGTTGAGCAGGTCGTCGGATCCATTCCCGATGCAGACATTTCCGGGGGCAAGGCCGTGCAGGCGGGCCAGAGCGTCCCTCAGTGGGGCCGCGGGGGGATTTGGATAAAGCCGCAGGGCGGCCCCGTCCCGGCCCACCTCGGCCAGGATAGCCTCCGCGACCCGCGGACTCGGCGGATACGGGCACTCATTCGTGTTGAGCTTGACCCAACCCTCCCCCTCGGGTTGGCGACCCGGCGTGTAGGCGCTCAGGCCCCGGATATGCGGCAGCGCCAGATCTTCGGGCTCGGATGGCATCGTGCCGTCATTCCGTCCGGACCTCGACGGAACGCCAATGGGCCTCGAGCCGTTCCATCGCCGCAAATGCGGCTGCGGTCGGAGCCGCCCTGCGCAGGCTCGGGGCGTCGTAGGCCACGACGCTCGTCCTGCGCAGGAAATCGGAAACACGCAGTCCGCTCAGGAAGCGGCCCGACCCCCCTGTCGGGAGGACGTGGCTGGGACCGGCAAGGAAGTCGCCGAGGGCCGTGGGAGTGTGATTCCCGATCATGATGGCCCCGGCGGTGGTGATCGTTCGGACCAGGGGCTGCACCGAGTCGCGGCGGACAAGGAGCTCAAGATGCTCGGGGGCGACCCGGTTCGCCACATCGGCCGCCTCGGCGTGTGAGGCGACCTCGACCGCTGCGTAACCCGAATCGAGCACGCGCCGGATCTTCTCCGACCTCGGAAGAGACGGGAGCTGGGCCTCGATTTCGGCCTGGACCGCGTCCACGACCGCGGCGGACAATGCGACAAGGTACACCCGCTCCAGCCCCGACCCGTGCTCGGCCTGCGCGAGGATGTCGGCCGCAGCGTACCTCGCCCGCGCCGCGCCGTCGGCGATGATCATCACCTCGCTCGGGCCGGGCAGCGAATCCACGCCGACGTGTCCGAAAACCTGGCGTTTTGCCTCGCAGACGTAGGCATTGCCCGGGCCGAAGATCTTGTCCACCGCGGGAACCGTGGTGGTTCCGTAAGCCATCGCCGCGATGGCCTGCACCCCGCCAATGCGGTAGACCTCCCCGACTCCGGCCACCTTGAGCGCGGCGAGGAGCCCGTCAGATATCCCTCCCCTTGCATCCGGGGGCGTGCACACCGCAACCTCGGGGCAGCCCGCCACCCTCGCCAGGACGGCGGTCATCAGCACTGTCGAGACCAGGCCGCTGGGAACATAGATCCCGACCCTTCGAATAGGGTCGAATTTCTCCCCGACCACCGCCCCGTCGGGATTCTCGGAAGCCCAGCCTTCCGGCACGCCGACCCTGTTGAAATCCTCGATGGCCCTGCGGGACGCCGCAAGCGCCCGCCGCTCGCCGGATCCCAGGCGGCGCAGCGCGGCGGACAACTCGCCCGGGCGGACGCGCAGGGTGCGACCCGTCAGGCGGGCGCCGTCGAATTTGGCGGTGAGTTCGAGCACGGCCTTGTCGCCCCGGGCGCGCACATCGGCAAGGATCCGTGAGACCGAATCGGCAACCGCCTGGGGCGGCGCCGAGGCCCTGCCGAAAGCGGCGAGCGCGGCATCGAAATTCCTGGCGTTGTAGCGGAGTCGCAACACGGCCCAATCACCGCGCTTTCAGCCCCGGCACCGCAAGCCTTTTGCGCGTCACTCCCACTCTATGGTTGCCGGGGGCTTCGAGCTCACGTCGAAGACGACCCTCGAGACACCCCTCACCTCGTTGGTGATCCGGCTCGAGATCCTCTGGACAAGGTGGAAGGGAAGGCGCGTCCAATCGGCCGTCATGGCATCGATGCTGCCGACAACGCGGAGGCCGATGACGTCCGCATAGTTTCTCTCGTCGCCGACCACGCCCACGGATTTGACGGGAAGGAAGACGCAGAACGACTGCCATACGCGCCAGTACCAGCCGCTGGCCATCATCTCCTCCTGCAGGATCGCATCCGCGGCCCTGAGCGTTTCCAGGCGCGGCCGGGTGATCTCGCCGACCACCCGCACGCCCAGGCCCGGTCCCGGGAACGGCTGCCTCCAGACGACCTCCCTCGGAAGCCCGAGGGTCTGGCCCACCGCGCGGACCTCATCCTTGAAAAGTTCGCGGAGCGGTTCGAGCAGCTTGAGCTTCATCCGCCGGGGCAGGCCGCCGACATTGTGATGCGATTTGATCAGCGCCGCCGGGTTGTTGCCTATGGCCACGCTTTCGATGACGTCGGGATAGAGGGTACCCTGGGCCAGAAAATCCGCCCCGCCGATCGAGCGCAGGGAGCGCTCGAACACTTCGACAAAAGTGCGGCCGATGATCTTCCTCTTCCTCTCGGGATCGAGGACCCCCCTGAGGCGCTTCAGGAAAATTCCCGAGGCGTCGACCACCCTGACATCGAGGTGGAAATGACGGCTGTAGAGCCTCCTCACCGACTCCTTCTCGCCCTTGCGCAGCAGCCCGTTGTCGACAAAGACGCACGTCAGGCGCCGGCCGATCGCCTTGTGGATGAGCGCGGCGGCGACCGAGGAGTCGACGCCCCCGGAGAGCCCCAGGATGACCCGTGAGCGGCCCACCTTGGCGCGGATGTCTTCGACCGCATGGGCGACGAAGTCGCGCATCGTCCAGTCGCCCTTGGCGGCGCAGACTCCGACGAGGAAGTTCCGGAGCACGTCCACGCCGCGTTCCGTGTGGAAAACCTCCGGATGAAACTGTATTCCGTAGAAATTCCTGCGCCGGTCCTCGATCGCGGCGTACGGCGAGTTCTCGGTGGTCCCAATGGGGGCGAAACCGGGCGGGAGCCTTGTCAGGCGGTCGCCGTGGGAATTCCAGACGCGCAGGCGGCGCGGCAGGCGGGCAAAGAGCCGCCCGGGTTTGCGGATCGTGAGGACGCCGTGGCCGTACTCGCGGTGGTCGCTTCGCGCCACCTTTCCGCCCAGCAGCCGGCCCATCAGCTGGATCCCGTAGCAGATGCCAAGCACCGGCACCCCGAGCTCGAAGATCCCCGGGTCGGGAAACGGGGCCTTCTTCTGGAAGACCGAACTGGGACCCCCGGAGAGGATGATCCCGATGACCCCGTCCTCGGCCAGCTTCGCGGCCGGCGTCGAAAAGTGGTAGATCTTGGAATAGACCCGGACCTCCCGCACCCGCCGCGCTATCACCTGGGTGTACTGGGATCCGAAGTCGATTACGGCTATGGTCTGTGGCATCGTGGTATTTCAACACCCTGCTAGAATCTCAGTCGCGAATTCTCATGGCCGCAGCGCGGGCAAAGGCAGGCCCCGGCGCCTGCGGCACCCGTGTAGATCAGGTCGCACCGCGGGCAGTGAAAGGCGCTTCGCCTCAACTCGAACTCGAAATTCATGCGACTGCGCCTGTCGTAATACAGCCATAGGCCGCAGAAGACAGCCCCGACCACCAGGCAGAAGATCGCGACGGCAAGGGGGAATTCGAACATGGCTTCGGGAATGAAAAACGCGCCGAAGGGGGCTTCGGCGCGTCGGTGGGGTGTGGTGCGGCGCAGGCCTCAGCTCTTGTCGGCCTCCGGCGGATTCTCGGCCCCGGCCGGCGCCTCCGCGGGCGCAGGCGCCCCGGGGACCGCCGCCGCCTGCCTGGCGGGCTTGCGGGACTTCTTTCCCCCGGCCCTGCGGCCCTTGGACTTTTTGTAACCCGGGTCGTCAGCCTTGACGAATTCGATGAGGGCCATCTCGGCCGCGTCGCTCAGCTTCTGGCGGCCGAGCTTGTAGATGCGGGTATAGCCCCCGTTCCGGGCGGTGAACTCCTTGTGCTTCTCGTTGAAGAGGAGCGTGACGGCATCCTCGTCGCGGACGTCTCGCAGCGCCAGGCGGCGCAGGTGGATCGCGTCCTTGGCCTCGGTCTTTGCCGCGGCCTGCTTGGCCTTGGTGATGACCTTCTCGATAAAGGGACGCAGGGTCTTGGCCTTGGTGAGCGTGGTTTCGATCCGGCCGTGCGTGATCAGCGAGACGGCCAGGTTGGACAGCATCGCGCGGCGATGCTCCCGGGTGACGCCCAGGGATGAATGGTGTTTGTTGTGGCGCATGGGGCTGGTCTCAGGCTTCCTTCTTGGTGTCGAGGAGGCGCTCGTCGAACTTCATGCCCAGGGACAGCCCAAGGGCCTCGAGCTTTTCCTTGATCTCGTTGAGGGACTTCTTGCCGAAGTTGCGGTACTTGAGCATCTCCTGTTCGGTCTTCATCGCCAGCTCGCCGACCGTCGTGATGTTCGCGTTGTTCAGGCAGTTCGCGGCGCGCACGGACAGCTCGATCTCGTTCACCGACATGTTGAGGAGCTTGCGGAGCTTGTTCTGCTCCTCGCTCACCTCGCTCTGGCGGCTCTCGAACTCGAAGTGCTCCTCGCTCACCCGGTCGAACACGTCGAGATGGTGCTTGAGGATCGAGGCCGACTGCTTGAGGGCGTCGTCGGGGGTGATCCGCCCGTCGGTCCAGATCTCGAGGATGAGCTTGTCGTAGTCGGTGATCTGGCCGACGCGGGTGTTCTCCACCGCATACTTCACAAGCCTCACCGGGGAGAAGAGCGAATCCAGGGGAATGACCCCGATCGCCTGCTCCTCCTTCTTGTTGAGCTCCCCGGGGCAGTAGCCGCGTCCGGTCTTGATCTCGATCTCGGCCTCGAATGTGCGCTTGCCGTCGAGGGTGCAGATGGGCTGGTCCGGGTTGACGATCTGGATGTTGGCGTCGGCCTGGATGTCGCCCGCCGTCACATGACCGCCCTTGGTCACCTTGATCTGCAGGGTGATCGGCTCGCGCTTCTGGGAGACGATCAGGACCTTCTTCAGGTTGAGCACGATGTCGGTGACGTCCTCGACGACCCCGTCGATGCTCTGGAACTCGTGGTTCACGCCGTCGATCTTTATCGACGCGATGGCCGCGCCCTCGATCGAGCTGAGAAGGACGCGGCGGAGGGAATTGCCGACGGTGTGGCCATAACCGGCCTCAAAGGGCTCGGCGATGAACTTGGCATAGGTCGGCGTGGCGCCTTCCTCGACCTTGGTGAGTTTGTTGGGAAGTTCGAACTTTCCGAGGCGTTTGGACATGGGAGGGAAACAGGTTGGGAACTTAGGGAGTCGGGAATTTAAATGGGATTTCGGCATCCGCCGCGCGGGCGCGGCGGCGGGGCATCAGAACCTCGAATAGAACTCGACGATCAGCTGCTCGTTGATGGTCTGGTCCATCTCCTCCCGGGTGGGGAGGCGGACGACGGCGGCCTTGAACAGCTCCGGGGTGAGAAGGAGCCACCCTGGCACGTTCCTGATGCGGTTCTCCTCGAGGTTCCGGGTCGCCATCTGGCGCGACGCCGACGTGTTCTTCACCTCGACCTCGTCGCCGGGCTGGACGCAGTAGCTGGAGATGTCGAGCTTGTGCCCGTTCACCCTTATGTGGCCGTGGTTGACGAACTGGCGGGCGGCCGCGCGGGTCTTCGCGAGACCGAGGAGGTAGACGACGCTGTCGAGGCGCGTCTCAAGCAGCTGAAGGAAGCGCTCGCCGGTGACGCCGCGCTCCTTCTTGGCGATCTCGAACGTGCGGCGAAACTGCCGCTCGAGGAGGCCGTAGGAGTAGCGCAGCTTCTGCTTCTCCTTCAGGCCGACGGCGTATTCGCTGAATTTTCGCCGGGACTTCTGTCCGTGCTGGCCGGACGGGTAATTGCGGCGTTCGAGCGCCTTGCCCGAGCCGATGATGAATTGGCCGAAGCGGCGGCTGACGCGCGTGCGGGGACCTAGGTAACGAGCCATGTTTTAAGAGGAGGAGTGTTGAGGGACGGGGGCGGATTAGACGCGTCGGCGCTTGCGCGGACGGCAGCCATTGTGGGGGATCGGGGTGACATCGACGATCGACGTGACGTCGAGCCCGATCGCCTGGAGGGCGCGGATGGCGCTGTCGCGGCCAAGGCCGGGCCCGGAAACGCGAATGACGATGTCCTTGAGGCCATGCGACATGGCGTTGCGCGCCGCGTCCTGGGCGACGATCTGGGCGGCGTAGGCCGTCGATTTGCGCGAGCCGCGGAAGTTGCACTTGCCTGCGCTGGACCAGGCCACCACCTGACCCTTGAGGTCGGTGATCGAGACGATCGTGTTGTTGAACGAGGCCAGCACGTTGGCGATGCCCGAGGTGACGTTCTTCGACCCCTTGGCCTTGCGCACCTTCACGGCCCCGAGCTCCTCCTTGAGGAGATCCTCGGCCGTCGGCTGCTTCGCCACGCCGCCGATCATCTCAACCTTGGCGGGAGGAGCCGCGGGATCGGGGGCCTTGGCCGCCTTCGCGGCCCTGGCCTCGGCCGGGGCTCCGGCGGGAGCGGCGGCCGCCGGCGTCTCGGCGGTTGCTTCGGCCTTGGGGGCCGAGGGCTTCTTTTCCTTCTTCGGAGCGGACTTTTCTTCAGGCATGAGGGGTTATTCCTTGATTTTTGTGACGCCGACCGTCTTGCGCGGACCCTTGCGGGTGCGGGCGTTTGTGCTTGTGCGCTGGCCGCGGACGGGGAGGCCACGGCGGTGGCGCACGCCGCGGTAGCAGTTGATCCCCTGGAGCCGCTTCAGGTTGCCGGCCAGCTCGCGGCGAAGGTCGCCCTCCACCACCCACTTGTGCCCGGTGATCACGTTGAGAATCTTGTTGAGCTGCTCCTCGGTCAGGTCCTGGGCGCGCATGTCCGGGTTCAGCCCGGCCTCGCGGAGGACCTGGTCGGCGCGCGTCGGCCCGATGCCGTAGATGTAACGGAGGGAGTATCCGACTTTTTTCTTTGCTGGGATTTCTACGCCGAGGAGACGTGGCATGGAGTGAGGGTGTTGTTAGGGATTTGTGAATGCTTGGCTGAAAATTGGGGGTGTGGTCTAGCTGGCGGGGCGCGGGACGGTCAGGATCTCGGGGCCGTCGTCCGCCGTGAGCACCGTGTGCTCGAAGTGGGCCGAGGGCGATCCGTCCGCCGTCACGATGGTCCATCCGTCGGGAAGCGTGAGCGTCTTGTAGCCTCCCAGGTTCACCATCGGCTCTATCGCGAGCGTCATGCCGGGTCTTATCCGAGCTCCGGTGCCGCGGCGGCCGAAATTCGGGATTTCCGGGGGTTCGTGCATCTCCACCCCCACCCCGTGGCCGACCATGTCGCGGACGACGCTGAACCCGTTGGACTCGACGCAGGCCTGGATCGCGTTGGAGATGTCGCCAATGTGCAACCCAACCCTCGCATGCCGTATGCCCGCATCGAGGGCCTCCCGCGTCACGCGCAGGAGTTTCCTGATATCGGGCGACACGGGGGGAACGGGGACGGTGAAGGCATTGTCGCCGATGTAGCCGTTGTATTCGACCACGATGTCCAGCGAAACGAGATCGCCTTCCTTGAGTACGCGGCGGAACGAGGGTATCCCGTGGACCACCTCCTCGTTCACCGAGATGCAGGTGTGCGCCGGGTAGCGCCTGGAACCATGTTGGTATCCATAACAGGCGCTGCGGGCGCCCAGCCGATGAATCTGATCCCGACCGGCCTCCTCCAAGTCTTGCGTGGTGACTCCGGGCCTGACCAGGGGCTTGAGGGACTCGAGCACCGTGGCGGCGATGGCACACGCTTCACGCATCCGCGCGATGTCGTCCCTGCCCTTGATCATTATCATCGGGGGGGGACGGGGGCCTCCCTGAGGAGGCCCAGCGTGCGGTAATGCGCGGCGACGTGGCGCGGGGCATCTCCGCCGGAAAGAACCGCATCAAGCGTCTCACCGCGGGCCTCGAGCCATTCGTCGAACACCTTGGATTGGAGCAGCGTAGCCGGGAAGTCCGCAAGGGCGAATCCCGCATCAGGTTTGCGCGCAAAGAACCACCGGCGGACTGCCGCCAGTACGGTCGCTTCATCCCCGACCGGGTCGGGTCGCGAAATCTCCCGCCCCTTGAAACGGGCGGAAGAGACGTGCTCTATGTGCAAAGAACGGGCCAGATCCGGCCAATCGGGGAATGACTCCGAGGAACCGAGTAGCAGGACCTTCGCCCCGGAGCCGAGTCCGAGAGGCGAAAAGGGTTCATTGATGGCGGCCAATACCATCGGAGTAAAGAACTATTTCAAAAGGGTGCGGTAGGTCCAGATCCCAAGGCCCAGCAACAACATGCCAAGGAGGGGCCAGACGAGCTTCATGACCTGCTCCACGCTGAGTGCGTCGCCGATCGCGCCCTGCTGTGCGTTTGCACTCCTGGCCCGGATTCTTCCCTTTTTCAGAAAGCCGTCGTAGTGCCTCTGGAGAAGGAAGGTCTCGACCTGCCGCATGGTGTCGAGAATGACGCCCACGGTGATAAGCATCCCTGTGCCGCCGAAGAAATACGCTATGCGCGCGGGCACATTCCGCTCAAAGAGCAGCACGTCGGGAATCACGGCTATGATCGTCAGGAAGATGGCGCCGGCCAGCGTCAGCCGGGTCATGATGAAGTCGAGGAAGCGCGCCGTGGGTTCCCCCGGACGCACGCCCGGAACGTAGCCGCCGTACTTCTTCAGGTCATCGGCGATCTGGATCGGCTTGAACATCACGGACACCCAGAAATAGCTGAAAAAGAGGATGAGCAGGCTGTAGCCCGTGTAATAGAGCCAGTGGCCGCGGATCAGGTTCTGCGAGAACTGGATCAGGAACTTAAGGTTGAACGCGGCCCCCAGCTGGGAGAAGATCTGCTGCGGAAAGAGCAGGATCGCCGCCGCGAATATGACGGGCATGACGCCCGAATAGTTCACCTTGAGGGGGAGGAACGAACTCTGGCCTCCCATCACCTTGTTGCCCACCACCCGCTTGGCGTACTGCACGGGAATCTTGCGCTGTCCCTGGACGACCATGATGATTCCCATGGTGACGGCGACAAAGAGGGCGACCATGATGACGGCCTCGGGAAGCCCGTGCGTCTGGGTGGTTCCGATCGGGCTGAAGAAGAAGTGATAGGTGGCCGCCGCCGCGCCGGGGATGTCCGAAAGGATGTTGATCGTGATGAGCAGCGAGACGCCGTTGCCGATGCCCCGCTGGGTGATCTGTTCACCGAGCCACATGAGGAGCATCGTCCCGCATGTCATGAAGATGACCGACGTGACCAGGAAGCTCGTCTTGTCTATGACCACGATGTTGCCGTAGACGTTGGCGTCGTACCCCTGGAAGAGCCTCCCCGGATTCTCGAGGGCGAGGATCAGGAGGGTGCCCTGCACGATGCAGATGGCGACGGTCGCATATCGGGTGTACTGGGTGAGCTTCTGCCGGCCCACATCGCCCTCCTGTTGGAGGCGGCTGAGGGACGGAACGACTGCGGTCATCAGTTGGAAGATGATCGAGGCGCTGATGTACGGCATGATGTTCAGGGCGAAAAGGGCGCCTTTGACCAGGGCGCCGCCCGTGAACATGTTGTAGAGGCCCAGGACCGCGCCGCCCGCGCTCCCACCCTGCTGCTGGAAAAACACCTCCAGCGGATGGGGGTTTATTCCCGGCAGCGGAATGTGCGCGCCCACTCGGGCGATGAACAGAAGCGCCAGCGTGTAGAAGATCCTTGAGCGCAGCTCCGGTATCTTCAGGGAATTGGAGAAGGCGGAAAACACGGGGATGGGGTGTTCAGACAACGATGGCCTGGCCGCCGGCGCCCTCGATCTTGGCCTTGGCCGTGGTCGAGAACCGGGCCGCCGAGACCTTGAGGGCACGGGCGATCTCGCCGTCCCCCAGGACCTTCACGCGGGTCTCCCCGTGGCGGATGATGCCCGCGCCCGCGAGCACACCGGCGTCGACCTCGGCCACGGAGGCGTCGAGACGCGCGAGGTCGCCCACGTTGACAACGGCGATCTCCACCCTGAAGGCGGCCTGGTTGAAGCCGCGGTGGGGCAGCTTTCGGTAGAGGGGCATCTGTCCGCCCTCAAAGCCGGGCCGGATGCTGCTTCCGGAGCGCGCGCTCTGGCCCTTGCCACCGCGCCCGCTTGTCTTCCCATGGCCCCCACCCTCGCCGCAGCCGACACGCTTCTTGCGATGGATCGCGCCCGGGGTGTTCTTGAGTTCGTGCAGTTTCATAAGAGCTGGTCAGACCTTGCGGACCGCGGCGATGTCCTCGGCGAGGCGCAGCTGGGTGAGCGCCTTGACGGTCGCGCTGACCACCGCGATGTGATTCTTGGATCCCATGGACTTCGTAAGCACGTTCTTGACCCCGGCCGCCTCGAGGACGGCGCGTACGGCGCCGCCGGCGATGAGGCCCGTGCCGGGCGAGGCGGGCTTCAGGAGCACCCGGCCCCCGTCGCACTCGCCGATCACGTCGTGAGGGATGGTGTCGCCCCGGAGCTTGACGTGGATGAGGCGCTTCTTGGCGTGCTCGGTGCTCTTCCTGATGGCGTCAGGCACCTCGTTGGCCTTGCCGTAGCCCACGCCGACGTTGCCCTTGCGGTCGCCGACGACCACGAGCGCGGAAAAGCTGAAGCGGCGGCCACCCTTGACCACCTTGGCGCAGCGGTTGACGAAAACCACCTTTTCGACCATGCCCGAATCGTCGGCTGCCCCGGCGGCGGAACGGTTGTCCCGGCGGAATTCGCGGCGGGGGGAGGAGCTTGAAGTGCGGTCAGTGATCATAAGCGGTGCTTAAAACAGGAGGCCGCCCTCGCGCGCGGCTTCGGCGAACGTTTTGACTTTTCCATGGTAGAGCGCCCCGTTGCGGTCGAAGACGACGGAGGCGAGGCCCGCCGCCTTTGCCTTCGCGGCAAAGGCCACGCCGAGGGCCTTCGCCCCCGCGAGATTGGCCTTGGGCTTTGCGCCCTCGCGGAACGAGGGATCGAGGCTCGAGAGGAACACGAGCGTGGCGCCGGCCTCGTCGTTGACGGCCTGCGCATAGATGTGCTTGGCGCTGAACCTCACGCTCAGGCGCGGACGCGCGGCGGTGCCGGTGACCTTCTTGCGGATTCTCCAGCGGCGTTTTTGCAGCAGCGCGGCTTTGCGGATGGTGTTCATGGTGAAAAGGGGTCTCCTTGCCGGGCGGCGCCGTTCAGGCGACGGTCTTTCCTTCCTTGCGGCGGACGCGTTCCCCGACGATTCGGACACCCTTGCCCTTGTAGGGTTCGGGCGGATAGTAGCTGCGGATCTTCGCGGTGACGGCTCCGACAAGCTGCTTGTCGCAGCCCTCGACCTTGAGGCGGGTGCCCTCGGTGACGGTGAGCTTGATGCCCTCGGGCACGTCCATGAAGATCGGGTGCGAGAAGCCCAGGGCGAGTTCCAGCAGGCTGCCCTTGAGGTTCGCCTTGAAGCCGACTCCCTGGATCTCCAGGTCCTTCGAGTACCCGGTGGTGACGCCGTTGACCATCCCGGCGATGATCGAACGGGCCGTGCCGTACATTGCCCTGGCAAAGCGGGTGTCCTCGAGCGGCGACACGGTCACCTTGCTGTCGGCGAGCGCGATCCTGACGACCGGGGCGAAGGTCTTGCGGACCTTCCCCTTCGGGCCCTCGACCAGCACTGTCGTGTCCTTGATGTCGACCTTCACCTTGGAAGGAATCTGAACGGGTTGTTTGCCGATGCGGCTCATGATGCGGGCGCGGGTTACCAGACGTTGCAGATCAGCTCGCCGCCGGCCTTGTGGCGGCGGCAGTCGGCGTCCTTCATCAGGCCGCGCGAGGTGGAGACGATGCCGATGCCCAGGCCGTTGAGGACGCGGGGGATGTCGGAGTAGCCGTAGTACAGGCGCCTGCCGGGCGTGGAGGCACGGACAAGGCCGGTGATCGCCGAACCGCCGTCGATGTACTTCATCCTGACGACGATCGTCTTGTGGCCGTCGCCGTCGACGCCGGGGGCGTAGTCCGAAATGTAGCCCTCGGCCTTGAGGATCGCCGCAATGCTTTCCTTGACCCCGGAATGGGGCGCGGGGCATTCGTCGAGGCGGGCCTTGGCGGCATTTCGCAGTCGGGTGAGGAAGTCGCTGATCGGATCGGTCATGTTCGGATGTCGTGGTTTTCAGGGAGCCGGATCATATCCTACTTCCGGCCTAAAGGTTTCTTGTGCGGGGGACGTCTCCTACCAGGAGGACTTGATGACGCCGGGTATCTTCCCCGCCAGGGCGAATTCGCGGAACTGGATGCGCGAAAGCCCGAACTTGCGCTTGAAGCCGCGCGGGCGGCCGCTGAGCGCGCAGCGGTTGCGGATGCGGACCGCCGAGGAATTCTTCGGCAGCTTCTGCAGCTTCTTCTGTGCGGCGAAAAAATCCTGGTCGGCGGTGGCCGGATTCTTGAGGATCGCCTTGAGCTCCGCGCGGACCTTGCCGAATTTCTCGACAAGGCGCCGGCGCTTCAGGTTGCGTTGTATGGCTGAGGTTTTCGGCATGGCAGGGAGGTGTCTGGTCCTGGAATCAGGCTGCGGTGGTCTTCGGGGCGGCCGTCTCGGCGCGGCGGAAAGGCATGCCGAGGAGCCGGAGAAGCTCCCGGCCCTCGTCGTCCGTGCCGGCCGAGGTGACGATCGTGATGTCGAGCCCCGCGCTCTTCTTGACGTTCTCGAGGGTGATCTCGGGGAAGATCGTGATGTCGGTGATGCCCAGGTTGTAGTTCCCCTGGCCGTCGAACCTGGGGGAGACGCCGCGGAAGTCGCGGATGCTCGGCAGCGCGACGGCCACGAGACGGTAGTAGAACTCCCACATGGAGCTGCTTCGGAGGGTCACGTGGCAGCCCACGACCTGGCCCTCCTTGAGCTTGAAGTTCGAGATGGCCTTCCTCGCCCGCGCCAGCACCGGCTTCTGGCCTGCGATCAGGGAGAGGTCGCGCTGGATGTCGGCGATCTGGTTCTTGTCGGCCTCGGCGTCGATGCCGGTGTTGAGGACGATCTTCACCAGGCGCGGCACCTGGTGGGGATTCGTGTAGCCGCGGCTCTTCAATAGGGCCGGGACGGCCTGCTCGGTGTAAAGCTTCTTGAGTGTGGGAATGTGGCCCATGGGAGTGGAGGGTTGTCAGGCGACGGCCGGAGCGGCGCCCTTGCGGGCCCGGCGGGCCTCCTGGCGCGACTTAAGCATGAGGTTCGAAATATGCACCGAGCCCTCGCGCTCGACGATTGCGCCCTGGGGATGCTCCTGCGATTTCTTGACGTGGCGCTTGATGATGGCGACGCCCTCGACGCGGACGCGGCCGGACCCGGCGAGCACCTCGAGGACCTTGCCCTCCTTCCCGCGGTGGGAGCCTGCGATGACGACGACCTGGTCGCCGCGTTTGACGTGGAATTTTTGCATGGTCAGAGAACCTCGGGGGCCAGCGAGATGATTTTCATGAAGTTCTTGGCGCGAAGCTCGCGGGCGACGGGCCCGAAGATGCGGGTGCCGCGCGGATTGCCGTCGGGCCCGAGGATGACGATGGCGTTGCTGTCGAAGCGCAGGTAGCTTCCGTCGGCCCGGCGCACGGCGGTCTTCGTGCGGACCACGACGGCCTTGGCCACCTCGCCCTTCTTCACGGTGGCGCCCGTAGCGCTTTCCTTGATGTGCACGGTGACGATGTCGCCGACGCGCGCCACGTCCGTGTTTTGTCCCTTGCGGCTGATCATCGCGGCCCGTCGGGCCCCGGTGTTGTCGGCGACTTCCAGGATGGAGCGTAGTTGTATCATGGCGAAACCTTGGCTTGCGGGTGAATGCGGGTGTTTTGTGTCAGGCGCCGGCGGGTGCGGACGCCGCGGGCTCTTCGCCGCCGGCCGCGGGGGCCTGGGAAACGGTCGTCTTGGTCGGGACCTGGGCCGCGACGTCGGCCTCGGAGATCGCCGCGTCGGCGGTGACGCCGCGCTCGATGATGCCCACGACCCGCCAGCGCTTCAGGCGGCTGAGGGGGCGGGTCTCCATGATCTCGACGCGGTCGCCGACCGCGAGCTCGTTCTTCTCGTCGTGCGCATGCACGACGGTCTTGCGGTTGATGACCTTCTGGTAAAGGGGATGCGGAGTCTTGTAGGCGATGGTGACCTTGACCGACTTGGAGCCGGAGCGGCTCGTGACGAAGCCGACGAGGGTCTTGCGAACATTGCGGGAGCCTGGAAGGGATGAGGACATGGTGTTATGGACGGGCCGACTTTTCCTTGAGGATCGTCTCCTGGCGCGCGATCGATTTGCGAAGGGCGCGCACCTCGTGGGTCTTCTCGACCTGCCCGCTGTGCTTGTGCAGGCGCAGCTTCAGGAGCTGTTCGCGGGTCTCGAGGAGCTTCGTGCCGATCTCCCCGGGGGATAGTTCACGTATTTCTTTTGAAGTCATTGCGTTGGGCGTTCGACCTTAGACAACCGCGTTTTCGCGGGAAATGAAGCGGCAGCGGAACGGGAGCTTGGCGTCGGCGAGCCGGAAGGCCTCCTTGGCGATGGTGGGGGACACGCCCGCGAGCTCGTAAAGGATGGCGCCGGGCTTGATCACGGCCACGTAGTATTCGACGGGCCCCTTGCCCTGGCCCATGCGCACCTCGGCGGGCTTTTTCGTGATCGGCTTGTGGGGGAACACGCGGATCCAGAGCTTCCCCTTGCGTTTGAGGTGACGGGAGATCGTGACGCGCGCCGCCTCGATCTGCTGGCCTGTCATCGGGCCGCGGCTCAGCGACTGCAGGCCGAATTCGCCGAAGGCCAGCGTGTTGCCGCGCTTTGCGTTGCCTGCCCGGGATCCCTTCTGGGACTTGCGGTATTTGGTGCGTGCGGGTGAGAGTGCCATGGCTGTTCGGGTGTCGTCGGGGGGGGGTTAGGCTGCCGCTTCCGGCTCCTTCTTGCAGATCCAGCATTTCACGCCGATCTTGCCGTAAAGCGTCTGGGCTTCGGAAAACCCGTAGTCGATGTTCTCCCGCAGGGTGTGCAGCGG
>Ga0302319_10003202_pt1 | contig 34528 bp, 18 predicted proteins | sample Bog_T0_2_FD_203319 | JGI IMG/M metagenome (GOLD analysis project Ga0302319, IMG submission 203319) | Peat permafrost microbial communities from Stordalen Mire near Abisko, Sweden - Bog_T0_2 | ecosystem: Environmental > Terrestrial > Soil > Wetlands > Peat | place: Sweden: Abisko, Stordalen Mire...
CCCCGCGGTTCCGAGCAGTTTCGCGAGACGATTTGTGGTTATCTGCGCACTTCCCGCGGGCTGATGTGCAATGCAAGTCAAATCATGATCGTCTCCGGGTCTCAACAGGCACTGGATATCACAATGCGCGTTCTGCTCGATCCAGGAAGCCCGGTATGGGTTGAGGAACCCGGATATAACCTTGTGCGAACTGCGCTCATAGCGGCTGGTTGCCGGGTGATCCCTGTTGGAGTTGATCGTGAAGGGATGGATGTAGCTGCTGGGATCAAACGGCACTCGAAGGCGCGGGCCGCCATTGTCACGCCCTCCCATCAATACCCGCTTGGTTCGACAATGAGCGCTTCGCGGCGCCTTCAACTTCTCAACTGGGCACATACATCGGGAGCCTGGATCATCGAGGACGATTATGACAGCGAGTATCGCTACGAAAGTCGGCCTATCGCTTCTTTGCAGGGAATGGACGTAAATGCGCGCGTGATTTACATCGGCACGTTCAGCAAGGTCCTGTTTCCTTCGTTGCGGATTGGCTATATCGTCATTCCTGCGGATTTGGTGGATCGATTTGTTGCAATACGCGCCACCATGGATATCTTCCCGCCCTACCTTTACCAGGAAGTGCTCACTGACTTTATGGGCATGGGCCACTTTGGGCGCCACGTTAGAAAGATGCGACAGCTTTACGGTGAGCGTCGAGCTGTACTTCTCAACAGTCTGCAATCCGAGTTTGGGAATGCGCTTGAGATACACGGAGCCGAAGCGGGGATGCATTTGACAGTCACGCTACCGGGCGGGATCCAAGATCGCGACATAGTAGAAAGAGCGGCTAAGCGCAGTCTCTGGCTTTGGCCACTCTCACCCGCCTATTTTGGTAAGAGGTGTCGTCAGGGGTTGATCCTGGGTTTTGGGAGTACACCCTCAGATTCGATACCTCGCGCTGTTTCTCTATTGAGATCCGTAGTGACCGGCTAACTGTGCAGGTGCAAATATGTGCGAGAGGCGCAGCAATGCCGGAGAAGGATTTGAGACGACGCGGCGAATACTGCACTCTGCGCGTCACACTGAAGCCAGTAACTGAGCGAAGGACGCTCCAAGATGGTGAAAATCCGGCAGTTCCCGGATGAAAAGACTGCTGGCGATAAAGTGACTCTCTACGTCGCGGTTATTCGCAATTGAACGGAGATCAGTCTGAAATCAGCTTCTCCGGAGCGGCAATGGCGCTTCCAAGGCTCCAGGCGGTTCGTTCAGGCCGAATCCGATTCAGATAGAGATAAATCACTGGTGTGACAGATCCGGAACAGGAAAGGATGAAGATGACCAGCCTCGCATCCGACTCGCAATTGCTGCAGGTGCCGCTTGATTCTTCCGCACCCGCGCCGGCGACAGCATCGCTCGCTCCCAATCCCGTTCAAAGGATCAACGGCTACCTCACCGTCCTTTCGGTGACCACCGCCCTGGGGCTTGTAACCACCGTCGAGTGCGGTTCGGTCACCCGAATCCCCTCACTTATTTACGGCGCGGTAGTCTGGTGGTGGTGGGCCTTGATCGCAGTTGTAGCCTGGAAGCTCGCGGAACGACTGACGCCGAGCTGCTTGCCCGGGAACGGCTCCGCTTTCTGTTGTCCCACGACCAGGAAATCGAGATTGTCTCTGAATGCCGCAATGGCCGGGAAGTTCTCGCTGCCCTGAAAGACTCGCAGATCGATTTGCTCTTTCTCGATATCCAGATGCCTGGGCGCGGGGGCTTTGAAGTCATCGAGCAGACTGGGCCTGCAAAAATGCCGATCACCGTCTTTGTCACCGCGCACAATCATTATGCGGTTCGCGCCTTTGAGGTCCACGCGCTCGACTATCTCACCAAGCCTGTTGATCCGGAGAGAATGCAGGCAACACTCGCTCATGTCAAAGAGCGCTTCGCCTCCCAAAAGGCGTTACTGACCCAGGAACAGTTGAAGGCCGTATTGGCGACCCTCGAGACCGCGGGACCACCGCGGCAAAAATATCCGATTCGACTTCTGGTTCCCAACGGCGCAAAGGATTCCTTCGTGAATGTCAGCGACATCGATTGGATCGAAGCGGCCGACTACTATTCCTGCCTCCACGTGGGAAACAGGAAACTGATGCTCCGCGAAACCATAAAGCAACTGGCCAGCACGCTCGATCCTTCAAACTTTGTTAGGATTCACCGTTCGGTCATCGTCAATGTTGCGCGCGTAAACGAGATTTTCCGAGAGGGCCGCGGCGAGGGAGCAGTTACCCTGATCGACGGCCAGCGCCTCCGAATGAGCCGGATCGGATGGCAATGCCTCCTGGAAGTCAGCCGCAATCAAAGCAGCGGTTAAGCCTGCGCAATGCCCACCCGTGAGCAACAAAGCGGCCGTTGTAAAAATAACGATCGCTGGGCTGAAGGTGTAGCGCAGAAGAGTCCCCGTTGACCCCCTCCATTTCGTTGGGATTAGGGTTTCTCACTCTTGAGGTCTTGGTCAGCGCACTTTTTTGCTGCCTGACAGTGCGAAAAGTTCTCTTTATATGTATTGACAACTGTTGACTAAGCAACTAAATTAGCGACATGAGTCAATCGGCACCGAGCAAATTGGAAGAGCACCTGGGTTACTGGCTGCGTTGCCTTTCGAACTTCGTTTCGCTTACCTTTGCGGAAAAACTGGCGGCCCAAGATATCTCCGTGGCACAGTGGGTAGTTCTGCGGACGCTCTACGATAGCAACGGCATTACGCTGAATGAAGCCGCTACGCAAGTAGGCGTCGACAAAAGCTCCCTCTCCCGGATGGTAGAACGGCTCGTGCAAAAGGGGCTGGTTAGCCGCTCCCAGGGCGATGATCGGCGCTCGGTGGAGCTAACCCTTACGGCAGCCGGGAAGAAGTTGGTTCCGCAGTTGGCACAATTGGCAGATGAGAACGACGCGGCATTCTTTAACACGCTGGATCCCAAACAACGCTCGAAATTGCTGGCGACGGTCAAACGATTGCTTACGGCGAATGGCTGGGACGCATCCCGGCGTGGTCGCGACGGGATCGAATAACCGCACAACAAAAGGGGACAAAAATGGATACGACCACTATCGTTGAAGCCGCCCGCAAAACACTTGCAGGCAAAACCTCGTTCCCGGAAGTCGTTGGTCAATTGCTCTCGGCCGGCGTCGAATATTATCACGTGGATTATCTCGGCCTGAAGAAGACCTTTTACAGTGCCGATGGTGATATGTCGGTAACGCCGATCAACTATGAAGAATTGCCGCCGGTCGCAGCGGAGTTCGACACGGCCGCGCTTCGGGCGAACATTCTCGACAGCCAACGAAACAATCAACCCTATCGCGACTTCACCCGCCGGGCGATGGAGGCAGGTGTACAAGGCTACTTCGCGTTCCTGCTCGGCAAGCGGGTGACCTATTTTGGCCGCCAGGGCGATCAGCATACCGAGTGGTTCCCCGGTGCCGCGCCAGCCAGGTGAAAGGGGAAGGCGATCCGGGGAGATCGGTCAAATCAGTCCGCCTCGCGGTCTCTGCCCTTCGCTCGGAGGTGAACGCGGCCCAACATTTTGGATGATTCCAAAAGGGGAGGACCATGGCGACTCTGACGAGCTATCAATCCGGTATTCGCCCGCTGTTTACCGAGCGAGACATTCGGGCGATGAGTAAGGCGTTCGACCAGGCTTGGGACATCCGGTACACTCCTCGCATGGCCCTGAAGCATTTGTTAGTCGCTATTGTTCTGTTGCACGCTGTTGCCGTTCCTGCCCAGAAGTCAGCCCCGAAGCCCATCCCTCCTCCACCGTTGCTATCGCACGAACTGCATGTGGACCGCAGCATTACCTTCCGATTCAAGGACGCCTCCGCCAAGCGGGTCGAACTGAACCTCGAAGGCGTAGCGAAGCCCATCCCCCTGACCAGGGGGCGGGCAGGCATCTGGAATTACACCACACCTCCGCTTGCCCCGGAAATCTACACCTACAGTTTCCTTGTCGGAGGCCAGCAGCGTATTGATCCCGAGAATTTCACTGTTGCTTCCGACATGGCTTTCCCGCCCGCTAATCTCGTCGAGGTCCCTGGCGACACGCCGCAGCCTTGGGACTTGACCGAGGTCCCGCACGGCATCCTGCACGATCTGTATTTCACCTCGAAAATCGCCCACGGACTTCCTACCAGTCAGGAAGAAGTCGTCGTCTATACGCCGCCCGGTTACGACCCCCACGCCTCGACGCCCTATCCAGTTCTCTACCTCCTGCACGGCTGGAGCGGCGTAGCTGAGAGCTGGAGCCACGATCAGCAAGCCAACCTCATCCTCGATAACCTGCTCGCCGAGGGCAAGGTCAAGCCGATGGTTGTCGTCATGCCGGGCGGCTACGGAGATATGAGCTTCGTCGAGCACGGCTTTAATGTCTGGCGCGACGTCGATGCGGTCGAGCACAACACGCAACTCTTCATGAGCATGCTGACCAGCGAAGTCATGCCCTTCGCCGAATCCGCCTTCAACATCTCCCACAAACGCGAGGGCCGGGCCATTGCAGGACTCTCCATGGGCGGACTTGAGGCACTCGACACCGGCCTGCACAATACCGACAAATTCGCCTGGATTGGTGGCTTCTCCTCGGCTGTCCACAACCTCGATTACGAGCACCAGCTTGCCGCCCTCGATCCAAAGGCGGCCAACCTGAAGTTGCTGTGGATTGCCTGCGGCACCGGGGACGGCTTGATTGAAGCCAACCGCAAGATGATCGCGTTTCTGAAGGAGAAGGGGATGCCGGTGACCCGGATCGAGACGCCGGGGTTACACGTCTCGCTGGTGTGGCGTGACAACCTCATCCACTTTGCGCCCCTACTCTTCCAGAAGTGAGTGCACAGATTCCACGTCGTCCCGAACCCTGCAGGCGTTCTCCTGCAACAGAGCGAGACCAATGGAATCCCGCTAAAACCTCAGAACTGCCGGGAACCTCCCAAGTGACACTGGACAATTGTCCAATGGCTGCGGTGGGTTACACAGGAATCAGATGGCCAGCTCACGGCGTCTGTGCCCCTGTGGCAGGGCAATTCCCCTGCGCAGGGTAAAGCTGTTATGGACATCGGTCCGGTACGGGATTTACCACCCAACGGAAACACTCGCAGTTTTGCCAGCCTGGCGATGTTTATACAGAAAGGTAACTGACGAGCCGACCATGCAGGCTACCCCTTCATGTGGAGTGTCCGGCGCCTTTTGTACCAGCTGAAGTTAGGAAAACTGATAAGAAAGAAGCCTGGAATGGGGTGAACAAAGAGACAGACGTCGGAGTATGTTTCGAATATTCTTCGGCAGGTTCCCGAATGAGGTTATCTTCTCCTCCATTACACTGACCGAACGCTGGCGCGTCCACTAGAACGCGATAAGACCTCACCCATCGCCAGGATGCGGAACACCAACACCCGCAGCCTGGCTGACGGAACTTCCCTGAGAAATGGACCCGTGGGATGCAATGACCGCGTTCCGCTTTCCCACATTCCCGACTACTGCGGCGGGCCATGTTCTCTCAGCCGCCGCGCTACAATAACAATCTGCCGGTCCAAAAGACCGATTAGCTTCCCTGGACAGGCATCTTCAGCTCCGAAAGACATTCATGCTGCGGGGTTGGACTCTGCATCTCGCGCCACTGCATACATGCGCATGTGAAGAAGCGCTTCGACAAGCGAGGTTCTATGAAGAATTTGCTCGCAGTCACAGTTCTGATTTGCATGAGCTGTCTGCGAATCGTCGCTCAGGTAGATGGTTCAGCATCGCATTCCGCGGCCCTGGCATGTTCTCTGCTCGATGCGCAATCGGATCAGGGCAATGCTCAAAATGACTCGGCGTTGATCTCCGCCTATAACCTTCACGCTCACCTCATTCGCAGTCTGCATATTGACGCGATTATGCAGGTCAAGGCAGGAATGGAGTATGGCATCGGAGACCAGCCCATCGAAGTTTCTGCAGTAATCGACTCGGCCGTGCCCAATCTGATGCGACTGAGGATCATGCTTCCGATGTCAGGTGGAAATGGTTTTGAAATGGTCAGCGACGGCAGTGAATTCAGCCTGCTGCTCCCTATCCAGGGACGCAAGGTCCTCTTGACTGGCCCACTGGGTGAACAGGCCGAATCCCAGAATCCGTTGGAAAACCTTCGCCCTCAGCCCTTGCTCGATGCATTGAATTGGCCGGAGGCGAAGTTGATTTCCGGCGCACCGCAACAAACGTCAGCAGATTCCAGCGTCCACAAGTTGTCGGTAACCCTGGCAAATGCCATGGATGGACCGCGCACAGCGCAAATTGAATTCGATACCGGACGCGGCCAGGTGAATTCTGTTGCGACCTATGACTCGGCAGGACAGATTCTGTCCACCGTCAGGTATTCCGATTGGCAGGCAGCCGAGAGCACGGAGGGACGCCAAGAAGTGGCTTGCCTGCCACGGCACATTGAACTTATTCAGCCGACACTCGATTACGAGATCGGGCTTCGTGTCATTAGGATTGCGCTCAACCCGGGGATTCCCCGCTCTTACTTTCGACCGTCTGTGCCTGGCGGCACTCCGGTTATCCGTCTGGATCAGCCCGAGAAGGTCAAAAGCCGTTGAATGCCGTTGCACCACAGAGAGTTTTTTCTTGCGGAAGAAGTGAGGTCGGTCATGAAGAGGTTTTGCGTCATCGTTGCGATCGTGGTGTTCACGCTTTACGGGGTGGGTCAGCAGTTGACACAGGATGCCGCGAAGCTGCATAGCGGCAAGCGTTCTATGCAGCCAGATCCACGGCCGTACACGCTTCCTTCGCGAAATGTACGCGCGATAAAGGTTGAACCGCCTCCTCATGAGAAGACCGGCCCAAAACTGCCCCTTGAATTCGAAGCAAATCGCGGTCAGGCAGCCGCACAGTACGATTACGTGGCTCACGGCCCGACATATGCCTTGGGAATCTCTTCCACCGAGATTGCGCTTTCGCTTCACGGGTCGGGTGAGGCGGTCAAACCGAATCTTGTTTCCGCATCTCTAAATCGGACCGCCAGCGCGCGTGTGGCTACGGTGCCTCAATCCCAACTCCGCTTGCACCTGCTTGGAGCCAACCGCCGAGCGACAGTTGCGGGTCTGGACCCCAAGCCCGGGTTGAGCAATTACTTCATTGGCAACGACCCGAAGAAATGGCAAACCCGCGTGCCTCACTTCGGAAAAGTCAGCATAGCCGGCGTTTATCCGGGAATCGATCTTGTCTTCTATGGAAACCCACAGCAGTTGGAGTATGACTTCCGGGTAAATCCGGGAGCCGATCCGGCAACGATCCGCCTGGCTGCCGGCGATGCCAAGTTGACGGCGCTGGACGGTAATGGCGACGCAGTGCTTTCGACCGGGGCCGGCGAAGTGCGGCTCAAGCATCCGCGGGCATACCAGCAAATCGGAAGCGAACGCCGGCCGGTTGCAAGCAAATTTCGAATTGCCACGGGAAGAACACTGCAGTTCCAGTTGGGAGCCTACGACCACAGCAAGGCGCTTATCATCGACCCCGTTCTACTCTATTCGGTGACGATTGCAGGTTCCAGCGGTAATCAGGGCTTTGGAATGGATGTAGACGCGGCCGGGAATTCGTATGTCACGGGAAGCGCCTGCTCATCGGGCTTTCCAACCACTGTGGGGAATTTTCAGGACTACCAAAACGATGTCGCCGGCTTTGCCTGCCAAAATGCGTTTGTGTTCAAACTCGATCCCACCGGTTCAACCTTGATCTACTCTGACTTTGTCGGCGGCTCGGGTGCCAGCACCGGCACGCATATTGCCGTGGACGCGTCGGGAAACGCCTATGTCACCGGTGCCACCACTTCAACCGATTTCCCGCTGATCTCCAACATCGGACCCACCACCACCCAGGCGTGTCCTCTGTTCACGTCTTACAACACCAACTGCCCTGACGGATTCATCTTCAAACTTGCGGCCGACGGCGCCAGCATGATTTTCTCCAGCCTATTGGGCGGCAGCCAGACGGACATCGGCTTCCAAGTGAAGCTGAACCCTGTCACCGGCGATTTGGTGGTACTGGGCGAAACTGATTCTTCCGACTTCCTGCCCGCGCTCACGACACTTCAGACAAGCTACGAGGGCGGGACGTGCGCTAACAATACTCCTTGCCTGAATGCATTTCTGCTGGGGCTCAATCCTTCGACCGGTGCATTGCGCTATGGCACATTTTTGGGCGGAACAGGAGACAGCATTGCGGCCGGACTCGGTTTCGATGCAACCGGCAATGCCTATGTTGCCGGCAGCACTACGCTGCCACTTTCGAGCAGCCTGGGAACCGTAACCCACACTTATACGCCCACGGGCGCATCTGCGGGCGGAATGGATATATTTGTCGCGCAGCTGAAGTTGAGTCAGAGTTCGCTTAAAGTCGGCTATTTAACTTTGATCGAGGGCGAGAGCGACGACCTTCCTGCCGGAATCGCAATCGACTCTTCCGGCGATGCTTATTTGACCGGCACCACCGCCTCCAAACACCTGCCGGTTACTTCGGGTGTTTATCAAACCACAAATCCTTCGACTGGAGCCGCCGGCTGCATCATCGGCTTCTCTTTTCCGCCTGTGTCATGCGGCACCACCTTTGTGGGCAAGATTGGCTCGACGGGGGCGCTGTCTTTCCTGACCTATCTTGGCGGGAGCGGTACGGATTGGGGCGAGGCGGTAGGTGTGGATAAGTCGGGCAACATATGGCTCGCGGGATCTACTTCTTCGAGCGATTTTCCTTTCAGCAAAGACACCTATGCACCAGCTGTCGGTTACGAAACGACTCCCTATCTGGCTGAGATGTCAAACGATGGAGCGACACTGTCGTATGCTTCGCCCCTTGCCGGACTGTTTGGCGGTGCTTCCGATCTCAAGATCGATAGCAGCAACAACGTTTATGTAACTGGAGACGGGCTTAATTCGCCGATCACGCCTGGCACCTATTCGGCCAACACTCTTTCCGACATCAATGCCATTCCCATGTTTGTGCAGAAGTGGAATGCGGGCGCGGCGCCTTCGATCCAGCTATCGACTAACGCGATTAACTTCCCAGGAACCGCCGTGGGCGCTGCCAGTGCGCCCCAGACTGTGACAGTCACCAACAGCGGCGCCGGCGCACTGCAGCTGGGAATGCGGCTCATTACCTCTGTCTATGGCGACCTCTCGGATGCGACACCGCCGGACTTCACTTTCTTTGATAACTGCGGTGGCTCCCTCGCCGGCGGCGATTCCTGCACTATCACGCTTCAATTTGAACCGTTGGCATCCCTTGCGCCCTGCACCACGGTAAATGGATGCTATCCTCAATCGCCCACGGCCGAGCTGATTATCCTGAACAACGCCCCGGCCGGGACGCAGAAAGTTGCCTTGAGCGGCACGCTGGGCCAGGGACCAATCTTTGCCGCAGCGCCTCCGTCGGTTGTTTTTCCGCCGCAGACGGCCGGCACCAACAGCCCGCAAATTCAAGTCAATGCCGACAACATGGGCGATGTGGGTTTGCAGATTTCCAATGTGTCCATCAGCGGTCCTAACGCCTCGGAATTCGGGGTAACCGAAGCTTCCGGTTATGCATGCAGCGGTCCGGGCGTTTCACCGGTCGGGAGCGGCGGCAACTGCGTAGTCTATGTCACCTTCAGCCCCGCAGCTTCGGCCACGGGTACACGAACCGCAACGCTCAATTTTGCAGATAATGCCCCGGGCAATCCGCACTCAATTTCCCTGAGCGGCACGGTTGCCACGGCAGCACCCGCCCTGATTTTCTCCCCCACCAGTGCAACGCTGGCTCCCGCCGCGATCGGTGCAACCACAAACCCGGATGACTGCAGTGCCTGCGCGTTCTTCACCATTTCCAATTCGTCCAGTAACTCGCTCCAGCTCACCGCGCTCACCTTGAGCGGCACAAACGCGGGGGACTTCTTCGTGAACACCTATCCTCCTTTGCCGGTCACAATTCAACCGGGGAACCAGATCAGCTTTGAGGTCTACTTCAGCCCAGCTTCAGGAAACGCCGGCGTGCGCACCGCAACCCTTACACCGACCACGAACCCCGCCGCCACCGGGTTGCCGACACTTCAGCTAAAGGGCGGAGCGGTAACCAACAGCAACCCCAGTCTCTTCACGTTTTCCAATCCGTCGCCTCTCGATTTCGGCACCGCGGAAGTTGGTCAAACTTCGGCGGTGAATAGTAATTTCATTAACATCGAAAACAACTCACCGCGTCCGTGCGCCGGAGGAGCCAGCAGTTGCGGCGGACCACTCGTCATCTCTTCCATGGCGACCGGCCTAAGCGATTTCACACTCTTCGCGCCTTCCTCCTCGAGCAATCCCTCGTATTGCAGCACGACTGCAATGACGATTCCGGCTGGCGGCGTCTGCCAATTCGTTGTACTGTTTGCGCCTGCTCAAGCCGGCAGTCGAAATACATCTCTCACCATCAAGTCCAATGACCTGCTCGGGCCTATGTCGATTCCGCTTTTGGGCGCAGGGCTTGCGTCGCCGCTGGGCAATCTCTCCGTCACCGCGCTCGACTTCGGTTATGACGCCATCGGCGTGGCCAGCCCGCCTTTAACGGTAACTCTTATGAATAGCGGCGCCGGCGCGCTCTCGCTGTCGAAAGCTACGACTTCAGCGAACTTCTCCGTGTCCTCGAACACCTGCAATACACCCGTCGCGCCCGGCGCATCCTGCATAATTGGCGTCACGTTCACGCCTCCCTCGGCCGGCGGTTTCTCCGGAACGCTGAACCTCTCCGACGACACCCTGAGTGGGCAGCAAGTGGTAGCACTGAACGGAACCGGCGCAACCGGCACCTTGCTGCTTCTGAATCCCGCAACTGTCAACTTTGGCAACCAGATTGTCGGCGAAGTCAGCGCGGCGCAGACCCTCACCGTCACGAATACCGGCGACATGACAGTCACTTTCCCGGCCAATCTTTTCCGCGTGAGCACGGATTTCCTGTTGCAAAGCACGACTTGCGGAACCTCGCTTGCCGTCGGCGCCAGTTGCGTAGTGAGTGTTCAATTCAAGCCGTCCATTCCGTACGCTGAGTCCGGATCACTCACTCTCAGCGACAATGCGCGAGGCAATCCGCAGACAGTATTCATGGCTGGGGCCGGCGTTCAACGCGGCTCGAATAAGTCGACGACGACATTGGCCTCGTCGGCAAATCCGGCGATTACCGGACAATCGATCACATTTACCGCAATGGTATCTGGAACGACGACGAACACACCGGCTCCAACAGGCAGCGTGACATTCCTGGACGGAACCACGACCCTGGGAACCAGTGCGCTCTCCTCATCGGGTATTGCCATGTTCAGCACCACCGCGCTGCCCATCGGCTCAGACAGCATCGTCGCGATTTACGAGGGCGACGCCAACTTCAATGACAGCACCTCAACAGCGTTGACTGAAACGGTGAAACCAGCCGCCACTTTGACGGCTCCTACGCCGGGCTCGGTTCTTGCCGGTCCCAGCGTAACTTTCACCTGGACCGCCGTGAGTGGCAGCAGCGGGTACTGGCTATTCCTGGGAACAACGGGAGTAGGATCAAAAAATCTTTTCGATTCAAATGAACAGAAAGCCACTTCCGCCACCTTCAATGGTCTACCAACAAATGGCGAGACGGTCTATGCCCGCGTTTATACCAGCTACAACGGCAATCTGGTTTACAACGACTACACCTACACCGCGTGGCGGGAGCCCGCCGTGCTGACAGTACCCACACCGGGCACCACACTTGCAGGTACGAGTGCGACGTTTACGTGGACCGCCGTGAGTGGCAGCAGCGGGTACTGGCTATTCCTCGGAACAACGGGAGTAGGATCGAAAAATCTTTTCGATTCAAATGAACAGAAAGCCACGTCCGCCACGTTCAATGGTCTACCAACCAATGGCGAGACAATCTATGCCCGCGTTTATACCAGCTACAACGGCAATCTGGTTTACAACGACTACACCTATACCGCGTGGCGGGAGCCTGCCGTGCTGACAGCACCCACACCGGGCACCACACTTTCCGGTACGAGTGCGACGTTTACGTGGACCGCCGTGAGTGGCAGCAGCGGGTACTGGCTGTTCCTGGGCACAACGGGAGTTGGGTCAAAAAACCTGTTCGATTCAAATGAACAGAAAGCCACGTCCGCCACCTTCAATGGTCTACCAACCAATGGCGAGACAATCTATGCCCGCGTCTATACCAGCTATAACGGCGTCCTGGTTTATAACGACTACACTTACATCGCGTTCGGACGGCCGGCGATACTGACGAGTCCCACGCCGGGCAGCACGCTTACCAGCGCGAGTGCGATGTTCACATGGACGGTCGAACCCGGCAACCAGGGCTACTGGCTATTCCTGGGGACTGCAGGAGTCGGATCGAAGAACCTTTATGACTCAGGCCAGCAAACAGCCACCTCTGACACCTTCAGCAACCTGCCGACCAATGGCGCGACGATCTATGCCCGCGTCTACACCAAGTACAACGGCACGCTGTTTTACAACGACTACACCTACAAAGCGTGGATGAAGCCTCCGGTAATGACGAGTCCCACGCCGGGCAGCACCCTTGCAGGCACGAGCGCGACGTTTACCTGGACGGCTGAGACGGGAAGCGCTGGATACTGGCTGTTCCTTGGGACCGCGGGAGTTGGATCAAAAAATCTGTTCGACTCAAATGAACAGAAGTCCACTTCCGCCACCTTCAGCAACCTGCCAACCAACGGAGCGACAATCTACGCCCGGGTCTACGCCAGCTACAACGGTGTCCTCGTTTACAACGATTACACCTACACCGCGCCTTAGGTGGCAAACAGTGTCACAAGACGGCAAGGCGGGCTCGTTGGGTTACCCCTTTAACCGCCGTTACGATTGAAATCAAAGTAATAGCGGGGTTCCGGGCGGTTGACCGGCCGCCCGTCAGTTTCTGGTGAGGTATTTCATCCCTTAAATCGGCCTTCACTGCTCCCTCATTTCCGCCCCAAACAACTCCTCGATGCTCTTCCGGTTGCTCGCTTTTGGCCCTCAACTCTCCAAAGACCGCTGTAACCGACCGGGCCGGGCCATTTGCACCAGAGCCGGAACGAGTTGTCTTCCAATTCTGCGCTGGGGCGGTGCGCTACACAAGAATTAGATTGCAGCCAAGGGCGCACAACTTTGCCTGAGTCTCTTCGGCCAGCCCGGTATCGCTGATTACGATATCGATCTCGGAAAAAGGAGCAATGCGGGTCATGCTACGCTTGGAGAACTTGCTGGCGTCAGCCACGAGAATGATCTCGCGTGAGATCCGAAGCATGGCCCGGTTCACCATCGTTTCCTCAAGATTTGCTCCGCTGACTCCAAATTCCAGATCGCATCCGGCTCCGCTCAGAAACAGCTTGTCAGCCGAGAACTGATCGAACATCTCCTCGCTGAAACGTCCGCTGGTGGAGGCAGATTCTCCGCGCACCGTTCCACCAATAATGAATGTTTGAACATCGCGCGCATCAAGCAGTTCTGCTGCAATGTTGACCCCGTTGGTGATGACGTGCAATCCCTGCTTCTTTTTCAGGTGGCGCGCAATCTCCAGCGTCGTGGTGCCGGAATCGAGAATGATAGTCTCGCCGTCGTTAATGAGGGCCGCAGCGCGGGCGCCGATGCGCTGTTTTTCATCCGAATGCTCCTTCAGACGCTCTAGCACGGGCGGCTCGCGCAGAATGCCGTCCGACAGCATCGCTCCCCCGTGCGAACGGACGACCAGACCGCGCTGATGCAATTCGTTCAGGTCGTTGCGGATCGTAACTGCGGAAGTGTTGAATAGGTGGGTAAGTTCATTCACCTTTGCGCGTCCCGTAGTGCGCACAATATGCAGGATCTGCGTCCGCCGTTCCTCCGCCATCAGCCCCTCAATAGGACCGTCCGTCGTGGAAGAGCTACTGGCAGCTTCATGCGTGATCGCACCATTGACGGGTTCAGGGATTGCAGTGTCCTTCGCCATTCTGACCCTCGTTTTTGTGGCCCTTTTTACCGCAATTAACAGTTTAATTGGAGAAACGCTAGGATGCGAAGAAAAACGGAATCTTTGGATTCCCTGAACCAGAATTCGGGCCGAGGTGGAGTTCCTTCAAGCGTTCCAACCGACGAGTGATTCCTTTCCTTTCGTACGAAATATCGCGATTCCGGTAATGAGCCCGTTTTGTTGTTTTTGAATTTTCGATTCATTTCATTTGATATAGAATTATCTCAACGGCGCGTTTCGATTGAAAATGAGGGCCCAAGCTCACTTGAGAACTGCCTCCATTCCGATCAATGGTAATAGCTGCCAATGGAGGATCGAAGGTGTCCAAGGTTTTGCAGCAATTAGCGGTTGCCCGGCGCGCGCCTCAACCACGTGGAATTTACTCTGTCTGCTCCGCCCATCCCTGGGTGCTTGAAGCGGCATTCGACCAGGCGGTCGAGGATGGGTCAGATCTTCTGATTGAGGCCACGTCGAACCAGGTCAACCACCTGGGTGGCTATACCGGCATGTTGCCTGAGGACTTTCGCCGGCGGGTGGTGGAGATCGCCGCCAGCAAGGGCTTCGATGAGTCGCGGCTGATCCTCGGCGGAGATCATCTTGGGCCTAATCCCTGGCAGAAGGAAGACGCGGCAGTGGCCATGCAGCAGGCCGAGCGCACAGTCGAGGCTTATGTTAAAGCGGGCTTTCAAAAGATTCATCTCGATGCCAGCATGGCCTGCGGCGGAGATCCCGAGCCACTCTCCGGAGAGACGATCGCGGCCCGAGCTGCTGCTCTCTGCGCCGTTGCCGAGCGAGCCTGCGGCGAGCAGGAGCCGGTGTATGTCATCGGAACAGAGGTTCCTATACCCGGCGGGGCAACTGAGAGTCTGAACGAACTCGCCGTGACCAGCCGTGAAGCCGCTGCGGAAACACTGGCTATTCACCGCAGAGTCTTCAAAGATGCTGGACTGGCGGATGTTTGGCCACGCGTGATCGCTCTGGTTGTGCAGCCGGGAGTTGAATTCAATCACGACAGCGTGGTCGATTACGATCCATCGCGAGCCGGGCATCTGACTGCACTGCTGGACGAAGAAGAAGGCTTGGTCTACGAGGCGCACTCCACTGACTACCAGCGCCCCGAGGCGTATCGCCAGCTGGTGCGGGACGGTTTTTCGATTCTCAAGGTCGGGCCCGCGTTGACCTTCGCCATGCGGGAAGCTCTGACCGGACTCTCGCAGATCGAGGCTGAGCTTGTGCCGCCGTGGCAGTGTTCGCACCTGGGGGATGTGCTGGAGCGAGTGATGCTTGACAAGCCGGCGAACTGGCAACACCACTACGCTGGAGATGAACATGCCGCGCATCTGCTGCGGCGCTACAGTTACAGCGATCGCGTGCGCTACTACTGGCACGAGCCGCGCGTAAAAGAAGCGGTCGATGTGCTGATGGCAAACGTGGGTGGAAAATCAATTCCGGAGACGCTGCTGAGCTGTTTTCTTCCGGATGAGTATCGTGCGGTGCGCGCAGGCACATTGAAACCCGATGCGCATTCCCTCATCATTCATCGCGTTCGCGAAGCGCTGCGGCCTTATGCGGCGGGCTGCGGAAACTGATTGGATTCTCAGAAGCCTACGGCCTCTGTTGTGTTCTGAGGCTCGTGGCCCGAGTTCCCGAGAAGCAGGTCCTTCGACTCCGCTCATTCAGAAATACAAGGATGACAGATGTATTCATGCCCGCACTTGAGCAACTGAGGACTATAGCGGTTCCACAATTGCTGTACCCCGAAACCATAGCTCTCAAGTGCCTTTTCCCTTAAGGAAAAGACACCTTTCGCTGCGCCACAAAGGGCACATGAATTGGGGAACCGTTCTAGATTGGCAGTTCCGCGGCTGGGCGTTTGGTTGTTTGCCGCATGACGAGATAAAGGATTAGTCCGACGACGATCCATGCGGCGCCGAGCAGCTTGGCGTTCAAATTGAGATTGAACCAAATGAACGTGCAGACCAGAATTCCACATAAGGGAGACAACACTGCAAACGCAACCTTTTCCTGCGAGCGGAATCTGTAATGGACAAGAGCTGCCGCATTGACTCCGATGAAAGCGATGAATGCACCGAAGTTGAGTAGTTCCGCGCCCTGTTCGAAGCTCATCAGAAATGTTCCCAGCAAAGTCACCGCGCCAAGCAGCAGTACGTTGTTTCGCGGTATTCTCGTCTTGGAACTGATCACGCCGAAAAATCGGCTCGGAAGCGCGTCTGCGCGACCCATCCCATAGAGCAGGCGCGCCGCGCCAAACTGCGCCGCAATACCAGAGCCCATGTTGGCAATGAGCAGCGTAGCATTGAGCAGTTGAAAGAGGAAGTTACCGCCGACACGATGTGCGACTTCGACAAATGCGGTGTCTACCATCGAAAGCGGAAACGGGATCCGGCCCGGCCATACAAGCTGCGCGAGGTACACTTCGATGGCCGACAACACTCCAATCGCAAAGCAGGTGAGGACCGTGGCGAGGAGAATGTTGCGGCGCGGATTCTCCACTTCCTCTGACATTGTAGAGATGCCGTCAAACCCGATATATGTCAACACGGCGATGGATGCCCCGTGGAACATGCGGCCGGGAGCGAAGGTTGCAGGGTCGTAAAATGGCAGCAGCCACTGGCCGCCCACCGGACGCGCCACGAGTGATATGTAGCGAATTGATTCGGCGATGAAGAACACTACAACAATGCTCATGCCCAGTGCCAGCAGAGCGTTTACGCGGCTTGAGGTTTGCACACCGCGCAGGTTGAGTGCTGTAAAAACCATCACGAACGCCACAGCCCACGCGGCGTATGGAATCTGGGGAATAATGTTTTGTGCGGCGGCGCTGCACCAGATGGCGCAGATGATGGGATTCAGCATGTAGTCCATCAGCATCGACCAGCCGACAATGTACCCAGCGAGAGGATGAATCTCCTTTCCCACATAGGTATAAGCCGATCCCGCGCTGGGATAGACACGCGCCATTCTGCCATAACTGACGGCTGTAAACAGCATGGCAACCATGGCGATGAGTATGGTGGTGACTACGTGCCCTCGGGCAGCGTTGCTCACTACGCCATAGATACTCATGGGCGCCGTGGGCTGAATAATAATGATGCCGTAAAGTATCAGATGGTGAAGCTTCAGTGTGCGACGCAAGCCGGGTGCGGCCGTTTCTATTTCTAGGGTGGCATCCATGCCTGAGAAGACCTCTCTTGTTGGTCCGTGTTTCTCTTGGTTGCGCTTTCCCAACAAACCTCAGCACGGACCCTCGCTCTGCAAACCGCCCCGGACAGGAGCTCCGGTTTCCCACCCTCGCCGCGATAGAACTGCGTCAAGGATGGGGCTCCGGCTTTGATAGCAGAAACTGCAAGGTTCTCAGTAGTACAGTTTGGCGGCAAGCTGGACGAGCCTTGGGGCTAGTGCACCCGTCGTATAGCCGAAACTTGGGGTTCCCATGATGGTTGAGTTGATTGAGTTCTGAGGTCCCGGCGCCGCAAATTGGAAGTTCGGATGATTGAAAGCATTGAATGTCTCGGCCCTGATCTCGATGCGCCTGGACTCGCCTAAAGGGATCTTCTTAACGAGTGAGAAATCGACATTCTTCTGACCAGGGCCTTCAAGGCTGTTGATGCTCACGTTGCCCGTGGATCCGGGAGCCGGATTCTGGAAAGCGCAGGTATTGAAGAATGTGCCGGAGATGCAAGGCTTCGAAGTGGCTTTGACGCCGGGAACAAAATCGGGCCGCTGCTGCCCATCCGAGTTGGCAAAGTTGGCATTTCCATCCGTCACGGTGAACCAGGTGCCCGATGAGAGAGTCAGAATGCCCGACCAGTTCCAGTCACCAATCACAGCGTCGATTGCCCGATTCCCCGTAGCTAAAAGATGCCCCTTGCCGAAAGGCAGGTCATACAGATAGCTTGCCACGAAGCGATTGCGCACGTCGAAGTCCAAGGGCCCGTATTCCTTATTCGGGTACAGGCTGTTGCGGAAGCCGTCGTTATTCTGGGAACCGAGATCGGCGCTGCTGGCGTTTCCAAGCGCCTTGCTGTAGGTATAGTTGACGATGTACTCCAGGCCGTGACTCGAGCGTTGCGTCAACGAAGTCTGCAAACTGTTGTAGTTCGACGAACCGGACGATCTGAGATAGCCGATGGGAGCGTCAACATACGGAAACGGGCGACGCGGGGCTGAAGGGGCAGAACCATCGGCCGTTGGTTGCGCCTGATTTCCGTTGAGATAGATATAGGATCGGTCACTCTTTGAGCCGATATATCCCGTTTCAATCATCGTTTTTTCGTTCAACTGGTACTGGGTCGTGAGGTGCCATTGCATGACATAGGGCATGCGGAGGTTCGGCTGCAATGCGAAGAGGGTGGGAGTGTTTGGGTCGACAAGTGCGCTGGCCGGAAATCCCTGAGAGAGCGTACTGATTCCAGGCACTCCGCAGTTCTCGACAGCGTTATACGAAGGCAGGCTGCACGGCGCAGAAAATGTCTGCGTGATGAAAAACGGGGGATTGAATCCGGGGCTTGGATTGCTGTACGGACCGGCTTCATCACCGTTGAAGAAGACCCCGAATGCACTCTGCACAACAAGACGTTTCGTCGCGTTATAGGCCAAGCCTACGCGCGGCGAGAAGTCCTTGTAGTCGGCCGAAATCAGAGCATCCGACGCATTGTGGTTCACTGGAAGAGTCTGGGACAGAAGAGGAGTCAGAGTGGCGTTGTTACTCCTCGGGATATCCAGTTTTCCGGTGACGGGGTTGAAATTTGCCTGGGCCGCCCCCTTTGAAAATACCGGCGAGAAATACTCCCAGCGGATGCCCATATTGAGGGTGAGCTTGGGCATGACGCGCCAGTCGTTCTGAAGGAACAGAGAGTAGGTGTGACGTGAGTAGTCAATGTTGTTCAGGTTGTTGATGAAGCCACCGCTCGGTTGGCCTGTGAGCAGATCCGCAAGGCTGTTTCCTCCAGTCCCCGGGCTCCCCGCATTGTCGGTGTACTGGTGGGTGAAATCCATGAAGCCGCGCGGGTATGCGGGCTCGTAGATTGAAAAGCGTTCGGGGCGAATCTCTCCGCCAAACTTCCAGGTGTCGTTGCCGGAAATCAGGGTAAAAGTGTCAGACAGCATAAACGTGGTCTGTCTTTCGATGGCCGGCAGATAGGTTGGGCTTCCCAGGTTGGATGCGTCGCTGAAGCTGATCTGCGGCAACCCGCCGTTGTTGCTTCCTGGAGCGTAGGGCACGCCGGGGAAACCTACCGTGGCCGCAACATCCTCGCCATAGTTCGACTGATATCTACTTGTCCTGAGCTTGTTGGCACCGAAGCGCAATTCGTTCACCTTATGAAGCGAGAAGACATGAGCTTCGCTGGCAGCGCCGGCGTATGCTGTGATTTGCTGAATGCCGTCGAAAAACCCGCCCCCATCGGCCGTTCCGGGGAAGGGTGAGCCGATGGTCTCAGGACTGCTACTCATGCTGAAACGATAGAAGGCCGTATCTTTGGTAGTGATTGTCTGGTCTACGCGGACATCTCCCTGGTTCTCGGTCTGCGTGGTGATGGGATCGGAGAGGTAGTTATAACCGACTCCATTGGCATTCGAAGCTGGATAGAGTTGAATGAGCTTTAGGCCCAGAGCGTCGGTGCTGGCGGCTGGAATGACATTGCTCGGCACGCCGTTGACATAACCGAATGGAACGCCGCAGTACCCATTCCCCTGCTGCTGAGTCTTCGTGGTATCGAAGATTTCACCGTTGTACGTCGGCACGCCGTTGCAGTCGTTCACGCCGGTGGGGGTGGTTGTGTCCAATTGGCCGCTGAAGTCACCGCCCAGTTGCGCCGCGGTGGGAACCACAGATGTGGCCACCTGTGCCTGGCTGAGACGCAAGCCCTGGTAATCGACGAAGAAGAGCAGCTTGTCCTTGATGATCTTTCCACCGAATGTGGCGCCGTATTGATTTTGGTGGTATGGCTGGCGCGCTGTGTCGAAATAGTTCTCTGCATCGAAGCTTTGGTTGCGCAGGAATTCGTACGCTGAGCCATGGAAATTATTGCTTCCACCCTTTGTGGTGGCGTTTACGATAGCACCGGTGGCGCGGCCGAATTCGGCATCGTAGTTGCCCGTCTCGATCTTGAACTCCTCCAGCGCATCTGGCGCCGGCATCACAACATAGTTCGCTTCGTTCAGTAGATCGGGCAGATTCGAGTTATTATCGACACCGTCGAGAAGGAAATTGTTGTCGAGAGAACGCGAACCGCTGGCACTGAAACCGTAGCCGCCTGAGTCGCGGGCTCCAGGCTCGCTCGTGGTCACCCCTACGGTAAGTTGGGCAAGCTGCACTGCATTGCGCCCATTGAGCGGAAAGCCCACCATGGCCTCGCTGTCGATGACCTGGCCGGTCTCTGAGGAATCCGTCTCCAACAACGGCGCGGCGTCGGTGACCTCGACGTGCTCGCTGATCGCGCCGAGTTGGAGCGCCGTGTCTACCCTTTGACGTTGCTGCACATCCAACGTGATCGGACCGGCAATGGTCTGCTTGAAACCGGGCGCGGATATGGTGAGCTGATACGTACCAATACGCACAGGGCTGATGATCCACCCGCCGGAGGCGTCGCTCTGCGCGTGATAGCTGAAATTCGTGGTGGTGTTCACCACTGTTATAGAGGCGTTTGGGACTGTAGCTCCGGTTGCGTCAACAACTCGGCCCTCCAGCGTGGCAGTATCTCGCTGCGCTGCGAGAGGATAGCTGGCCAGCATCAGCAGGCCTATACAAACCGCAACTACGCTGAGAATTCCCTTAAACATACCGAAGCCCCCTTTTGATCTCAATGGTGCAGTTGGAAGATGATTCAGTTCGGATGCCTGGGCTCCACGTTTGCCGACTTGGGAATGAATGCATGGAACAAGCAGCGGAGAGAACCTCTCGATTGATTGCGAATAATTATGAACAGTGCTTCGTTGCGTCATCATTTGGCAGAACTGCGTGTTTCGAATTATTGCGAATAAATTCATTTAATGTCAACAAAAAACGCCGAGTCGCTATATGGAATCGACCGGACTCGGGCCGATTTCCTGGGAGCTTTACCTGATGAATCGATAGGGGAGAACTGAATTTGCGCTTTTAACCGCTTTTGAATCAAACATAAACCAGCCTTCTTGTGGTATCCCCGTAACGATTGCAGTTGGTGCGGACGCCCTGAAGCTGCTCCATAGGGACGATAGAAAGTCTGGACGCTCGCGTGAGTTGCGGCTATTTTCTCAAATCGTAATTCTCGTCATTTATTCCGCCCAAAAGTGAATACGCGCCGGGCAATGGCCGCGGAACGAGCCTACGAACTTTTGTCGAATCGTCCATCCTTACGTAACAATTCGGTTCTTCTCGCCCTGAGGGCATTGACGATAGCGAAACGAGGGTATACTCTTTCGAGAGATTACGTTTTATGTCGATTTCTGACAGCATAACGAAGAACTGCCTATTTTGTAAAACAGGGAGCGAGATCTACATGTCACAACACCAGAGAACGTCCGCAGGCACGGGCGTTCATGCCGAGCCGCTATATACTTTGCCGGAAATTCTTCAGCAGCCTCTTCTGTGGCCGGTAACGCTAGAAACGGTTCGCGCAGCATCGCAGCGCATGCGGCTGGACGAAAAACTCAAGGGTGCGCGCGTGCTGCTGACGGGTGCGGGCACATCGGCGTATGCTGCCAGCGCCGTGGCCAGTGCGTGGACCCAGGCCAGCGCCGTTCCCACGACAGACCTGCTGGTCGATGCGGAGCGTTATCTGACCGGCATCGATGCCGTCATCTCGCTGGCGCGCTCCGGCAACAGCCCAGAGAGCGCCGCAGTGGTCGAGCATGTGCGCGCCCTGCGGCCAGACATTCAGCAGTTTGCCATTGTCTGCGATGAGGACGGCGCACTGTCACGGTCCAGCCTCGACGGCCTGATTGTGCTTGATCCGCGCACGAATGATCAGAGCCTGGTAATGACAAGCGCGTTCTCTAATCTTGTGGTGGCGGGCATGGTGCTGGCTGGCCTGGCGCTGGGTCAGGAGGAAAACGTCGCTGCCGTCGTGCATGAATCAAGCGCGCGCACTGACACCCTGCTGCCGGAAATCGATGACGCGTGCCGGCGCGCAGCTGCCCGCATTCGTGATCGCATCGTAGTTCTTTCTTCCTCTCCCCTCCTTGGCTGGCAAAGAGAGGCTGGGCTCAAGACGCTGGAAATGACAGCGGGCCGGTTCCCGCTGGTTTCCGAAACTTACCTCGGCCTTCGCCACGGTCCCATGTCGTTTGTCACCCCTGAAACTCTGGTGCTGTGCCTTCTGTCCAGCGATCAGGTGCGCCGTAGTTATGAGGCGGATCTGATCCGTGAACTTCGCGCGAAGAGAATTGGCTACTTAATCGGCATCGCCGAGCCTGAAACATCAGAGGATCTGTTCGATCAACTCATCCCCGCTGTGGCGCCAAATACAGACGATGCGCTGCGTACACCGTTTGAAATTCTGGGTCCGCAGTTGCTCGGCTATTATTTGAGTTTGCGCATCGGTTTGAATCCCGACAATCCGAGCCCGGATGGGGTAATTAACCGGGTAGTAAGCGGCGTCAGGATATATCCGCAAGGTGCCTTGGAGACTCAAGAAGACAAATGAAAAAACGCTTCGATGTCACCATTGCCGGTGAAATAAATATGGACCTTATTCTCTACGGGCTTCCTGAGGCGCTGCCGACAGAACGCGAACTGCTGGCTAGCGCCTTCGGGATGACTTTGGGGAGTTCCTCGGCAATTGTGGCCCACAACCTGGCCGCGCTTGGTGTCTCCGTCGGTTTCGTAACGCGGCTAGGAGACGACCCGCTCGGCAGTATTGCTCTCGAGCGGCTTGCGGAAAAGGGGGTTGACGTCTCGTCCGTGAAGCGGGTGTCTGGTGGGACTTCCACAGGCGTCACCATTCTGCTGCCCCATGAAGGAAAGCGTCATATTCTTACCTATCCTGGGACAATGTTTGAAATGACCGCGGCTGACCTCGATTTGGCTTATCTAGCTTCAGGCCGCCACTTCCATCTCTCCTCACTGTTCCTCCACAAGGCGCTGCAGCCGGACCTCCCCGGCATTTTGCGCCAGCTGAAGTCAGAAGGACTCTCCCTCTCACTCGACACCAATGACGATCCCGAAGATACCTGGGGTGCCCCTCTGGATGAAATCCTCGGCATCGTCGATATCTTCCTGCCCAACGAGGACGAGGCCTGCCGCATCACCGGCAAATCCGATGCCGAGAGTGCTATTGAAGTTCTTGCAAAGCGCGTTCCGCTGGTCGCCATCAAGTGCGGCAAGCGCGGTTCCTTGATCGAGAAGGCTGGCCGCCGCTGGTTTGTTCCCCCGCAACTGGTAACCCCAGTTGATACCATAGGCGCCGGTGACAGTTTCGATGCCGGATTCCTTGCCGCATACCTTCACGGAGAAGCACCGGAGGTCTGCGCGGCTTTCGGAAATCGCACGGCGGCCCTATCGACGCAGCGGCCGGGCGGCACGGAGTCTTTCCGCGATCCCGCATTCATGAACGCGTTTCTTCATCCGGCTGACTGAAAAGAACGGATTCGCTCCGGAAGGTGAAGACCCCGTTGGTCCGCATGCGCACTACTTTGGTGTAGGCGTAAACCAGGCAACTGCTCCGCGATCCAGATTCGGAATGCTGAACCGTAGCCCCTCCGGCGAAGATTGGCCATCTATAAAGGTCTCGCTCCCCATGAATGGGAGCCAGTGCATTTTTATGCCGAACCGCCGCGGTACACGCACCTCAATATCATGCTGCGCGGTCGGCGTCGCCTTCACTCCTGGCTGCAGTCCATCAAAGTTTGCGAAGAACAAGTAGACGCGATTGCCAATTCTCGCTTCATGCACAACGACGTTTTTTGACGCCCTTACCTCAACTCCCGTGCTCGTGCCGATTGCCTTGAGCAAATCCGGCTCGCTTGCCGGGCGTAATGCTGAGAAATCTTTTTCCGCGCGGCTAAGATACTTGATCTCCGGGCTATCGGATAAACGTTCGGCCTCGTGGAGCGAATCAAGTTGCTTGTCGGCAGTTCCAGTCACAACGACCTGTCCGCCTTGAGAAGCATAACGGTTCAACTTGGTGACTTCTTCAGGACTGACTACTCTTACGCTCGGTAGCACCAAGACTTTGCCGCGAAACTGCGCAAGGGTTCGGGGAGTCACTATCTGGAACTGTACGTGGTTTTGCAGCAGCAAAAGCAAAATACCCCGGTAGGAATTCACGAACTCTATCGGGTAGAGGTTCCGCGTTGAATCGGAGAAATATACGCCCGTCTCCCCCACAGGTTTTCGTATCGCGCCAAAGATATCTTCGTGCTTTCCGATCCAGCTATAGATTTCCGTTCGCGTCGGCAGATCGTTCGAACCCGACATCACATGTCCCTGTGCATCCCAGACATTTGCGCCTGCCATGAGTTCCGACATCGCAAGATTCAGCATCGCATCGCGCGGCTGCACATGCGGCGCGCCATCCCATGAGTAGTTGAGTATCCATGTAGGCTTGTCCCCCGCGAAGGCGCGAAAACTGCGCACCCCAATCTGATACATGAACCAATCGAATGGGGACCGCGACGCAGCCGTATGATCGTCCCCTTCTCCAAACTCGTACTCGTGAGCGATTGCATCCACCAGCGGATACAGCCGATATACATCGGCACCGACTCGCGGCGCAGCATCTTCTATGCCCGGATAAATCTCTGGGATGATCGAAATGTTCGGGTTCGCAGCGATCGCATTTTTCCGTATATCGCTCAGGAAATCGTCGATAGTCTGGAGGCGGAATTCGATCCACTTCCTGAATCCAGGATCGTCCGCATTGCCGAGCTTGATGTCCTTGCGTGCATCCAGCCCTGTGTCTTTCCGAAACGCTTCCACCGTCGAGTTATCGAAGCTCGCCCAACTGTCTTCCCAGCCTGTGAAGTGAGTCATCCAGTAAGGAATGTCGACATAGATGCCATCGATGCCGGTTGCCGCAATCTGCCGGACGCGCTGCATGTATATCTTGCGCCAATCCGCGGCATAGGGAGAAACCCAGACGTCTTCCTCCCCCTTCGCAATCCAGAACGCTGCTCCAGAAGTGAAGATCGCTGGTTCCCCGGTGATCTTTCTCTGCACCCAGTCAGGATGATCTTTGAACAACGTATGCGGCCCCTCCGAATTCTTTGAAATGCACTCCAGACCGGCGATATAGACGAAAGCCTTATTGCCCGCACGGTGAGACTCCACGGCTGCACCGCGAATGGCGGCGAGTTTCTCGGTAGGATTCAGAAAGCTTTCGTATCTTCCGGGGATATCGTTGTCCACTTCAATTCCATAGACTCCGCTCCCCTGGGCCTCAAGAACAATCTGCTTCGCATTGTCCGGCCCGAGTCCCCATGCTGCAATGCGAACGCGCCGCATCCAATCCCGCTGCGGACCGCCGAACTGCTGTGAGCAAAGGCCACCGGCCGAGACAAGCGCAAGCGCAAGTAGCAAACCGACTTTGCAAAGAGAACGATCAACAGACATAGGACCTTCCGGATAAGCAGGGCGGAGGGATTCGAGGTTTCCCGCCCATTCGCCAGAAAGAAGGCGAATGAATGGGGCCCGGAAGGGGGTGTCCGCGATGACTCGAACACTGCCCCTGCTGTCAGTATTTTTTCGCCTTCTCAGAATTGATAGCGGACTCCGAGCTGCATGTTGCGCGGCAGCGCGCCGCCGGCCGTCGATGAAATCACTCCAAACGTCGGGCTTTCATAGCCGCTGTCCGGCAAACCGAACCGCTCGGTATTGGTACAGTTGAAGCAATCGATGTGGAACTCCAGCTTTCCTTTTTCTCCGCCGAATTCTTGAGCCTTCTCCAGGGATAAATCGGCCTGATGAATCCCATCCGAGCGCAGTTGAGAAACATAGCGCGGAGCGTTGCCCGGCTGCTGATCGCCGGGATCGACAAAGCAATTCGAGTTCAGATAAGGCAGCCCGTTCTCGCCCGCGTTGTGAATGCTGATGCCGGTCGTCAACGAGTACGCGCTGCACAGCACGTTCGGCCGCTGGTTTCCGTCCGCGATCCTGCCATTGTTCATATGAACATCGATTGGCTGTCCGCTCTGGAGCGATATGAGTGTCGTCAGTTGCCATCCGCCTACTACCGCATCCAATACCCGATTCATATTTGCACCGATCAAAGTTCCTCGGCCGATCGGCAGATCAAACATCCCGGCCAGCACAAACCGGTTCGTCGCATCGCTCGCGCTTGCGGACCACTCGGCCTTCAGATGGTCGAGCTCTTGCGGAAAGCCGTTACCCAGGCTGCCAACCCAGTCATTGTTTCCTGCCGACGAGTCGTCCATGTTCTTCGACCATGTATAGTTCCCCTCGAAGTTCACATACTTCCCTTCGCGCTTCTGGAATACCACCTGAAGCGCGTTATACCAGGACGAAGCTCCGATCACTTTGTACTCCTGGAAGGGACCGTCAAACTGTGGATAGGGGCGGAGTATATTGATTCCCGGCAGCGTTGAGTTTGAGTATTGGGAAGCTGGCACATTGAAGATTGCACCCGGCCCAGCAAACAACGATTGAAAGGGATTCGAGACCGGGTCGTTCAGGGTTGTGCTGCTCAGTTGCCTTCTGATCGAAGAAGCAATGAAGTTGCGATTATCCGTTCCCGCCCAGGGCAGAAACGTGCTGCGGTTCGCGGAGTAGTTGATGCTTAGGACGATCTTGGCGGGAAATGCCTGTTGAATGCCGAGATTCCACTGGTAGATGTTGGCGTCCTTGGCCGCTTGCGTTCCCAGGTTGTTCTGATTGGACAATCCCCATACTGCCAGCTTGCCGTATTCCGTTCCCTGCGCCGGAGGAACGCCGCCATTGAACGGGTTCTCAAGTGTCGCATCGCGCGTCAATTCACCGTCTTGGGTAAAGAACACTTCCGGGCTTGATGTGTATGCGGTTCCGGGATACTGGAAATTCGTCGCAACGCCGTATCCAAAGTAGAGCCCCGCGCCTCCGCGGATCACCATTGTCGGGTGCACCAGGTACTCAAAGCCCAGTCGAGGCCCAACATCGCTAAAGTTCGTCGGCACGCTCCGTCTCGATCTCGAAGCAAAGATCGTTGTCCCCTTCAACGTTCCTGAATACCCCGGCAGGTTCGGCACCGTGATGCCACTGTCTCCCGTCATGTCGCTGAACTGGCTGTTATTGTGCCGTTCCGTGTAGGGAGTGTCCCATTGGTAGCGTACGCCCAGATTCACTGTAAGCTTGGGAGTGGCTCGCCAGTCGTCCTGCACATAGAAGCCTGTCTGAAGCGACTTGTCGGCCACCGATTGGGTCACGTTGATAGCGCTGCCGCCCGGGTCTCCCCAGCCAACCAGCAAGCTCGCAAAGTCGTTGCCCTGAATTCCATTGTTCGTGTTATACGGCATCTGCGCCGTCACGTCCTGGGGAAAGCTGAAGTAGCCGTCCGGATAGTTCGGCTGGAAGAAGTTGTTATAAAAAATCTGCTGCTGGCCGCCGGCCTTCAGGGTGTGCTGGCCCTTGGTCCATGAAAATGAGGATGAGTAGTTGAGAAGGGTGTGCGCAAAGTGAGTGTCCACGCAGCATTGATCGAAGAGTGAAGTCCAGCCTGCGTCTTCCATGATGATCGATGGCATTCTAGATATGCCATCCTGCTCAAGATAAGCGGGAAAACCAACAGTTGTGGGAGCAGGGTAGTTGTTGTTCTGCGTCGGTTGAGCTACGCGGTCCAGCCCGAACGTTGAAATCCATAGCGTGCTGGCTGTCGGCGCATAGGTAAAGTTGATCCCGTCGTTGTAGGCCTGCGAGGTATACTTCGTCCCGTCATTGAACTCGCCATCGCCCATCACTGTGGGCGTCGATCCGCTTCCCACGATGCTGCTGTAGCGCACGGAGAGCGAAGATTTAGGACTGAACTGCTGATCGACCTTGGCATCTATCTGCAGGCTGGTCGAGGTGCTCAGAACTACGTCACGGAAATTGTTTGATCCGGTCACCGCGTCCCCGGCCGTGTTGGGCTTGGGATAGAGCTTCATGATGGCCTGTCCCACAGAATCGATTTCTCCCGAGGGAATCATGTTCTGGTTGTAGGCGGGGCGGATCTGCGTCGCGGGATCGATCTGAAACGGATCGAAGATCTGATTGAGAGTGGGGTTACCATTTTGATCGTACGTCATTGCCTGAGAGAAATCGCCGTTCACTTCGCTCGTCGTGGGCACCGTCGCCACAATGTTGACCGGATTGCTGGCATGTACCGATTCGAGGTCGGCGAAGAAGAAGGTCTTGTTCCTCTTGATCGGGCCGCCCACCGAAAACCCCGCCTGATTTTGAAGATGTCCCGGCTTCGGGCCGTTGTTATAAAAATCCCTCGCGTCAAAGATTGAATCCTGATTAAACCAGTACGCGCTGCCGTGCACTCGATTGGTTCCGGACTTCATCACCTCATCGACAACCGTGCCCCCGCCATACTGCGCGGAGGAGCTGTTGTTTTGAACCTTGACTTCCTGAAGGCCTTCAACGGTCGCCTGATAGTAGAGGTTTGAGTTGCCGCCCTCCCCCTGCTCCGGCGCTGTAATCAACACACCGTCCAGCAAGATATTCGCCGTCGCATTCCGCTGCCCATTCGATACAAAGTTGGTTCCAGCCGGATACGAATCCTGCACCCCGGACCCGGCGGTTTCCGTCACGCCCGCGGCCAGAAATGCGATCCCGAAAGGGTCGCGGTTTTCGAGCGGCATCTGCGTCAGATACTGGCTCGGTATATCGGTTCCCAGCGTGGGTGAATCGGAATCGAGCAACGTTGGAATCGATTCCACTGTCACGCTCGCTATCTGGTTCGATGGAGACAACGTAACATTGAGCGTGGTCTCTTGGTTCACCGTGAGCGTGATTCCGTCCTTTTCGACCGGGCCAAACGTCGGCGCTTTCACAAGCAGCTTGTAATTCGATGGCTTGAGCGCCGTGAAGGCATAGCCGCCGTGGGTGTTCGACACGGTGGACTGCGAGATGTTGGTGCCAATGTCGGTGATGGTGACATCCGCTCCGGTCACGACAGCGCCGCTCGAATCCGTGACGGTGCCACGCAGCTGCGACTGGTTGATGGATTGCCCCAACGCTGGGATTGCACCTAACAGCGCCCCTAGCAATGCAGCGTGAATCGCTACTCTTCGACATTTGCTCATTTGCCCGCCTCCAGGAAATCGAAACAAAAAGAAATCGATAGTGACTTACAATATATAACTTTTATTGGCTATATTAATCGCATTGTCAAGCTGAAAGCGTAAATCTGTGCGAAATCCGCGAGCGAACAAGACATTCGCCAAATGGCAATGCCCCGAAGCAGCTCGAACAAGGAAAACGAATCGAGTACGCATAGAAAAACCAAGAATCACTGCGTTGCTCTCCGGGCTGAGTCGCCGATTATAGCGGTTTCACAATTGCTGTACCGTGAAACCACTGCTCTCAAGTGGCTTTTTTCTCAAGAAAAAGCCACCCTTCGCGAATCTACAATCGGCACGTAAATTGTGGAGCCGCTCTAAATGGGGCACCGATTTCAGCGCAACTTCGTTAACAACTTCAGCGCATTTTCCCGATAGACCTTGCGTAGGACCTCGTCCGGAAGGAAAACACCATAGATATTCCAGCGGCCCTGGCGTGAAACATGCGAGGGGTATTCAAAATACTCATCCGCTGTTTCCAGAAAGCGATAATAAAGCCGGTACATTTCTACCTCGGGCAACAGGTCGGTGCCAAAAAGGATGCGGTCGGCGTACTTGAGGAAAAAAGCGCGCGCTGTGTATGGCTGCCGCCCCAGTTCGGGCGTACGGGCACTGATATCGATCAGAAGATTGGGCAGCGCATCCATCTGCTCCGCTAGAAAGCCCAGGTCCTCACTGCTCTCCGCACAATGCGCCCCTATGAACGTCGTCTCCGGATGACGCGCAATTACGCGGTTCCGCTGCTCCAGCAGAGTCCGCTTTGAAACCGGCGAAGAGGAGAAACCCCAATCTGGATGTGCCGCAAGTTCCTCATAGCGTTCATTCTCGGCATCGATGGGGGCGAAGAACGCTGTCGGATCGGCGGTGTGAAACATAACTGGCAAACCTATCTTCCCGCATTCTTCGAAAATCGGCGCGAACCGCTCATCGTCAATACGCAATAGCTCGCCATCGGCTCCGCGCAGGATTAGGCCAAAGTCCTTCCAGAACTTGATCCCGCAAGCGCCATGCTCGATAAGGCGATGGAACCGGTCAATCGTTAATTGGACAAAGTCGTCTCTCTCGATGCCGCTCCAATCCATCCAACCAATGGAAGAAAAGCGATCGGGCGCGGCAGCGTGATAGCGATCCATGATCTCGAATGCCCTGTGCCCCACCTGCATCGTGATATTCACCACCTGCTCTACCCCGCACAGGTCCATGACGGCGAGAACTTCTTTCGGATTCATCGAGTCCAGATGGTTGTGAAAGTCGATTACCGGGAAGCGCGGCTGTTCAATCGTGTGCACGGCGGTCTTGAGCGCCACTCTAGGATGGAAATCGCTAAGCCGAAGGTCAGTCTCTGCCTTTGCGCTCATCAGGTTGACAAATTTGTCATTGGGAACCGGGCCTGTCTCTTGGCTCATGTGTTTTCCTCATATCCTACAGGACATAGTTTGTTTTGTTATTTTATCTTTCGATTTCCTCCATCACCACATAGTTGCACTTTCAACTAGTCAGCAAAGTTCAAACTTCCTCTTCTTAACGGAATCGCCAAAGGACATTCGTCTCAAATAGAACCTGCATTCGGCTCTGTCTCCACATCGCTGCCGGAAATGAAGCGAAGAATGCCGAACGAATCCGGTTGGTGAAAGGAGTTTTCAGGAGGGTTAAAAGGCAATGCACCCCAGCTGAGCATTCGTCTCGCTGCACCCGATTCAATTCCGTCACAACGGTAGAAATTCACTCTCCACTCTGTCATTGGCTGGGCCGCTGACGCCGTCATTGAAGCGATCGGGATACGCATCTCGACCGCCCACACGCGCGGCTGGACGTCGATTCTTGTCTCGTGGAGAAAGCCAGAATCCCACTTTTCGTTGATGAACGGCCGTTGAGCCAAGTCTATCTCCAGGTCCAACCACTGATTGTTTGGCGCCACTTCGAATTCGTAATAGTGCGATGGTCGATCAGGTGTTGGATTGATAAATGCCTCCACTACATCCTTTTCCCATAATCGCCATCGTTCATGCGTCGGATCTTCGCCCTCATAAATGTTCAGGTTGCGATAGTGACACCAGAAGGCAAAATATAAATATTGAGGAGTCCATCGGCTGGCAACCACCGTCCTCGCGTCAGGATGTTTCTGCCGGAAGAAACCGGCCTCGTCGAAGTTGACACGCCTTGCTCCGGTCCAGAATTCCTTTGCCAGATTTCCGTCAGGAACAGGATTGATCGCTGAGAACTCCGAGAGAATCACAGGGTGTGCTCGACTCACGGCAGAGTGTTTCATGCCTGGGTTGCGATGGCTGAAATGTTTCGCTGCATCCACTTATTCTGTGTAAAGTCCGGAAACTCGATCGGCGCACTCCCACGACTCACTGAGGTTACGCTGAGCGGTCCAATGGCGGACCAGGAAGCCGCATCGTACACATCCATATCCGGCGGAAGGCCCTCGCGCACACATTGCAGCAAGCGATAAAGCATGATGTAATCCATGCCGCCATGTCCACCGATCTTCGCCGCGATTTGCCCTTCTTTTTGCCATAGCGGATGCGCGTACTGTTTCCATGTATCGATCGGCATATACGACTCATCCTTGTTCTGGCCGTCAAGATAAATACGAGGCGGATAGTCTTGAAAAATGCCTTTGGTGCCGGCGATCAGGTTAATGCGATCGTACGGGTGGGGAGTGGCGACGGCATGCTTGACGGTGATGGTAAGCCCCTTCGCCGTCTTGATGAGCGACGTGTTCATGTCGCCGGTTACGTATCGCTCTTCAAGCCGCGGGTCTCCGGCCTTTAGATGTTCCTTGCGGTATTGATCGAGGCCGCGTTGCGGTGAGCTCATGGATACGATGTAATCAAAACGATCGCCGCGCTGCATATCCATATAGTTAGCCACAGGCCCAAGCCCGTGACTCGGATACAGATTGCCATCGCGCATGGTATGTTCCGCACGCCGCCAGAGTCCCTCTCCTTTATCCGAGAAAAGCTCTTCGCGAAGATCGTGCAGGTACGCCCCTTCGCCGTAGAGAAGTTCGCCGAACTTGCCATCGTGCACCATGCGCAATATCAAAGTCTCGTTGTAGCCGTAACAGCAGTTCTCCAGCATCATGCAATGCTTGCGCGTCTGTTCCGATGTTTTGACGATCTCCCAGCATTCTTCCAGAGTCACAACCCCGGGCACCTCGATGCACACATCTTTGCCGTGGTTCATGGCGGAGACTGCCATCTCCCCGTGCCAACTCCAGGGCGTTGCAACCAGGACAAGATCGATGTCGCCTTTTGCAAGCATGGTTTCGAAGGCATAAGGGCCATCCGTGTAAAGTTGCGGTTTGGCCTGGCCGGCCGCAACCACTAATGAAGCGGCATGCTGAGCATGCTCCGGGACAACGTCACACAACGCAACAACCTGTCCGTCCGCGGCCAGCAGATTCTCAAGCAAGGAAGTCCCGCGACCGCCAGTGCCAATGAATGCGACCCGTGGATTTCGCTTCTCAAAAGGAACGTCGATCATCGTCCCGCGAGTAATGGCTTCCTCGCCGCTTGCGTGCGCAAGATTCATTACGCTGAGGCCAACCGCGCTCGCCGCGCCCATCTGCACAAACCTGCGCCGACTCCATGAACCCAATTCAATGCGCTTTTCGTCCGAACTCATAGGTTTATCCTCTGTCATAATCTTGCGGGAATGATGCCGGTCTTGCGCCCTGCACGAAGATGAAAATTGCAATTGTGTGCCGTCCGGCACCCACCGCCGACAAATTCGACCGGTTCGAAACTCGGTTCTTGCGCATTACTCGGAAGCTCAATTCCGTAAGAATTCGGAGGGTTCGTAAGCAATCGCAATTCTTAGAAGCGAGATTAGAGGACGATGCAGGCTCTGTCAAGATATTCGTCGCAAAGAAGACAACTCCACGAGAATCTTCAAGAATATTTGTTTACAGAATCCACCGCATCCAAATAGGCTCATAGGAAGCGCTAGAAAAAGAAAATAAAACGCTGTCGTACGAAAGGCAATAGCTCCCTGATCAATAATTCTGAGAAGATACGAAATATAGCGGGCAGGAGGTCGGCGCATGAGTGAGACTTTCGTGGCTGTCGAACAGAAGTTGCAAAGAAACATCGCGGTGGACGCTTATCGTGGGCTTGTCATGCTGCTGATGATGGGGGAAGTGCTGCAGTTTTCTCACGTCGCGCTCTCTTTCCCGAACAGTCTCGTCTGGCGAATTCTGGCCTTCAACCAGTCCCATGTCGAATGGGTAGGTATGAGCCTCCACGACACGATTCAGCCGTCTTTCACATTTCTGGTCGGCGTCGCCCTTCCCTACTCAATAAGAAGCCGTCAGAAGAAAGGCTCGACCTTTCAAGGCATGTTTGGACATACGATCTGGCGCAGCTTCCTGCTTGTAGCACTCGGAATCTTTCTTCGATCCATGCAAAGCCCCATCACCTACTTCACATTCGAAGACACGCTGACGCAGATTGGCCTCGGTTATACATTTGCCTTCCTTCTGACTTTTGTTCGCCCGCGCTGGCAATGGGGAGCGTTCGGAGGAATTCTCTTCGCCTACTGGCTGGCATGGGCGTTCTATCCGGCGCCGGGTCCCGGCTTCAACTACGCGGCTGTTGGAGTACCGGACGACTGGCGCCAGCATCTCCTCACCGGCTTCGCATCGCATTGGAACAAGAACAGCAACCTGGGCCAAGCCTTCGATCTCTGGTTTTTGAACCTGTTTCCTCGAACAAGTCCGTTCCTGTTCAACGAAGGCGGCTACCTGACCCTGAGTTTCATCCCCACCCTCGGCACCATGCTGCTCGGTGTCGCCGCGGGCCGTTGGTCCCTGGCTGCATCTCCGCATATTCCGATGCGCAAGTTCCTGTTGGCGGCAGCAGCCCTGATTGCCGCCGGACTGCTGTTTCATTTCACCGGAATCTGCCCGATCGTGAAACGTATCTGGACGCCCTCTTGGACGCTGTTCAGCGGTGGCGTATGCTTTCTCTTTCTCGCTGCATTTTCATGGGTCGTCGATATCAAGAAGCAGCGCGCCCTTGCGTTCCCGCTGGTTGTCATCGGCATGAATTCCATTGCCGCCTACTTCATTGCGCATTTGTGTGAGGACTTTGTCGAAAGCAGCTTTCGCATCAATTTGGGAATGCGCGCTTTGAACATCCTTGGACCCGCCGTGGAGCCCACTGTCCTGGGTGCTCTCACGCTCGGAGTTTACTGGCTAATGCTCTTTTGGATGTACCGCAATAAGGTCTTCATTCGGATCTAAGGGAGAGCGGCTTTCGCGCCTCG
>Ga0302319_10003203_pt1 | contig 34526 bp, 17 predicted proteins | sample Bog_T0_2_FD_203319 | JGI IMG/M metagenome (GOLD analysis project Ga0302319, IMG submission 203319) | Peat permafrost microbial communities from Stordalen Mire near Abisko, Sweden - Bog_T0_2 | ecosystem: Environmental > Terrestrial > Soil > Wetlands > Peat | place: Sweden: Abisko, Stordalen Mire...
TTCGAAGAAATCCTCTGGCAGCGCGTGCGCTACCGCTTCGAGTATGACAACGGCGCGCAGCCCGCAATCGAAGGCATCGAATCCGTCTCGCAGATGATTCGGCGTCCCGTCGTTCATATCCTTGGCGATAAGGAATACATTGCCGGAAGCCAGGCCGCGATCCGCGTCATTGTCTCTGAAGCCAGCAGCAATCTCGCGCAAACAGGCACGCTGCGGGTCGATCTTCTCGATCCCAATGAGAAGGCCGATCCGGAGGCACGCCCGCTCTTCTCCGGCAACCTCAACCGCCGCGGCACCGTGGAAGCCAACTTCCGTTTTCCCGCGGGGCTCACCGGCAGCTATCAGTTGCGCTTTTCCGTGGACACGCCCATCGGCGCCGCAGAATACACGCAGCCTGTTCAACTCGAAGACAAGGCCTCCATCCTGCTGACGACGGAGAAGCCCATCTATCAGCCTGGCCAGACGATCCACGTACGCGCACTGGCCATGGACCGCGCCGCCGGCCATGCCGTCACCGATCGCGAGCTGACATTTGAAGTGGAAGACTCGCGCGGCAACAAGGTCTTCCGCAAAGGCACAGAGACCGACAAATTTGGGATCGCCTCAGCCGAATTCGCGCTGGCCGATGAGGTCAACCTCGGTACTTATCATCTTCGCGCCTTGATGGGAGAGCCCCAGGCCCCAGCAAATTCAGCCGAAATCGCGCTCCAGGTTGAGCGCTATGTGCTGCCCAAATTCAAGGTCGCCATCGATTTCACGGAGAAGGACAACAAGCCCAAACGCGACTACCGGCCCGGCGACCACGTCACCGGCACGGTGCGCGCCAACTACTTTTTCGGCAAGCCGGTCGACCATGCGGAGATCACCGTCAAAGCGTCGAGCATGGACGTCACCGTGTTCAACGCAGCCATTGTGACCGGCAAGACAGACAGTGACGGCGCCTATCGCTTCGACCTCAAGCTACCCGGCTACTTCGCCGGCGGCCCGCTGAGCCAGGGCGCCGCCCGCGCGCTCATTGAGGCCACCGTCAGAGACGCCGCCGAGCATGGGGAGACGCGCGGCGAGCCCATCACCATCTGTGAATCGCCGCTGCTGATCACGGCGATTCCCGAGGGCGGCACGCTCGTCCCCAACATCGAGAACGAGATCTTCCTACTCGCCTCGTACCCAGATGGCAGCCCTGCAACTGCGACGCTCACCGTTCACCCTCCCCAGCGCCGCGGCCACATCCCGTATATCGGCGAAGAGTGGCCGCGCGACCTGCAGCTCTCCACCGGCTCCTCCGGCGTCGCGCTCTTCCGCGTCAACCCAGCCTCGGGCATCGAGTCGCTGTCTATCGAAGCCGACGACCATCGCGGCAACCGCTTCACCAGCACCGTTCCTCTCGAAACCCGCGCAGGCACAGACCAGGTTCTTCTGCACACCAATCGTGCGGTCTTCAAGGCCGGTGAGCGCATCCAGCTCAAGGTGTTGTCCACGCGCACCAACGGCTCCGCATACATCGACATCGTGAAGAACGGCCAGACCATCCTCACACGCGATCTAGACCTTGACTGCGGCCGGGCCGAACTCTCACTGAACGCCACGCCGGAGATGACCGGAACGCTGGACATCGACGCCTACGTGTTTGGCCGCGATGCCGAACCCATCGCCGATCATCGCCTGGTCTTTGTCCAGCCGGCAGACGAGCTCAGGATTGAGACCACTGCCGATCAAACCGAATACAAACCCGGCGCCGACGCGCGCATTCGCTTCCACGTAACTAACGCACGCGGAGAAGGCGTGCAGGCTGCTCTGGGCTTGCAGGTCGTCGATGAGGCGGTCTTCGCGCTCGCCGAACAGAAGCCCGGATTCGCCAAGATCTTCTTCTATCTCGAGCAGGAGGTCATGAAGCCGCGCTACGAGATTCATTCACTCTCCATGGGCAACGCGATCAACGACAACGACACTCCGGAATCTCCAAACCTCGCGGCCCGCGCGCTCTTTTCCGCAACCGAGATGACCCATCCAGCCAAGGTCGACATCGAATTCGGCCGCAGCCTGCCGCAGGAAAAGTTTGACGAGTATCAGCAGCGCTATCGCGAGGCCTTTCAAGATCAGGTGCGTGAACTCACGGCCAGCCTCAATCAACTGCTCCAAGATAAACCCGATAGCCTAGACATCGTAAAGTCCTTTGCCGCGCTGGAGGATGGAGCGCCGCCGCGGGATGCCTGGAACACGCCCCTGCGCATGGCTCCAAGTGGCTGGGGCAACGCATCAAGACGCACCTACCTTGTCCGCAGCGCCGGCCCCGATGGGCAATTCGACACCGGGGACGACATGGCCGTGAATATTGAAGCGCGCTCCGGGACTTTGATGAACGTGCCGGGCCGCCATGGCACGCTCGATCTTCGCATCGAACACGGCCGCGGCCCCGACGATGGTCGTACGGAGATCACCGGCGGCACTGTCGACAGAACCGGCGCATTCGTTCCCGGCGCCACAATCACGCTGCTTTCGCGCGCTACGGGCGAAGCACGCACCGTCCACAGCAATGCGGCAGGGCAATTCACGTTCGCGGCTCTGCCTGCAGGACGGTACCACCTTCACCTCTCTGCCCAAGGGTTTATCGCCCTCTCGCGCGATCTGTCTTTGGAGCCGCGCGATCAAGCCGTCCTCTCTGCCACACTCGATATTGGATCCGCAACCCAAACGGTTATGGTCAATGCGCAGGCGGTGATGGAGATGGCCGTAGACCGGCGCGCTGTGGCCGTAGGCGGCATGGCGTTCGCCGAGGCGCCCATGGCGACGGCGCAGCTGGAGAGCTTGCCGCTCAATGGCCGCAACTTTACGGCTGCTCTTGCAAAATCCGCGCCGGATGCTCCGCACATTCGCTCCTACTTCCCTGAAGCTCTCTACATCAACCCCGAAATTCTCACCGACGGCAACGGCAACGCCAGCATCGAAATCCCCATCGCCGACTCCATCACCACCTGGCGCATGGCCATGCTCGCTTCCACGCAGTCAGGCACCCTGGGCTCAGCAACCTTCAGCCTCAAGGTCTTCCAGGACTTCTTCGTCGACCTCGACCTGCCCGTCACGCTCACCCAGGGCGATCGTGTCTCCATCCCCATCGCCGTCTACAACTACTCCGGCAAGCCCGGCGAAGTAAGCCTCAAACTGCAACCCGGCGATTGGTACTCGCTCGACAACGACACGCCGGATAAGTCGGTGACCGTGGACTCCGGCCGCGTCGGTGGTTCGAGCTTCACCCTAAACGCCAACCGCATCGGCAAATTCAAACTGACACTCTCCGCACAGATGGACGGCGGCGCGGGCGCTCGCGAAGACATCGTCGTCCGCGAAATTGAAGTCATCCCCAACGGCCGCGAACAAAGCATCGTCTTCAACGGCCGTCTCGACACAACCGCCAAGCACGACCTCAGTTTCCCCGCTGCCGCCATCCCCGATGCCACCAGTATCTTCGTGCGCCTGTATCCAGGCCCGCTCAGCCAGATCGTCGAAGGCATGGACAGCATCCTCAGCATGCCCGGCGGCTGCTTCGAGCAGACCTCCTCCAGCACCTACCCCAATGTGCTCGCTCTCGACTACATGAAGCGCACCAAGAAACTGACGCCGGAGATTCACGCCAAGGCCGAGAGTTACATCGCCAACGGCTACCAGCGCCTGCTTACATTCGAGGTGCACGGCGGCGGTTTCTCCTGGTTCGGCCAGGCGCCGGCAAACAAGATCCTCACTGCCTACGGTCTGATGGAGATCAACGACATGGCGAAAGTCTCTGACGTAGACGGGCGGCTCATGGAGCGCACCGCCGGCTGGCTCGCTGGCCAGCAGCAGCCCGACGGCAGCTGGAAGCCCGACACATCCTTCATCAACGAAGGCGCAACCAATCGCTACAACAATGACCTGCTGCGGATCACCGCCTACATCGCGTGGTCCCTCGCCAATACCGGCTACCAGGGGCCGGCAATCGAAAAGGCAAAACACTTCATCGAATCCGATCGCGGCTTCAAAGCCGACACATACACCCTCGCCGTCGTCGCCAACTTCGCCACGGACTACGGCAAGGACCGCGAGTTCACCCGCCACTCCTTGCAGGCTCTGATCGACGCGCGCAGCGACAGCGGAGACCAGGTCTCATGGAATGCCGAAGAGACCGGCGTCTATTCCACCGGGCAGAGCGCTGCGGTTGAGACCACGGGCCTGGCGACACAGGCACTGCTCAAATGGGGACAAGCCTCAGAGACCGTCCGCAAGGCTCTCAACTTCATCTCCTCAAAAAAGCAAGCCTCCGGCAACTGGGGCACCACGCAGGCCACCATCATGGCCCTGCGCGCTCTGGTCCTTGCAACCGAGCTCAGCGCATCCGATGTCCACGGCTCGCTTGAGATCGCCCTCGACGGTACAGCCGTTCAAACCCTGCAACTGACCCCGGAGAACAACGACCTGCTGCACCAATTCGTCTTCAAAGGCACCAGGAATCCCGCATCGGTCCGGCTCAGCTTCACCGGAACGGGCACGCTTGCCTACCAGGTTGTTGGCCGCTACTTCACCCCATGGGAGGAAAAGCCTGTCGCGGAGGCGCTCTCCATCGATGTCGCTTACGACCGCACGCGGCTTGCGCAAAACGACATCGCCACAGCGACCGCGACCATCCGCAACAATCTCCCCAAGACCGCGAACATGGTCATGGTCGATCTCGGCATTCCCCCGGGCTTCGATCTACTCAGCGAAGACCTGCAGTCCCTGCAGGACAATACGGCCAGCCAGAAGAGCGGCCGTCTGGAGAAGTTCTCGCTCACGGCTACCCAGGCGATCCTTTACTTCAACGCAGTCTCCCCTGGGCAAACCACAACCGTCGCCTTTCGCCTGCGCGCCAAATACCCCATCCACGCCCATACTCTCCAGTCGCGGGTCTACGAGTACTACGATCCGGATGTCAACTCCGTGGCCCACCCTGTGCAACTGGAGGTCACAGGAAGGAAGTGAAAAGCGTAGCGGACGATGCATGCTTTTCGTACTGTGTCCGGTCTTGACAACTGGCGGTTTGCAAGCATCCATCCGGCTGAATCCTCTGTCCCTTGTCACAGGGACATTGAAAGTGATATACGGTGTACGACAAAAAGATCGGCCGTCCAGTTTGCTGAACTGGACGGCCGATCCTTTGACGCCAGGCCGATTCTGACAGCCATGCCGTAGTCTCACCCTTCGCCTCAGTTGGAGCCTTGGCTGCGCTCGCAAACCTGCAACCGTATTCGGCCGATTGCCGAGAAGCGGCAATCATGCACGTATGAAGGAGAAGCAATGAAAGCTGCAACCCTGAAGATCGTCGCGGCAGGCCTGGCCCTGGTTCTTGGAATCGGCTTCGCGGCAGCGCAAAACCAGACCGATCCGCTCAAGAGGGGCTTTGAGAATCCGCCGCAGAGTGCGCGTCCGCGCGTCTGGTGGCACTGGATGAACGGCAACATCACCAAGGACGGCATCAAGTTGGACGAGGAGTGGATGCATCGCGCCGGCATAGGCGGATTCCAGAACTTCGATGCCGCGCTGTTTACGCCGCAGGTGGTGGAAAAGCGCTTGGCCTACATGACGCCGGAGTGGAAGGACGCGTTCAAATACGCGGTCACACTCGGCGACCAGCTTGACCTGGAAGAGGCGATTGCCAGTTCCGCCGGCTGGAGCGAGACCGGTGGGCCCTGGGTTCACGCGGCCGAAGGGATGAAGAAGTATGTGTGGAGCGAGACGAGGGTCGAGGGCGGCAAGGCGTTCAGCGGCACGCTGGCTCACCCGCCCTCGAACACGGGCGAATTTCAGAACCTGCCGGTAGACGATGTTGGCGGCTCCCTGGGCACGCCGTTTGTTCCGCCGCAGTTCTATGCCGACAGCGCCGTGGTCGCGTTCAGGATTCCCGATAGCGAAGTGGCCGCCAATGCCGTGCAGCCCAAGATCACGTGCAGCAGCGGAACCATCGATCCCGCGCTGCTGACCGATGGCGACCTGGTGAAGACGGTTGCGCTGCCGAAAGCCAAGGAGGGCGAGTCTGCGTGGATTAAGTACGAATACCCGCAAGCGCAGTCGATTCGCGGCATCACCATCGTGGTGGCCGGCAAAAACCCGTTCGATGCATTTCTGCCGCCGGGGGGCGACAGTGGCATCGCTCTTGAGGCCAGCGACAATGGGCACGGCTGGCGCCTGGTCACAGTGATTGCGAAGAGCGGATCCACCGAACACACGCTCTCATTTGCGCCGGTGACGGCGAAGTATTTTCGCGTGACCTTCAAAACGCTGCCCACGCCACCCAATCCCTTTGCCGATATGGGCGACGCCTTCGGCCCACTGCCCAAGCCCTCGCCTGACGTTGCGCTCTCGGAACTGGTGTTGCATCCGGGCGCGCGCGTGAACCACTTTGAAGAGAAGGCAGCCTTCAACCAGATGCCGGATCTGTACCAGTTCGCCACGCCCGACGTCGATTCCTCACTCGCAATCCAGAAAGGCGATGTGGTGGACCTGACCGCCAAGATGCACGCGGACGGCACACTGGACTGGACGCCCCCCGCGGGCGACTGGGCGATTTTGCGCATCGGGTATTCGCTGCTGGGCATTGCCAACCATCCGGCAACAGCGGAAGCCACAGGGCTTGAGGTGGACAAGCTGAACTCCGGTTACGTGAAGCACTACATGGACGACTACCTGAACAGCTTCAAAGCCACGGTAGGCGCTGATCTGATGGGCAAGCGCGGCATCAAGTACGTGGTCACCGACAGCTGGGAGGCCGGGGCGCAGAACTGGACCGACAACATGATCGCCGAGTTCACCAAGCGCCGCGGCTACGATCCGCGCCCCTGGCTGCCAGTTCTTACCGGGCGCGTGGTGGAGAGCTCGAAGGCCAGCGACCAATTCCTCTGGGATCTGCGCAAGACCATCGCCGACCTGATCGCGGATGAGCACTATGGCCAGGTGCAGGCGTCGCTCAAAGAGCGCGGCATAGGCCACTACGGCGAATCGCACGAGGAAGGGCGCGCCCTGATTGCCGACGGCATGGAAGTGAAGAAGCTGGACGACATTCCCATGAGCGCGATGTGGACGCAGAAGCCGGGCATCAACAAAGTACAGTTCGGCTACAACGCCGATGACCGCGAGTCCGCCTCTGTCGCGCACATCTACGGGCAGAACCTCGCTGCTGCGGAGTCCATGACTTCATGCGATCCCACCACCGCCTGGGCCTGGTCGCCGGCAACGCTGAAGCCCACTGCGGATGCCGAGTTTCTGAACGGCATCAACCGCATCGTGGTCCACGAGTCGGCCCACCAGCCGCTCATCGGCAAGGTTCCAGGCTTGACTCTGGGCCCCTGCGGCCAGTGGTTCAATCGCAACGAGACATGGGCGGAACAGGCCAATGTGTGGGTCAACTACCTGGCTCGCAACTCGTTCCTGCTGCAGCAGGGGCGCTTCGTGGCCGATGTAATTTACTTCTACGGCGAAGACTCGAACATCACGGCAGAGTTCGCCGACAAGTCGCCTGACGTGCCCGCGGGCTATAACTTCGACTACATCAACGCCGACGGCCTAATCCACGAGCTCGCCGTGGCCGATGGGCGAATCACAACCCGCAGCGGCATGAGCTACCGCGTGTTGGCGCTCGATCCGTACAGCAAGCACATGTCGCTGCCGGTGTTGCGCGCTCTTCACAAACTCGTGGAGCAGGGCGCGGTCGTCGCCGGCACGAAACCTAGCGACGATCCCAGCCTTGCCGACGATCAGGCCGAGTTCACGAAACTGAACGACGAGCTGTTCGGCGACGGAAGCGGCGCGCAGAGTGTGGGCAAGGGCAAAGTCTACGCCGGACAGAATGCTGGAGCTGTGCTTAAGACCCTCGCCGCCGCGCCCGACTTCGATTTCAGCAAGCCGGCGAGCGATGCGCAGATCCTGTTTGTGCATCGCAAGACAGCCAACGCCGACATCTACTTCCTGGATAACCGCGGCGACCAGCCTGCATCGGTCGATGCGAGCTTCCGCATCGCGGGCAAGGCTCCGGAGTTGTGGTACTCGGAGACGGGCAAGATCAAGCCAGCTTCGTATGCGATCGCCGGCGGCCGCACAACCGTTCCGTTGCAGTTTGAACCATGGGGCACGGTGTTCGTGGTCTTCCGCACGCCTGCGAAGGCGACTTCGCGCACGCTGCCCAAGGTGATCGAGACACAACTGGCCTCGCTCGACGGCTCGTGGAATGTGGCCTTCCAGGAGGGTCGTGGCGCACCGGCATCCATTACTTTGAACAAGCTGATCTCGTGGAACGACAGCGACGATAAAGGCGTGAAGTATTTCTCCGGAGCAGGCACGTATACCAAGACGATTCAGGCTTCCGCGGACTGGTTCAAGCCAGGCGCGCAGCTGTGGATCGATCTCGGCGACGTAAAGAACCTGGCCGAGGTGACGGTGAATGGAAAATCGCTCGGCGTGGTGTGGCACGCACCCTATCGCGTGGACCTGACCGGCGTGCTAAAGCCGGGTGCAAACGTATTGAAGATCGTTGTGACCAATGCCTGGGTCAACAGGCTCATCGGCGACCAACAGCCCGACGCAACAACCAAATACACATTCGCGCCCTCCAAGCCCTACAAAGCGAACTCGCCCCTCGTGGCCTCTGGCCTGCTGGGTCCCGTCACCCTCGAAGCGACCTCTGCCGCAAAGGAGGCCCAGTAGACGAGGCGATCGCGGAGTGGTTCTCGAATGCCGATCGGGAGGAAGGCTTTGAAAGAAAAGAAGACGACCCGTCAATCGGCCATGAGAGCATCCACTTGGGCTGCGCCTGCTGAAGCTGTGAGCAAGCCGCCCCTCAGCCGCGATTCGATTGTGCAAGCCGCCATTCGCATTGCCAACCGCGAGGGCCTGAAGGCTGTGTCGATCCGCAAGATCGCCACTGTGCTCGGCGCCAGTCCCATGGCTCTCTACTATCACATTCCCAGCAAAGACGATCTCCTGAACCTGATGCTGGATGCCACCTATGCGAAGTGCACCTTTCCCGAGGGCATTGAGCTGGGGTGGCGACAGGTGCTGACTCTTTTCGCAGCGCAACATCGGAGCAACCTCGAGGAGTATCCCTGGTCCATCGCGATTCACCTGGATAGCCGCGAGTACGGCCCGGAAGGAATTCGCGCACTGGAGTGGCATCTGGAGCACCTCGCGAGCTTCGGGCTCGATGTGCGCCTCTCGATCCGCATTCTCGGGCTGGTCCTCAACTTCGTAATTGGATTCGTCAGCAATGAAGATCAAGAGTCGTCGCTGCGGGTGCCGGCGGCCCGCGCGCAAAGCCCGGTCTTTGCCGAGCCCATTCTCGCCACGGGTCGGTATCCACACGTGGCGAAGTTTGTTGCGGCCGGAATTGAGCCGGCGGACGACACCGCATTTGCCCGGGCGCTGAATTGGCTGCTGGACGGTGTCAGGCCTGAGTTTGAAAAGCGGGCCGGGCCGGCATTGAAAATAAAAGTACCCCATTGAAGCACCGCGCCGTGCAAGGTTCGCGTGCCGGCAAAGCACAACCTGTGCGGCCAGCGGCTATACTGCGCATAAGCCAATGGCGATCCTTCTCCCATCAAGTACAGGCCGGTCATCCGCTCCGCAGAGAACTCGCCTCTTCCCTGCACTCTCAAGGCAATCTCACGGCATGGTGCATGCGGCCCGGGTAGCACTCTCATTCCAGGGCCTGCTTTTTTTCGTTCTCCTGATCTCCCCATCCACGTTCGCGTTGCAGATTGCGCCGGCTGCGGCGGGTACAACATCGAAGACCGCGCAGAACGCGAAGCCGGCTGCAACGCCTGAGAGCCGCATTACCTTCGAAGATCTGATCGAGCATTCCGGAATCCGCTTCGAACTCAAAAACAGCGTCAGCCCCCAGCGTTATTCCATTGAAACAATGCTCGGCGGCGTTGCCGTTTTCGATTACAACAACGACGGTCTTCTCGACATCTTCTTTACCAACGGCGCAGCCATTCCATCGCTCGAAAAGACTGATCCCAGTTACTGGAACCGCCTCTACCGCAATAACGGCGACGGCACGTTTACCGATGTGACGGAGAAGGCCGGCGTGAAGGGCGTCGGCTACTCGATGGGCGTGGCTGCGGGAGATTACGACAACGATGGATTTGTCGATCTCTACATCGCCGGCGTCAATCGCAACCAACTGCTGCACAACAACGGCGACGGCACGTTTACCGATGTAACGGACAAGGCCGGCGTGGGGGGAACGATTACCGGTTACGGCAAGGCATGGGCCGTTGCCGCGGGCTGGTTCGACTCCAGCAACAGCGGGCGCCTCGATCTGATCATCATCGACTATCTCGACTACGACATCGCCAACGCCAAGCTTTGCTCCATCGGCAACGCGCGCACCTATTGCGCGCCGGGAAACTTCAAAGGCACGCCGAATATTCTTTACCGCAACAACGGCAACGGCACCTTCACCGATGTCTCTGCGTCCTCGCACATCGGGCAATACGTGGGCAAAGGCATGGGCCTGGCCTTTGCCGATTACGATAACGATGGGTTCACTGACATTTTTGTCTCCAACGACACGTTCCCCAACTTTCTGCTGCACAACAATGGCGATGGCACCTTCAAGGACGTGGCACTGGAGCAAGGCGTAGCCTACACATCGAACGGCAGCGCGGTGGCCGGCATGGGCGCCGAGTTCCGCGACCTGAACAACGACAGCCTGCCCGACATCTTTCACACCGCCATGTTCGGCGACACCTTTCCGCTTTATAAGAACACGGGAACGCAGTTTGACGATGTGACGGAAGTCTCCGGCGTGACCGCATTCAGCCATCGGATGACGGCCTGGGGCACGGGCGCCTTCGACTTCGACAACGACGGGCAAAAGGACCTGTTCACGACCGGCGGCGCGATTCTTGATAACGAGTTGGAGGTGCTGCACCGTCCCGCCTTGCAGCCCAACTGCCTGCTGCGCAACAACGGCAACTTCATCTTCACGGATGTGAGCGCGACGGCCGGTTCGGCCTTTCTCTCGCCGCGCCTTCACCGCGGCGCAGCCTTCGGTTCCTTCAACAACGACGGAAAGACCGATGTCGTGGTCAGCACCATCAACGACACGCCGCAACTGCTCATCAATCTCACTTCCAACAGCAATCACTGGATCATTCTCAAGCTGGTGGGCACGCAGGATAATCGCGACGGCCTGGGAACGAAGGTGAAGATTACAACCACGGAAGGCGTGCAGTATAACCACGCCACTACGGCCGTTGGCTACAGCTCATCCAGCGACAAGCGCGTCCACTTCGGACTCGGCAACGCAGCGATTATCGACAGAATCGAGATCTCCTGGCCCACCGGCGTCAAACAGGTGTTGACGCACGTGAGGGCCGACCAGGTGCTGACGATTGTCGAGAGCCTGCCCGGCGCAGCTGCGAATTGAACATTGGCTGTGGCTAGGAAGCTGCCGCCGGTTCCTCGACCTTGAGAATCTGATCCACTGCCGGATGCTCGATGCGCTGCAGAATGCCGCTAGGCCAGCGGATCTCGACGTGCTCAATCTTTGTCTCTGCGGCCAGACCAAAGTGAACCCTGCGGTCGCTCGACGACATGAAGCCCACGCTGGGGCTGACGTGGTTAAACAGCGTGCGGCCCGAGCCGGTCGTCACCTTGATGGTTGCGCCAATGCCGTTGCGATTGCTCTTGTGTCCGCGCAGTTCGAATACGATCCAGTGATTGCCATTGAGCGCGTTATTGATTAGGATGCGCGGCCGCTCGCCGAGCGACGTGACAACAAGATCGAGGAACCCGTCGTTGTTCAGATCTACAAAGGCGGATCCTCTTTGATAGCCCGTGAAGGCAAAGTCAGGGCCCATCTTGTCCGTCGCATCCTGGAGCGTTTTGCCGTCGAGGTTCTCAAACATCGTGTCGTGCTGCCGCGAGGTTGCGGTCAGGTTGTCCACGTCTCCATTGGCCGAGTAGATATCCTTCCATCCATCGTTGTTGTAGTCAATGAACCCCATGCTCCAGCCGGAAAGATTGCGCGAGAGCGTTCCCATGCGCGAACTCCAGGTGGCATCAGTGAACGACTTCCCAGAGTCGTTCTTCAGCAACCCAAACACCTGCCCGGAGAGATCGTTGTACACAATGTCAACCCATCCGTCGTTGTCAAAGTCCCTGGCATCCGAGCCCATCCCGGAGACGCTGTCGCCGTTGGCGTTGTAGGCCACGCCAAGTTCCAGCCCGCGCTCCTTGAAACTTCCATTGCCCTGGTTGATGAAGAGAAAATTCGGCTCCGTGTCGTTGGCGATAAAGACATCCATCAGGCCATTGCCGTTGAAGTCCGCGATCGAAATCCCCATCCCCTTGCCCAGCGCCTTGCCGAGTCCGCTGGCGTCGGTCACGTCTTCGAAGTGGCCGTTACCCAGGTTGCGGTAGAGCCGCGAAGCCACGCTCGAGTAAACAGTCGGGCTGCAATACTCCTCGTGCTGCGGGTCCAACCTGCAATGCTTGTCGGTCTGCGGAGTCCACACCGTGTAGTTGGTCACAATCAGGTCGAGCAGTCCGTCGTTGTTCGAGTCAAACCAGGCCGCGCTCACGCTGAGCACATTCTCCGGCTTGCGATCGAGGCCGGAGCCGGCCGTCACTTCGCTGAAGGTTCCATCTCCATTGTTGTGATAGAGCGTGTTCATGCCCGCGTTGCAAATGAACAAGTCGTCGAAGCCGTCGTTGTCGTAGTCGCCCACAGCCACGCCGAAACTGAAGCCCAGACTCGCACCACTCAAGCCAGCCTTCGCCGTTACATCCTCAAACGTGCCGTCTCCCCTGTTGCGCAACAGGCAGTTGTAGTAGTCGGGCGTGGTCTTCGCCAGTTCCGGCAACTTGGCGCCATTGGTAAAGAACAGGTCCATGCGGCCATCATTGTCGTAGTCGATGACTCCGACGCCGCCGCACATCGGCTGGGGAAAATACTTTCTTCCCGTGAAGTCGTTATTCGTCCGGTAGTTGAATGAAGAGTGGCTGGCCACATTTGTGAACCAGAAGCGCGACTCCTTACCGTGAGCCTGTGCGCTAGCATGAGAACCGGGGAGCGGCGACGTGGACTGCGCGGCCGCGGCGGAAGCTGGCAGCACTGCAAAGGCTTGCATGCGGGGAAGGAGTCTTCGCCCGAATGCCAGTCCGGGAAGCGCCGCGTAGAGCAGGGCGAGCATGTTTCTGCGAGTCACATTCGCCATGGCGCTGGCCGTTGCTCCTGGGTCTGCCGGAAAGTTCACGGTGGGGGTCTTCTAAGACAATCCTAGCAAGCTCCGCCGGCAGTGCGCTGCGTGTTTTCAGGCCAAGCAGGTCCAGAGGGACAGGTCTGGGCTTGTGACATGGCAGAAGGCTGCCCTGGACGCGACAAGGCCCCTGGGCCGTGTCCAACAGGGAGTTATCGATGATTCTGCGCTATCTGCTGCATCGGTGCGGGTTACAGGGAATTGGCAGAAGGTTTCATGGCGGGAATCATTTGCAATGGGAAATGTGATGAAGGAAATGGAGAATCCGCGGCAAAACCGTTTGACAGTTGGATTTTGGTTGTACTAGTCTTTGATGGGCTTGGCGGAGAGGTTTTACAGGCGCTGAACTGAGAACGTTTTCATGATTCCCTGATTTGTATAGAACTACGCGGAATGTAAACGTGATCATTTAATGCCGAAACTGCCTCTCGTTCCCCTGGGAAGATCCCCAAAATGAGGATCTTCGACAACAAGCCGCTCATCAAAGCTCCATTCTGCTGAAACACGCAGCCAGGGGCCAAAGTGAAGCGGCAAGTCTTCTTTTCCAGGCAGGCTCCGGCCGGCGGCGAAAGGAAGACAGGCTTTTCCGTCCTGGCGATGGCCGGGCGGAAAGGAACCGTGAGTTTTCACGGTTCCAAGGCGAACCTCGGCGCAGTCTGGCCGAGGTTTGCGCAAGAGGAGCAGCTCTTCGAGAAAGAGCGCCCTGGTTGTCAACAATTTCAAATGGAGACGCTATGCAAAAGAGGCGAGTTGTTTCAACACACAGCCTGTTGCTCGCACTTCTTGGAGTATTTCTGTTGGCCGTGACCAATCTGAGTTTTGGGCAGGATGTCAACGCCTCCCTCAGCGGCACGGTTACAGATCCAAGCGGTGCAGCCATTCCCGGCGCAACAATGACCCTGACCAACGAGGCCACCGGTTTCAAGGCCAGTTTCGTATCAGACGCCGCGGGCGAGTATTCATTCCGCAACCTGACGCCCGGCAAGTTCGACCTGAACGTCACGGCGAACGGATTCAAATCCATCGAACAAAAAGGCATCGAACTGGCTATCAACCAGGTTGCGCGTGTCGACGTGAAACTGCCAATCGGCAAGGCGGACGAGACGGTATCCGTCAATGGCGACGTTTCTCTGATCAACTACGAAAACCAGTCACTGGAAGGCGGCGTGAGCCCCGAGGTCCTGCAGGACTTCCCGATGGTGGTCTCCGGCGCTCCGCGTTCTTCCGTGGCCATCGCCACCATGATGCCCGGCGTCACCTCCGCCGGCGGCAACAACGCATTCAACGCCCGCATCAACGGCGGCATCATCTCCGGCGACGAAGCCATCGTCGACGGCGTGACCAGCTCGGAAGGCTACATGAACCAGAGCGGCATGGTTGCTCTGCAGACCGACTTTGGCATGTCGCCAGATATTACCAGCGAAGTTCACATCCTTACTGCGAACTACGGCGCTCAGTATGGCAACACCACCTCCGGCCAGCTCATCATCCAGACCAAGAGCGGCGGCGAGCAGTTCCACGGCGGCGGCTACGAGTACATCCGCAACGACTTTTTCAATGCCTCCCAGTACGGTGCCTCAGAGAAATTCAAAAGCCATGGGACGCCGTACTATGTGAGCGCCGACAAGGAAAACGATTTCGGCGCCTTTGTCGGAGGCCCCTGGTACGTCCCCGGCTTCCATGGAGCCAATTCGTTCCTCAAAGGCTACTTCTACTTTAACTGGGAAAGGTTCCAGGATCACGGCGGCGCAGTGAGCGCGACCGATTCGATCGCCTCAACCAACGACCGCGCCGGCAACTTCAGCGCCTGGCCAACTCAACTTTACTATCCCAACGATCCGGTCAAGTACGGCGCCCTCGCCGGAACCGCAATCCCCGGAAACATCATCAATCCGGGATTCGAGGACCCCATCGCCAAGGCCTGGATGGCGGCTCTGCCCACGCCCACCAACGGCAACGAAGAGAGCAACTATGTGATTCCGGTCTCCGGACAGGGTTCACTGACCAACAGTGAGAACGTCTACTTTGCCCGCGCGGACTTGAATATCGGCTCCAAGGATCACCTTTACTACACCTACTGGTGGCAGTACAGCGGCGTCAACACCGCCAGCGATCTCCCCTTGGCGCTCTCCAACGCCAGCCCAGCCAACCCTGAGAACGCGCCCATTCAGCGCCTCAACTGGGAGCACACGCTGACCGACACCATGACCAACCACTTCAGCTTCGGGTACCTGAACCGCAATGAGGGCTACTACCAGGCTGACGGCGCGTCCACCCTGCCCAAGGTCTCGGGCGTTGCCAGCACCCAGGATATGCCTGAAATGTCGTTCGGCAACTACACCACTCTGGGCAGCACCGATCCGGCCAGTTCGGCCCACGATGTAACCACGCGTGGAACCTATGGGCTCAACGACGTCTTCACCCTGGTTCACGGCAAGCACACTTTCACGGGCGGCTTCGAATGGAAGAAGGCCGGCACCAGCATCCACGAGGGGACCAATCGCGGCGGCACCTTCAGCTTTGCGCAAGCCACAACCGGCAACTCGGCCTGCGCAAACTGCCCCGGCGATGACATGGCGTCCTTCTACCTGGGCGCAGTCGGTTCAGCCTCAACCGAGTATTACAACGTCACTGCTGAATACCCCCGCCAATACGGCTACGCTGCTCACGCCGGCGATTCCTGGCGCTTTACCCCCAAGCTCACGCTCGATTACAGCGTCCGCTGGGATTACATCACTCCGTTCAGCGAAAAGTTCGACCACCTGTCGTTCTTCGATCCGAACGGCGCAAACCCTGGCGCGGGCGGGCTTCCCGGTCGCCTGGCCTACGCTGGAAACCAGTGGGGCGCGGCGAGCTACGGCGCGTCCTATCCTGAAATGCCCTTCAAGAAGGCCGTCGCTCCGCGCGTTGGCTTTGCCTACACGCTCAACGACAAGACCGTGGTTCGCGCCGGCTACGGCCTGTACTACGGCCAGGCATTTTATCCCGGCTGGGATGGCGGCATGAGCCAGGACGGCTTCAACCATACCGTGTCTCTGGCAGAGACACCGAGTGGAACCTTCCAGGTGCCTGCGCTCTATCTGCAAAATGGCATCTCCGCCGCGCAAACTGGCTCCACGGCGAGCACCGTCAACTCCTCAATTGACAACGGCTCAACATCCGGCATCAAGTATCGTCCGCTCGACGGCAACCGTCGACCTTACTCCCAGCAGTGGAATATGACCGTCGAACGTCAGTTGCCCAGCAACTTCTTCGTCAGCCTCTCCTACGTCGGCACCAAGGGCACACACTTGCCTTCGGCTTTGAGCCCCCTCAACATCCTCAACCCCAGCGATCCATCCGTCCAAGCACTCGGCAAGCACTTGAACGACACGTTCGCCGTGAACCAGGGTACCCTTGACGGCGTTCCGCAGCCGTATGTGGGCTGGGCCGGGCAGATGACCGCGTGCGCCCCAACTGTGGCGCAGGCGCTGCTGCCTTATCCGATGATCTGCGGCAACCTGCAAGGGCAGAACGAGGAGCATGCAACCTCGATCTACAACTCCTTCCAGGCCAAGGTCGAGCGGCATCTGTCGCACGGCCTTTACTTGCTCGGTACCACCACAGTCCAGAAGATGTATACCGACGGTTCCGACACGGTGCAATCGGGCAATACCGCGGGAGCCGGCAACCAGGGCAATAACGGCCAGTTCTCACCCTTCAACGAGAGGCCGCGTGCCTGGTCGATTGTGCCGGACAACGTTCCCGTCACCGTTCAGGTCTCGGTGGTCTACGAACTGCCTTTCGGTCATGGCAGGCAGTTCCTCAACACCTCCGGTCCGGCGGATTGGTTCCTTGGAGGATGGCAGGCAACGCCGCTTTACCACTACGACTACGGCACGCCCTACTCGTTCTACTCCTCCAACTGCGTCACTTCACTCGACGCACCCAACCTGCGCGAAGGCTGCGTACCTGGGATCCTGCCGGGACAAACCGTCGAGTTGCATGGCCGCCAGGGTTACAACCCGAAGAGCGGAGCCCCATACCTCAACCTGAATGCATTCGAGCCAGCGACTGCGTTCAACAGCTTTGGCTACACGGGAACCGGCAACGCCGTTACCTCGATCTACGGCCCGAGCTACAAGAACCTCGACCTGGGGTTGGCCAAGAACACGAAGATCGCCGAAAAGGTGACCTTCAAGTTCAGCGTCAACTTCTTCAACGCATTCAACAACCACTACCTGATCGCTTCGCAGGGCGGCAACTACGGCGGCCCCTCGGTGGCTTTCCACACAGACGTGGCAAACAGCAACTTTGGAACCTGGACCGGCAGCGTCAGCTCACCGCGCACCATCCAGTTCTCCGGGCGCCTGGAATTCTAGGCTCCTTGCCTGTTGTGCTCCTTACATCCGCGTCATCTGGCCTGCTCCATGGGCCAGATGACGCTTCTTTTTTTCGTCAGGCGGCCACACCGATCCTTCGGTTTGTGCTGAAAACTGCGGTTCCTTAGATTGATTTTTTCGACTTACACGCTGCGTCAGGGGGTTGAATGCGGATGAAGACGCAGGTAAGTTTTGACCTCTTCGCGTGCGGACTCTTCCTGCCCCAGCTTGTGATACACCCGCGCCAGCGCCATGTGCGGCTCGGCGTAGCTCGCATCCAGCCGCGCCGCTTCCTTCAGTTCGTCGCGCGCCGCTTCCGGTTTCTGCTCATCCTCAAGCACCGTCCCCAGTTGGAAGTGCGCCTTCGCAAAGCCAGCGTCCAGGCGGATGGCCTCGCGCAGATCCTTCTCCGCCTCAGCCGGCTGGTTGAGGAACTGCTCGGTGATGCCCAGGTTCAAATACGGCCACGGCGACGGATGCTCGGTTCCCCGATCGAGTTCTATGGCCTTTTCGTAGTTCGCAACTGCCAGCTCGTTCTGGTTCTGGTAGTAGTAGCAGAGCCCCAGGTTGTCGTAAGCGCGCGCCATGCGCGAGTCGAGAACGATGGCCTGCTGGAAGTTGCCGATCGCCCGGTTGTATTCATGTCCGTCATAGTCCAGCCGCCCCAGCCAGTAGGGGTAAAGCGCGTCTTTATCGTTGTGCACAGCCAACGATTGCAGCACCGTGCGCGCCCAGTCCGAGTGCCCGATGCGAATGTAAGCCATGGCCAGCGAGAAGCGCAGCTTGGGATCCAGCGGAGTGATCGCCTCCGACTTCTTCCAGGCGATGGCCGCGTTCATATAGTCCTGGTTGAGGAAATAAACGGTGCCCGTAAAGGCCAGCAGATGCGCCGCGCGCGCCGAATGGGGGTCGCGGTCAATCTCCGCCAACAGCAGCTTCTCCGCGGCGATAAAATCGCGCGCGTCCACGGCGTGTTGCAGCTGCTGTGCTGTCTCGGGGGCGAGTTGCAACGAGGCAATCAGCGATGCCTGTGGAGCGGGTTCGTCAGCGCCCGCTTGCGCCTGCAAAGGCAAGTTGAAAAGGCAAAGCGCCGTCATAGCCAGCCTGGCCATACACAGCGTCTTGCCGTTTGCTCGCATCATGGAGAATAGTGTAGTGGACGGAGCCGAAGTGAAGATGCGGAAGCACAGTGAGCGCAGAGACATGAACGCATGCAGACGAGGCCTGCGCAGACGCGCACTCGGTCTTTCGGCGCTGCTCCTATCTCTCGCCTCCTGCGCCGCTGCCCAGAATTCCTCCGCCTATCAACAGACAATCCTCGCCATCCAGCAGCAGATCGAAGCTGGAAAACTCGATGAGGCGCGCACCATGATCGCCGCGGCGGAGCGCGACTATCCGCGCAATGGCGGACTTGAAAATCTCCTTGGCGTGGTGGAGATTCAGCAGGACAACACCGCGGAAGCGGGCAAGGATTTCTCCGCGGCCATTCTTCACAGTCCCCGCCTAGTGAGCGCGTATCTGAATCTGAGCCGTCTCCGCATGCAGACCGCGGCCACGGACCCGGCAGCGCGCGCCGAGGCTCTGCGGCTCAGCCTCAAAGTGCTCGCGCTCGATCCCGCCAGCGATGAGGCAAACTATCAGGCAGCCACGATTCTGCAGTGGAACAAGAACGCCCGCCTCTCGCTCGATTACCTGAGAAATCTCAGCAAGCAGGCCTCCGCGCAGGTTGGAGCTCGGGCGCTGTACTGCGCCGATCAGGCCACGCTCGGACCGGGCAGAGCCGCCAATGAAGCCGCGGCGGCACTCACGGCTCACCCTGACTTGACCGAGCAGGACGCCGACACCTGCCTGCCCGCGCTGCGCGCCGCGCGTCGCGCCGACCTGATTGAGCAGCTCTTTGCCGCGGCCGCTGGTCACCAGCCGCTCTCCTCGGCCGGGCTGCGCACCCTTGGCCTGGCGCAAGAGGCGGAAGGCAAACTGCAGCCGGCGCGCGCGACCCTGGAAAGCGCCTTCGCTGCTGACAGCAAATCTGTTGTAATCCTCGAAGACCTGACGCGCGTCGCCAAGGCCGCGAACGACAACGAGAGCGCGCTCGGCTACCTGGCCCACGCGCGCGACCTCGAGCCCAGCAATCCCGCGCTCGCCTACGAGTTCGGCGTCATCTGCGTGCGCATGGGGCTTCTTGCGGAAGCGCGCAAGGCCATCGCCGAAGCGCTGCGCCTGGCGCCAGACGAGCCGGCATACAACCTCGCCATGGGCCAGGTGGTGTCGTTTTCTGACGATCCCTCGCAGGCTCTTCCGTATCTCAAGCACTTTCATGAGTCGCGTCCGCAGGACCCCGAAGGCTTGCTGGCGCTGGGCGAAGCAAACTTTCGCGCCAAGGACTTCGACACTGCCCTGGTGTGGCTCAAGCAGGCGGTCACCACTCCGGCGACGGCGCCCGAGGCGCACCTCTACCTTGGCCGCATTGAGCGTCAGCAGGGCCATATTGAGGAAGCGGCTGAAAACCTGAAGCAGGTGCTCTCCGCGCAACCCGACCAGCCGGAAGCGCTTGCCGAGCTGGGCCAAATCAGCTTGCAGGCGCGCGACAACCCGCACGCGGAGGCCTACTTCACTGCAGCTCTGCACACCGACCCTGATAACTACATCGCCAACTTCGGGCTGTTGCAGCTCTATGCCCGCACCCGCGACCCGCGCCGCGATCAGCAATCGCAACGCTTTGACCAGATCAAGAACAAGAAAGATGAGCGCAATCTGCAGATGATGCGCGCCATTGAGCTTCGACCCGATGGCGACCCGGATCGCCACGACGCGAATTCAAAGTGAACCCGAATGTCCGAAGAACCGATGCACCCTGGAGAATCAAGATGAACTGTGCCACGATGATGAGTGAAAGACCCGCAACAAAATCCAAGAATCTCTCGCGCGCCCTGCTTGTTCTGGGGCTGATGCTCTGCCTCCTGCTGGCTGCCGCTTACTCCCACGCGCAGGGCCTGACCGGCCGCTGGGCCGCAACCGGCAAGACGCTCGATAATGGCGAGCAGCAAAAGGCAATCCTCGAACTCAAGCAGGATGGGAACCAACTCACCGGCACAGTCCGGGGACTTGGTTTCTCCACCGGCGTCAAGGGCACGGTCAACGTTGCGCACTTCGAACTCTTCGGCGTTGACTGGAACGACAAAAGACCGTTCCTGACCGGCGACCTGGCCAACGGACAAATCGCGGGCAAGGAGTGGGGCGAACCATTCGAAGCCCGCCCGGCCACGCCCGCGGACGAGTTCCCTACCCTGCCCTATCTCGATCCTCCCGCGCTCCATACTGTTCCCTATAACGGCCTGGCCAAGACGCCGCCCATGGGATGGAACAGCTGGAACCTGTTCGCCGGCAAGATCGACGACAAGACGGTGCGCACCATGGCCGACGCCATGGTCTCCAGCGGCATGCGCGACGCAGGCTACATCTATGTCAACATCGACGACACCTGGGAAGGCGTGCGCGATGCCGATGGCAACCTGCAAGCAAACCACAAATTTCCTGACATGAAAGCGCTTTCCGATTATGTTCACTCCAAGGGCCTGAAGCTCGGAATCTATTCTTCACCTGGGCCGCGCACCTGCGCCGGCTATCCGGCGAGTTACGGCTACGAGCAGAAGGATGCGGCCACGTTCGCCAACTGGGGCATCGACTATCTGAAGTACGACTGGTGCAGCGCCAGTTCCATCTACAAGAACGATGTGTTGCAGCCGATCTACCAAAGAATGGGCGATGCCCTCCACGAGACCGGCCGCCCCATTGTCTATAGCCTTTGCGAGTACGGCATGGGCAGCGTTGAGAAATGGGGCGCAGATGTCAGCGGCAACTTGTGGCGCACCACTGACGACATCCGCGACGAGTGGGACAGCATGATGTTCAACATTGAAAAGCAGGTGCCCACGGCTCCCTATGCGGGTCCCGGCCACTGGAACGACCCGGACATGCTGGAGATCGGCAACGGCCACATGAGCGCCGACGAGTACCGCACGCACATGAGCCTGTGGTCGCTCACCGCCGCGCCGCTGCTGGCCGGCAACGACATCCGCACCATGTCGGCGGTGACCAAATCCATCCTGATGAACAAGGAAGTGATCGCCATCGATCAGGACCCGCTGGGCAAGCAGGCCTCGCCCGTGAAAGACGGCAACTTTGAAACCTGGGTCAAGCCGCTGGCCGATGGCAGCGTCGCCGTGGGCGTGGTCAATCTTGGCTCTGCCGCTGCGCAGGCCACCGTGCGCGCTTCCGACTTGCACCTCACCGGCAAACCCACCAAGGCTCGCAATCTGTGGAGCCACAAAGACGTGAAGTTCTCGCAGGATGCCTACGGCGCACAGGTTCCATCGCACGGCGTGCTGCTGCTGCGCGTCTGGGCGCAATAAACAGAGACAGCAACGCGCAACTATTGAATAGCTCTTCGCCGCAGCAAAGCCATGACCAGCAATTCATCGCCGGCGTATACTTTGCTCGGCGGAGAGCTTACTGACTTCCCCCTTGTACGATCCGATCGGTCAGGTTTCAACGACAGAGGTTCGCGCAATGCATCGCAAAAATCAACGCATCGATCAGCTGCACAAGCCATCCGGTCTTCCGTTCGAGATCGTTGCCTCAATCAACGCCCGCGCGCCCATCAGCCCCCGCTCAGCGCTCGCGCTGGCCTTGTCTGTCGGCGCCTGCGCGCTGCTTGCAGTGGCGTGGCTCGGACTCGGCAAGCCTGTTGCAGGCGCAGCCAGCGCTCCCGCCGCCATCTCCGTCGATTACCCGCTCAACGGCTCCATCTTTCCGCCCGACATGATCGCTCCCACATTCCAGTGGCGCGATCCTGCCGAGACCGCCGCAAGCTGGCAGATCGACGTCGAATTCAGCGATGGTTCCCCGGCGCTTCACATCAATTCCAAGGGCGAAGCTCTGAAGATCGGCGAGATCGATGCGCGCTGCATCTCTTCCACCAACAAGCTGCCCACGCTCACACCCGAGCAGGCTGCGGCGCACACCTGGAAGCCGGATGCGGCCACCTGGGCCGCAATCCGCATGCATGCGGTCGACCATCCGGCCGCCATCACCATCACCGGCTATGCTCCGGGCGATCAGGCACAGCCACTTTCCCGCGGCAACCTGCAGCTCACCGTCTCGCGCGATCCTGTCGGCGCGCCTATCTTCTATCGCGACGTGCCGCTGATGCCATCGGCAACCGAGAAAGGCGTGATCAAGCCGCTTGCTGCGAGCGCGATCCCGCTCATCGAGTGGCGCATGCGCGACATCTCCCAGCCCTGGAGCCACGTGGTGATGACCGACCTGCACTCCTGCGCCAACTGCCACTCCTTCAGCCGCGACGGCAAAACCCTGGGCCTGGACATGGACGGTCCGCAGAACGACAAAGGCCTCTACGCGCTGGTGCCCGTGGCCGAAAAAATGACCGTGCGCACGCAGGACATGATCTCCTGGGCTCGCTTCACCGGCGAACTCGATCCGCAGTCCCGCCTCGGGTTCATGTCGCAGGTCTCGCCCGACGGCAAGTATGTGGCCACCACCATCAAGCCGCCCGGCACCAAGGGATGGCAGTTCTACTACGTGGCCAACTTCCTCGACTATCGTTTCCTGCAAGCCTTCTACCCCACGCGCGGCATCCTCGCCTGGTATGACCGCGAGGCAAAAAAGCTTGCGCCTCTGCCAGGCGCGGACGATCCCAAGCTGGTCCAGGCCAGCGCCACCTGGAGCCCGGACGGCAAGTACCTCGTCTTTGCGCGCGCCCAGGCCAAAGACCCCAACCCGCCCGGCAGCAAGCTGGCCGCCTACTCCAACGATCCGGCCGAAGTGCAGATCCAGTACGACCTCTATCGCATTCCCTTCAACCAGGGCCGCGGCGGCACCGCCGAGCCCATCCTCGGCGCATCGCAGAACGGCATGAGCAACAGCTTCCCCAAGGTTTCGCCCGACGGCAAGTGGATGGTCTTCGTGCAGGCGCGCAACGGTCAGCTCATGCGCCCTGACGGCAAGCTCTACATCGTGCCCGCGGCCGGCGGCAAAGCCCGCCTGATGAACTGCAACACAGCGCTCATGAACTCCTGGCACAGCTTTTCACCCAACGGCCGCTGGATGGTCTTCTCCTCCAAGAGCCGCTCGCCCTACACGCAGATGTTTCTCACGCACATCGATGAGAACGGCAACGACTCGCCCGCCATTCTGATTGAGAACTCCACCGCGGCCAATCGCGCCGTCAACATTCCCGAGTTCGTCAACATGAAGGCCAGCGGCATCGATCACATCGACACGCCGGCCGTCGACTTCTTTAAGCAATTCGATATGGCCGCCGACTTGACCAAGAAAGGCCAGTTCAACGAGGCCATCGTCGCCTGGACCAAGGCCGCTGCCATGCAGCCCAACGATGCCGGCGCGCACTACGGACTGGCGCAGGCCTTCTTTCTCTCCGGCAAAGTGAACGACGCGATCCGCGAATATCGCGAGTCCATCCGCGTCGACTCCTACAATGCCGAGGCGCATAACGGGTTGGGGACCGCGCTGGGTCAGGCGGGCAACGCGAGCGAGTCGATCGCGCAGTTTCGCATGGCAATTGACCAACGGCCCGACTACGCCGAGGCCCACAACAACCTGGGCTCAGCACTGTTTGCGGAGCGCCAGCTGCCTGAGGGCGTAGTTGAATTCAAGGCGGCGCTCGAAGCCAACCCCGACTTTGCGGAAGCGCACAACAATCTCGGCTACGCCTATGCGGCGCAGGGGAAGGCCGATGAGGCGATGGAAGAATATCGCAAGGCCATCGCAATCGATCCAAGGCATGCACCGGCCTACAACAATCTCGGCTTGGCTCTTGCCTCCAAGGGAGACCTCGACGAAGCCATCGCGAACTTCAGCAAAGCTGTAGAGCTGGAGCCGGCCAAGGCAGATGCGGAAGACAACCTGGGTCATGCGCTGTTGGCGAAGGGCAATCTCGATGATGCCATTCCGCACTTCCAGCGGGCTCTGGACCTGGGCCCCGAGTCCGCCGAATTCCACACCAACCTGGGCATCGCTCTCGCCAAGAAAGGCCAGTTGACCGACGCCATTCCGCATTTCGAACGGGCCCTCGCGCTTTCCCCGGATGCGGTAGACGCTCGCTACTATCTCGGCAAGGCGCTGGTCATGACCGGCAAGGGCGAAGAGGGGCTCGCCTACTGGAAGCAAGCTCTGAGCAAGGACCCGGACAACCTGCAGGTGCTCAATGACACGGCGTGGGTTCTCGCCACTTCAAGCGAAGCGACGCTGCGCAACGGCGACGCCGCGCTGCCGCTGGCCGAGCATGCCGTGCAACTGACCTCGGCAAGCGAGCCCGCGATCCTGGGTACGCTCGCCGCTGCCTACGCCGAGACCGGCCACTTCGACAAGGCAATTGAACTGGAGCAGCGCGCATCCCAGCTGGCAGCCGAACAAGGCAAGTCCGTCCTGGCGCAAAGCCTCGATGCGCGCCTCGCACTCTATCAGGACAAAACTCCCGTTCGCCAGTAAAGAGAAATCGGATTTGCCCAATCCATATTTGCACTTCCAATGCTGCTCGCCTGAGCAAACGCGGATGATGCGAACAAGCTCAATTTCTCCTGCGCTTAGATCCCAAAGAAGGCGTGGTCCAGTTCACGCGAAACTTCTTCGCCAAGTGGATGCAATTTTCCGATCGCACGGGCATTGATGATGGCTTCCGACGTGGACTCAAGCACCTCCAGGCGATCGAAGGCTTCAAGAATGTCACTGCCCGTGACCAGACAACCGTCGTTTTCCAGCAGCAGTGCAGGCTGGATCGACGAAACCATGGCGGCCAGATCTCTTCCGTCGCCGAACTGCATGCCAAAGGGAGCCAGGCCAACATTGCGGACGACAACGTAGCTTTCCGGAATGGTATGACTGTCGATCGCAGTGCCTGAAACGCTGAATGCCGTGGCATTCACAGGATAGGCATTCACGATTGCTCCCACCTCCGGATGAGCCCGGTAGATGGCTTCATGGATCGTGACGGCCCGGCTGGGCGTCTTGCCGGCCTCGACTCTACCGTCGCTGATGAGAACCAGATCTTCGGCCTCCATTGTGCCGCGATCTACCTGATGAGGCGTAATGAGAAAGCTCAAGCTGTCGAGCCGCGCGGAATAGCTGCCCTGTGTGCTGATGAAGAGACGCTGGCGGTAAGCGCGGCGTACAAATTCACAGAGACGCCGGCGCAATTCATTCTCCTGGCTTGAGGGATACGACGGCTCAAACTCCTCCATGCGTATCTTCCGCTGCTTTTCAAGCGCGAGCTCTTCGTCCGTGAGAAAGCGGATCTCTCCCCCCAGCAGTTTTGCCTTGATGATTGTTTTCGCTGTAAATTCGAGCGTCTCAAAGCGGCGGAAAGCCTCTTGAAATGTCGCCCCCGCGGTGACCACGCCGTGATTTTCCAGAATCACGCAGTTGTATCCTTGCTCGAAAGAATCAGCCACACGCCTGCCCAGGGCTGCGCTGCCCGGCAACTCGTAGGGCGCAAAGCCTACTTCGCCGCAAACGTTTCTTGACTGGTGAAAGAGGCGCGTATTCGGAACCTCGTGCACCAGGCTGAACGCAACCAGCGCGGTCGGGTGCGCATGCACCACGCCGCCAAGGTCTGGGCGCCGCACCCGGATCTCCTGATGAATAGGCAACTCCGAGGAGGGCTTGCGCGATCCCTCGACTGCGCCGTTGGCCAGCACGCAAACAATGTCGTCGCGCCGCAATGAGCCCTTATCCACGCGGGCGGGCGTAATCCACACATTGCCATTCGGCTCGCGGATGGACAGATTCCCTCCGCTCGTCGTCGTCATCCGATAACGATAGATGCGCTCCATTGCATGAAGAAGCTCTTCGCGCGGGTGCAGATAGTTCTCGTTCTTGAACATCTCCATCTCCTGATCGGCGCTCACGGTGGGCCGGTTTGCAACTCACTTCGCGGATGCCGTTACGCAGTGGCCGAGAGTGCAAATGGCAACAAAACGATGTTGAGGTTGGGAACGACACCCGCTCGATGTCACACGGGTCAACCCATAGTTCCCGCGCCGCAAGTATATCGAAAGACACGGGGGATTGCGGTCGGATTTTTCGCCGGGTCAGCGGAACAACCGATGGCCAGCCGACCCTGGGGCGTGATCGCCGGCACCGTCCAGCGCACTATGTGCCGCAGAAAGTCTGTAGCACACGCTCCTCGGGGCGGGCAGGCGTCATGTACTCCTCAAGCCCCGGCCTCTGCTCGTAGGGCCGTGAGACGGCATCCAGCAAATCCTCGAAGGGCTGGAAATCCTGCCGCCAGGTTGCAGCCTCAAGCGCGGCTTCCACCAGGTGGTTACGGGGGATCAACGCAGGATTCACCCTTCGCATCGCTGCAGCACGCTCCTGACCGTCTCTCAGCTCTTCGTTGAGACGTTCGCGCCATCCAGCGGCCCAACCGTCATACGCGCAGGGATCGGCGAACAGCGTACGCACTCCCGTGTCGCCTTCCGGTCTGGCTGAGGCATCGCACAGCCTGCGGAAGGTCAAAGTGAAATCAGCGCGGTTGGCGGCCATCCGGTTCAGCAGATCTTCGGCCAACGCCCCATCGCCCTCACGCTCCTCGAAGAGCCCCAGTTTGCGGCGCAACCCCGCACTGCGGGAAGCTTCAAACTGCGGTTCGAATGCTGTGAGTGCTGCGTTGGCTACGGCCACCGCGGACTCTTCGCTTCCCGCCTCCGGCTCCAGAACCGGCAACAGCGCCTCTGCCAGCCGCGCCAGGTTCCACAGGGCTGCGCGGGGCTGGTTGCCATAGGCATAGCGCCCGCCATGGTCAATGGCGCTGAACACTGTGGCCGGATCGTATGCCTCCATGAAGGCGCAAGGCCCATAGTCAATTGTTTCCCCTGAGATCGACGTGTTGTCGGTGTTCATCACACCATGGATGAAACCGAGCAGCATCCATTGCGCAATCAGCCGCGCTTGCCGGCCGACAACACCCTCCAGCAGCGCCCGGTAGGGCTGGCCGGCCTGCGCTGCCTCGGGATAGTGCCGGGCAATCGCATAGTCAGCCAGAATGCGCACTGCGTCCGCATCGCGCCGTGCGGCGAAGTACTGGAACGTGCCCACGCGCAGATGGCTCGCCGCTATCCGCGTCAGCACAGCTCCCGGCTGGGCTGTATCCCGAAGCACCCGGTCTCCGGTGGTCACCGCGGCCAGCGCTCGCGTGGTGGGCACGCCCAGCGCCGCCATGGCCTCGCTCACAAGGTACTCACGCAAAACCGGCCCGAGCGCGGCTCTGCCGTCGCCTCCGCGCGAGAACGGGGTTCGGCCCGAGCCCTTGAGCTGGATGTCATAGCGCGCGCCATTACGGCCCACCACCTCGCCCAGCAGGTTGGCGCGCCCGTCGCCCAGCTGAGGCACAAACGACCCAAACTGATGGCCCGCATAGGCCTGCGCCAGAGGCTCAGCCCCCTCGGCGACGCGATTCCCGGCCAGAATTGCAACACCAATCTCGCCCTTGAGTGCGTCCGCATCCAGGCCCAGTTCCCGGGCAAGCTCCACATTCACCTTCACCAGCCGCGGCGCAGCCACCGGAGTCGGATTCAATCGCGCATAAAAGCGCTCCGGCAGCCGCGCATATGTGTTGTCAAAGCCAAAGCGAACCTCTCGGCCGCTCAAGCCCGTAGCGGCCTGCGGCTCGGCGGTGAAAATCTGGGGCGAGTCCATGATTGATTAGATGTGAGAACGCAGTATTGGTCGCGTTCTTGTGCAGGCAGCGCTCCTCGCCGAACCGGTTCCCTGATTTCAAGGCCATGTCGGCAAGGCGTTGCCGTTGCTGCTATCGGGGCAATATCTCAGATTATACTGGTGCCTAGAGCGCGAGCTGCTCCTTGAGCTAACGGACTGCACTGGGGAATCCGATCCATGTCGAAACGTGAATTTCAGACCGAAGTCAATCAACTACTGCACCTGATCGTCCACTCGCTCTATTCGCATCCGGAGATCTTCCTGCGTGAGCTCATTTCGAACGCATCCGATGCTCTGGACAAACTGCGCCACCTGACGCTCGCCGACGAAGCCTACAAGGCTCTACCGTTCAATGCCCGCATCGACCTGGAACTGGACGAAGAGAAGCAGACCCTGACGATTGCCGACACCGGCATCGGCATGAACGAGGAGGATCTGGTTTCGCATCTGGGCACGATTGCCCGCTCGGGAACGAAGAACTTTCTGGCGCAGCTCTCCGGCGATGCCAAGCGGGACTCTAACCTGATTGGCCAGTTTGGCGTTGGCTTCTATAGTGTCTTCATGGTCTCCGACCGCGTCGAAGTGGTGTCGCGCAAGGCTGGCGAAGAGAAGGCCTGGCGCTGGGTGAGCGACGGCACCACCGGCTTTGAAATCGAGCCAGCGGAGCGCTCTGTGGCCGGCACAACCGTGCTCATCCACTTCAACGAAGAGGGCAAGCCCTACTCCAATAGCTGGCGGCTGAAGGAGATTGTGAAGAAGTACTCCAATCACATCGCCTTCCCCATCTTTCTCACCTACGACAAGAGCGAGTGGAACGAGGCCGAGAAGAAGTCGGTGAAGACGCGCACCACGGAGCAGGTCAACACGGCCAGCGCTCTGTGGCGCCGGCCCAAGAACGAATTGACGGACGAGGACTACAGGGAGCTCTACAAGTCCATCTCGGGCGATTGGGAGGACCCTCTTTTCTGGTTCCACACCAAGGCTGAAGGAAGCCTGGAGTACACGACGCTTTTCTATGTGCCGGCCAAGGCGCCCGTGGATCTGTACCAAGCCGAATACAAGGGAGGCGTCAAGCTCTACGTGAAGCGCGTCTTCATCATGGACGACGCGCGGGAACTGTTGCCGCAGTATCTGCGCTTTGTGCGCGGCATCATCGACAGCGAGGACCTTCCGCTCAACGTCAGCCGCGAACTGCTGCAGCAGAATCGCGTGCTCGCGAGCATCCGCACCGCCAGCGTCAAGAAGATTCTCTCCGAGTTGAAGAACATTGCCGCCAATCAGCCCGAGCAGTACCTGAAGTTCATCGCCGAGTTCAACCGTCCGCTGAAGGAAGGCCTCTACGGCGACTTTGCGAATCGCGAAACACTGCTGGAACTGATCCGCTTCAAATCGACCAGGGCAGACGGCCTCACCAGCCTCGCCGACGTCAAGTCGCGCATGCGCGAAGGGCAGAAGAGCATCTACTACATCACCGGCGGCGCGGAGTCGCTGCTACGTTCTTCACCGCTTCTGGAGATCTACAAGAAGAAGGAGATTGAGGTTCTCATCCTCGATGACGACATCGACGAGATCGTCTTTGCGGGCGTCGGCAAGTATGGAGATATCGATCTAAAGGCGGTCAACAAGGCCGCAACGAGCGAAGACCTCAAGGAGGAAGGCGAATCCGACGGGGCGGAAGCCCTCAAACCTCTGCTCGAAAAGCTGAAGGCCACGCTTGGCGATCGAGTGAAGGATGTGCGCGCTTCCATACGTCTTGCCGACAGTCCATCCTGCATCGTCAGCGACGAGGAGCAGCCCTCTTTGCAGATGCAGGAGATGCTGCGCGCCATGGGGCAGACGAACATCCCCGCGCCCCCGCCAACGCTGGAGATCAACCCGGACCACGAGATTGTCAAGAAGCTGGTCGCACGCGGTGATGACGCCGTTTCAGAGGATGCTGCGTGGATGCTTCTGGATCAGGCACTGTTGATGGAGGGCGTGCCGCTCAAGGATCCAGCCACCTTCGTGCAGCGCCTCAACCGCATCCTGAGTCTCTCCATGTAATATTCGTCCGGCGAGGCGCTGCCCTGTGCGCAGGCATTCGGCGGTTGCGCCTCGCATGCACGCTGAGGCCAGGTTCGGCCGGGGATTCGCATCGAATGACCCGCCTGACTCATCCAACTTGCTATGAGCGACGGATTGGTCATCTCGGTTCTGGATCTTGTGGGCATGAGGGCAGGCGAGTCAGCGGGCTCAGCAATTGCTCGCTCGGTGGATCTGGCGCAGCATGCTGAGCAGTGGGGATACAAGCGCTACTGGCTGGCTGAGCACCACGCGATCGGAGGGCTGGCTTGCTCGGCCACACCGGTGCTGATTGGGCACCTTGCAGGCGCGACCAAGACGATCCAGGTGGGCAGCGGTGGTGTGATGCTCCCAAACCATGCGCCGCTGGTGGTTGCAGAACAATTTGGGACCTTGGATGCGCTCTATCCGGGAAGAATCGATTTAGGTCTGGGACGCGCTCCTGGCGGGGATTCACACACCATGCGGGCGCTGCGACGGAATTTGCACCAGAGCGGGGAGGATTTTCCCGAACTTCTCGAGGAGCTGCGGAGCTACCTTGGAGCAGAAAAGCCAGGGCAGTTGGTGAAAGCGATTCCCGGTCAGGGCAGCAATGTGCCCATCACCCTGCTGGGTTCAAGCGGCTTCAGCGCCCAGTTGGCAGGGAGGCTGGGTTTGCCCTTCGCTTTCGCTGCGCACTTTGCTCCTGAGTATCTTTACGCTGCGGCGGAGTTGTACTCCGAGCAATTCCGGCCAAGCGAAGCACTTGCGCGGCCCTATCTGATGGTGGCAGCACAGGTGATTGCGGGAGAGACCGATGCGGCGGCGAAGCGGTTGTTCACGACTTCGCAGCAACGATTTCTGCGTTTGATTCGAAATCAGCCAGTGGAGTTGCTACCCCCCGTAGACTCGATGGAGCCACTCTGGCAGGATTGGGAGCGGGCGGCAGTCGAGACCAAAATGGGCGCAGCGATTGTGGGATCGGATCGAACCGTGAAGGCCGGACTGGAGAAGCTGGTGACCGATACCGGCGCCAGCGAGGTGATTGTCGTTTCTGATACGTATGAACATTCTGATCGGCTGCAGTCGTATCGGCGACTGGCAACGATCGCCAACTCAATCGGGACCGCGCAGGCAGTCGCGATGGGCGCCGTCCCATTTACGATGTAGACCTGAAACCGGGCAAGGCCGGCCATCCCCAGGCCAGAAGATCGGGAGCAGAGACATTGTCACCCATGTTTGCGCCGCAGCCAATTGGATTTGTGAGTACTCCCTATCAGGACGCAGCCGCGATTCCCAGAGGTCTTGGAGCGAAACACGAGGCAGTGGGCGTTCTGAATATCCTGCCTGAATTTGAACCTGGGCTTGCCGACATCGAGGGCTTCTCTCATCTTTTCGTCCTTTGGGTCTTTGATCGCTCCGATGGCTTCGAATTGATTGGCAAGCCGCCTACCGACAGCAAGGCCCATGGCGTGTTTGCCACGCGATCCCCCCGGCGTCCGAATCCGATCGGTCTAACCGTAGTCGAACTCCTGCGCCGTGAAGGTCGGGCACTCCACGTGGGTGGTGTTGATATGCTCGACGGAACGCCCATCCTCGACATCAAGCCATACTTGTCCAGCATTCCTGCGGAGACATTGCGCCGCGGATGGTTGGCAGAGGCTGAGTCCAGGCGTCAGTAAAAGATAGATTTAGGATCAAGCCACTTGCGCGCAGCTATGGGAAACCCGCTGTAAAGTCGTCTCGATTTCGTAAGGTCTTTCGACCTGACAGCAGGGAATTGGGTGGACTATGGTGATCATATGGACTGTGGTAAGGGCCCATAACTCTGAGGGGGAGGGATTCGAACCCCCGATAGCCTTGCGACTACGTCTGATTTCGAGTCGGGTCAACGATATATTGTTATCAGGCATTTAGCGCATGGATGGCCACTTTTTGCGCTAGTTGGAATCGTCTCCTTGTCGTAGTACCTCATGGCTGCAGCAATGGCCGCAATCTACCCCTTCTACGCTGAGAATAGGGTTGACCGATGTATGCCATTGGCATATAGTTTTTGTATGCAAACGGTGGTCGAAACGCCGATGTTCCTGAGAGCCGCCGAAGCCATCTATAGCGAAGCGGACCGGGAAGAAATCGTGCGAACCATTGCCGCTTACCCGGAGGCCGGAGACTTGATGCCCGGCACAGGAGGGTACCGCAAGCTGCGCTTTGCACGTTCCGGCATGGGAAAACGTGGCGGCGCGCGAGTCGTTTATCTGTGCGGCGGTGAGGATCTGCCGATCTTCCTCATCACCGTGTATGCCAAATCGGAGAAGGGCAATTTGAGCAAGGCCGAGCAGAATGCCCTGGCCAAAATGGCGAGGGGTTTCTTTGCCGATTACAGGGGGAAGCGATGAGCAAATTGTTTGAAGAGATGGCGCAAGGAACGGCCGAAGCCCGCGCCTACATGGAAGGTGAGCGCAAGGGTTACAAGGTCACTTTGCCGGAGACCGTGGACGTGCGAGGTCTCCGAAAGCGCCTTCGCCTGAGCCAGGGGCGTTTCGCAGATAGATTTGGTTTGTCGGTGGATGCAGTTCGTCATTGGGAGTCTGGGCGTCGCCAGCCGGAAGCCGCTGCGCGCGCGCTTCTTATCGTCATTGCCGCCGACCCCGAGTTTGTGATGCGTTCCTTGGCCAAAAGGGCTTGAACACGAGTAAGAGGGGCACCCGATGAGTAGGGGGTAATCTCGTCGATGTCGATGCTTTCCCCGGTCTCAAAATCGAGACCTGGGGCACCCGGCCCACAGTTATCAATCAACAAAATCGTGATTTCGGACGGCAACCATGATGGGATGGCTTGACAGGTGGTTGGGGCGGATGCCTCTTTCATCGTCGCAGAAATCGTTGTCTGACGCGCAATGGGCACCGGCTAATTGGGCAAGCAGCCAGCCGCATCTAGCCCTACTCAAACGGTTTCTATCGGCACGCGATGTCAAAGACGGTTTCCCCGATTACTGGGCACCAGCATTTGGGATGAGTCCTCAGTGCGTTATCGACGGGATGGTTGCGGATGGGGCACTGGAGCCTTTGCCTCTGCTTGAGAAGATAGAGTTTTGTCACACGGTGGCAGAACTCAGGAAGATACTTTCATCGCGTGGGTTAAAGGTTAGCGGCAATAAAGCGGAACTTGTACAACGACTGCTCGACGCTGATCCGAAAGGCATGGAAAAGCTGTGTGCGGATCGAATGATCATGCGATGCACACCTGCGGCAAGTCAGGGTGTGTCCAGGTGGGAAGCTGAACAGGCAACAGCTCTTGAAACGGCTATAGACGACGTAATAGCCGCACTCCGCAATCGAAATTGTAAAGCGGCAATTCGTTCTGCTGATGCGTACCGCAACAACAAATTTGAACCTCCTGTCCACCTGGCGCAGGAGGCCATGACAATTCATCCCGCGCCACGCTCCATAGAAGAACGGGCAAACGATCTTGCTACGGTCTTTACCATGCGTCCGAAAATCCTGAAGGGACTTCAACCGGAGCAATGGGAAGGCCTATATCTCAATTACGCTGTTTGGCAATTGCTTGGGCGCGTAGCACCCGATAAGTGCATGCAAGGATTTGCTGGCTTTGGAGTCATGGATTCGGCGACGGTAACGCGTATGCTGAGTTTTTATGTTAAACATCAAAGCGATCTCGCACGGTGGCGGGAGTTGGGCATCAAAAAGGCCACTATTTTTGGTGTCGGAGGTTGCGAGGCATGCTTGGCTCTGTATAACAAGACCTTCAGCCTCGACAAGCTCCCGGAACTTCCCTACAAAGACTGTACATGCAATTCTGGATGTCGCTGCCTCGTCAAAGCATATCTAGGAATCTGATCTGCTAGTGTGAATTGTGAGTTACAACATGGAACTGGAGCGGGTGATCTTCGGAGACTCGTGAGATGAGGAAAGAACACGATGAAAACTGACGATCCTAAGATCACTAAACTGCAAGCGAAATTGACCTTGCCCTCAGAACGCGTATCCCTTAACGGGCCGGTTTTGAGGAGATATTCATCCTCGTCGTAGTCGTCGTGGCGTGGGAATGTGGAAATCGGCATTATCGATTTCCAAGGTCTGTGGAA
>Ga0302319_10003204_pt1 | contig 34526 bp, 28 predicted proteins | sample Bog_T0_2_FD_203319 | JGI IMG/M metagenome (GOLD analysis project Ga0302319, IMG submission 203319) | Peat permafrost microbial communities from Stordalen Mire near Abisko, Sweden - Bog_T0_2 | ecosystem: Environmental > Terrestrial > Soil > Wetlands > Peat | place: Sweden: Abisko, Stordalen Mire...
GGCAAGGTAGTGGTGAGAGACACGCGGCGTCTGCGGGTTGCTCGCGGGACCCATAGGGTATTCACCCGACGCCAGCTTCGGCAGTTGAGCCGGCGCGCCTGCGGCTTGAGGCGCGGCCGCCTGGGCATCGGCAGTGGGCGCAAGGGCCGGAGCAGCAACGAGCAAGGGCAGCAGTGCGGAAAATTCACGGCGATTCATAGGTTCTCCCATCCGTGGATCATCCTACTCATTGCAGCCAGCAAGCTGCAACCCGACAGCCGCCTTTCTCTTTGAGTTGTCATTCAAAGCGAAGTTCACCGCGGCAACCGAATCCGATTCTCTGAGCCGGTCGCTTCAAGGTCTCGATTCCATAACCATGATCGCCTGCGCAGATTACTTGCCGTCGGCCTTCGCCTTGGGTGCGGCCGGCTCGACCTTGAAGTTGTCGAATTCGGCACGGGCAAACGCTACCGTTCCTAGTCCAACCATGCCCTTGGCATAGCTCGGGTCCGCAATCACCTTAACTGCGGCATGGTCGATCTCCGCGGTGATGGTATCGCCCTGAAAGGTCAGCGCAAGAAGGTGCCAACTGTTGATGCCCAGAGCGAACACCTTGCCTTGCGCCAGCACCGTTTCAGCCGGGATGTCTTTCTTCGCGGCGTCGTATGCCGCCGTCGTTCTGAGCAGGGACCAATCTCCGCTGTCGGCCACGCGTAGCACGTAGGAGTCAGGCACATCCGCGCCGCTCATCCCAGTGATGCGCCCGATCAGATCGACGGAGCCAGCCTGCTCCAGCATTGCGTCGCTCGAAACGCGGTAGTCGCGCCAATCGAGATTGCCGACAATCGTAAAGGGGCGGTTGGAGGTCTTCTTCCACGAGGTAGGTTCCTCGGGAACCACTTGGCGCAGGCAGATGCCCGAGCGTCCTCCGCCGCATCGGGCCGTTTCGAACCCTCCGTACATATCCGAGAAGTACCTGGGCATCTTGCCTTCGGGATAGCTCTTGAAATTATCCGCGAAAGGCAGCTCAAAGGGCGCGGACGGAGGAGCCACGGCGTCGCCCTTGCCTTGCCCGGTAGTCGTGGTCACGGTATACAAGCGGCCCGGCTCCAGGCTGAGCGAGAACTCGCTTTCCACCGGGTGAATGTCTGCCAGCTTCGCAAACCAGTCGGCAGAATCGGCCGAGTTGGGATTGGTCATCCAAAGATGCAGAGTCTTCTGCGCAAATCCCGCAAGCTTGAACTGCGCCGTCTGTGCGCTCTTTGCTTCGACGGTTTCAATGATCGTGCTGAATTCGGAGTTATCCGGAGACTTGAGAGTCACATAACTTCCGTGCGCTCCCGTCGTGTCTCCGGCAAAAAATCCAGACGCACCGTCGAGATAGCGCCAGCCGGGCTGGGTGAACTGCGCCGTGTGGGCGATCACCCATAGCGAAGGAGTGACAACATAATGTCCCGACCAGGGCTGATTGCACTTGATAAAGCCGATATCGTCGTAGGGCAGGTTGTCGTACATGGCGCTGACAATTGGCCAATAGATGCTGGCAGTCACTCGCCCGGCGGCATAATTGCGGTTGATATTGCGCGCGACTTCGTTGTAGGGCGGCTTCTCATCGAAGTGGGATTCACTATCCCAGAGCGGCTTTCCCAGCGCAGCCGCATCGGGCGTGGGATAACCTCCCCAGCCGGGGCCATGCACGCCGACCACATCGATTGCGTCGTTCAGCGCCGGATCTTTCTTCATATCCGAGGCCACATTCCACAACTTGAGTTTCTCCCAGTCGTCGGATGCAATGACCTGGATGGAGGCCAGCCCATTGGCGCGGAGCGCCGCCCTCAGATCCTTGTAAAACTGAATATCGTAGCCGTGCTCGTTGCGTCCGCCCACATAGTCGATGGTCAAATGATGATCCAACTCGGCATGTTCGATCCACTTGATCGTGTAATCGATCATGTCGCGCGACCAGTAGTTGCCGTTGCCCACCCAGTGCGGCGCGCCCCAGGCCAGCGCCGCCAGCTTGATGTGCGGGTTGCGCGCCCTGGCTTGCTCCATCAACCACCACTCATACCCGCGCTGGTAGTTCTCGTCGTTGCGGGTATGCATGTGGCTTGACTCTGCGCCGTCGGTCGAGTCCATGTCCGCGCCGATCTCCACTTTGAGAATCTGCAGGCTCGCGCCATAGTTCGGCTTGAAGAGATAGTCGAGAATCTGGCTGCGATAGGGTTCAGGATAGTCGATCAGCAGCCGGGAGTTGCCGCCGCCGCCACTGATAGCGCCCACTCCGTCGAAGACCCGGCCACTGACCGTTCGGTCGATTGTTACGGTTTGCCCGGTTGCCGCCAGGCATGAAGCAAGAATGCCGAAGCCGGCGACGATTGCAAGCAGGATCGATCTTTTACTCATTGCCGATAACATGATCCAATTCCCCAAGAAGATTGTACGTATCCGCATCCAGCGCTTATTTTTGAGATTGGGCGGATTCCTACTAACTTAACCGATTCAAGTGCTGCGCGCTGTGACGAGTGCCGGCAATCTTGCCGGTTACCTGCGTTTCACTCTCTTGGCCGCGCATTACGGCTGGGCGTTGGGGGGAATCAGGAGGGTGAGCGCATCGGGCACTACTTCGATGCGGACCGGCAGGGAGCCCAGGACTTCTCCATCCGCCTCGACGAAAACGCGCGCCGTGGAGCCGTTGAGGGCTTGGCACTGGATGCTTGCGGCCTCAAGCAGTTCAATGTCGCCGTTGAAGGTATGACGCCCAAAGAGCACCGCCAGCAGAAAGCGCATGAAACGGCGGCGGCTTTGGGTGCGAAAGGCCAGCATGTGCAGTCTGGGGCTGTGCAGGGTGGCGCCGGGAGCCAGTTCGCGCAAAGCGCCGCCAAACGAGCGCACCCGCACGGCGAGCAACTGCGAGGTCTGGATCAGGCGCGGCGTATTGCTGCCGTAGGCGGTGAAGGCTGCATCGAAGAGCGGAAAGGAGCCGCCTGCCCAGACACGAAATGCCTCGATGAGATAGAGGATGTAGCCAAGACGCCGTTTCAGCCTCGCATCCATGCGGGACATGAGCAGGGCATCCGCGCCGACGCCGGCGGCGACAAGAAAGGATCGCGAGGCCGGGTTTCCGGCACTGTCGTAAAAGTGGATGCGGCCCACCGGAACCCGCACCGGCACGGCGCGCAGCAGCATTTCCGCCACCTTTGCCGGAGAGCCGAGCAGACCCAGATTGGAGGCCAGGGCATTGGCTGTGCCCAGTGGAATGACGCCCAGCGCCACCTGGGTTCCCACCAGGTTCTGCAGGACTGCATGGACGGTGCCATCGCCTCCACAGGCAATAACGGTGTCGCAACCCCGGCGGACTGCTTCCTGCGTATGCGCCGCCGCGCCAGTCGGCTCATTGGTCTCGAAGAGATCGGCGGCGATGCCCGCTGCGCAGAGGACACCGAGTGCGCCCTGAACGGCTGAGTCGCGCCGAGACGAAACTTGTCCGGAAACCGGGTTATAGATCAGCGCAACACGCTGCATCGCGAGTTTCACCTGGGTCACGCGGCCCAGGGCTGATGATGCCTTCCGGGCGTTCTCCTCTATCATCGCAGGTCCAGGCGGCAAGTTGATGGTAGAAATGCCCAATGTGCGGATCGTAAGCAGATCCCCAGCGGACCCACTATACTTGCGAAGATGCAGGCCCCTGATGCAAGAGCGACCAAAGCCGCATTGATCGGGCGAATCCGCATCTGGCTGGCACTGTTTATCGCCGGACTGGTAGTGAGCGGGCTCACGGCCTTTCCGCTGGAGCGGGAGCTGGTCTTGCTGAACCATCTGCTGGGTGTCACTTCCGCAGTGCCTGCAAGCCCCGAGCCTGGACTGCACACCTGGCTGCGCCGGGTACATGAGGGGCTCGCCGACACGAACCGGCGCTATCCGTTTTTGGCGTATGGCACGGACTGGCTGGCCTTTGCGCATCTCGCGATTGCCGTGGCCTTCCTTGGGCCGCTGCGTGATCCGGTCCGCAACAAGTGGGTTCTGACTTTCGGCGTGATTGCCTGCGCTGGTGTGGCGCCGCTCGCCCTTATTGCCGGGTACGTGCGCGGTATTCCCTTCTATTGGCGGCTCATCGATTGGAGCTTTGGCGTCTTCGGCGTAGTGCCGCTATTGCTTTGCCTGGGTCATGTCCGCAAGCTGGAGCGCATGGGCTGACGCCTTGAAGGGCGGGGGCAAGGCTGGAACGGGACAGGTTCCCTACAATGGATGCAGACGCATGACAAGCCCAGACCCTATTTCGGAAACCAACCAGAACACGTCCGCCGATACCATCGTTGCGATCTCCACGCCGCCGGGCCGGGGCGGCATCGGGATCGTGCGCCTGAGCGGGCTCCATGCGGCTTCGATAGCCGCGCAACTGGTGAGCCTGCGCCAGCCTCTGGAACATGGACGGGCGCGGTTGGCCGATGTGCTGGATGCGCCAGGAGACGAAGCGGGGCAGTGCGAGGCAGTTCGCATCGACGAGGCGCTGGTAACCTGGTTTGCGGCTCCCAACTCGTATACCTCCGAGGATGTGGTCGAGATTGCCGCGCACGGGTCGCCGGTGGTGCTTGAGTTGCTGCTGCACCGTGCTCTCGATTTGGGCGCGCGGCTGGCCGAAGCCGGGGAGTTTACCCAGCGTGCCTTTTTAGCTGGGCGGATCGACCTGACCCAGGCCGAGGCGGTGCGGGATCTGATTGAAGCGCAGACACTGACCCAGGCGCGCCAAGCCGCCAGCCAAATGGGCGGGGCGCTGAGCCGGCGCGTGTTGCCAGCAAAGCAGGCGCTGACAGAATTGATTGCGCTGCTTGAAGCCGGCATTGACTTTGCCGAGGACGACATTGACGTGGCCCCGGCGAGCGAGATTGCGCGAAGGATCGCTGAGCTGACACCCGCTCTGACGGCACTTGAAGCGACCTTTCGCCGTGGGCGCATCGTTCACGACGGACTGACTCTGGCCATTGTGGGGCGGCCCAATGCTGGCAAGAGCTCACTCTTCAATCGTTTGGTGGAGCGCGAACGGGCGATTGTGACGGCGACGCCGGGGACGACCCGCGACACGGTGACAGAGCGGATTTCTCTGGACGGGATTCCGCTTGAACTGGTGGATACAGCCGGCTTGCGCGAGAGTTTGGAAGAGGCGGAGCAATTGGGCATTGCCCGCAGCCGCGAGGCGCTGGCAGACGCCGCGCTGGTGCTGGTGGTGCTGGACGCGACCCAGCCGCTGAACGATGAAGAGCACCGGCTGCTGGAGGCCGTCCAGGGGCGGCCCGCGCTGGTGGCCGTGAACAAGAGCGACCTGGCGGCTGTGCATGGATCGACCGAAGAGATTGGCGGTGTGCGCGCGCTGCGGACATCGGCGCTGACTGGCGAGGGGATTCCGGTGCTGCGCGAACGGATTCTGGAGCTGGCCACGGGCGGAGCGGCCTCGGAGCCAGGCATGTTGACCAGCCTGCGGCACCATCAGTCCATCGCTACGGCGCTGGCGGCCCTACGCGACGCTGCGCAAGCCAATGCGAATGCAATCCCGCACGAGATGATCCTGCTGGACCTTTATCGCGCGCTGTGGGCGCTGGATTCTCTGACCGGGCAGACGACCTCCGACGACATTTTAAATCTGATCTTTTCGACATTCTGTATAGGCAAATAATAGTAGCTCCAGGGCTGTCTAGGAAAGTATGGAAATACTATTTATCTCATTGAAAAAATGCGTGTTAATGTCTTATTGTGTCTGAGTGAGGACATAGAGAGCCCGCATGGTTTATGTCTCCAGACGGGCACTCACAGACGCGGTAGTCAAGGCTTTGAAGCCAAGAGCTTGACGATACATGGTGAGCGATGGCCGAGAGCTTTCGCTGGAGGTACTCCCAAGCGCCAAAATGCCTTGGCTGTGTCGTTATTGCCTGGACGGCAAATACGGCAACGTGACCACCTCACCTTATGCCTATCCTGTATACTTGCGCGCGAGAGGCTGCGGCGCTGTGCCGCTTCCTTGGTCGCGAGACCGATCACCCAGCATCCGCGTCCCTCCGATCCTGCCTAGGCGCTCTTTGTGTATATTGATTGGGACCCTTCAGCAAGAAAGACATGATCCATGAAGCCGGAAACTCAAAAGCTTACGTTTGCCGAGAAGACGGGCTATGCCTTCGGCGATGCAGCCTCCAATCTGTTTTGGATGACCTTCATCTATTTTCAGATCAACTTCTATACCGATGTCTTCTTCTATACTCCCGATGCCGCTCTGGAAGACACGCTGCTGAAGAAACTCGCTATCCTGCTTCTTGTTACACGTATTTTTGACATGGCCTTTGATCTGTTTATGGGAGTAATAGGCGACAGAACCCGGACGCGCTGGGGAAAATTCCGTCCCTACCTGCTTTGGTTTGCGGTTCCCTTCGGCATCATCAGCGTACTCACCTTTACCACACCAGGGTTCAGTCCGAACGGAAAACTGGTTTACGCCTACATCACGCTAAGCCTGATGATGATGGTCTACTCCGCCATCAACATTCCGTACTCAGCGTTGATGGGCGTGATATCTCCCGATTCTCAGGAGCGCACCAGCGTATCGTCCTACCGGTTCGCCTTTGCGTTTGGAGCAGGTCTGGTGGTTCAGTATTCGACGCTCTATCTGGTGGACTACTTCGGAAAAGTCAAGCCGGAGATGGGCGGGGTGCTTTTGGCCGCGGCAAAGGCCCACGGCTATCAACTGACAATGGGTATCTATGCCATTGCGGCTGTTGCCCTGTTTTTCTTAACCTTTGCGCTCACGCGGGAACGCGTGCAGCCAACTCCGCAGAAGACCTCGCTGGGGCGGGACTTGATTGATCTGGCAACCAATGTACCGTGGCTCATCCTCTTTGGCATGGGAACACTGACGGTCTGCTCCGTTGCAATTCGCAGTGGGGCTATTCTCTATTACTTCAAGTATTACGTGAGCGCACAAAACGTTTATTCCTTGCATTTCCATCTGGGTAAACATCTTTTCCTACACAATGTGAGCGCAAAGGAACTGCCCGGTCTCTTTATGGTCGCGGGCACACTGCTGTCGCTCCTCGGGACGATTGTGATTCAACACGTCACGCGATTTGCCGGGAGGAAAGCTACCTACATCGGCTTGGCGACGCTGGGTTCGGTCTTCCTGGTTGTTTCCTACTGGGTAAGGCCTGAGCAAGTGGCACTGATGTTTATCTTCCAGGTGCTATACAGCGCGGTTACAGGGCCGACATCCGCAGTGCTGTGGGCCATGTTTGCCGACTCCGCCGATTACTCCGAGTGGCGCACTGGCCGCAGAGCTACAGGACTTGTCTTTTCGGCAGCCGGCATGTCAAACAAACTCGGCTGGAGTATCGGCGGTCCTGTGATTGTGTGGCTGCTCGCAATTTTTGGTTACCAGGCGAATGTGGCACAGACGCCTCACGCCCTGCATGGCATCCTGCTCCTGTTTACCGTGATTCCCGCGGCAGGCTTCCTGCTGACTGGCCTGGGCATGATCCTTTATCCTCTCAACGAAGCCAGGATGAAGAAGCTGCAAGGCGAGTTGCAGGCGAGACAGACAGTCGGCGGCTCGGATCATACTGCCCTAGCTGCCGCGATTTTGACGGTAGAGCAGATGAATCTTTAATTCTGTCTATGTTTTGTAACAGGGCACGACTTAAGTCGTGCCGCAGTGATCAAATATTGACGCGGTCTCTAGCCCCCGATGGAATCTCTTTCAAATTGATAGGAGATCAACACGCCATGCAATTCGGTCATTTTGACGACGCGAACAAAGAGTATGTGATTGATCGCCCGGATACTCCCCGGTCTTGGAGCAATTATCTCGGCTCAACGGAATATGGCGCTATCATCACCAACAATGCTGGCGGATACAGTTTCTATAAGTCGGCGGCGATCGGGCGTTTTACGCGCCTGCGCTTTAACGCGGTACCGATGGATCAGCCGGGCCGCTATATCTACCTTCATGACCACGAGAGCAAAGACTACTGGTCGGCGTCGTGGCAGCCGGTGGGCAAGCCGCTCGATCAATATAAGTCAGAGTGCCGCCATGGAAGCGCCTATACAGTGATTTCTTCGGAGTACAACGGCATAGAAACCGAGACGACTTACTTTGTTCCACTGGGCAGAACGTTCGAGTGCTGGCATGTGAAGCTTACCAACCAGAGCGGGAAGCCGAGCCAGCTAAGCGCTTTCACCTATGTTGAGTTAGCGGGAAACTGGGATGCATGGAACGATCTGATCAATCTGCAGTACACGCAGCACACGGTCAAGATGGAGGTCGAAGACAGCATCATCGATCACGGAACCAATGTCAACATTCCATCCATGCCGGATAACTTTGCGGAGAAAGATCAGGGACGGCATACCTTCCTGGCATTGGCGGGCGTCGATGTGGCCAGCTATGACACAGACCGCAGCGCATTCATCGGGACATATCGCGGTTACGGCAATCCCATAGCAGTTGAACAAGGGCATTGCACAAACTCGCTTGCCGTTGGCGACAACGGTTGCGGCGTGCTTCAGGCCAGGATAAGTCTTGCACCCGGAGAAACAAAAGAATTCCTGGTTCTGATGGGCATTGGCCGGGGCCGCGATGCGGGCAAAGCCGCAGTGGAGGAATTCAGCAACTTGGCAGTGGTTCGCGAGGAACTTGCGAGGTTGAAGAGCTATTGGCACGAGCGCATCGCCGGGCTTACGGTGGAAACACCGGACCCTGAACTGAACAGCATGTTGAACATGTGGGGCCCATTCAATTGCCTGATCACATATGCATGGTCGCGCGCAGCGAGCTTGATTTATGCGGGCGAGCGCGACGGCCTTGGTTTTCGAGACACGGTCCAGGACATGCTAGGCGTGATGCACACCATTCCTCAAGAAGCCGGCCAACGGCTGGAAATGATGATCACAGGCCAAGTCTCCACCGGAGGCGCCATGCCGGTCGTGCGGCAATTCGATCATCACCCAGGCAGCGAAAGCGCTCCGCGAGAAGAAGACTACCGTTCAGACGACTGCCTGTGGCTCTTCAATGCAATTCCTGCTTATGTGAAAGAAACCGGCGATCTGGCTTTCTATCACAAGGTATTGCCTTATGCTGACAAGGGCGAGGCCACGGTCCTGGGCCATATGAAGCGAGCTATCGAGTTTAATCTTGAGCGCACAGGAGCGCATGGGCTACCGTGTGGCCTGTCAGCCGACTGGAACGATTGCATCCGCCTTGGGCAGCAAGGTGAATCGATCTTCGTTGCGTTTCAACTTCGATACGCCCTCCGCATTTATCTGGAGATATGCCAGTTACTAACTCAGACCGAGGAAACTACCTGGGCTGCGCAAGAACTAGCTACGCTGGACAATCGCCTGGAACGAGATGCGTGGGACGGCGAATGGTATCTGCGCGCCTATCGCGCCGATGGTTTCAAATTCGGCTCGAAGGAGAGCGGCGAAGGCAAGATTTTTCTAACTCCTCAATCCTGGTCGTTGATCAGTGGACATGCCGAGTCCGCACGGGCCGCACAGGCCATGCAGTCCGCGCGTGATCGCCTGGCCACGGAGTTCGGCCTGATGATTTGCGCCCCTCCGTACGTGGATACGGACTTTCACGTCATGAGGGCTGCTTTGTTCAATGCGGGGTTGAAAGAGAACGGAAGCATCTTTACCCATACACAGGGCTGGGCGGTGATGGCAGAGACGCTGCTCGGCCACGGCGATCTGGCCTACGAATATTTCAGGGCGTATTTGCCCGCGGCCTATAACACGCGCGCGGAACTCAGGCAGATTGAGCCTTATGTTTATTGCCAGTTTACGCATAGCAAACCCAGTCCACGATTCGGTGCGTCGCGGGTTCCATGGCTGAGCGGTTCGGCCGCGTGGTCGTTTTTCGCGGCCACGCAATCCATTCTTGGAATGCAGCCAGAATATGGCGGGCTCAGAATCGATCCCTGCATTCCCTCCGCATGGAAGAAATTCAAAATGACCCGCGTCTTTCGCGGAAAGAAATTGACTGTCGCGGTCAGGAATCCGGCCGGAGTGCAAAAGGGCGTGAAGCAACTGGTTCTCAACGGAAAGCCGCTGGAGGGGAACATTATCCCCGCCGAGCAGTTGCTGGTGGAGAATCAAGTCACAGTGCTGATGGGGTAAGGCGCCAACCCCGCAAAGATGGCAAGCTAGGGTCAATCGGAAGTCCGCCGCCGATGAGGTAGTCAAACTCTAAGGATTGCGGGAATATAACTCATAAGGAGATCAAAATGCTTCCTACCACCGAGACAGCGCAGCCGGCGCCAATAGCCACCTTAGATGGGCAAGCACCGAAGAAACTCCGCTGGGGAATCCTCAGCACGGCCAATATTGGCCTCAAGAAAGTTATTCCCGCAATGCAGCGGGGCCAACACACCAGCGTTGTTGCCATCGCATCTCGCGATCTCGCGAAGGCTCAGGAGGCAGCAACCGCACTCGGCATCCCCACTGCCTACGGCTCCTACGAAGAGCTCCTGGCCGACCCCAATATCGACGCCATCTATAATCCTCTACCCAATCAGTTCCACGTCCCCTGGACCATCAAGGCCGCGGAGGCCGGCAAGCACGTTCTCTGCGAAAAGCCCCTCAGCCTCACCGTTGCCGAAGCTGAAACTCTGCTCGCCGTCCGCGCCCGCACCGGAGTCAAAATCGGTGAAGCGTTCATGGTCAACTGTCACCCCCAATGGCGCCGGCTGCGTGAGCTGCTCAAACAGTGCCGCATCGGGGAGATCCGCTCCATCGTTGGCGCTTTCAGCTATTTCAATATCGATCCGTCCAATATTCGCAACCAGGCTGAGTGCGGCGGCGGCGCGCTCATGGACATCGGCTGCTACCTCATCCACGCCGCGCGGTATGCGTTCGCGCAGGAGCCCACGCGCGTTGTCGCAAGCATCGACCGCGATCCGCAGATCCACACCGATCGCCTCACTTCGGCAATTCTCGACTTCCCCAGCGGCCAGGCCATCTTCACTTGCAGCACGCAGTTGGTTCCCTACCAGCGCATCCACTTCCTTGGCACGCGTGGCCGCATTGAGATTGAAATCCCATTCAATGCGCCGCCCGACCGCTCGACCAGTCTTTTCATCGACGACACGGGCGATCTATTCGGCGAAGGAATCGACACAGAGACCTTCCCGGTCTGCGACCAGTACACATTGCAAGGTGACGCCTTTTCCCAGGCCATTCTGGAAAACACCGAGGTTCCCGTTCCCCTCGAAGACGCCATCCAGAACATGGCCGTGATTGAAGCTATTTTCAAATCAGCGAAATCCGGCCAGTGGGAAACTCCACTGCAATGAGGGAGCGGCTTTGCCGCCCACTCAACAATGCTACGGCATCTGAATTGCGAGTCCGTCGTATGTCGTTGATTTAATTGGTGGCGGAGGGCAGGATCGAACTGCCGACCTACGGGTTATGAATCCGTCGCTCTAACCATCTGAGCTACTCCGCCGGAAGGGGGCTTCTGAGACGCGGGCCGGGCGGCTCCGCACATGCAGGTCAAACCGCAATCCGCACGCAATGCCCTATCTTGATGATACGGGTGGCCGGATTGGAGGTCAAACTTTGGAACGGAGATCGGGGAATCGGGCCGACGGACCTTCGCAGTTAACCGCCAAGGCACACATTTCACGAAAAAACTTTTACGGCCACATTGACTCCCTGCCCCGCCCGCGCTAATCTCAAGCGCAGATACCCGATTTGGTCGCCCACACCATCCCGCGGTTTCGCCAGACAGACCAGAGCTTCGGCTCGGCTCTCGACTGCGCCCTCAGGCTCCCCACAAAAACAGCCTTGTTCCCCTTCAAACCCGGTTGGTCGGCCCATGCGTCCGCCGAGCCGCCTGCTGTACTGCTCCTTTTGTCCACGCCAGTTGCAGCCGCCATCGGCCGCGATCGGCAAAACCCAACCCCACAACGCCGCATTGGAGGCCGACGAACCCTTTGAAGATCGCTCTGGAGATTACGCCCAACCTTGAGCCCTTGTTTGGGACTCGCGATGAAAATCTCAGGCTGATGGAAGACAAGCTCGGCGTGCGGATCGATCTCCGCTCAGATGCCGTGCATGTGCAGGGAACAGAAGCGGGTGTAGCATGCGTGCAGCGCATCTTTCAGGACTTCGAAGCGCTGCGCAAGCAGGGTGTCAATCCCCACAACGGAGAGCTGAACGGGATGCTGCGCCTGGTGGTCGCCGATCCTGCGACAACGCTGCGTTCGCTGGCCGACAGCGGCAAGCAGCGCTCGGCGGGCGTGAAGCGCACCGTGCAGCCGCGCTCCATTAACCAGCGCAAATACGTCGAGGCCATCGAGCAGAACGATATGACCTTTGGCGTGGGGCCGGCAGGCACCGGCAAAACCTATCTGGCAGTGGCCATGGCCGTGGCCGCCATCAACGCCAAGAAGGTGATCCGCATTGTGCTGGTGCGGCCGGCGGTGGAGGCAGGCGAGAAGCTGGGCTTCTTGCCCGGCAGCTTGCAAGAGAAGGTGGACCCCTACCTGCGCCCGCTCTACGACGCTCTCTACGACCTGCTTGAACCCGAGAAGGTTGACAAGATGCTGGAGAAGAACGTCATCGAGGTTGCGCCCCTGGCCTTTATGCGCGGGCGCACGCTCAATGACGCCTTCATCATCATGGACGAGGCCCAGAACACCACCATCGAGCAGATGAAGATGTTCCTGACCCGCATGGGCGCCAACTCCAAGGCGGTCATTACTGGCGACATTACCCAGATCGACCTGCCCAACCCGCGCAGGTCCGGCCTGCTGGACGCGATCAACGTTCTCGATGGCGTCGAAGGCATCCAGTTCTGCCACTTCGAAGACGGCGACGTGGTGCGCCACGCCCTGGTGCAGCGCATCGTCCGCGCCTACGAGTCAGTCAAGCCGCAGCAGCAGGAGCTGCCGCTGGCGCTGGGCGAAGCCATCGAAGTGGGATCGCAGAGGCGCGAAGAGCGGACGCAGGCACAACCGGTCCACGTGCCCAAACCGCAGTAGCTTATTGCAAGATTAAAACTGGGTGCCCCACCCTCGCCGCGTACTTGTTATTGCGGCTAGGGTGGGTTCGCCGTATGTACCAAGTTGATTGGAATCCCAGGTTCCAAAATCGGGACCTGGGGCACCCGGCGACGACGTAATTGTAAGTAAGGAAACTCAATGCCTCACAGATCTTCCGGTACTCTTATCCTGCTTTTATCCCTGGTCGCATCGCCATGGCTCTACGCGCAGAAGATCGACGATGTGAAACCACTCGACCCAGGCCTGACCCTTGCGCACGACATCTACAAGCCAGGGGGCGGTTGGAACATCGCGTTCATAGACAATTCAAACGTCCTGTCCGAAGAACGGAGTATTGATACGCCTAGTCCGCTCTATTCAGGAGTGAAGTCGGTGCAGCTTGGACTGAGAAGCAAGATATTCAATTTCCAGACTATTCAGTTCAACAGGCTGACGAAGGATGTAACCATTGAAGAGTCACGGATGTTCGTTCTCCGCGTTCTTGCGCTAAAGAAAAATGGGCACGTCTTCGCCTATGAATTCACGGGCGGAGTCGAGAATCTTGTGAACAGTGAGTGGCAATCCTGTTTGTGTGGGGGCGGCGAAATGCAGGTCTACGACCCCGATGGAAAAGGCAAATTCAGCCATCTAATTCTTTATTCGTCTGGCGCCCCATATTTGCCGGAGTGGGTGCGCGGCGGAGCTCCTTCCCAGAGTAAATAGGCGGGTGGCGCACCCTAAGTTCTTCAGAATCTAGACATTCCCTCAAAAGTAGGTCTCCCATCCTTTCGCGTCCTTTGCGAAAGGGTGGGAGACCACAAACCTCGACTCGCCAGCCGAAGGCCGCTGGCCCACCGGCGGGTGGCGCAGGTCCATATGAGCAATCAATGCCGGGTGCCAGGTCCAAGAATCGGGACCTGGGGCACCCGGCATACTCGATGTACATGCCTCTGTTCAGGCATCTATTTCAGGAGACCGTCGGGCTATCCCCTTTTTCAGAACGCCCCACCAGAGCCACATTCCAAGGATTAACAACAGCAACAAAGGAAGAAGGAAAGCGCTTCCTTCCGGTCCAACAGTTCCACCGCTCCACAGAGGCGACCCGGAGGCGCGCGTGCTGAGCAGATGACCCTGGGTCACCTTACCGCTGTCCGGAGTGCCATAGAAGTAGCTTTGTCCCCAATCCCACCCTGCGTGAAAGCCAATTGCCCACCAGAGCGATCTGGTGTACCAGAGACTCAAACTAAACGCGAGGCTCCCTGCTCCAGTCGATAACAGACCCAAAACCGTTTCGCCTTCATTGCGGGTATGCCATAGGATGAATGCTCCGGAAACAACGAATGCGGCCCACCAGAAGCCGATGCTGCCGGAAAGCGTGTGTTGGAGATAACCTCGGAATACACTCTCCTCCAGAATACCGATCATGAGGAAGACCAGCGCCCACACGGCTGCCTCCCTCCATGCGATAGAACCGTGAAGAGATATTCCTTGGAAAATCAGGAAACCACCCATCCACATAAGGCCGACCAACACGGACAGACTCAGAAAGCCCCATGCTATCCCAAAGAATATGCGCCCAATCCTATGGTCTGACTCGTAGCCGAAAGAAGCGAAGCGCCGTCCTTCCATGCGGGCCATCAGCCATGTTGTGCAAAGAACAACCAGAAGTGCAGAGGATTCCCGGATGATCGCCACGTACGACGGAATCGGTGGTGTGGTGGAGAGCGATGCAAAACGGTTCCACAGTGCATTCGTTGCCCAATCCAAGAGGAAGTAAAGCACGATAAAGACGAGCACCCTCCAGCCCGCGCGCAAGCCCTCTCGACCATAAAAGACACCATTCATCTGTTTGCCCTCGCGAATTCTTCATCTTTCCGGGTGCCCCATCCTTCGCGTATTTTGCGAAGGGTGGGCGACCACGAACCTCGATCATCCGTATATTCAGCTAGAAAACTTCGCTATGAGATCCGATGCGCACCAGCCGCAATGTAGAATCATCCGGTTTTTGTAGATAAGAAGCAGGTCGGGCTTCAGAGGTCACTCGCGATGATTCGCATATTCGCCCGTCAAAGCATGATCGTGAAATCTCTCCGGCAGGATTTGATCCGTCGCCAGAAATGAAATGGCTGCGAGAAGATCGGCATCGAGCGTGACGCGATGCTGTCCTTTGGCCTCGCGCTGATAGTCCTTCCTGAAATGAGCGGTTCGGCGATAGCGAAACCAGAGTAGAGATACCCCGAAACCACAATGTTCAAGTCGACGCGACCAACAGGGAGCGGCGACCCTGCACAAATCTTAAAAGAACACAGGTACTCTGGTTTCGCCTTAATCGTCCGCATGGAGATCGGCCATCAGCTCTTCGACACTGTTGAACTTCACAACCTCGCCCCGGTCGCCTGCCTTCATTGCCGCAACAGTTTCGGCGTTGGGAACGCGAAGCTCAAAGGGAAAGGCCTGGTCAGTCGCCGCTCGTGTCAAAAAGACGCGCACCGCTTCGGAGAGAGTCAGCCCCATCGCGCCAAAGGTTTTCGTTGCCTTCGACTTCAGCTTCGGATCGATCCGGACATGAATCATCTCAGTAGCACGCTGCATAGAACCGCCTTTGAGAATATTGTATACGAATTGAGATACACGCGCATATCAGAGGATTACTCCATCTACTTCTGTACCCCATCCTCTCGCGCCGGGTGCCGGGTGCCCCATGTCCCTCGCATTTGGGGACATGGGAAACCATGCGCATCAAGGTTGCTTTGTACTCCCATTGGACGTACACTGGAATAAGTCCCGTTTCAGGGAGGATTCCCATGCCGCAACCCGCAAACCTCGAACCTTCCGAACGGCGCGCCCGCGCCTCTCGCCTGGGCTTCCGCGTCGACGCCGAGACCAAGCGTCTTGTCGAGCGCGCTGCCGCGCTGGAACGTCGCAGCCTGACCGACTTCTGCCTGTCAGCGCTCACCGACGCGACCCGCGCAACCATCGCCCGGCACGAGAGCCTTGTGCTCAGCGAGCGCGACCGCGCAACCTTCTTTGATGCCCTGGTCAACGCGCCCAAGCCGAACGCGCGGCTGCGCCGGGCATTTCGCTCAGCGCGGGAGCGGGTTGTTGCCTGATGGATGCGCCCGAGGAGAGTCTTCTTCTTGAGCCCCTCGGCAAGCATCATGACCGCGAGGGATTTCATTGCGGCGTGGAGAGCCTCGATCTCTATCTGAAGACGCAGGCATCGCAAGACATGCGCCGCAAGGCGAATGCGGTCTTTGTGCTGGCGCCGAGGAGTTCGCCCAGGCTGATCGCCGGTTACTTCACCCTGTGCGCGTACGGACTTGCTCCAGGAACCATTCCCGAAGCCGCGCGGAAACACATTCCCCGCTTTCCAGTGGTCAGCGCAACTCTGCTAGGCCGACTGGCCGTGGCCGCGGAGTTGCAAGGGCAGAGCCTCGGCGCGATTCTATTGGCAAAAGCCCTTGCCAAGGCCTATGAGAGCGCCAAACACGCCGGCTCTTCGATGGTCGTAGTGGATGCAATCGACGAACGGGCTGCTAGGTTCTATGCGGCGCACGGATTCATTCAACTGCCGGAGTCGATGCGGCTTATTCTGCCCATGCGGACAATTGCGGCGCTGATTGAACCATAGCGTAGAATGGAGAGCAACCGAGGGCTGCGCTCATGGCCGCCTCCGCGCACGATGATTCTTCTCGACCCAGATATGGACCCCGAATCACCCCAACGGCGAGGACCTGCCCGTGGTGGGCACGACCCCGCGACCAAGGCAACGAAGGCGAAGCGGGCGGCTGTCGCAACCACCCCAGCCCCGCAGAAAAACCTTTGCCTGCCCTCGTCGCGGCCAAACCGTCTGGGAGCCGATCAATGAAGAGGAACTACACAAATCTCGATCTGCTTCGGTCGCTGGCGGTCATGTCCGTTGTCGCGGTGCATATCTGGAGCCAGTCAATCGTATTTCATATCAATCCAGAAAACCTTGCCGTGAGCCAGTTTTTGTACAATCTTAGCTTCACCGGGGTCATGTTCTTTTTTGTGCATACCTGCCTGGTGCTCATGCTCTCCATGCATCGCGCGCCAGAGGGCCATCTAACACGCAGCTTCCTTATTCGCCGCGCATTCCGGATCTATCCGCTGTGCTGGGCAACCATCCTGCTGGTGCTGGCTACGGGGCTCTCCGATCAGCCTAACCACAGCCTGCGAACCATGGGTTTCGTGTCACTAGCCGCCAATTTTCTACTGATGCAGAACCTCCCCGGCTTTCACGCCGGAGCCAGCATTATCGGCCCCCTGTGGAGTCTTCCCTGGGAGGTGCAGATGTACCTGATGCTGCCCTTCTTTTTTACTTTTTTGAAGCGGTTTGCTCACCTCTACGTGGTTTTTGCGATATGGGGAGGGGCTGCACTCCTGGCTGTGGCTGCCTCTTCGCTGCGGGTTTCGCACCTGCACCCAGAAGTTTTTCCGCCGATGTTCATCGCAGGCATGGTGGCATACAAGCTGCTGGAACGGAGATCGGCGAAACCGGGCAGTCGGGGACTTCCTGCCTGGATATGGCCGTTCGTCGTCATCGGGCTCTTCCTCCTGGAGGCATGGCTCATGCGCGATCGCTTGTACTGGAGCGCATCCGGCACAATCATCGACTCCAGCATCTGTCTGGCCCTGGGCCTGGCGATTCCCGTCTTCAACGAACTGCGAGCAAGATGGATTGTTCTCCCGGCTCAGCAAATCGCCAAGTATTCCTATGGCGTCTATCTGCTGCACATTCCGGCTATAGTCTTTGTCTTTAGCTATTTGCCTAGTCTGACGTTTGCATTGAAGATTGTGGCCTCTCTTGCCCTCACCGCGTGTTTAGCGTTTGTCTCCTTCCACGCCATCGAAAATCCCCTCATCCGAATGGGGAAGCGGCTGACGCAGCCGGCACGAGTAACAATTGAAGCTCCCTGCGAAACGGCGTTTGAGAATCGCTTGACTGACCAGATGACTCCCGCCGCGCAATTGGCAGCCGGAGACGCGCGAGGCATTGAAGCAGAGTCTCTTGCCGATTAGGTTGACGGTTTGGATTGTTTCGTACATTCATGCTTCTCTGCTTCGCGTAGAATCGGAGATACACAAGGGCCGTCCGCCGCGGCGGCCTCCGAGCACGATGATCCTTCTCGACCCAGATATGGACCCCGAATCACCCCACGGACGAAGACCTGTCCGTGGGGGCCTCGACCCCGCGCCCAAGGCCACGAAGGCGAAGCGGGCGGTTGCGCCAACCGCTCCAGCCAGGCAGAAGGATTTGCGCCTGCCGTCCGCGCGCACGCTAAGCCGCTTTTTGAGCGAGGCGCAGGCTGCCGTCAAGCTCAAGGGCCAGGTTACAGTGCTGCTCACCACCGATGCGGCCATACGGAAACTCAATCGCCAGTTCCGCGGCAAGGACAAAGCTACCGACGTGCTGTCGTTTCCCTCGGAAGGCCCTTTACCCGGCTCGCCCGCCGAAGAGATTGCAGGAGACATCGCCATCAGCGTGACCACGGCGCTGGGCCAGGCCGCCGATCATGGCCACTCGCTCTCGACGGAGATCAAGGTGCTGATGTTGCATGGGCTGCTGCATCTGGCCGGCTACGACCACGAGGCCGATTCAGGCCAAATGGCCCGCCGCGAGCGGCTGCTGCGCGGCAAGCTGGGGCTGCCGCAAGGCCTGATTGAGCGCGCTAACGAGGCTGCAGTCCCTCAGGGGCTAAAGCCCCGGGTTCATTCTGCGGCGTCTTCGGCACGACTGAAGTCGTGCCCTGATACAAAGCGGCGTTCTTCGGCTGCAAAGGCCAAACAGCCATGAGCACGCTGGCCATTGCGATGGTGGCTCTGCTGGCCGTGGTGGAGATGCTGGCCAGCTACATCAGCCGCGTCTACTCCGAGTTTGGCAAGATCCTCACGCGCGAAATCGAAGAGAACCTTGACGCCTGGGAAGAGCTGATCGAGCCTCAGTTGGGCCTGACCCGCGCCCACGCTGGCCTCTGCGCCGCGGTCTTGCAGCAATTGGCACTGGGTATCATCGCGCTGGAGTTTGGCGCGGTTCTCTTCGATCGCGCTCCTTTTCTGGCTCGTCCTACCTACGGCGAGATCGCGCAGGCGGTTCTCGGCCTGGTGCTGGTGGTGGTCTTCTGCAATCAGCTTCTCCCTTCCCTGCTCTTTGACCGCACGCGCGGCCGCTGGGTGGCCCAGTTGGTGTGGCCCATCCGCCTGCTACTGTGGCTCATGACGCCCATCACCGTCTTTGTGCGTTTCTTCTTCAGCGTGGCCTCGCTGGCAGAGGAGCCGGCCAGCCCCGAGGAAGAAACCGCCGTAGATGTGGAGGCGCTGCTCGAAGCCGGCGAAGAAGAGGGCATTCTCGAAGAGAGCGACATCGACCTGGTGCGCTCCGCCGTGGAGTTTGGCGACAAGCTGGTTCGCGAGGTGATGACGCCGCGCCCCGAGGTTTTTGCCGTGCGCGATGCGATTACCCTCGAAGACTTTCTCAACCAACTGCGCGAGAACGTCTTCTCTCGCGTGCCGGTGTATGCCAGTACGCTGGACAACGTGACCGGCATTGCCTTTGCGCACGACCTGCTGCAGATTGCCGACGAAGAGGCGCGCACGCGCACTGTGGCCAGCATCCAGAGGCCGGCGGTCTTTGTGCCTGAGACCAAGCGCGGCTATGAGCTGCTGCGCGAGATGCAGCGGGAAAAGCAGCACATGCGCATCGTCATCGACGAGTACGGCGGCGTCTCCGGCCTTGTAACCATCGAAGATCTGCTCGAGCAGATCGTGGGCAACATCCGCGACGAGCACGAGGAAGACATAGCCGTCGAGGAACCCCAGCGCGAGTCCGGCGGCATCTGGCTGGTGCCCGGCAGCTTTCCCGTGGATCAGTTGGCCGATTTGTTTGGAGAAACAGCGGGGCTGGCCGAACTGGACGCCGCCTACGAAGCGACGACACTGGGCGGCCTGGTAAGCGAGATCGAAGGCCGCATCCCGCTGCCCGGCGAGGTGGTGCTGCTGGAGCCCCTTGGGCTGCGCATGGAGGTTGTGGCCTCGACAGACCGCCGCGTGGAGCGGCTGCGGGTGTTTCCGCCGGTCGAATCCGCTGCGCCAGCAACTGACAATGCTTCTCGGTGAACGATTGGGTGCATCTCTCGATTCCGGCTGCCGTCCGATCTGCGTGAAGCACTACACTAGAGCGATATGTCAGGGAAGCCGACAGAAGACGGTGATCTCAGGCGCCTCAAAGAGCGGAGCGGGCCTCTGTTTCTGGTGAGCGGGGCCTGGGTTCTGCCGTTTCTGGGCCTCTGTCTGTGGCTTTTCCCAAGTTCCCAATTCGACAGAGCCGTTTTCTCGATCCTTGCCGTTTTGGTGGCGCCTCTTCCGGCGCTGGTGTACGCGCACCGGCAGAAGGACCGCCTGCTGGCCTGCGCCGCAAAGGCAGAGGAGGACGCCGCACAGCTGAAGTTGCAGTTGGAGACGGTCCGCTACCGCACGGCCCGCCTGCGCGAGGAGTTGCAAGCCGCCGACCGGCAGGCGCGGCTCTCGCATCAGTTGACTCTGCTGGGCCAGTTTACCGCCGGCTTCATGCACGAGTTCAATAACCCGCTGGCGATTGTGGCGGGCCGGATTGAGGTGCTGCTCGACGAGCGCAAAGAGGACGCTGCCCTCTGCGCAGATCTGGAGCAGATGCTCAAAGAGACGCGCTACATGAGCAACATTGCCCGCACACTTTTGCAAGCGCTGCGGCGTGAGCGTGGCGGAGAGATATTCGATGCCTCGGTCCCGAAAAAGGCATTGGACGACGCGCTTGAGGTTCACTTGCCCACGGCAAAAAGCCAGGGAGTGAGCACGTTGGTGGAGATCGCCGACGCGCCGCGCGTGGATGTGCCGGAACACGTGGTCGGCGAGGTGGTCCGCGGCCTGTTGAGCAACGCGCTTGAAGCTCTCAAGGGCAGAGAGGACGGCACAATCTGGGTGCGTCTCGAGCCTTATCGCACCGCGGGTGCGAAAGTGGTGGCCCGGATCGAAGACAATGGACCGGGCGTGCCGGAAAGCATCCGCGAGCACCTGTTTGAGCCGTTCATCTCACAGAGCAGCGGACGGGAACGGCTGGGCCTGGGGCTGTTTCTGGCGGCCAGCCTGCTGGATATGTATGATGGCCGCATCCGCTATGAAACCCGGAATGGCGGCGGCGCAAGTTTTGTGATCGAGTTGCCCCCGGCGCGATTTACCCGAGGCCAGCCCTACCATTGGTTTGCCGGAGGAACGACAGATTGAGCCGCATTCTGGTCATCGACGATGAGGCAGCGCTGGGTGAGAACATTCAGCGGATGTTGCGGGAGCCTGGAACGCTGGTTGCGGTCTTCACAGACCCTGCCAAGGGGCTGGCCGAATGCCTCGCCAACCCGCCCGATCTGGTGCTGCTGGATGTGCGGATGCCGGGAATGTCTGGAGAAGAAGTCTTCGCGCGGCTGCACGAAGCCTATCCGGGACTGCCGATCGTATTCCTCACCGCCTTCGGGTCTGTAGAGAGCGCGGTACTGGCCATGCGCAACGGCGCCTTCGACTACCTTCAGAAGCCCTTCAAGCGCGAAGATCTGCTTTTGGTTGTCAAGCGGGCACTGTCACATGTAAAGCTGGAGCGCGAAGTGGAAACGCTGAAAGGCCGCCTGGAGGCTCTTGGAGAGGCGGATTCACCCCAGACGCGCAGCCCAACCATGCTTGACCAGGCGGAAAAGGGCCGCCGCGCCGCGGCCACCGATGCCACGGTGATGATTCTGGGCGAGAGCGGCACCGGCAAGGAAGTCATGGCCCGGTTCATGCACAACCAGAGCCGGCGCAAAGATGGGCCATTTGTTCCGGTGGAGTGCAGCGCCATGCCGGGCTCGCTCATCGAGAGCGAGTTATTCGGCTACGAGCGCGGCGCGTTTACCGGAGCCGAGCGCACCAAGAAGGGGCTCATCGAGTCGGCTGACGGCGGCACGCTCTTCCTGGACGAAATCGGAGACCTGGGAGTGGAGCTGCAAACGCGCCTCTTCCGCTTCGTAGAGGAACGGGTTCTGCGGCGGCTGGGCGGATTGACGCCGGTGCGCGTGGATTGCCGCATCCTGTGCGCAACCAACCAGGATCTGGTGGCCAAGATCAAGGCAGGAAGCTTTCGCGAAGAGCTTTATTACCGGCTGAGCGTGGTCACGGTGAAGCTGCCGCCGCTGCGCGACAGGCAGGAGGACATTGCTCACTTGGCGCGCTTCTTTCTGGAGCGGTTTTCGCGGCGGTATGGCAAAAGTTTGTCGGGATCGCCGAGGTTTTATGAGGCGCTGATGAGTCAGCGCTGGCCAGGAAACGTTCGCCAGCTCAAGAACGTGATGGAAAGGTTGACGGCGTTACACCCCGGCGGAGTGCTACAACCGGAAGATCTCGGAGAGGATTTTCAACCCGCTGATGCTGTTGGAGGCCTTTCCTCTCTGCCCTGGAAAGACGCCAGGGAGCAATACCTGGCCAGCTTTGAGAGTTCCTATGCGCAGACTGTTCTTGCCCGGTGCGGCGGAAATGTAAGTGCAGCCGCGCGTGAAGCCGGAGTGGACCGGAAGACCTTTTACGCTCTGCTCAAGCGGGATAGAGAGCAACAGGTTGGGGAATCGATTCCCCAGGATGGTTCGGAAAGCGGGGAATGAGATCCTCAGATGGCGAGGAGTCCCCGCTGCAAGTCGTTGATTGTAAATAATCCGAGCTTTGGTTCCCACCGTGCTTAAGAAGATGCCAGGAGCTCCCGCATATGAAACTCTGGACCTCAGGCGTAAAGGCAATTCTGGTAGCTATCGGCTTCATCCTGCTGATGCCCCAGCCAGGGCACGCCATTCCCGCATTTGCCCGTAAGTACGGCGTCAAATGTTACACCTGTCACACCGTTCCGCCGGCGCTGAACAAGAACGGCTACATGTTCAAGCGCCTCGGCTACCGCATGCCGCCCGACGAGATGGACGGAACCAAGCCCGCCCCAAAGATCACGGAGCTGGACAAAGACATCAAGTTCAGCCTCACCCACTCTGTCGCGCTGATTCTACAGGCCAGCGCTACCGACGAAAAGACCGTGGCCGATGCGGGCAACGCAACCTCGGCTTCCCCTTCCACTTCGTGCGGCAGCGATACATCTTCGAGTTCGTCCTGCACCAGTTTCAACTTGGACGAAGCCGCGTTGTTCATCGCGGGACCTGTGCCCGAGACCGGCTTTTCCTACTTCGCCCATTATGAGCTGTATCAGGATGGCAATAGCAATCTGGAGCAGGGGTTTGGCGTCTACACACGTGGCCGCGCCAACAACAGCTATTTCATCAAAGCCGGTGAAATCCACATGCAAGAGGGCGAAGGAACACGGGCAGCCATGTTCTATAACCTCTTTCCCGATCCAGCGTACACGCTCACCAACGCCGATCCCATCAGCTTCTCTCTCGATCAGCATCCGGTGGGCGTGGATGTTGGCTATACTCACGCCTCGAATTACTTCAAGAATGTCTTTGCTGTCTCGGCCAAGGTGACCAATGGGCTGAACGCCGATGGCAGCGAGATACTCGCCAACTCTACAAAGAGTTCCAAAGATGTTTGGGCAGACGCCGATTATTGGTTCGGTCCGGATGGCGGCGTTACCGTGATGTTTTACCGCGGGACGAAGGACCAGATACAGAATGCGGGCGCAGACAATCAGTTCACCTATCGCCCCACCTTCTACCGGACTGGCGCCTTCGGCAACTATCTATTCTTTGACAAGCTTGATCTGCTTGGCGGTTTCATCCATAGCAACGATGACTGGCGGTGGATGCAGACTGGGCCGCTCTCGCACTATACAGCGAATACCTACCGCGGAGAGGCAGACTACTACTTCAAGCCGGGCACAGTCATCATGGCGCGCCTGGACCGCGGAACCTCAATGATCGATCCTCAGCCGACGATGCATACGCGAGCCTGGAGCATCGGCGGCGAACGCGCGCTCACATCGCTGGGCAACGTCGTGCTCCGCGCCTCCTATAACCAGGAGCATGACGGCGACCCGCTGGCCCTCGTAGGCACAACCGACAAACTGTTCAAGCTGGACATCCGGTACATGTGGTAAGGAGAGACTCAAATGAACAAGGCAATTCGCACCGTGACCATCGCATGTTTTTCGATCCCTTTGTTTCTGTCTGCGCAGAGCGGCAGCAACGTAACGCTCCCCCAGGATAAAGGGCCAGACAAAATCAATGTCGCAGCCTATCCGCCGGACCAGCAGAAGGGATACAAGGTGTTTGCTGAAAAGTGCGCCAAGTGCCACACCATTGCGCGCCCTATCAACACAGCCATGACACAGGAAGAGTGGAGCCGCTATGTGAAGCGCATGATGCACAAGCCGAACTCCGGCATCAGCGATGCCCAGGGAAAGGCCATCTACGAATTCCTGGCCTACGATCAGGCGAATCGTAAAGACAAGAATCCATCGGCGTTTTTCAAAGCTCTGAGCGACGAGGAGATTGAGAAGTTGAAGGCGCAACAGCACTAGGAGCCAGTTGCGCGGGTTTTGGTAGCTTTGCCCGCTCTTTGCGAGGCAGTGTTGCCTTTTACTCCGGCGAGCTCAACAGGCCTGCTCGCAGGGGGTTTGTCTTACCGAAGCCGCTATCCAAGCGTGGCGGCTTCGGGGTAGAGTATCTAAACACCACTCCACATGGGGAATGCATGAGTTATTCCATCACGGTCCCGGACAAGGATTACTTCGACAAGAATATTCCTTGTCGCGCCGCATGTCCGATTCATACGGAATGCGGACGGTACGTCCAGGCGATTGGAATCTCAAAAGATGAGGAAGCGTATCTGCTGGCACGCGCGCCGAATCCATTCGCGTATGTGCTGGGGAGAATTTGCGCGCATCCCTGCGAGGATAACTGCCGGCGCGGCAAAATTGACGAGCCCATCGCCATTTGCGCGCTCAAGCGCTACGCTACGGATCGCCATAACCTGGGCACCGGCCACGACCCGGCGCGAAAGAAGCTGCCGCCTCCCGTGAAGCGCGGCAAGCGCATCGCAATTGTTGGAGCGGGGGTTTGCGGACTTACCTGCGCTCACGATCTGGCTCTGTTGGGCTACACGGTTGAAGTCTTCGAGTCTGCTCCGGTCCCCGGTGGAATGCTCTATCTGGGCATCCCTCAGTTTCGCCTTCCCAGGGAAATTATCAAGATGGAAGTCGATAACATCCTGGCCATGGGAGTTACACTGCACACGCGCGTAACACTGGGCCGCGATATCTCCTTCGCCGATCTGCGGTCGAAATTCGATGCGGTTCTGCTGGCAACGGGACTGAATAAAGGCCGCGAACTGAACATTCCGGGAGCGCATCTGGCCGGTGTTTACAACGGCATCGACTTCCTGATCAACGTCAACCTGGGATTCGAGATTGAACTGGGCAAGCGGGTTGTTGTTGTGGGAGGCGGCAATGTGGCTATCGACGTAGCGCGCGCCGCTGTTCGCCTGGTGCATGAGGCAGTGGATTTCGCAGAACCGGATGAAGATGCCAAGGGTCTGCAGCCTGCTTTCGATGCGGCCCGCATGGCGCTACGCTCAGGCGCTGAAGAAGTGGAGTTAGTAAGCCTGGAATCGCGTGCGCAGATGCCCGCCTGGAAAGGAGAAGTAGACGAGGCAGAACACGAAGGCATAGCTGTCGAAAACGGATGGGGCCCCAAGGAGATCGTCGGCGAGAATGGCATTGTTACTGGCCTCAAGGTTCGCCGCTGCCTCACAGTCTTTGACGAGAATGGCCGCTTCAATCCCGCCTTCAGCGACGAAGAAAAAATCATTCCCTGCGACAGCGTGATCCTGGCCATCGGCCAGCAGGCCGATCTTTCTTTCCTAAGTGGCGAAGAGGGAGTGCAGGTGACACCGCGTGGAATTCTCAAGATCGACGAGAACCTGATGACGACTGCGCCCGGTGTCTTCGCTGGCGGCGATGTGGCCTTCGGCCCCCGCATCCTGGTGGAGGCAGTGGCCAATGGCCACAAGTCGGCACGCTCGATTCACGTCTATCTCAGCGGCAAGACAAAGAAGACGATTCTTAGCCGATTCCGCATTCTGCCTAACTGGGAGATGCCGCGCGGCTTTCTTTCGACACCGCGGCAGAAGATGCCGGTACTGGCGGCGAATCGGCGCATCGGCATTGCCGAAGTGGAACTTGGTTTTGATGAGGAACAGGGCCGCGCCGAGGGGATGCGCTGCCTTAACTGCCAGGTGAATACAATCTTCGACGGATCGAAGTGCATCCTGTGCGCCGGTTGCGTGGATGTATGCCCGGAGAATTGCCTGCGCCTGGTGGATCTGGTGCAAGTGAGCGGCGACGCGCGTTACGATGCGCTCATTCAGAATCGCTACGGGGTGCCCGCTGATGAACTGAAGGCTGGCCAAGCGGGGGCCATTATCAAGAACGAAGAAAAGTGCATCCGCTGCGGTCTTTGCGCCGCGCGATGCCCAACCGGAGCCATCACGATGGAAGCCCTGGAACAGCAGGAGCGGGAAGTCTTTGAGTAGGAGAGCAGGGGCATGAATCGAAGAGCATTTTTCAAGTTAAGCTGGGGATCCATCGGTGTTGCCGCTCTCGTTTCGGCGGTCGGTGTAAGCCTTGCCGCCGTGGTTCGATTTTTGATGCCGAGCGTCTTTTATGAGCCGCCGCAGTCATTCAAGATCGGCAGCCCGGCGGACTTTCCCTTTGGCCCCCCGACCTTTCTCGTCGAGGAAAAGATCTTCGTCTTCCGCGACCGGGACAAGGGCTTCGCGGTGGCCAGTGCGGTCTGCACGCACCTGGGTTGCACGGTGGCCCACTTCTCCAGCGACCAGCGCTTCCATTGCCCCTGTCATGGCAGCGTATTCGGCGCCGACGGCGCTGTGCAGCATGGCCCCGCGCCTCGCGCCCTGGATTGGTTTGAAGTAACGCAGGCTCGCGATGGGCAGCTCAGTGTGGACAAAGACAAGGTAGTGCCACCGACTTACCGGCTGATGGTGTAACCATGAATCTGATTCGCGAAATCTGGCAATCGATCGTGCGGCGCGATCCGCTCTCCACCGACAAGGGTAAGTCAGAGCTTGTCTTTCTCAACGTGTGGCTACATATCCACCCGGCTAAGGTCAAGAAAGAGAATCTCAGATTCAAGCACTCGTTTTATCTGGGTTTCATTACCTTCTTTCTCTTTCTCATCCTTGTCACAACGGGCATAGCTCTCATGTGCTATTACAGGCCTTTCCCGCCGCAGGCATATCAGGACATGAAGGATCTCCAGTATGTCGTCTTCATGGGAAGCTTCCTGCGGGCCATGCATCGCTGGGCAGCGCACGGCATGGTGGTCTGCGTCTTCCTGCACATGTGCCGGGTCTTCTACACCGGCTCCTACAAGAAGCCCCGCCAGTTTAACTGGGTGGTCGGAGTCCTGCTGCTTCTGCTGACTCTGGGCCTGTCCTTCACGGGCTATCTCTTACCTTGGGATCAGTTAGCTTTTTGGGCTATCACCGTTGGAACCAACATAGGCAGTTATGCGCCGCTGGTCGGTGGGCAGGTGCGCGAACTGCTGCTCGGCGGTCATAGCGTTGGAGAGGCCGCGCTGCTGCGCTTCTACGTTTTGCATGTGGCCGTTCTGCCTTCGCTCATGATCCTTCTGACCATCGTTCATTTCTGGCGGGTGCGCAAGGATGGCGGGCTCTCGCGGCCTGTCTGGAAGCTCAAGCCGCAACAGGCCGAAGCTCTTGTCACCATCGGCGCGCCCGCGGAGGTTGCGCCCCTGAAAGCTACTGCGGCATCCAGCTCCAAGACTTATGGCTTGATGGAAGTCGTAACAGGCAAGCCTATTTTTGAAACGGTAACTCCCGAAGAGGAAGAAGATACAGTCTTCTCCTATCCGTACGCTTTTGTTCGCGAGGCAGTCGCATTGATGGCGACGGTAACAACCATCATGACGATTTCGCTGTTTTTCCACGCGCCCCTGGAGGAACTTGCCAACCCCGCAAAGACGCCGAACCCCGCCAAGGCGCCGTGGTACTTTCTCGGCTTGCAGGAGTTAGTCAGCCATTCCGCCTTGCTGGGCGGCGTGGTGGCGCCCGCGCTGATGGTGATGGCGCTGCTTGCAATTCCTTACCTGGACAGAAATCCAAGCCGCCGGCCTGCCGATCGCAAGCTGATTCTCTGGCTCTTCGCTTTCTTTGTCGCAGTCAATCTGGTTTTGATTGTTGTGGGTACTTTCTTCCGCGGACCCGGCTGGGCGCTGGTTCCACCATGGGTACATGTCGTCGGGGGGGCTGAATAATGGAACGCAGACTACAGCAGATATTCTTTGCGCTCAGTCTTCTTGCGCTGGCTTTGATCGTGGCCGCGGCATGGCAGGCTAACACCCCGTCCTGGAAAACCTATCAGAGAAGCTTCTTGCAGCTTGAGGCGCAGGGCGAACCGAATGAGGTAGCGAAGGCCGCTGTACTAGCTACCCCGCCGGAGATCCATCAAGTTATGCTGACTGGCTTGCAACGGGTGGACCGCTGCACCACGTGCCATCTTGGCGTGGAAGACCCCACCATGAAGAATGCGCCCGAGCCCTTCCGCTATCATGCAAACCTGGGGCCGCACATTCCCTCGAAATTCGGATGCACCATCTGCCACGGCGGCCAGGGCTTGGCCACCGACAAGGAAAGCGCCCACGGAAAGGTTGATTTCTGGCCAAATCCGCTTCTCGCTAGAGACTACATCCGCGCCTCCTGCGGACGCTGCCACAAAGAAGGTGATGTGCCGGGCGTACCGGAGCTCACCGAGGGTCGCCATCTGTTTGAGACACAGGGTTGCCGCGGCTGCCACAAGCTCAACGGCGTGGGCGGCAGCATCGGCCCAGACCTCACTGCGGAAGGCGCAAGCCGCCGCGCGCCGGACTGGCTTGAGCGCCATTTCCTCACGCCCAACGCTGTCTCGGCCGGATCGGCGATGCCTAACTTCCACTTCACCAAAGATCAGGCGCGCGACCTCACCTATTACATGCTTTCACTCACCAATGAAGACATGGGTAGTTACTACTCAAGCGTGCGGCTGATTACAGGTCCGGAATACGGCCGCCAGCTCTTTGTGGAAAAGAACTGCATTGCTTGTCATAGCGTTGGCGGGGTCGGCGCGAAGACCGGTCCCGATCTGCTTGGCGTAACCACGCGCCACTCGACCGAGTGGCTCGACGAACAGCTGGTGAATCCCGAACTCGTCTATCCGGGCAGTTCTATGCCTGAATACGATCTTGAAACAAATGCTCGCAAGGCTCTTCTCGCCTACCTCGCAACTGCCACTCCCGACGATATGCAGTTGATTCTCTCTCGCAAGACGCGCGCATGGACGCCAGAGGATGTAGCCATTGAAGCTGGCAAGCAGAATTTCGCGCGGTTCGGTTGCGTAGGCTGCCATGGGACGGAGTTACAGGGTGGCGTGCCCAATCCCAATGCACAAGGCGGCGAGGTACCTTCTCTGCTGCATGTCTCCGATGACTACACCAAGGACGAAGTGATTGCCATTATCCGCAATGGCAGGGCGCCTCCATTGGAGAACACGGCCGGACCCACCCCGCCGCTTTACATGCCCTCGTGGAAGCACGTGTTGAGCGACGAAGACATCAACCGGATTGCCGACTATCTCTGGTCGAAGCAGCAGAAGAAAGAGAGCTGGTAATACGCGCAATGTTTTTGCAGCAACATAGCCTTCACGTCCCGGAACAACGTTCTAAACTGCCAGGTTTCCGCTATGAAGCGATCGTTCTTTCTGTTTTCATTTTCTGCCGCAGCCGCATTGCTGGCTGCGGCAACGGTTATCCTCACATCGGCTGCGCAGGCTCCGCAACGCCCGGTAGACGCGGCGGACAGCCCGTCGCCTCAACGCCCCGCATATCCCGCGCCTGCAAACTTGAAGGTGCTTCCCAGGGATTTGTCAGGGCAGCAGGTTCACGACATCATGGAGCGGTGGGAATCCGCGCTGGGCGCTCAGTGCGACTCTTGTCATGCTGAGGATCGTGTGAACATCGGTCCCAATGGCCGTCCGCTGCTGGATTTCGCCGCAGACTCTAAGCCAATGAAGCGGGTTGCCCGCACCATGTTCGTCATGACCGAGGAAATCAATATCAAATACGTGGCGACAATCGACAGTTCCGGCGTTCCGGTGACCTGCGGCACCTGCCATCGAGGCCATCTTGGGCCAGAGCCGTTCGTCTACTTACCGTGTGCGGGGCAACGTACGCCGCAGGATCCGCCTCCGACCGTTGAAAAGTAGCTCTCTCAATTGCGGCTGGCTGGCCCTGCTCTCGGCCAAATCTGTTGCGTATATTCGATTTCATTGGACGACCCGGCCTTCAGCGATGCGGCATCCGCCTCTTGCACCGATATCCATTTCATTGGATCGGCAGCGTTAAGAAGCGCCGGGAAGCCACAGCTACAAGGTAGTGTAATGACCGCCGTAGCCGAGAAAACTCTCGTGCTCCCAATCGTGGGTCTCATGATTCGCTGCGTTCCCGTTGGCGATGATGTCATCCTTGGGCATGACTTCGCTCAAAAGAACCGCGATTTGAATTCATCCTGTCGATGCCGGGCTATGTCCTTCAGCCTTTGAAACTCCGGTTCACCCCGGAGGCTGGAAAGGAGTGGATCCGTGGCAAAGCACGAGTAGCAGAAGAACCCGCCGTCGATGGCGTGGCTCAGGCTATGGAGCGCAGCTTGTTTGTCGCCCGCCACGGCAAATGCCTGCGCTACCTTGTACATGCTCTCGGCGTCGCTGACCCCTCGATCTTCCATTTCGTCCCAGGTTCGATGCAGCAGTTCGTTGGCAGCAGCCTTCCGTCCCGCATTCAGGTCGCTCAGCGCCTTTCCAACCCTGGTGGGAAGCAGCGAAGGCTCCATCGCGTACGCGCGGTCGAAGTCGCGGACTGCCTGTTCTGTGTGGTGCAAGTAGTATTCGCCGAATCCGCGATAAAACAGAATGTAAGCTGAGTCGTTCTCAGGCAGGCTCTTCAAGAACTTGTCGTACTCGCCCAGATAGAGATAGCTGTTCATCGCAGAGCTGTTAATCTTGACATCTGGATCAATCTGCCGAGCCTTCTCGCATTCGGCAACGGATTCCGGTAGCATGCCTGCAAAGCGGTATGCATAGCCGAGTTCCCAGTGCAACTCGGCGTTGTTGGGGCTGGTTTCCAGGGCCGTACGCAGCAGCGGCACTGCCTGCTCAACCCTGCCAGTATCCGTGAGCATGTTCGCCATGTAAATGCGCGGCTCGGGTAACTTGGTGTTGAGGGCGATTGCCTTAAGGTACGCGGCTTGCGCCTTGTCGTATTCCTCACGCCCACCCATGCGCAGGGTCGCGCTGGTTGTATACGCCTTGCCAAGATGCGCCCACGTCAATGCATAATTCGGATCGACTGAGGCGGACTTCTCGAGGATCGCGATGGCTGCGCCAAAATCATTCATGGAATAGAGATCGATGCCGCGCAAATAGTCTTCATACGCCTCCTGATCGACCGGCTTCTCCGAAGAAAGCGTCTCGACTTCGGCGGGCGTGAGATTCAGCTTCAGTCCTTTTGCGATCTCTTGTGAGACGCGGTCCTGAACCGTCAGCAGCTTATCGAACTTGACGTCGATCGAGTCCCGCCACAGGATACTGTTTGGCTTCACGTCGATCAACTGCGTAGTGATTCTCAGGTCGTCGCCGTCTCGAATGAAGGCGCCGGTAAGCACCGTGTCGGCGTCGAGCTCGTCGCCAACTTTCCTGGGTTCGACGTCTTGATTCCGGTAACGTTCAATTGAGGAGGACGGCCGCACGGTGAGTGAGCCGACGGAGCCGAGCTTGGTAATCACCGCGTCAGAAAGCGAAAATCCGAGATAGTCGAGCGACGGATCCTGGCGCAGATTGCGGAATGGCAGAATGGCAAGCGTGTGTGAATGCGCCTGCGCGCCTGGCGGAGCAAGGTTTCTGGACCGCAGAAACAGAACTACCCATGCGATCGCGAGCACGGCTAGCGCAACCGAAATAACAAACAACTTTGCTTTTGTGCTCAACCAGCCAAAACGAACCCCAGGCGGCCCGGGCTTGGCGTTTGCGGCCAGTGGAGGCCCGGCGGTGCGGGCCGCAGGCCGCGTTGCCGGCCGCGGCCGCATGTTACCGTTCCCCGTGGCGCTGGAGTGTTCGGCCTGGAGCGAATTGGCGCTCGATGCGAGTTGCAGATCGTCGAGCATCTCCTTCACGGTCTGATAGCGGGACTCGCGCTCTTTGCTTATCGCCCTGCCAATGATCTCCTGAACTTCAGCAGGTGTGTCTGGGGCGATTTCGCTGAGACTCTCGGGAGCCCCTTTCAGGATCTCGGCAATGACATCGCTGATGGTTGCGCCATCGAATGCGGCCTTGCCGGCGATCATCTCGTAGAGAACCGCCCCAAGGCTGAAGATGTCGCTTCTCGGATCGACCTCAAGCCCGCGAGCCTGCTCGGGAGACATGTATCGAGCCGACCCGATGACCAGCCCCGCCTGACTGATGGAGATGGATGCCGTGAGCGCCGCTGGATTGCCGGGTTGCCGCGATTGCAATTCAATGAGTTTGACGATGCCGAAATCGAGCACCTTTACCAGCCGGTCGCCGCGGACCATGATGTTTTCCGGCTTGATATCGCGATGGACAATCCCCGAGGCATGAGCGGCCTCGAGCGCCCTGGCGATCTGCAGGGCTATGTCGATTGCGGTTTCCAGAGACAGGCCGCCCCCCGCCAGCATCTGGCGCAGCGTGGGCCCATCGACATACTCCGAAGCGATAAAATGAAGCCTATCGACATGGCCGAACTCATAGATGGTCAGAATATTTGGATGGTTGAGGGCCGAGGCGGCGCGGGCCTCCTTTTCGAAACGCCGTAATCCGCGATCATCGTTCGCCAGCGCCGGGGCAAGAACCTTAAGTGCGACTTTCCGGCCAAGCATCGCATCCTGTGCAAGGTAGACCTGGCCCATGCCGCCCGCACCGATGAAGGACAGAATCTTGTAATGGCCGATTACATCGCCGGGTGAGATTCGCTGGCCTGCCGATGCGGTGGCAAGGTCATGAGCCGCATTGATGACCGGCTGCTCGATGAAATCCATCGGCACTCCTTCGAATTCGAGCAGCGTCTCAACTTCGGCTCGCAACTCCGCATCGCCGGCGCAGCGCTCATTCAGAAAGCCTGCGCGGGACTCCGCGGGCACAGCCAGACTTTCGTGAAAGAGATTCTCGATCTGTTTCCAGCGTTGCGGCGAGTGGAGCATATCTTCCCCGTTATGCAGCGCCTCGTATGATCTCACGATGCAACCAGGCCTTGGCGAGCTTGATTTCGCGATGCACCGTTGCCGGCGAAATCTTCAGCACGACAGCGGTCTCGTCGTAGGTCAGCCCGCCGAAACAGAGCAGTTCTACAATTTCGCTCTTGCGGTGGTCCTGTGCGGCAAGGCGTTCCAAAGCGGTGTCCAGTTCCAGCAGGCCGGCAGTCGCGTCAGGGCCGACCACGATTGCCTCGTCGAGCGGAATCACCTCTGCGCCCCCACCTCTCTTCTCGCGCCCGTTCTTCTTGGCATGGTCCACCAGAATGCGGCGCATCAGACGGGCAGAAACCGCAAAGAAGTGGATTCGATCCTGCCAGGCCACATCGGCATCGATCAGCCGCAGGTAGGCTTCGTGAACCAGGGCGGTGGCGCACAGGGAATGGTTGGGACGCTCAGAGCGCAAACATCTGGAAGCCAGCCTATGGAGCTGGTCGTAGACCACCGGTGTGAGCTTGTCCAGGGCAGACTTGTCGCCGCCGCTCCATTGCCTGAGCAACTGGGTCATTGGGGAGCTACTCGGAGAAATCTCCATGCTGCCAACTCCTGTCCGGCCTGTCCGACCCTGGTATTGAGTGGCGTTCGTCCTGCCCTTGGAGCCGGGGCTTCCAGGGAGTGTATTTCCTGCGCGGGTAGAGATGGGGAATGAGGAGGCAGCATCTTTGCTGCCGGTTAAGCGGAATTATAGCGCAGATTGCCTCTGAATCTCGTTAAGCCTAATTGGATGTTTGATTTCCCTTTAGCTGGGAGATACGGATCGGCACTTCTCGGGCGCGAGTTGGATGGGTTACCGCTGCCAAAACCAACGGCCGGGCTGCGGCTCATTCAAAAAAATCACGTTCGATGAGGGAATTTCGATTTCGCTGTCGCTTAACAGGGTAAAGGAGTTCAAAAACGTGATCCCCACAAAGCTCAAACTGCTGACCTTCGCACTGGCCTCCGCGTGCCTTAGCGTTCCTGCAAGTGCATCGACCGTGTTCAACTTCGACAACGACACCCCTGGAACGTCCACCACGTTCACTGACACTGTGGACGGTCTCTCGGCAACCTTCTCCAGCGAAGCCGATCCCGGCGGCTTTGTTGTAGGCCCAAGCATTTTCGACACTCTGACCGGCAATGTGCTCGGAGATCCGGGACCGGCGCCACAAAGCAATATGTTTCTCGACGTGATTTTCAGCCAGA
>Ga0302319_10003205_pt1 | contig 34525 bp, 28 predicted proteins | sample Bog_T0_2_FD_203319 | JGI IMG/M metagenome (GOLD analysis project Ga0302319, IMG submission 203319) | Peat permafrost microbial communities from Stordalen Mire near Abisko, Sweden - Bog_T0_2 | ecosystem: Environmental > Terrestrial > Soil > Wetlands > Peat | place: Sweden: Abisko, Stordalen Mire...
CGGCGAGCGACGCGCCGACCCGTCCGCGCAGCAGCGCAATCCAGGTCAGCGGCAACCGAATCTCCGCCGGGGTGGACAACGACACTGCCGGCACCACGGTGAGGGTCTCGGTGTCGATGTCGGGCTGCAGGAATCGATTGAACAGAACCAGCCCGTCCGCACCGGCCTCGTCCAGGCGCCGCGCCATCTCTCCGGTCGCGCTGAAGTACGGGCTGAGCTTCACCGCCACCGGCACGGTCACCGCATCCTTGACCCGCGCCAGGACGTCGAGGTGACGCTGCTCGACGTCGCGGCCGCAGATATGCGAATCGCCGGGCAGGTAGTAGACGTTCAGCTCGATCGCGGCCGCACCGCAGTCCTGCATCGACCGGGCGTAGCGGGCCCAACTGCCGGGCGTGCTGCCGTTGAGGCTGCCGATCACCGGAACCGCGACCGCGGTTGCCGCGCGTTCGAGCAGGCTCAGGTACCGACGCGGGCCGTGGTCCTCGTCGGCTCCGGCCGGCAAGTAGGACAGGGCTTCGGCGAAGCTTTCGGAGCCCGCCTCGACCAGCCGCGCGTTTTGCTCCGCCTCGCGGCGCAGCTGCTCTTCGAACAGCGAGTAGAGCACCACCGCGCCGACGCCGGAGTCGGCGAGGCGCCGGACGCCGTCGACGGTCCGCGACAGCGGGGACGCCGCCGCCACCAGTGGGTTGCGCAATGTGAGGCCCATGTAGCGGGTCGATAGTTCCATCAGCGTTCCCTGCGGGCGTCGGCGTGAAAGTGTTCGGGACCGCGAGAAGCCATCTCCTCATAGGTATTCCAGCGCTGTTCGATCGCCTGTTCTGCCAGGCCGAGCAGCCGTTCGGCTTCGACCGGATCGGCGTTGGCCAGTGAGCGGTACCGCAGCTCTCGGTAGACGTAGTCGGCCAGCGGAATCCGCGGACGGTGCGAATCGAGCAGGAACGGATTGTGGCCGGTGGCACGGAGCACCGGGTCGTAACGGAGCAGCGGCCAATGTCCGCTGGCGACCGCCCGGTATTGCTGATCCATCCCGAGACGCATATCGATGCCGTGCGCAATGCACTGGCTATAGCCGATCACCAGCGACGGGCCATCGTAAGCCTCCGCCTCGCGGAAGGCCTGCAGAGTCTGCTGCGGGTCGGCACCCATGGCGACCTTGGCGACGTAGACGTTTCCGTAAGCGATCGCTTGCAGCGCGAGGTCCTTCTTCGGCACCGTCTTGCCGGCGGCGGCGAACTTGGCGACTGCGCCCAGCGGTGTCGACTTGGACATCTGACCACCGGTGTTGGAATAGACCTCGGTGTCGAGCACCAGCACGTTGACGTTGCGCCCGGTCGCCAACACGTGGTCGAGCCCACCGGAACCGATGTCGTACGCCCAGCCGTCACCGCCGACGATCCACACGCTGCGCCGGACCAGGCTGTCCAGCACGCTGCGCAGGTCCGCGGTGAGGGCGGGATCGAGGCCGTCGAGGCGGTGCCGGAGCTCGGCCACCCGTTCCCGCTGGGCCGCCAACTCCGACTCCCGCAGCTGCGGAGCCGCGAGAATGTCGTCGACGAGTCCGGCATCTAGCGTGCCGCGTAACTCGGCGAGGCGACGCCGGGCCAGGGCGACGTGTCCGTCGCTGGCCAACCGCAGGCCGAGCCCGAACTCCGCGTTGTCCTCGAACAGCGAGTTCGACCAGGCGGGACCGCGCCCGTCCGCGTCGGTGGCCCAGGGCGTGGTGGGCAGGTTGCCGCCATAGATGGAAGAGCAGCCGGTCGCATTGGCGATCAGCAGCCTGTCGCCGAACAGCTGTGACAGGAGCTTGAGGTACGGCGTCTCACCGCAACCCGCGCAGGCGCCGGAGAATTCGAACAGCGGCTGCAGGAACTGGGTGCCGCGTACGGTGCCGAAATCCACCCGGGACCGGTCGTTGGTTGGCAGGGTCTCGAAGAAGGTGATGTTCTCTCGCTCGGCGATCACCCGCGGCTCGGCCGGAGCGAGGTTGATCGCTTTGGTGACGGGGTTGCCGGGAAGGACGACCGGGCAGGCCTCGACGCACAGGCCGCACCCGGTGCAGTCCTCGACGTACACCTGCAACGAGAACCTGGCGTTCGGGAGGCCAACGGCATCCAGGGGAGCGGAGTCGAACTGCTGCGGCGCCCCTGCCAGCTGGGACTCGTCGTAGAACTTGGAGCGAATAACGCTGTGCGGGCAGACGAAGCCGCAATTGCCGCACTGAATGCAGCTGTCGGAATCCCAGACCGCAACCAGCTCGGAAACGTTGCGTTTCTCGTATGCAGTGGTTCCACTCGGGTAGGTGCCGTCCACCGGAAGTGCACTGACCGGCAACGCGTTTCCGCGTCCGGCCATCATCTCCGCGGTGACGGTGCGCACGAACTCGGGCGCGGAATCGGGCACTGTCGGTGCCGGTGTGCGGGTGGAGGTGACCAGGGCGGGCACCTCGATCCGGTGCAACCCGGCCACCGCGCCGTCCACTGCGGCCAGTTCTTTCTCCAGCACGTCGGCGCCGCGGTTTCCGTACATCTTTTCCACCGATTCCTTGATGCAGGCTATCGCCCGCTCGCGGGGCAGCACGTCCGAGATCGCGAAGAAGCATGTCTGCAAAACGATGTTGATCCGCCCGGCCAGCCCGGCCTCACGAGCGATCCGGTCGGCGTCGACGGTGTACAGCGTGATCCGCTTGTCCAGGATCTGTTCCTGAACCGGCCGGGGCAGCGCGTCCCACACCTTCGCGGCAGGCTGCCGACAGTTCAGCAGCAGCGTCGCGCCCGGAGCGGCCCGGCCGAGCACGTCGATTTTGTCGAGGAACCGGAATTGATGGCAGCCAACGAAGTTGGCGCCGGTTATCAGATAGGGGGCCCGGACGGGACCCGGCCCGAAGCGGAGATGCGACTCGGTCTGCGAACCCGATTTCTTCGAGTCGTAGACGAAATACCCCTGGGCGTGCAGGCCTTCTTGGGACCCCATGATCTTGATCGTGTTCTTGTTCGCGCTGACGGTGCCGTCCGAACCGAACCCGAAGAAGACCGCCCGGAACGTGTCGGGTGACTCGATGTCGAAGGACGGGTCGTAGGCGATGCTGGTCCCGGAGACGTCGTCGTCGATACCGATGGTGAAACGGCGCCGCGGCTGCTCGCGGGCGAGTTCGGCGAACACCCCGGCGACCATGGCGGGCGTGAACTCCTTCGACGACAGGCCGTAGCGTCCGCCCGTGATGCGCGGCATGGCCGGCCGTTCTCCGTCTGAATGCGCCTCGGCGAGCGCCGCGACAACATCGAGATACAACGGCTCGCCGATCGACCCCGGCTCCTTGGTGCGGTCCAGCACGCCGACCGTGCGCACCGTCGCCGGCAGCGCATCGAGGAACGTCCTGGTGGGAAACGGGCGGTACAGCCGCACCTGCACCACGCCGACCCGCTCGCCGCGTTCGACGAGAGCGGCGACTGTCTGCGCTACGGTTTCGGCACCCGAGCCCATCACCACCAGCACTCGCTCCGCCTGCGGGTCTCCGGTGTAGTCGACGATGTGCATCTCGCGGCCGGTGCGCTCGCCGAGGCGGGCCATCAGGTCCTCGACCACACCGGGAACCCGTGCGTAGAACGGGTTCACCGTTTCCCGCGCCTGGAAGAAGACATCCGGGTTCTGTGCGGTGCCGCGAATGAAGGGGCGCTCGGGAGACAGCGCCCGTCCGCGATGCGCCCATACCAACTCCTCGGGCACCAGCGCCCGCAGGTCGTCATCGGATAGCGTCTCGATCGTGTTGAGTTCGTGCGAGGTTCGGAATCCGTCGAAGAAGTGCACGAACGGTACCCGGGTCGCCAGCGTGGCCGCCTGCGCAACGAGTGCCAGGTCCTGTGCCTCCTGCACGGAGGCCGACGCGAGCATGGCGAAGCCCGTTTGCCGCACGGCCATCACGTCGGAATGGTCACCGAAGATCGACAATGCCTGCGCTGCCACTGACCGGGCTGCCACGTTGATGACGGCCGAGGTCAGTTCGCCGGCGATCTTGTACATATTCGGGATCATCAGCAGTAGGCCCTGCGACGAGGTGAAGGTCGTGGTCAACGCGCCGCTCTGCAGGGCACCGTGCAATGCGCCCGCAGCTCCACCCTCGCTTTGCATCTCGACCACTGTCGGGACGGTGCCCCACACATTGGGCCGCCCCGCGCTGGACCACACGTCGGCCAACTCGGCCATCGGCGAGGACGGCGTGATCGGGTAAATGCAGCACACCTCGTTGAGCCGGTAGGCGACTGAAACAGCGGCCTCGTTGCCGTCCACCGTCACACGTGTCATCGTGGCTCTGGAAACATCTCGATGGCGTGGACGGGGCACTGATCGAAGCAGACGGCGCAGCCGGTGCACCTGTCGTAGTCGAACTTGTAGCGGTGCCCGACCCCCAGTTTGATCACCGCGTCCTCGGGGCATGCGCCGAGGCAGCCGTCGCATTCGAAGCAGTTCCCGCACGACAGGCAACGCCCCGCCTCGTAGGTCGCTTCCTCGGTGGACAAACCGCCGACGACCTCCGCGAAACTCTTGACGCGTTGTGCACGCTCGAGTTCGGGCTGCCTACGTCGCGCGGCGTCGCCGAAGAACCACAGGTGCAGCGAATCGAATTCCGCCGTCGGGTGTTTGGTCGGGCGTGCGCCCGGCGCGCGGCGCAACCAGGCGTCGATGTGGTGGGCTGCCTTTTTCCCGTGCCCGACACCGACGGTGACGGTGCGCTCACACGGCACCATGTCACCGCCGGCGAAGACGCCCGGACAGCCCGTCATCAGTGATTCCGAGACACGCACACTGCCGTCGTCATCGAACTCGACTCCCGGTAGCGTCCGCATGAACGCCGACTCCGTTTCCTGACCGAGCGCCATGATCAGGGTGTCGGCGGCCAGCGTCTCAAAGCGTCCGGTCGGTTGCGGGTAACCCGAGCCGTCGAGTTCCATGACTTCGACCCGCAATTCGGGGCCGTCGAAGGCGCTGATCGTGCGCAGCCAGTTGATCCGCACGCCCTCACGTTCGGCATCCTCGGCTTCCTCCTGGTGGGCGGGCATCTGCTCGCGAGTGCGCCGGTAGACGATGACCGCGTCCTCGGCGCCGAGGCGGCGTGCGACCCGGGCGGCGTCCATCGCGGTGTTGCCGCCGCCGTAAACGGCCACGCGGCGCCCGACCGCCGGTCTCTCGCCCGAGGCGACGTTGCGCAGAAAAGACACCGCGTCCACCATCGTGCCCGCGTCACCCGCGGGGATGTCGACTCGTTTGGCCAGGTGCGCACCGACCGCGACGAATACCGCGTCAAAGCGGCCCTCGTCGCGCTCGGCCGCGAGGTCATCGACCCGATGATCGCTGGTCAACCGGACGCCCATAGCCGCGATGCGGTTCAGCTCGACATCCAGCACGTCACGGGGCAGCCGGTAGCTCGGAATGCCGTAGCGCATCATCCCGCCGGGCGCCGCGCCCGCGTCGCGGATCTCGACCTCGTGGCCGAGGACTGCCAGATGGTAGGCGGCGGACAGTCCGCTGGGCCCCGCGCCGATGACCAGGACTCGCTTGCCGGTGCGGGTCGACGGTGGTGCCAGCATCCAGCCCCGCTCGCGAGCAAGGTCACCGAGGAACCGCTCCACCGAATGGATCGACACCGAGCTGTCGAGATTGGCACGGTTGCAGACGGTTTCACACGGGTGATAACACACCCGTCCATGGATCGCGGCAAAAGGATTGTCCGCAACAAGCTGACGCCAAGCCTGCTCGTGCCGGCCGGCGGTGGCATGGGCAAGCCAGGCCTGAATGTTCTCCCCGGCCGGGCAACCGGCATTACAGGGCGGCAGCAAATCGACGTAAACGGGCCGGCGCTCGCGCACCGGCCCGGCCCGGGACCGCCCATGCAACAGGTCGGCAAGGGGCGTGACATCCTCCGACGGTCCGGCTGCGGGCCGATGGAGCGCGTCGTCGCTCATCGAGCGGGCACGGGCTGTTTCTCCACCTGGAGGACCTGGCGGGTGGTTTTGATCACCGTGTCGGGATTCAGGCTGATCGAGTCGATGCCGAGCCGGACCAAGAACTCGGCCATGTCCGGGTAGTCCGAAGGCGCTTGTCCACACAGCCCCGAGTGGATTCCGTTGCGGCGGCAGCCCTCGACGGCCAGGCGAATCATTTCCTTGACACCGTCGTCGCGCTCGTCGTAGTCGAACGCCACGATCTCGCTGTCCCGATCGACGCCGAGGGTGAGCTGCGTCAAGTCGTTGGAGCCGATGGAGAAGCCGTCGAAGCGTTTGGCGAATTGATCGATGAGGATCACGTTGTTGGGGATCTCGCACATCGCGTACACCTTGAGCCCGTTCTCGCCCCGCCGCAGACCGAGGTCGGCCATCGTCTGCAGGACGAGGTCCGCCTCGGCGATTCGGCGCACGAACGGGAGCATCAGAATGACGTTCGTCAGACCCATCTCGTCGCGGACACGTCGCATCGCGCGGCACTCCAGCGCGAAACCCTCGGCGTAGGCGGGATGCGCGTAGCGCGAGGCGCCGCGAAAACCGAGCATCGGGTTGTTTTCGGATGGCTCGAAGGCTGCTCCGCCGAGCAGGCTGGCGTACTCGTTGGTCTTGAAGTCCGACATCCGTACCACCACAGGCTTGGGCCAGAAGGCGGCGGCGATGGTGCCGATCCCTTCGGACAGGCGTTCCACGAAGAAGGCGCTCCCGTCGGGATAGCCCTGCGTGAGCCGATCGATCGTCCGGCGAGCGTCCGCGTCGGCGACCTTATCGGGGTGCAGCAGGGCCAGCGGGTGGACCCGGATGTACTCGCTGATGATGAACTCCATCCGCGCGAGTCCCACGCCGTCGTTCGGCAGGAACGACGTCTTGAAGGCCAGGTCGGGGTTCCCGAGGTTGATCATGATCTGGGTGCGCGGCCGCGCCAGGTCCGCCACCTCGGTGCGGTCCACATGGAAAGCCACCGCCCCTCGGTACACGCGGCCCGAGTCGCCCTCTGCACACGACACCGTCACGACTTCGCCGTCCGGCACGCAGGTGGTCGCGTCGCCGGTGCCAACCACGGCGGGGATGCCGAGTTCGCGGGCGATGATCGAGGCGTGGCAGGTGCGACCACCGCGGTTCGTAACGATCGCCGCGGCGGTCTTCATGACCGGCTCCCAGTCGGGTGTTGTGGTGTCTGCGACCAGGACCTCGCCGGGCTTGAATTCCGCTAGCTGCGTGAGGTTTTCGATCCTTTTCACCGCACCAGAGGCGATCCTTTCGCCGACCGATCGGCCCTCGGTCAGTATCTCGCCCCTGCCCTCGAGCACATAGGACTCCAGCGCAGTCACGCTGTGCTGGGAGGCCACCGTCTCAGGGCGGGCTTGGACGATGTAGAGCTTTCCGTCCAGGCCGTCCTTGGCCCATTCTATGTCCATCGGCCGCCCGTAGTGGGCCTCGATCGTGCACGCGTAGCCGGCCAGCTCCAGGACGTCCTCATCGGTGAGGCAGAACCGAGCGCGGTCGGACTTCGGTGTGGGAATGTTTCGCGTCGTGTTCTTCGTCTCGCCGTCGACGAGGATCATCTTCACCGCCTTGTCGCCGATGAGGCGGCGCAACACGGCGCGGTGGCCGGCGAGATAGGTCGGCTTGTGGACGTAGAACTCGTCCGGGTCGACGGCACCCTGAACCACATTCTCGCCAAGGCCGTAGGCGCCCGTCACAAAGACGGCGTCGCGAAAGCCCGACTCGGTGTCGATGGAGAACATCACACCCGACGATGAGATATCGGAGCGCACCATCTTCATCACGCCGATCGACAGCGAAACCTTGAAGTGGTCGAAGCCCTGGTCGACTCGGTAATGAATGGCGCGATCGGTGAACAGGCTGGCGAAACAACGCCGGCACGTGTCGAGGAGACTCTCTTCGCCTTTGATGTTCAGATACGAATCCTGCTGGCCGGCGAAGCTCGCCGTCGGCAGGTCCTCGGCGGTCGCCGAACTCCGCACCGCCAGACTCACATCCTCGCCGTACTCCTGTTGAAGCTTGCGGTAGGCATCCAGAATCTCGGCGGCCAGATCGTCGGGTAGCCCGGCACCGTAGACGATCTCCCGGGCGCGCTTGCCCTTCCGCGCCAGCGCGGCGACGTCGGTGGGGTCGAGCTCGTCGAGCTCGGCGTGCAGACGGTCCCACGCGTCGGCCTTGTCCAACATGTAGCGATAGGCCTGGGCGGTGATGGCGAATCCGTGCGGGACGCGAACGCCCTGCCCGGACAGCTTCTGGAACATCTCGCCCAGCGACGCGTTCTTTCCGCCGACCAGCGGCACGTCGTCGATGCCGAACTCCTCAAAAAAGCGGACGTACCCGGATGTACTCATGACATCTCCTCTCGTTGCGCGTGACGCAGTCGGCAGCGTCAAGCCCGACCCACATGTCATGCGGCGTCGAACTGCCCGGTGTCGTTGCCCGACACCGCCGTCCTGGTCGTGCAGGCTGCGTCAGGAATCCGGGGTGCGCGCCGCCTGAGGGACGCACAAATTCACGCCTAGTCGGTCGAGCACTCCGGCTCACGCGTGTACCTGCGATAGCGCCACAAATGCCAACCTCCCATAGCGGCATGCGCGGTGCCAGGGCCGAAGGTCACTCGAATGAACTGGGAAGAAGGGCGGGCAGGAAAGCGAGGACCTTGTCCTCTGCTGCTCGGCCCGATGCGTGGTCAGACTCAAGGTGGCGTGCAAGCGATGCTGCGTCCAAGACCACAGAACTACGAGGAGATCACTATGGCAATCCGGGTGGGCGTGAACGGCTTTGGGCGTGTGGGGCGAAACTTCTTCCGTGCCGTGGACGTACAACGCGCAGCAGGGACCACCGACATCGAGATTGTCGCGGTGAATGACGTCGCGGACAACAAGACTCTGGCGCACCTGCTCAAATACGATTCCGTCCTGGGACGCTTGCCGCACGATGTGTCGGTCGACGACGAGGACCTTGTGGTGGGAGACCAGCGGATCAAGGCTTGGTCCATCGCCGACGGGCCGGCGGCGGTGCCGTGGGGAGATGTCGGTGTGGATGTCGTCGTCGAGTCCACCGGTCGATACACCGCCGCGGAGCAGGCTCGCGGTCACCTGCACGGCGGAGCGAAGAAGGTGGTGGTGTCCGCGACGTCCAAGGGTGCGGACCTCACCGTTGTGATGGGTGTCAACCACCGCGACTACGACGGCACCCAGACCGTCGTCTCGAACGCCTCCTGTACGACCAACTGCCTGGCGCCGATGGCGATGGTGCTTGACGAAGTGTTCGGAATCGAGCGCGGGCTCATGACCACCGTCCACGCGTACACCCCGGACCAGAACTTGCAGGACGGTCCGCACCGCGACCTTCGTCGGGCCCGCGCCGCGGCGATCAATGTGGTGCCCACTTCCACCGGGGCCGCCCGTGCGATCAGTCTGGTGCTGCCCCAGCTCGAGGGACGGCTCGACGGGTACGCGCTGCGGGTGCCGGTGCCCACCGGTTCAGCGACCGATCTGACCGTCATCGTCCGCGAGCCGGCAACCACCGAGGCGGTCAACGCCGCGTTTGCGGCAGCGGCCGACGGTGAGCTGAAGGGCTTCCTCACCTACACCGAGGATCCCATCGTCTCCTCCGACATCGTGACCGACCCGTCGTCGTGCATCTTTGACTCCGGGCTCACCAAAGTCACGGGTGATCTGGTGAAGATTGTTGGCTGGTACGACAACGAGTGGGGATACTCTCACCGCCTCGCCGACCTGACCGGCCTGGTGGCGTCCACTCTTTGAGCCGCATCGGCCGTGGGACTTCCGACTCTGCCGGGACGCCTGCACGAGGCGGAAAGTGGTTGGGCCGAAACAACTTTGGAGGCTGCTGGTGGAGCACCTGACAACCCTTGATGCGGGCTTCCTCGAGGCGGAAGATTCCGACCGGCACGTAAGTCTGGCGATCGGCGGCTTGGCCGTCATGGAAGGACCGGCTCCCGACTACGCGGCGCTTGTCTCGGTGCTGGCCGAGCGAGTGTCTGAGATTCCCCGGTTCACGCAGGTGGTGCACACGCATCCGCTCGACCTCGCGGCGCCGGAATGGGTCGATGATGTTCAGTTCGATCTCGCCCATCATGTGCATCGAATTGCGCTGCCGGAGCCCGGCGACGATACAGCGTTGTTCCGGGTTGTCGCCGATATCATGGAACGACGCCTCGATCGAGATCGACCGTTGTGGGAAAGCTGGATTATCGAAGGACTGGCCGAGAATCGCTGGGCGGTCCTGACCAAGCTGCACCACTGCATCGCCGATGGAATCTCCGCGACGCGCCTGCTCGCGGGGCTGTGCGACGGCGCGGATGGAGAGACGTTCGCAAACCGGATCCGTGCCGCCGCCGAGTCGCCGGCGCTTCGTCCGTCTTGGCCGAGCCTGAATCCGCTGGACTGGGCCGGCGGCATCTGGCACCTTTCTACCGCCGTCACGAGTGCCGCTGCCCGCATAGCGACCGGGGCTGTTCAAATCGCCGCCGGTATCCTGAGTCCGGCGGATTCCTCGCTGATCGGCCCGGTCAGCAATCTGCGTCGCTACAGCGCAGCCCAAGTCCTCCTCGTCGATGTGGCCATGATTTGCCATAAGTTTGACGTGACCATCAATGATGTTGCACTCGCTGCGATTACCGATAGTTTCCGGGAAATGCTGATGCACCGAGGCGAACAGCCGCAACGAAACTCACTGCGCACATTGGTGCCCGTGTCGGTGCGGTCGGCCGACGCATCGAACCAACTCGATAATCGCGTCTCTCTGATGCTGCCGTACCTTCCCATCGAGCTCGAGGACCCCATAGAACGGCTGCAAGCGGTGCACCGCCGATTGACAAGAGCCAAGTCCGGCGGGCAACGACAAGCCGGATCTGCGATCTTCTCGGCAGCCAACTACATCCCCTTCGCTTTGACGGCCTGGGCGGTTCGGTTACTGACCCGGCTTCCCCAACTCGGGATCGTCGCCTTGGCAACCAACGTGCCCGGTCCCCGTCATCGGTTAAGCATGATGGGCCGAGATGTGCAGCGCCTGCTACCTATCCCGCCGATTGCACTTCACCTCCGCACGGGCATCGCCATGCTCAGCTACGGCGAAGATCTGGTGTTCGGTATCACCGCCGACTATGACGCGGTACCCGACGTCGATGAGCTCGCCAGCGGTATTGAAGCCGCGGTGGCCCGCTTGGTTGCGATCAGTGAAGCAACCGGGTGACGCGACCCGCAGGTAAAGCCGCTCACCCAGATGTATCGGGGTGAAACGTCAGAACCTCGTCAAGTGGCCGCCGCGGCGTCATGGGGGGTACCTCGCCAAGCGCAGGGGTCTCGCCGACGCGGATCAGAACTTGCTGCATAGCGGTCCGTCCGGTCAGGTTGCCGATCAGGTTGCGGCTGGACCATAGCTCGGTGAGATGGGTCAGTGTGCACGTCGCCATACCGGCCAACGTGCACTCCAACAACACCGCGGACAACGCTTCGCCAGTGCGCACGGCCTCGCCGTGGGTGTCCCCGTCGGTCGACAGAACGAGCACCGTGGACTGGTCGTGTCCAATGTAGGCACGCCGTTGGGTGTGCGGACTATCCGGGAATGGGCGTCCGACGTCGACCTGATCACTTTCGGCCGCCGATATCAGTGAGCTACTCGGAATCCCATCGGAATTCTCGAAATGATTTGTCCACCAGTCTAATTCGGTATGGTAATAGGAATCGTACTCTCGCAGCGATTCAGTGAGTCGTGACGCCCTGGCCAGTTCCGGGCGCAGCTCGTCGGCTATCACGTCGAGGTGAACCGTCCCGGCGTTGACGGCGTTACGCAGCGCAGGTTCCAAATACTCCCAATTGTTCGGCGCGGCGAACGGAAGCCGATCGGTGCGGCGGTGCGCGATCGCGTCGGCTCGGCGACGATCGCCATCGGCGGCGAGGCTCATTGGGCTGAAATCAAATGACGCGACATGATCGAGGTCGTTCGGATTGGGAAATCTTTCGATGTTCGCTGTCCACCCGGCTGCGGCCATCGCAACGCATAGATGGTCGAGCACGGCGCCGCAGCTGATGAGGGCCTCCCGGCCCGACTTGTCGGTGGAGTAGAGAATCCGGCTGTGATCGACGTAGAGGTGCAGTCTGGTGCCCTGGGTGACCCACTGCCAGGGCTGGCTGTTGTGCAACGACGGGGCCCGGCACGCCAACTGCACAGCTGCCCTGAGTACGTCGGCATCCAGCAATACATCCGGCATGATCCACCCTCCCGGGTCCAGTCTAAGGTCAATCCTGGAACAGGATGGCAAACGGCGCCAGGGTCATTGGTCCTTGAGCGTTGAGATCCTGCCGCAGAATCTCAACCAGAACAAGGAGACGTACCATCCAACACGCTCACCTGGCCGGCCTGGAGGTAGGCCGCCTCGGTCTTGGTGCCATGGGTATGTCGGTGGCCTATGTCGGAGACGGTTTTGACGATGCGGAATCCATCCGCACAGTTCACCGCGCCATCGACCTGGGCGTAACGCTGATCGACACCGCCGAGGTCTATGGCCCGTATGTCAACGAGGAACTGCTCGCCCGCGCCTTGCAGGGTCGACGCGACCAGGTGGTGTTGGCAACGAAGTTCGGCCTGATGTCCCATACCGGACGCGACGGCCTGGACAGCAGCCCCGCCAGCATCCGGGTCGCCGTGGACGGCTCCCTGAAGAGGCTCGCGACCGACTACATCGACCTCTACTACCAGCATCGCCTCGATCGCGGCACCCCGATTGAGGACACCATCGGAGCGCTGTCCGAGCTAGTCGAAGCCGGGAAGATCCGGCACATCGGCCTTTCCGAAGTCGGCGTGAACACTATCCGCCGGGCCCACGCCGTGCATCCCATCACGGCCGTGCAATCCGAATACTCGCTGTGGACCCGCGATCAGGAAGAAGCGGTGTTACCGCTGCTGCGTGAACTGGGAATCGGTTTCGTCGCGTACTCGCCGTTGGGCCGCGGTTTCCTCACCGGCGCAATCCGGTCGACGGACGAGTTTCCCGACAGCGACTACCGCAAGACCAACCCCCGGTTCTTCGAGGAGAACTTCCGACACAACCTCGGCAGCGCAGACGAGCTGCGCGAAATCAGCGCCGACATCGGTGCCACGCCCGCCCAAGTCGCTTTGGCGTGGCTGCTGTCGAAGGGCGCCGACATCGTGCCCATTCCGGGAACTAAACGCGTTGCGCGCCTTGAGGAAAATGCCGGCGCCGACGCCGTCGTGCTGGCCCCTGAACAACTGGCCAGGCTCGACCAACTCACCCCGGCTGTCGGTGGCCACCACGCCGAAGCGCAAATGGGATGGATCGACCGCTAGGAACCCATGGAGCCATGAAAAAACTAGTGATCGGGGCCAGCGGCTTCCTGGGTTCACATGTCACACGTCAGCTGGTAGAAGCGGGCGCCTCGGGCGATAATGTGCGAGTCATGTTGCGCCGCACCAGTTCCACCAAGGGGATCGACGATCTCGATGTCGAGCGGTGTTACGGCGATGTCTTTGATGACGATGCCTTGCGCGCGGCGATGACTGGCTGTGACGTCGTCTATTATTGCGTCGTCGATGCCCGGATGTGGCTGCGCGACCCGGAACCGTTGTTCCGGACCAACGTGGACGGGCTGCGGCATGTTCTGGACGCGGCTCTGGACGCCGACCTGAAGAGGTTCGTATTCACCAGCACCATCGGCGCTTTGGCGATTAGTGACAGCCGGCTGGTTACCGAAGACGATCCGCACAACTGGGATCAGGGCGGCGCCTACATCGAAGCACGCGTCGCCGCCGAAAAGATGGTGCTGTCGTACGCACACGACAAGGGCCTGCCCGCGGTGGCCATGTGCGTAGCCACCACCTACGGGCCCCGCGATTGGGCGCCGACCCCACACGGGTCGGTGCTGGCCCAGGTTGCCGCCGGACGTTTCCCGTTCAACATGGGCTACGCCGCCGAAGTGGTGGGCATCGAAGATGCTTCCAGGGCAATGCTTCTCGCCGCCGAACACGGGCGAAGCGGCGAGCGCTACATCATCTCCGACAGATACATGAGCGTTCGGGAGCTGCACGAGATCGCCGCCACCGCCGTCGGCAGACGGCCACCGCGGATCGGCATCCCGATGCCGGTGTTGCGTGCGGGTGCACGCATCAACGACGTGTTGGCGCGGTTGCTGAGGCGCGACCTGCCATTCGCCTATGCCGGCATGGAGATGGTCAAACTGATGTCCCCCCTCGACCACAGCAAGGCCGAACGCGAGCTCGGGTGGACACCCGAACCAGTCGAGGATTCGATCCGCAAAGCGGCCGTCTGGTTCGCTTCGCGCGCTTAGACTTCGCCCGGGGACCCCGATACCTTATCTAGGAGGTAATGATGCGCGACAGTGCCGATCCTCTGGTGCTCTCTCGAACAACTCGGTTCCTCGCCGTGTTGGCGCTGCTCAGCGGAATTGCCGTGCTAACCGGCATTCACCCTCCGCGCGCCACCGCCGTTGAGTTCAGCGATGACGAGCAAAAAATCGCGAATCTATTACCCGCCGGGTTCTCGCCAGGTCTTTGCAAGACGGCCAGCAATCCCATTCCGCCGCTGGACGCGGTGGCAAGTCTGCAATGCACCGGGAGCGCCGCAGGTGGCCCGACGACGGGACGTTTTACGCTCTGGCCCGATGCAGACGCAATGAATGACCAGTTCCAGACGCAATCGGTGGGTAGCACGCTGTGGGTGCCCGCCTCGTGCCCGGGCGTGGCCGCTTCGCCGAGCAACTGGAGTTACACCGAGTCGCCCGACCAGGTCGCCGGCCAGCTACTCTGCGGGTCCTTCCAGGGGGCGCCCAATGTCGAGTGGACACGAACTTCTCAGCTACTCACGCTCGACGTGGGCGGCGCCCCTGACATTGAGAGTCTGTTCCGCTGGTGGGGCGGCTCCGGAAACCCCGGGGGCGCGCCAGTCACCGGAGTGCTTGCTTAAGCTCTAATCGGCCTGAGCCAGCGCTTCCTGGCCGTATTTCCTCGCGATCAGCGTCCAGGGGTCGGCGTAGGGCCCTCGTCCCTCGGCGCGGCGCTGCAGCTCGAGGGCCGCGCGTAGCACCGGTCGCAGTATCGGGCCCACGACGCGCAACGCGACGCGCAGGTGGCCTTGGGATTCGGCGATCCAGGCCAGCGTCTGGTCCCAGTTGTGTTGTTGGAAGTCAAGTAGCGCCTGCGATTCGGTGGTGTCGAACCAGCCGGTGAAACTCCAACCGCGTTCGTCATCGGGGTCGCCGGGCAGGCCGGCCGAGGGGCCCAGTCGACCCAGGCCGACGGCGGACATCAGGTCGCCTTCCATCTCGTGCTTCAGGTGCACATAGGACTCGTTCCCGGCGATGAGCAACACCTTGCCGTCGATCGTGGCTTGGCGATCGGCACCGTTGGCGAATGCGAGCGCCACATCGCGCGCGTCCACCGAGTGCAGCCGGTTGTCGGTCGGCAGCGAGCGCATTATGAGCAGGTAGTCGCCGTTGATACCCGACATGGTGTCCGGCGAGATGACTCCGCCGAGTCGGAACAAGCCGTACGGTAGGCCGCTCGCCCGCACTGCCGCCTCCGCGAGCACCTTGTCCTCCCCGTATTGATCGATGGGATTCACCGCGGTATCCGGAGTGATCAGCTCGGGATAACGGTTGGGATTGCGTGATCCGTACACCGCGGCGCTGGACGCCAGCAGAAAGAGCGGCGGGCCGGCCAGAGGACGAGATAAAGATGCCGCCGTCAGAAGGTTTTCGGTCCCGCCGACGTTGACTTTTCTGGCCAGCCCGGGATTGCGGTATGAGGGTGGCGAGACGATCGCGGCGAGGTGCACGATGGCTTCTGGCTGATGGGTCACGACCAACTCGCGCACCGCCGCCGCATCCAGCAGATCGATGTAGGCCGGAATCAGCGTCCCGGCGCCGGCCGACAATTCTTTCTCGACGTCTTGGGTTGCGTCGGTCCGCAGGTCCGTCGCGACGACGGTTCGGCCTCGGTCAAGCAGGATCTGAGTGCATCGCTTGCCGACTTGGCCGAACGCGCCGGTGACAAGGATGGTGCCGACAGTCATGGGCGCTTACGTTACCGACAGCCGGCTGGCGAGCTTGGCGCCGGCCTTTCGCATACGGTCGGAGATGTAAAGCGAGAACAGGGGAGTGACGATGTCCTCGCGCAGCCGAGTCAGCTTTGAGCTCTTGATGAGCCACTGCCCGGCGATGTTTTGGTAGGTCTCGTGGTAGTGGCCATAACCGACCAGGGTCAGTCCGGGGCCGAAGCGGACGACGTCTTGCAATGCCCACACACCCCGTGCCGTCGTCGCCGACGTGAGCTCGATCTCGGGCGCGTGCACTTGATGCGCTGTGGCCTGTGCGGGGCGTCCGATGGCCTTGCGGGTGAAGGCCACGAAGTCGTCGGCGCCGGCAATCAACTTGCCGCCGGCCTCGGAAGTGTCGCTGAGGAAATCGTCGGTGAAGATGGATCGCCACGCCGCCCAGTCCTTGGTATCGAGGTACCGGCAGTAGCGGGCTTTGAGCTGTTTTATCGACTCGATCGCCTCGTTCGCGTGCTCTGTCATGGCAAATCCATTCTCAACGGTTCTCACCCCTTGAAGTAGACGATCTGATGCGTGCTGGCCAGCAATGCGCCGGCGCGCGTCCACAGCTGCGCGCTCTGGTCGAAGTAGCCGCGGGAGAACCGGTTGGCATGAGCGGTGCACAGGACGTAGTCACCGCCGACGGCATCCAGCTGTTCCTGGTCGGCGTGGAAGTAGTTCGTCAGCGAAATGGTCCCAGCCGGGAGGTATCCGCCGCGGCGCAAGAACACTCGCGGGTAGAAGATGTCGCACAGCGCGGCCAGCGCCGGATAGTCGACGCGGCGCTGTGCAACGTCGCGCGCCCACAATGTGGTCGTCGATGTCGGGCTCGGCTGCGAGTCCGTCTCGGGGACGGCTCCGTCGACGAACCGCAATTCGTAGCGGCCGGCCCAGACGATGGGTACGCCGAGGCCGCTGGGGGGGAGTTGTTCTGGCGGCGGCGCGCTCGGTGGGTGCGCTTCGGTGTCGGCCCACGTGTCGCGGCGGATGCCAAACAGCGCGGTCGCCGTGGTCTTGATTTCATTGTCCTGGCTGAGCTCGATGACCCAGTGCTGATTGGTGCGGTTGGTGCGGGCGATCTGAAGCGCGATGTCGAAGTCGCCGTCGGCGATGGGTGCGGCGAAGTTGATGGTCAGCGCCAGGGGAGAACCGATGCGCTCGGGGTGGGTTTCGATCGCACGCACGATGGCGGCGGCGGTGATTCCGCCGAATGGGCCGACCATGTTGGCCCACTCCGGATGGGTCCGGCCGCGCCGGACGTTTTCGTCGACCGTGTCGAGCTCAATGGCCTGGTCGAAGGGGTGCAATATCGGGCTCAGCGAGGACCGCGCACCAGGCGACCTGGGCGCGCTCCGGTGTCCACGCCGTCGCGACGCGTGACGGTCCCACTGACGATGGTCGCGGCGTATCCGCTGGCACCCTGGACGAGTCGCTGTCCACCGGCTGGCAGGTCGTAAGCCATCCGCGCCGGGAGCAGCCTCAGTGCGTTCATGTCGATGACGTTGATGTCGGCCTTCTTGCCGAGTTCGATAGTGCCGCGGTCGGTGAGGCCGAACAGGTGGGCCGTGTCGCGAGATTGCTTGCGCACCAGGTACTCAAGGGGCAGCTTCTCGCCACGGTGGCGGTCGCGGGCCCAGTGGGTCAACAGGAAGGTGGGGAAGGAGGCGTCGCAGATCAGGTTGCAGTGCGCACCGCCGTCGGAGAGCCCCAGCACTCCTGCCGGGTGGGTCAACATCTCCCTGATCGCGTCGTGGTTGCCGTCGGCGTAATTGAAGAACGGCAGCATCAGCATCGAGCCCGCGTCGGCTTCCAGCATGAGGTCGTAAAGCGTGTGCATCGGGTCTTCGCCGCGTTGGCGGGCGATCGCCGCGACGGTGCAATCGGGTGTCGGTTCGTAGTCGGGCGGATCGCCCAGGTGATAGATCCGGTCCAGCGAATGCTTCACGAGCATGAACATGGCGTCGAACAGCAAACTAGTGTCGATGGGTAGGTCGTCCTCGGACAGGATTGCGGCCTTCACCGCCGGTTCGGCGAGACGCTGCGCCAACTCCTCGTGGCTGCATTCGGCCTTGAGCTTGCGGTACGTCGGCCGGTGGGTGAAGCCGTGATGGCCGGGGAAGCCGAGCAACATCCCGAACGGTCGCGCCGCGATCTGTGGATACAACTGGCTACCGGCCGCGTGCGCGGCCGCGGAAATGTCGAGCTGCTCACGCCAGAGGTTGGGGTCGGCGTCGACCTGGATCAACGCAAACGACAGCGGCCGCTCGATCTCGGCGCCCAGGCGTTGCATCCACTCCAGTTCCTTCTTGGGCGCGACGATGTCCTCACCGGCTGCGCCCTGGGGGGCCAGCTCGAAGACGGCCTGGCCGCCTGCTGCCATCGCCCGGCCGAGGCCGAACACCTCGTCCTCGGCGGCAAAGGTGCCCGGCACCGGTTCGCCGTCCATGGCCTGGTGGGCGATCGTTCGTGAGGTGGAAAAGCCAAGCGCCCCAGCCTCGATCGCCTCACGAACCAGGCGGCTCATCGCGGCGATGTCGTCGGGTGTGGCGGGTTCGTTGCGGGCGCCGCGTTCTCCCATCGCGTAGGCGCGGACCGCGCCGTGGGCGACCTGGCTGCCGATGTCGACGGCGAACCGCTGCCTGTCGATGACATCGAGGTACTCCGGGTACGTCTCCCAGCCCCAAGTCATGCCCTCGGTCAGCGCGGTACCCGGGATGTCTTCGACACCCTCCATCAGTTTGATCAGCCACTCTTCGCTGCCCGGGCGTACCGGGGCGAAGCCGACACCGCAGTTGCCGGCGACAATTGTCGTGACGCCGTGGCCGCTGGACGGCTCCAGCAGGGTGTCCCAACTGGCTTGACCGTCATAGTGCGTGTGAATGTCCACGAAACCGGGCGCGACGATCCGATCCGTCGCGTCGATCGTCTCGGCGGCCTCCCCGGCAAGCTGGTCATCGCCGTTGGTCCGTCGACGTACTTCGACGATCTTGCCGTCTTTGATCCCGATATCGGCCCGATAGCGATCCGCGCCGGTGCCGTCCACTACCGTGCCGCCAACAATCTTCATGTCATACATGCGATCTCCAGTGTTCGTGTGCAGCCGACACTACCGAAATCGCTGTTATTTTAATATCCCCACGCGGAACGTTTGGCGCGCGGCCCAAGCAAGGAGGCGGGTATCGCATGAGCATTCCGGACCGTCAGCAGGCAATGCTGATGAACGGCCCCGACGCAGCCGTGCTGGCGGTGGAAAGGCCGGTTGACCAGCCCGGTCCCGGGCAGGTGTTGGTCAAGGTAAACGCGTCGAGCCTCAACTTTCACGACAACGTCAACCTGATGGGCCTCATCCCGGGACCGCTGCCGCGGGTGCCGATGAGTGATGGTGCCGGTGAGGTGGTGGCAGTCGGACCGGAGGTTGACGGACTGCGGGTCGGACAGCGCGTCATGGGGGCTTTCCACCCGGGGTGGCTGGACGGGCCGCCGACTCCTCAAGCCAAACGGGAACTGCCCGGCGACAGCGGCGACGGGTGGCTGCAGCAGTACCGCGTCGCCGACGCCGCAGGCCTGGTCCGCACGCCCGACCACCTCAGCGATACCGAAGCCGCGACAATTCCTTGTGCCGCCGTGACGGCATGGAGCGCGCTGGTGGAGGCCAACATCGGCAAAGGCGACGTCGTGGTCGCCCAGGGAACGGGCGGGGTGTCGCTGTTCGCCGTGCAACTCGGCCGTGCGTTGGGCGCGACGGTAATTTTGACGTCGTCGTCCGACGACAAGCTGAAGGTCGGATCGGATTTGGGCGCGACGCATCTCATCAACTACCGAACAACTCCGGACTGGGCGACAGAGGTAAAGCGGCTGACCGAGGGGCGCGGCGCCGACCTGATCGTCGAGGTCGGCGGGCCCGCCACGCTGGCGCAGTCGATCCGGTCGGCGCGGATGGGAGGCACCGTTGCGGTTATCGGCGTTCTCAGCGGATTCGAGATGGCACCGACGCCGATCCCCGAGTTGATGCTGAACAATCTGCGCGTCATCGGCATCACCGTCGGCAGCGTGCGCGCCCATCGCGAGGTCTGCGAATTGATTTCGAGTGCCGGGATCAAGCCGCACATCAGCCACGTCTTCGATTGGGAAAAGTTGGCCGAGGCGCTTCAAGTGATGCGGGCCGGCGAGCACATCGGCAAGATCGCACTCACCATCCCGTGACGTTCGCACTTAGGAGGCAGCGATGGCCAAGCCGTTGATCCCGGCCGACGACATCCTCGCCCACGCCCTGGAACTCTTGGACGCCGAAGGCGTCGAGGGCCTCAACGTGCGCCGCATCTCGGCCGACCTGAAGATCTCGCCGCGGACGCTGTACCAGCAGGTCGGAAATCGAGAAGCGCTGATCAGGGCGTTGGTCGCCCGCCACTTCGCCCGGTTGCGACTCGATTTCAAAGAGTACGAGACGTGGGAGTCCACGGCGTTGCACTGGTGCCTGGCCCTGCACGACGCGCTTCGGGCCCATCCCTTTCTGACCGAGTTGATGACCATCGACGACCGCAGCGCGATCAGCGATTACGTCGAGGCGTTGCTCAAAGCGGCTCTGCAAGAGGGTATCCCGCGGCCGTTAGCCTCCGAATGCTGCCGTGGCCTGGCCCACATGACCATCAACCATTCTATTGTCGAGGTGCGCTCACTGCGAGAACCGAAACACTCGGTCGAGACCGCAGCCGAAGCGGCCAAGATCGAGAAGAACTTCCCGAAGCTCATCGAATGGGTGATCGCCGGGGTGCGCGCCGAGGTGGCGGCGTGTAGCGAGACGGCCTGACGAGGATGCGGCGGCGCAAGATCGCCCGCCAGCGACAACGCCCCCGATGACGATGTGTGTCGCCGATCGGCGGCCACAACGAGCACACCTGCCCCAGCGAAACCGAGGTGGCAGTAAAGTCCTAGGCAGTTTTGTACAGTCGCTCAGCACAAGCCTGGGAGGTCGCCGGTGACCGATGAGTCCGTCGAGGCCTTCGGGAGCCGGGCACGGGCCTGGTTGGCCGCGAACATGCCTCGGCTTGATCGCGAAAAGGCAGCGCTATTGGAGCGCGACGAATTGCCGTCCTGGCTGCGTGCCCGCGAACTGCAAAAAGTCTTGTACGACGGGGGATTCGCCGGAATTTGCTTTCCCCGGGAGTATGGCGGCCTCGGACTCGGCTACGAGTACAAGAAAGCGTTCGACGCAGAGGCCGCCGACTACGAGACGCCGCTGCTCCTCAACGTCCCGTCCTTCGCGATTTGCTGCGCAACGATCCTTGACATGGGCAGCGAGGAGCAGAAGCGCGCTCACATCCGGGCGGCGCTGAGCGGCGAGGAAGTGCTCGTCCAGCTGCTGTCGGAACCCAGTGGAGGCTCAGACCTCGCGGGCGTTATCACCCGCGCCGATCGCCGAGACGGGCGGTGGATTCTCAACGGCGCCAAGACGTGGAGCACTTGGGCATTCGCCGCCGACTATGGCTTGTGCCTGGCCCGCACCGACTGGAACGCAACAAAGCACAATGGGCTCACGATGTTCCTGGTACCTCTGCACCACCCCGGAATCACGATCAACCGGATCACACAGGTCAATGGCTCGACCGAGTTTTGCGAAGAATTCTTTGACGACGTCGAGCTAGGTGACGACGCCGTGGTGGGAGTACCAGGCAAGGGGTGGGACGTCGCGTCGCGGCAGCTCTACCACGAGCGCCGCACCATGGGAGACGGATCGGAGTACACCAGCGGCCCCGGAATCGCTGAGGCTGAAGATGTTTCGGTCGATCTGCTGGCGCTGGTCGACAAGACGGACCAGCACGACAGCGAACGCGTCCGGGAGATGGTCGGCAGGGCACTGGTCCACCGCACGGTGCACGGGCAGCTCAGCGAGCACGTCTTCCATGCGGTGACCAGCGGATCCCTGCCACCTGCCGGGGGATCGATAATCAGGCTGTCCATGGCCGAGACCCACGATGTCGACACCGACGCCGCCAATGTCGTCGCGGGTTCGGCGGCGGTGGTGGCGGACGACGCGGGTTTGCTCGACATCGGCAGGCGCTACCTGGGACGCCAGACCGCCAGCATCGGGGGTGGCACGACCGAGATGGCGCGCAACGTGATCGGCGAGCGTGTCTTGAACTTTCCGCGCGAGTACGCGGCCGATCGCGGCGTGCCGTTCAACCAGGTACGTCGGAACAACGCCTCCGAAGGAGGGCCGCAATGAGCGACCAGCTGCGAGACATCCGCGAGTTGGCCAACGACTCCGAGGCTTACCGCGACGAGCTGTTCCGCCGCTGGACCGGTCTGCTCAGCTACCGCTACATCGGTCGCAAGCACTCGTCCATGGACCTCGGCGAGACCGACGACACCGTCGTCATCCGCCGCGACATGCGCAATGAGGCCGGCGGAATCATGGTTGCGCCGCTGGCGATCTCGTCGCCGGAGGGGTGTCAGACCGACATGGTCGCGGTGCCCAACCCCGTCATCGCCTCGGTGCAGATCGTCGATCCCGGCTACGACGTCACCAGGGTCGAGATCGTCGGGTCCGGGAATATCCATCAGGGCCGGACCATGGGATACGGGCGTTGCAAGATCGTCGACGCAGACAACCCGGACCGGGTGATCGCCTTCAACGAGGGGCAAGGCGCGATCATCGGCATCCCACCCGAAGGCCTTGACAAGATGGATGTTTCGGGCACCGAGCTGGTGATCGAGGACTCTCCGGATCTGCCGCCGCTATGGGAGGCCTTCGGTGCGAGCAAGCGTGGGGACGGTCACTGGGTGCTGCCTCCGCTCAGCCTCGAATTCGCTTCACCGGACGCTGCTCTGCACATCGGACCTCAGCACGTTGTTCTCGAGACGGCAGCGATCGACCTTGCCGCCGACGTTGCCGGGACCAGGAAGGTCCAGGTAATGAGTTGGCACGTGATGTTCATGTCACGTGGCAAGGTGGGTCCGTTCCGGGTCGAGGGCACCGCGTATGCCGGGGGAACCGGACGCGTTGGCGTGCGGATGCTTCTGCACGATGAGGGAAACGCAGACAAGCCCATCACGTCCGCAGCAGCGATCTTCGACGTCCTGAGCTGACGTAAACGACTTCAAAGGAGGCAAAAAATGGCCAACGCCAAGGAAGCGCGCACGTGGGCGCACTCCGCACTGCGCGGAATCGGGGATTCGCTGTATACGCCGTTTTCCGGCGTCGACGGTGACGACATCGACTGGGACGCCTACCGCACACTCGTGCGCTACTGCGTCGGCGAACTCGGCCACCCTATGCTCTGGCTGACCAGCGGGGTCGCCGAGTTCTGGTCCCTCACAATGGACGAGCGAAAGCGCCTGCTGGAGGTCGCGATCGAGGAGGCCCGCTCGCTGAATCCCGATGTCGTGATCCAGTCGTGCACAGCGGCGACGTCGGCGAAAGATTGTTTGGAGTTGACGCGACACGCCCAGGAGTCGGGCGCCGACATTGTCTACATCCAAACCCCGATGATGGAGCTGCACGGCGGTGAAGGTGTGCTGCGCTTCTTCCGCTATATCGCCGACCGGACCGACATCGCGCTGGGAATGTTCAATTCGCCCAGCTCCGGATACGTGCTCAGCGCCCAGGAGAGTGCCCGCATCGTCGAGGCAATCCCGGCGGTGTGTGCCACCAAGGAGGGCTCGTTCCGACCCGCGCAGAGCCGCATGCTGCACGAACTCGCGCCCGAGCTCGTCATCTGGGAATGCGACACCACCGTCTACCGCGCGGGCTGGCTTAAAGCGGGCATAGTCGGTCCCGCCCAGCTCGGCACTACTGGGTATCTGTTCGAGACGCCGAAGAAACGGGCCATCTCCGAATACTGGGAGCTCATCTGGAGCGGGAAATTGCTCGAGGCGATGGACTACGCGCAGGCGTCCGGACTCGATCAGCTCGAACTCGACATGCGCGGCTGGTACACGCGCTATCCCGGCCGGCCCGACTATTTCACGCACTGGGGCGGATCCTTCAAGTACGCGGCATCCCTGCTCGGCTTGCCGATCGGGGACTACCCGCATTCGCGGCCACCACAAGCCCTGCTGCCTGAAGAGGCCCGAACCCAGATCCGTGCCGCCTTCCAACGTTTCGGCCTCATCGACGAAACCGCTGATGCTTCTGGGTTGATTGGCGCCTCTCGTTGAATTTTGCGCTGCAGGGAAGTCGCGGCTGACATGCACGGGTTCAGCTTCAACACGTTGGCGCTGCTGGCCGCGGTAGGCTTCGCCGGTCCGCTACTGGCTTCAGTTCCGCGCCTGCAGATTCCGGTAATCATCGGTGAGTTGGTGGCGGGGCTCGTCCTCGGCAAGACCGGCTTCGGCGTGGTCGATGTCGCCAACCCCACTTTTCAGTTGCTCGCGAATATCGGCTTCGCGCTGGTGATGTTTGTCGTGGGCACCCACGTTCCGATCCGGGACCGCAGGATGCGCTCTGCGGTGCCCTTGGCGTTGGCGCGGGTGGTTCTGATCGGTGTGGTCGCGGCGGCGCTCGGTGTTGGGCTGGCGGTGGAGTTCGGTACTGGTCACGCGGCGCTCTACGCGGTTCTGATCGCGTCTTCGTCGGCGGCGCTGGCCTTACCGGTCATCGATTCGCTGGGGCTGAAGGGACCACAGGTACTCTCGGTGACTGCGCAGATCGCTATCGCGGATGCTGCGTCTATTGTGTTGCTGCCGTTGGTGATCGACATCCGGAGGGCGCCGGCCGCGGCATTGGGTGCGCTGGCGATCGCGGGTTGCGCGGCGGTGCTCTTTGTGTTGCTGCGCGCGGTCGACCGCCGCGGCTGGCGTAAGCGCCTGCACGCGTATTCCGAGAAGCACCAGTTTGCGCTGGAATTGCGGATCAGCCTGCTCGTGCTGTTCGCACTGGCGGCGCTGGCCGTCAGCACCCGCGTGTCGATCATGCTGGCGGGCTTCGCGCTGGGTTTGGTTATCGGTGCGGTTGGCGAACCGCGACGACTCGCACGTCAGCTCTTCGGAATCACCGAAGGGTTCTTCGCCCCGCTGTTCTTCGTGTGGCTGGGCGCGTCGCTGCAGGTACGGGAATTAGGTTCACACCCCAAACTCATTCTGCTGGGTGTGGGCCTGGGTTTGGCTGCTGTACTGGCGCATTGCGCGGGACGACTCTTCGGCCAGCCGCTCACACTCGCGGCACTTTCGGCCGCGCAGCTCGGGGTGCCGGTGGCCGCGGCGACCATCGGTACCGAGGAGCACCTGCTGGTAACCGGGGAAGCATCGGCAATGATGCTCGGCGCGTTGCTGACGATCGCCGCCACCTCGATCGCAGGCGCGTTGGCGGCCCGCGGCCAACCCGCGGCAGACGCAGACAAGCCCACCGATTCCGGGAACTCCACGCAGCGAGGCGGCTAACCGCAGGCATAGCGCGATCGGCTATTTGGCCCCGCCGTTTGCTTGTGCTTCCTCTCTGGCGAGAAATGCCTCATACATTGACGCGTCGGCCAGCAGCCCGTGGGTGTAGAGCTCCAGCGCCTGGGAGTGGTGGTAATGCTGCGCTATTCGGCCTTTGTGTCGGTCCGAAACATAAAGCCCGATGACCGCATCGATCTAGGGCCTTTGGGCCTCGCGATACCTGTGCCGAAGGGCCCTCGGGGCTGGGACTTCAGTGAATTAACAGCATCGGTCGTGGCAGAAAGTCCTTCAGGACAGGGGTCGTCTTACCCTCGTGCGGCCGGTTTAATTGCGCGATCCTCGACATAACAAGTACTACCGAAGGGACCGACAGTCATGAACCCACGCTTTCCCGATGCGGGTACAGTCCGGACGGTCCTGAGTCTGGCATCTCGAGCCCCCTCGGTCCATAACACGCAACCGTGGCGGTGGCTGGTGGGAACGCAGAGCCTGCACCTCTACTCTGATGTGAGCCGGCAACTGCCCAACATCGACCCCGATGGCCGCGATCTGATCTTGAGTTGCGGTGCGGCGCTGAACCACTGCGTCGTTGCCTTGGCAGCGGTTGGATGGCAAGCCAAGGTAACCCGTCTGCCCAATCCAGCTGACCCGAACCACCTTGCCACGATCGAATTGTCGCGCTCTACGGCTGACTCCCTCGATACAGCGCTCGCCGCGGCGATACCGCGTCGACGAACTGATCGGCGTCACTACAGTTCCTGGACGGTACCGGTGGGCGATATCGCGCTGATGGCCGCGCGGGCTGCCCGAAATGGGGTGACGCTGTGCCAGGTCGATGACATCGACAAGCTGCATATGATTGTGGCTGAATCTGTGTGGGATCACATGAGCCACGATTATCTTATGGAACTCACCGAATGGAGCGGGCGCTACGCTTCGATCGCGGGCGTCCCGGCCCGCAATACGCCAAAGTCCGACCCTAGGGCGAAGATACCAAGTCGGTATTTCGCAGGTCCAGCGCTGGCCATGTCACCGGGCTCATCGCCGGCCGATGACAACGCCGTGGTACTTGCGCTCGGAACCCGGAGCGACGATCGGATGGCCCAGCTACGCGCTGGTGAGGCAACCAGCTTGGTCGTGCTGACCGCGACGGCGATGGGCCTGGCCAGTTGCCCGGTCACCGAACCGCTGGAGAGCGCTGAAACACGTGCGGCGGTGCGCTCCGACATCTTCGGTGATAGCAGCTATCCGCAGATGCTGCTTCGGGTGGGGTGGGCGCCGATCAATGCGGACCCTCTGCCGCCGACACCGCGGCGCGAACTCGGCGATTTCGTCGAATGGATGACCGATCGCGAGCCGGACGTTGGTGATGGGTCTTTCGCCTGAAAGCGCTGGAATCCTTGGGGTTCAGGGGGAGTTGTGATGGATACGTTCACGTTTGATCCGCGCTGCTGGCGGATCGGGCGCATCTTCGGTCGCAACCCGTTGCTTCGCCGCACCGATCGCATCGAAGCCTTGGTCACGTTGATCGCTCTGGTTGTGGCACTAATGGGGGTATCCGTCGCCGGTGTGGTGGGCACGGTGGTCTACGGCGCGCGTGACGGGCGATACGTCCAGGAGGCACATGAACGTCATGCGGTCATAGCAACAGTCACCGGAATCGATAGCTCGGATACGGCTGTCGTGCAGGCGAGATGGCCAGCCGCGGCCGGTGAGCGCACCGGTGTTGCTCTACTCGCGACTGCGCCCAAGGTGGGCGATCGCGTTAAGATTTGGGTGGACCAGGACGGTAACCCAGCCGCTCCGCCGACCCCGACTTGGCATGCGGTTGCCGACGCGGTTGGCGTGGCAGAGGCGGTCGCGATTCTCGCGGTCGTAGGGATGACATTGCTCGTGAGCTGCGTTCGGTCACGGCTTGATCGAGTGCGCGATGCTCAATGGGAATGTGAAATCCGATCTTTGGAGGATGACGGTGGTCGGACGAACCAGCTGTGACGCGCCGTCCGGAATCAAGGGCAACTGGGCCCGAGGGAGGCTATCGCAACGCCCAGTTTCGCGGTGACCTCATCGGCGACCGCCATGAGCGCTGGTTCTCCAGTTACCTGGACCAAGATAGCCGGATTCATTGCCTCAACGATCACCGTGTCCGGATCGCCCGGGTCGGCGCGCACCACGACGTTGCAGGGGAGCAGCAGCCCGATCTCTCGATCTACGCTGATAGCCCGGTGCGCCAACGCCGGATTACACGCACCGAGGATCAGGTAGTCCTCCATGTCCACACCGAGCTTGGCCTTTAGTGTCGCCTTCACGTCGATTTCGGTCAGCACGCCGAACCCCTGTTGCGCCAGCGCTTCTCGGGTGCGTGCTACCACGTCTTCGAATCGGGTCGTCAAGTTCTTAGACAACGCAACGCTCATGCTGAATTCCTTTTGTGTGGCCCACTCCCGCCGATCAGGCGGGCGAACATGCGATTCGCGGCTTGAATTTGTCGTGAAGGGCTCACGGCGGCGGGTCTGCCGAGCGTCTCTTGGTCGAGATGGCGACCTGACAGTCACCGTTGAGGTTTTCACATCCCATGAGGCATATCCGATCGTTTAAACGCCGCCTGCGATAGGGGCGGAAGTCCCGAAAAGTTCAGGACTTCCGTCAGCTCCGCGAATTTGCTGACGCGTACAGGAGAGCCACGGGACCTTTGAACGCGGAAGTCCAGACCTAATGCACCCACAACGCGGTGCGTTCGGACCTGGGGACTCCGCCGCGAATTTGGTGTGGTTAGCGGGTCCGGCTGGCGGAGGAGGACGATGGTGAAGTCAGGTCACCGAATCTATTGCGCCCCAAACATCGCGCAGCACACAGCCGCATTAGCGGCGGTTGAGACATGGCCTGGCAAGAACCTGAGAGGGTGCCGACGATGACAAAGAACGTTCTCTCCGATGCGCAGATCACCGCGCTGACAGCCGCCCAGCGGTGTGAGCTAATTCAGCGTCTCGAGCGGCCAATGGCGGATTTGAGGCCAAAAGGCTATGCAGCGAAGCTGACACAAGCACATCTGGGGTTGATGACTGGCGGCGCGGTGTTCATGATCCCGTGGATTGTCTATCTCGGCTTTACGTTGCCTCAGAACTACACCGTCCGCGACTGGCCATTGACGTGGCTGGGCTTTGACAGCTTGTTGGTCGTGTTCATGGCCGCGACGGCGATCCTGACCTGGCTGCATCGCCAGGTGCTTGTGCTTCCCGCTTTCACCACGGGGATACTGCTGCTCTGTGATGCGTGGTTCGACGTCACGACCGCGAGCCCCGAGGAGACTCGCGCGGCGGTGCTGACCGCGCTACTGGGAGGGGTCCCGCTGGCGTTCGTTCTCATTGCCGGGGCCTTGAGCTTGGTCCGTTTGAACGCCCGCCGGCTCTGGCTACTCGAGCCCGGCCAGTCTCTGTGGCGGTTGCCGCTGCTTTCCTAAAAGACGCGTCCACCTTGGACTGCCAACCGAGGCGTCGAGGGCCTTTGGACATCCAGGTTGGTGACGTGATCCCCTCCCGCCGATTCGCCGCACCTGGGCACGATTGAACTACCGAAGGAAAGGGAAGCGCATGAAGGCAAAGGTCGGCGACTGGCTGGTCGTCAAGGGCACCACAATCGATCAGTCAGACCAGCGGGGACTGATCACCGAGATTCACTCACCAGATGGCGTACCACCGTATGTGGTGCGGTGGCTCGCCACCGACCACGAGTCGACCTTTTTTCCGGGCTCGGACGCTGTCGTCGTCACGGCTGCGGAGCAGGCGGACGCCGACAAGCGTGCGCGACAGCGGTTCGGAGCCATGCAATCGGCCATCACCCACGATAAGAGCGAGTAGGCGCTGTGCTCGCGCAGGTCGGTGACCTTTGGCCCTGGCCGGCAACCAGTTCCGTGACGTAGCACGGTAAGTATGCGCCACAGAACAGAGTTGCCACAGACCATCGACGTTGACGTGACAACGCACGACGAGTTTCCGGGAGCGGCCGAATACGCGCGCAGCAAGATTGGCGAGCTCGGGCGCTACACCAGCCGACCGGTGCTGCAGGCCCACGTCAAACTGACCAGGCATCGCGATCCGGCGGTGCAGCGGCCGGTGGTCGCGCAGGCCAATCTCGACGTCGACGGGCGGCTTGTCCGCGCTCAGGTCCAGGCAGAGACTGCGCGAGAAGCGGTCGATCTTCTCGCGACACGGCTGCGCCGCCGGCTGGAACGCGCCGCCGAAAATTGGGAGGCGCGCCGAGGCGAGCTGCCCTCGGCCAGTTCCCATGAATGGCGGCACGATTCCGAGCCGACGCACCGGCCTAACTACTTTCCTCGTCCCGCAGATGAGCGTCGTGTCATCCGTCGCAAGTCGTTCACGATGGCGCCCTGCACCCTCGACGAGGCCGCCGGTGAAATGGATCTTCTCGACTACGACTTTCACCTGTTCACTGAGCAAGGCACCGGCACAGCAGCTGTCCTGTACCGCACCGGCACCACGGGGCACCGCCTTGCGCTGGTAGCGCCCGCTTTAGCCGACGAGCTGAGCCCATACGCGCTGCCCGTGGACATTAGCCGGCACCCGGTTCCGTGTCTGACCGAAGAGGAAGCCGCCAACCGGCTGAGCCTGCTTGGCCAGCCGTTCCTGTTCTTTATCGACGCCGCGCAGGGCCGCGCCGGCGTGTTGTATCACCGCTATGACGGGCATTACGGCTTGATCACCCCGGCGGGCTAGGTGTCTTGTACGTCAGCGCACCCAGTGACCTTCGTCCAGCGGCCAGGTGTCTTTGCGCCCTTACGTGCGAGGCCAGATTGCCCGAACGTTGAGCATGCCGAGATGGTTCGAGGTTGCCACCGGTTCGCGGTGAAAAGGAGTAGTTGAGTTAATGAGCAATCGGAATTTCGGCCTGGGGCCGGCGGCAGGCGAGTACAGCGCGGAGGACGACAACCAGCTTCAGCCAGAGGACACGCTGATTGACCGCGGCGTCGATGACGTACTTGACGAGGGATATTCGCCGCCCGAGCGACCCTACGCACGTGGGGCCTACGGGCCCTCGGAAAGCATCGACCAGCAGCTTGCAGAGGAAGAGCAAGATCCGCTGTCGCGAATCGGTAACCCGCTCGACGCGGAGGAGCAGCAGCGGTCCGACGAAGCCGAGCGTGAAATCGAGTTCCCGCAGCGACGCGAGGTGGGGCGGGTGCGAGCGGGTCGACTTGTCGCGCCGGACGGGGGGTATGGCGAAGACACAGAGGCGGAGCTGGTGGCCGAGGACGTCGGTATCAGCGGGGGAGCAGCGTCTGCCGAAGAGGCCGCTATTCACATCATCGACAATGGCGACTAGTTCTGGGAGGCATCATCCGTCGTTACGTCTACACGCTCTTCATTGTTCATAGAGAGCCGAGAGGCGGTCGGTGAACTTGTCGATGACGATCTTGCGGCGCAACTTCATACTCGGCGTGAGATCCCCGGCCTCGATGGAGAGCTCGCGGTCGATGATGGTGAACCTTTTGATCTGCTCCCAGCGATTCAGTTCCAGGTTCAGCTCGTCGATGTAGCCGGCGATCAGTTCCTGTGTTTTCTCATCGCCGGCTATCTCGGCGAAGGAATTGCCCGCCAGACCTTGCTTGCCGGCCCAGTCGGTGATCGCTTCGCTGTCGAGGCCGATCAGCGCCACGCAGTAGGGCTTCGCCTCGCCGTAAACGAGAAGCTCGCTCACATACGGGCAGAGGCCCTTGAATCTCGTGTCGACCGCCGACGGCGCCACGTACTTGCCTTGTGAGGTCTTGAACATGTCCTTCTTGCGGTCGGTGATCCGCAGATAGCCGTCGGCGTCGATCTCCCCGATGTCGCCGGTGTGGAACCAACCGTCCCGGGCGAGCGCCTCGGCGGTGGCCTCCGGCAGATCGTGGTAGCCGGTCATCACACCCGGCCCCCTGAGCAAGATTTCGCCGTCTTCGGCGATCTTGACCTCAGTATCCGGGAACGGCCGGCCGACCGTTCCGAACCGATAAGCGTTGGGGCGATTGATCAATGACGCCGCCGCAGTCTCGGTCAGCCCATAGCCTTCGAGCACGATGATACCGACTGCGTCGAACCACTGCGCGACGTCACGGTCCAGGGCGGCGGCCCCGGAGATGAAGAACCGCAACCGGCCACCGAAGCGCTCCCGGATGGTCGAGAAGACCATCCGATCGGCCACCCGGTAGGCCAGCGATGATAATGACGAAGGCTTCTTCCCGGCTTGCCGGGCTTGGGACACCTTGACTCCGACCCCGATTGCCCAGTCGAAGATTATTTTCGTGAGGCCACCCTTTTCGGCGACCGTTCCCTCGATACGGGCATGTGCCTTCTCGAAGATGCGCGGTACTGCACCCATGATGGTGGGATGCAGGGCCGCAAGGTTGGCGACGATCCTCTCGACGCGCCCGTCGATCGCGGTCGGGAAGCCGATCTGCAGCGGCAGTGCCAGCATCACCTTGCCGAATGCGTGTGCCAGTGGCAGCCAGAGGAAGTTCAGGTCGTCGGGGCTGAGGATGTCGAGCGCGTCAATGGCCGCCGCGGTGTACGTCCATGCCCCGTGAGTCAGCCGCACGCCCTTCGGCCGACCGGTGGTGCCGGAGGTGTAGATGAGGCTGGCCAACTGATCCGGACCGATGGCCGCAACGCGCTCCTCGATGGCATTGGGCGAGTCGGCGAGCAGTTGCTTACCCAACTGCTCCAGCTCGTCGAGGGTGATCACCCAGTCGCTGTCGCCCTTGCCGTCGATGATCACGACCTTGCTCACATCGGGCAGTTCGGCACGGTGCTCGAGCAGTTTGTCGACCTGCGTCTGATCCTCGGCGATCACCACCCGGCTTCCGGAATTGGCCACGATGTAAGCGACATCGCTGGCCAACGTCGTTGGATACACAGTGGTAGTCGCGGCGCTGGCGCACACCACGGCGAAATCGCCAAGCACCCACTCGTAGCGCGTCGACGATGCCAGTGCGACCCGATCCTCCGGGGCGATTCCCAGTGCGATCAGCCCGCCGGCGATGTTGTAAACACGTTCGCCGACCTGCTGCCAGGTCACGCTCTCCCAGCTGTGATCCTGTGGATATCGAAAAGCTTCCGCATCGGGGGTAGCGGCGACGCGGTCGAGGAACATCTGTGCCACCGACGGCGCGCGTTTCTCGATCTTGGTGTAGTCGGGCCTCTCCAGTGAGGCGAGTGGTGTTTTCATGTTCCTAACCCATTGGTGACCCATTGGTGCCGAACCGAATACGGTTGGGGTGGTTATGTCGCCTTCAATCCTGCTGCGGTCCGGCAGGTTGGGGTAGTGACAAAAGTCACGCGGAGATCGGCAAACGTCCCTTCGGGATGCGTACTCGGGTGGCAACGGCTCTCAGCCGGCAACCGCTACCTCAACGGATAAGCACTCACTCACGCACCTGGGGCATGCGCTGCCGGCCAATCTCCGCCACGCACCGCGCGCAAGGCCGTCAACCAACGGGCTGTCGGCGCCCACTTCCGCCAACCATGCGGACACCGTGGCCGTGATCTCGTGAGCGGGTAAACGGACCGGATGTCCGTGCCGCAGAAGATCGGTCAGCCGATAGATCGGTGGTCGGCCTGCGCTGTAGCCAATTATGTTGCCATATAGCTCAATCCATCGTCCTCTCCCGGCTAGCCTTATCGGTCCATTCGGAGCACTGCCGCGTGCCGAGGCACAGAGGCCGAGAGCACGACTACCGGAATGCTTTTGTCTCGCTTCGGACCTGCCGAAGTCCCAGCCCGACAGGGTCCTTTGTCACTGCGTTTACCCGCAGACTGCTCGGGCAACGACCGCGCCGATCGCGTACCGTACATCGGATGAGAGCGCATTGCGCGCCCGCATCGGAAGCACCGCGACACAGGAATTGGCGAGATGACACGTCTAGCAGCCGATCACCGTCGGCCATTGCCGCCCGGGCGGCCGCATCGGGCTCTCGCGCCGCGTTGCCATGCGGGCTGGTGTGAGCGCCGTTAACGCCGCGGACCTGGCTGCGCTGGATGTATTCGCCGATATCCCGGTTGAGGACCTGGAGGCATTGGCTGCCAATCTGACGCCGCTGCGTGCGGCCGCCGGCGAGGTCCTGATGCGGCAGGGTGAGCGAGCGGTGTCGTTTGCCATCATCGCGTCCGGTCGACTCGAGATCAGGCACGTCGGCACGGATAGGCGGATCGCGGCGACACAGCTGTCGCCAGGGACGATTGTTGGTGAAATCGCTTTGCTGCGAAACGCATCCAGAATGGCGACGGTGATCGCCAAGGATGACGTGTGCGGCTATGTAGGATACGACGTCGCTTTCGAGTGCATGCTAGCCATGCCGGTCATCGCCGATCGGATGGTCCGTACCGCGCGGCAGCGGTTGGCCGCATACATCGCCCCGATCCAGGTATCGGCCAAAGACGGTGCGGGGCTATTTCTGCGCCCAGTCCTGCCCGGGGATGCCGAGCGGTTCAAGAGCAATGGTTCATTCTCGCGGGAGACCCTATATCGGCGGTACCAGGGTGGCGGCCCGACCGAGGGGCGGCTGGCCTACCTGTTCGAGGTCGATTATGTTGACCATTTTGTCTGGGTCGTCACCGACGGCGTCGACGGGCCGGTCATCGCCGACGCACGCTTCATCAGGGATGAAAACGACCTCGCCTCGGCGGAAGTTGCGCTCACTGTCGGTGACGCCTACCAAGGCCGCGGGATCGGGACACTGCTCCTCGGTGCGCTGGCGGTCGCTGCACGCGTCGACGGCATCGAGCGGTTTCACGGCCGGGTGCTTTCCGACAACCCGCCCGCGCGTGCGTTGGGCGATAAGGTCAACGCCCAGTGGGAGCAGGAGGAACCCGGGGTGATCGCTACGACGGGGGAGATCCCGGCCCCCGATGATCTACCCCTCGATAACGGCACGCGCCGCCAGATCGAGCACGTGGCCCGCCAGGTGATCCGTGCGTTCGACTGATCCGGCCGAAAGGGACCTTGAAGGGACTTATGCCCCGCGGCTTCGTGTCTTTACGCCCTTACCGGATGGCGA